>SDBT01006374.1_pt1 | contig 19585 bp, 28 predicted proteins | sample 2277101 | NCBI WGS metagenome assembly SDBT01 (sample SAMN10404973, study PRJNA504765) | marine sediment metagenome | isolation source: marine sediment core GS10_PC15, 103 cmbsf | place: Arctic Ocean: Southern Knipovich Ridge | collected 2010 | reverse complement strand
CGAGTGCAGCGTTTGCGGCCGCAATCGCCGCAAGCCACGGGGCGCGGATGTTCCGAAACGGCTCGCCGGTGTGCGGGTGAGGGAACACCCAGCCCGACGACCCCGGCCCGGGCCACCGTGCCTCGAGCACGGCTCGCAGCCGTACCGGCATCGGTACGACGACCTTGCGCCGGTTCTTCACCTCGGCCGCTTGCCATACGACCACGCCGGCCGCAAAGTCGATGTGGTCTTCCCACCGGAGGCGAAGCACGTTTGACGTCCTCGCCGCCGTGAAGTAAAGCACGACGACCAGGTCGTGGATCGGGACCAACCGCTTCTCTCCGCGTACACGCTTTGCCGACGTCCACCGGGTCTGCAGCCGCATCGCCGCGGCAAACACCGCTTGCAGCTGGTCGTGAGTCAAGAACTCGATCTCGTGCCGTGTTTCCTCATAGGGCCGGAGGTGGCGAGCCGGGTTCTCGGCAACGCGGCCGGAGCGGACGGCGAGGTTGAAGATTGAGTTGAGAAGCGTGACGTAGGCGTTGACGCTCCGTGGCTTGATGCGGCGCCGGGTGCGAAGATCCTGCCGCCACTTCACGAGGTGCTCGGTCGTGATGCTCTCCGCGGCGGCGTCCTCTCCCATCTCCTCTACCAGCACCCGCCAGCGGGCGCCCTCTTTGTCCCACCGAACGCCGCGGTCGACCGCGTCATCACGATAGGCGCGAGCGATCTCGCCGAAGGTCACTGGCCGTGCGGCGTCAACGCGATCCAGTCTCCCCCGCTCGATCAGCTCGGTCTCGATTGCCGCCCGAAGCTCGACGGCCTCACGGAGCGACGCTTCCCAGTCTCCCGGCGTGCTCGAGCCACGGTGGACGTTCTTCACGGAGTGCACCACCCGACGAGCGGGGCGCGGGATACGGTCCACCTGGTCGTCGTAGACCGTGGCGCGGAACCGCAGGTAGTACGACTCCCGCTTCTCGTTCCAATAGACTCCTGCGGCTACACGGCCTCGAGCTCGGGGGCGCGGCATGGCGTCATGCTAGCACCGCGCTCCGACATTTCGGACAAACAGTTGCTTCTTTCGAAATCCACTCAGCACACTTCGGGCACTTCCGTTTCGATGACGAGACGAAGAAGAGCAACACCGACAGCGGCCCGAGGAGCAACCCGCCGATTAGGCCAGCTACGGGAGAGAACCCCTTCCGTTGTGCCGCCGCGACACCGACTAGTGCGAAGAGGCACCAGAAGAACAAAATCATTATGTCCATATCATCCTCGTTTTCTGTTGAGAGGTTAGGACGTCGAGCAGCAGGATTGCCATGTGTGGCTCCTTCCTCAGTCTAGTTGATGTCCGACCCAGACGACACGACCGCGGATGCCTGGGGCGTCATGTTGCCAATTCCCATTTGGGCGGAGGATTTTGACTATGTGTCATGCCTCATTGCGGTCTGGCGAAGCAAATCTGAAAGTTGATAAATGTCGTTCAGGTCGGTCACGGGGATCCTCGTCTCTTGCTTGGCTTCATCGAGAATACCGACGTATTTCTGCGATGCGTTGAAGTGGAGTCTGCAAATCGATTTCCGATTGTTGTCGTCTAGAAGGATCCCGCAGTAGCTCTTGGTATCTCGCATGACAATGCGCTTTGGGTCCACGGCCGCGCGGACAATAGCCTTAACGATATGGAAGGCTTCAACTTCATCCAATGTTGTTTCGATGTCCATTTGCGTAGAGGCGTCATAGGCTTGTTGTTCTGCGGACTTCTCGCCTTCATTTGCAAGAGCGGATTTCAAACGATTATTGATACGATCGGAAACATATTGTCGAAATGCTCGGCGGGTAAATTCCGTGAACTGCTCGCGTGTTTCCTGCGTCATTCGACCCGAGTAAACCTGGTGAGCAAACAACTTCACGAACGCATCGGACGGTTCTTCTATCTCCTGGGCAATCAGTCTTTTGATCTCGCGGGTATATTTAAGTTCTCCCGCTGTGGTGAGGATACTCTCTAGCTCAAACGCTGATTTTGAAAACTTCTCCAGCTCCGCTATTTGGTTCCCAGTGAAGCCAAACAAATTGAATTCGAAAAATGGCTTTTCATCCATCCTATTTGGTTTGTCAAGATCAGAGAAGAACCGATAATCTATTCCATTCGTGAGAAGTCCAAAACGGGTCTCAGTAACAGAGAAGTAACGAAACAACTGCGAAGCGTGATCTTTGGAAAGGTCGGAGCCGGACCACTTCACCTCGACCAACATGACAACTTTTCCGTCCTTGAAGACGGCGTAATCGACCTTTTCTCCCTTTTTTATCCCGACATCAGCCACGTACTCAGGCACCACCTCGGAAGGATCAAACACGTTGTATCCGAGACTGCTCAAAAACGGCAACACAAGAGCAGTCTTGGTTGCTTCCTCTGTTTGAACATATTCCAATTGTTCTTGAGCTCGTGTTGCAAAGGCGCCCATCTTGTCAATAAAATTCATAGCAGGCCTCCTTCTACCTTGGCTGATCCCCCTGTTCCCACTGAAGTACTTTCCCGAGAATCTCACTACCATCTCCAGGGTGAAGCTCGAAGCGCGGGAAGGCGCGGTTATCCGAGATGCACAGGAACGACTTCGAATCCGGCTGCGGTACTACCCTCTTCACCATCACCCCGGAGTTTTCGTCTCTGACGATATAGATGTCGTATGGCATGATGTCCTCTTGCGGCCCCCAATCGACGGTGAGTACGGCGCCGGGAAGAATTGTGTTCGTCATCGACTCCCCGAGATGATGAGTCCTTGACACCCGAACCTGGACGGGTGTGCCGCGAATGCGTCCGAGCAGCCAATCCGTTCGGATGGCGTGTCTTTCTTCGATGGTATCTCTCATGATTGCGCCAGGGCCAGCCGCGACTTCGTCGGCGAACAGCGGAACGAGCGTGTAATTTTCAGATTCGTTTTCTGGGAATGTGATTTCAGGAAGAGGTTCAAGCTCGTCATCGAGGAGATAAGTGACAGGCACATTGAACACTTGAGCTAGAGCTATCAGGGTGCTGAGTGTTGGATTCGCCATTGCTTCAGATCGATATCGGCTCAGGGTTTCTCTTCTCAATCCTGCCTCACGAGCCACGTTCCCAATGTCACCATCAAGAATGAGTCGTCTCATCCTCTCAGCAAACACCTCTCTTGGATCACGTGACATCAGCATCAATAGTACATCTTCAAAAACTGGGTATTGACATACGTATCACATTGATATACCTTGTGTGATATGGAGATCACACATGGTTAACACCAACGTCACCCCTTGGCCGCTGAAGGTCAAACAAATACTTGATGACGCAGGAGTTTACTACAGCAAGTTCGCCGAGTTTGTCGGGGTACGCCGGGAAACTGTCAGCCGGTGGTGGAGCGATCCAGAATCGGCCAACACCGACCTCAAGACGGCGAATCGGATTGTCACCTTCTGTCAACGTCATGACTCCTCAGTGACTCATGAATCTCTCTTCGGCCCGTTCTCTTGGCAGAAATCCGCGTAAGGCCGCATGATGATCACAGCAACCGACAACCACCCCGCCGGAATCCCCTGCGACTCCATCACCATCGGTGAGCGCACCCGCAAGGATATGGGTGACCTCCAGGGCCTCGCCGATTCGATCCACGAACTCGGTCTGCTCCAGCCCATCGGCGTCACCTCCGACAACACCCTCGTCTTCGGCCAACGCCGTCTGCTGGCGTGCCGCGACATCCTCGAGTGGGAGACGATCCCGGCTCGTACCGTGGAGCTTGACCGGATTGTCCTCGGCGAGTTTGCAGAGAACGAGGTTCGCAAGGACTTCACCCCGAGCGAGCGGGTGGCGATTCTTGAGGCGATTGAAGCCAGCATTGGCAATCGGCAAGGTCAGAGAACAGATCTTGAACCTCTGCAAAATATTGCGGAAGTTGCACAAGAGACCCGAGATGCTGCTGCCAAACGCGCCGGCTTTGGCAACCGCGAGACCGCCCGCCAAGCGAAGAAGGTCGTCGAAGACGGCGTCCTCGAGCTGGTCGAAGCCGTGGACTCCGGCGAGGTCAGCGTCTCCGCTGCCGCCGAGGTCGCCGAGCTTCCTCCGCCGATGCAGCGCGACATCGTTGCCGCTGGTCCGAAGGAGGTCCAGCAGGTAGCGAAAGCGCGGCGCAAGCAGAAGACCGTCGATGCGGTCCTCAATCAGTCTCCAGAAGAGCTTGAGCGTCTTGCTGAGTATTCGAGAGTCCGTCTCTTGGCGAGCATGAGCGACGAGTGGGGGCTGGTTGCCACTGACGACCAACGCGCCGAATCCGCACGCGTTCTGGCCGACCGCATCATCTTCGAAAAACATGCTGAGCATTACTACAAACACGTCGAAGTCCTGTCACGTCTTCGCACGCTAGGCGAAGGACTCGTGGCCGTGCTCAACGAAATCGACAAGGAGAAAGCCTCATGACTACCGTAAACAAGGGAGCCCTGCGAAATCGCATTCGCGAACTCATGGAGGAGAAAAGGGATACCTTCACCACCTACGACATCGCGGATGCAGCCCTTGAGGAAAACGTCCTTGACGCCCTTGGGTACACCATGCAAGACATCGCGCGACAGGCAATTGTCGCAATGGTCGAGAGTGTCCGGAAAAGCCTGTCCTCTCCTCCCACAGTAGACCAGCAAACACTCCCGGGGATGGGAAGCATCGGCATGAACCAGCTCTTCAACCTCGGTGGAGGAGAGAGCATCTGGGCTCGAGACGCCAAGGTCGAGCATGTGACCACCCACTGGAAGCACGTCAACGAAAACATGAAGCGGCAAGTTGCAGCCTGCAACAATCTCCGCAAAGACCTCTACGACAGCGGTGTCATGGATTACATGGTCAAGCACCGCGTCACCTTGCTTGAAGCCTGCAGCGTTGTGAACCGCCCTGTCGCGTCTGGAGAGTGACGACATCTTCGGCGACAAAGCCGCATGAGGAGGAGAAGACATGGAAGCCATAACAGCGACGCTCGCCAAGATCGACACGTTCTACTGGAATGACCTCGACCAAGAGCTTACCCAGGCTCAAGACCAGGCTACTGAGCACGTTGCGACCGTCCTCGACGTGATCCGCTGCGACTGGAACGAGTCCTTCCAGTTCGTCCGCAAGCACAAGACGCAGATCAGGGACGGGTGCTTCACGGAATGCGGCGAGGCGCAGCTCGACCGGGCGGCACTCACCGTCAAGGTCCGACTCGACCACCTGATCGCAAATCTGGTTCGGAAAGAGGTGGCGTGAATGGACGCCTACGAGATCACCGTCGCCTTCGGTCTCCTCTTCTTCGGCGCCCTGTGCGTGATGGGCCTGGTGATGACCGTGCGCGAGATGCAGCCGCGCCTGCGCGAACTGTTCCGCGGCTGGCTGGATGAGATCCAACAGCGCGCCGAGATCCGACGCGTCCTCCGCGATCTTAGACGGCGAGGGGTGATCCGGTGATGTCAACACAAGAACAATGTCGCCTCCAAGACTTCCCGCGGGGAGTCCGTTGCCCCGAAATAAACGGACAGGAGATTCGTGAATCGGCCCTCCTCCCGTGGCGCGGCTTCCCGAAGTCCCACGCTCACATGCTGGCACTCGGCAGAGACCGGAGCCTAGCACACAAGCGGCGGCGAGGTGAGCGCCCGGTCACGCTGTACGTGTTGATCGAGTGGCTCATCATCTGCCGGCGGCTTGGTCTCAGCGTCATCGCCAGGGATTCGCTTGCACCCCTTGCCGCGATCAACGGCCACGGCCTCGTGCCACTGGCCGACATTCAACACGGGTCGGTGGCGCGGGAGATCTCCGACGTCAGCCGCGCAACCGGTGAGGCGCTGGCGGTGTTCGCCGACGCGATGGACGATGCCGAGCTCGACGCCGATGAAGCCGAGATCCTTCTCGCGTCGTTTCTCTGCGTCCGTGACGAGCTGGACGAGGTGATCGCCGCGTTGCGTGAGGTGGTCGAATGACCGACGCCGCGCCTGTCGCTTTCCCAACATTCAACAGGAGGGAGATGTAATGGAATTAAGAGAGTTTTTCACAGAAAAAGAAATTGAAGAGATGAAACAGAAGATCATCCTTCGGGTTTCTAGTTTCGCGTTCCTAGACGAAAAAGGCGGCATGGATGAAGACGGGAAATATATCTATCGCCAACTATCTAACTCGGTTAATGCCGCTGTTAAAAAGCAGGTTGACGAGATCATGGTGGAATTCACCAGAGAGATCATCAACACCGTAGTAAAGGACAGGGTCGCGACTGCAGCAGAGTCGTTCGTAACTAATCTCGTTGACCAGCTTGAAAAAATCACGAACAAAACGAACTGGTACTGGTCGATTAAATGACCGACGCCAAGCAACGGCGGGAGCACGTTCGACAGTCCCTCAAGTGGATTCGCCTCCGTATCGCTCGAGCAAAGTCCCAAGGACAAGAAGGCGAAGCGAAACTCTGGCAGAAGGCACTCGCGATCCTTGCTCGGCAGGACAAGGCGCTCGTCCGCGTCCGCGCTGAGAACAAGCGGCTGCGAGATGAACGCGGCGATCCGATCCCAATTGGCACCGGCGATGTCGCCATCGCACTCGGTTATGCCCAGGATGACCCGAGGCGCGTTGAGCGCGAGGTCATTATCTACAAACCCGACACGAGGAGGCCAGTGGACGAGTCTCTTGAAGACGCCGGGAAATCCTCAGACGATTTAGACGTATTAGTTCGACTCAGAATTGACGATGCTGACGGCGCGTGGGTTCTCATGGACACGCTCTATCAAGCGATCACAAGCGCGCGTGGTGGCCCGCAAAAGCTGATGCCATCAGAAGTAATGCAGATGCCGGTGGAAGCGCGTCGTGCCCTTATGGAGCGTGATGTCAAGATCGAGCAACTGCGGAAGGCATTACGATTTTTCCTCGACATCGTCAACCAATCATCCGGTATTGACGGGTTTCACCTAAACGAAGATGTGGCGTTATGGGGTGAGTTCAAAGAGGAAATCGACGATGCATGCGAGGTGGTCGAATGACCTCGGCCGACCGCCAAATCCTTCGGCGCCTCGATGCACTCCAGCGGCAGCTCTCGTCGGTTAACCCGCTCACCCAGTGGCCGACGGTGGTGCAAGCGGGCAAAGAGTACGGTACCAGCCGCGAGACGCTGAGGAAGCTGGCAGCACGGAACGTGATTCGACAGTCGAACGCCTTCCCGGTGCGGTACTACCGGCCGGATCTCGAGCGCCATTTCTTCGGGTTGATCCCGGAGGAGATGGCGGTATGACAACGGCCGTAAACCTCGCTGCGGTGTGGGGACCTCCTCCTTCCTCACTCCTATCGAAACGACCAGCTGGCGAGCGGGGCGCCAGCATTATAGGGAGCAACCATGAAGTACAAGTACCCGATTCGCTACTGCAAGAACTGCGGCTATTGGGTGGTTTGGTACCACACTTTTTTCTCAACATTCTTCCCCGACGGGACGTGTCCTCATTGCCGGGGAAAGTGGGACAACTTGAAGTAGGAGCACATCTCGATAACAGTCTGAGCGGTGCGGCGTGGCACACAGGAGATGCACCACGGCAGGCAGGTATACATGGCTGCGGGAATTTGCCTCCCCAGGTCGGTGCAAGACCGACCACCGCTCATTCAATTAAGACGCCCACCGGGAGCTACAATCCCGGCTGTTTGAATAGGCAGGGCTCGACCCCGGACGCCGTCGGCCCCGAGCACACGACGCGATTGACTATCAAGTGTGCGGGAGAGTTTGGTCCGCGTAGCCCCGGCGACACGGGGCATCATTCTCGATCCCCGAGCAAGCAAATTTCAAGAGAAGGGGAGACCTTCCCTTCGTCAACTCAGCAGACACGCTTGCTCGCATCGTTCACGCCCGCGCTGCGTCCGAGGGCCGGCGACAACATCCCCTCGGCCAGTAGGCGAGCGTGCGACCCGCTTGACTATCCCAAGCATCTCGATCGACGCCCTCTTGTTCTGAGCTGCGCGGTCCCGCTGAGCCGGGTGCGGGCTGCGTCTTGTCGGGGTGGATGGAGGACAAAGTGCGCGACATGACGAACTACTGTGCTGACTGCGAACAACACGAGCGAGAGGTCGCGCGCCTCACCGCCAAGAACGAGCAACTAAACGCCTTCATCGCGGATCGAATCCACGATGCCACACGGGAGGCGATGCTGGGGGAGATCAACTATGGATGTAAGGGCCGTGACGGGGTGATCAGAGGCGGGAAATGAACAGCAAGCCATACACACGAATTGAGATTCACAGCGGCCCGGACAGGCAAGGGCGATACCTCCACACGCGTTTCTGGATGGCCGACTACCATCTGGGCCACCCGGACGGCGAGTACCGCAGAGCGGAGAGGGGCCAGGTTTTCAATGCGCTACTCCCGGGCGGAGTATTGGTGCGACAGGAGATCAGAGGCGGGGATGAGTGATTCAACGATGAAGCTCCCTGATGGAATGACGTGCGACGACTGCGGTCATTTCAACCGGTGTTCGGGATTTATTGGAGACGTGTCGGGCAACACATCGTGCGACTGGGCACCGTCGAGATTTAGGGAGGGGACCGAGCGGTTGCGGGAGCAGGCCGAACATAAAGAGAATGCCATCGTTCGCGGTCTTGAAATAGAAAGCGGATTGCAAGCGCGGGCGGAGGAGCTGGAGCAAGACCGAGAGAAAATTGCCAGCATATTCGACCAACTAGAAGGCGCAGGGTGGCGCGCCGCGTTTTCGGTTGTCGGTAAGGCGCAGGATGTTGTTGGTTGGCTGAAAAACCTTCAAAAACAAAAAGGCCAACACATCACCCCCGAGCAGATCAACGTGGCGGTATTCATGGCCGTGTCGTTAGAGCGCGATCCCGTCCTGGCGAATCTCGCGGCTCCGATATGGGACACGCTTGAGGTTTTCCACATTTTTCGCTGCGAGGGGTGTGGCGGGAGCAGGAAGTACATAGCTGCAACTGACGAGAACGGGAGGCCGTGGCCCGACTGCTGCCCAGACTGCAACGGCCACGGCTGGACGATCAAGGAACCTGCCTGATGCGGCTCGTCGGCCTGGTCGCAGTCGCCGCGTTCGTGATCGCGTTCTACGCAGCCACGGCGTTCGAGAAGTGGCTTCGGAGCTACCCGAAGATCGACCAGCCGGGAGGTGATGAATGAGCAACAAGATTATTTGCGTGTGGGAGTCGCCTAGAAACGAGGGGACCAAACGTTTCACCGTTGGGGCGCGGTCCATATCGCGCGACTGGACGGTGGGGAAGATTGTAGAACTTGAGGGCGGGTGGTATCACGAATCTGAGGGCCGACGACTCGAGGTCTACGACACCGACGACAACCTCCGCATCACCCTTCCGATGTCGGCATGTGCGGTGGAGTGCGAGGCGGAGTGATGAGCCACCCACCCTGCACCGACTGCGGCGAGCCGACCCTCACCCACCCCGTGCACGGCATGCACGACGACTGCTACGCGATCACAGACACGGACCGATTTTGTGAGGTGCCGCCGGAAACACGTCCGAGAAGTGTGCGGCGGGTGGTGCGGCTGGAGCACATCGACGGCAACCGGTATCAAGCCGTCTGGAACGACCTATTACCAACAGCCCCAACCGAAAAAGGAGAAGTCGTATGCCTATCAGGGTAACGAGGCAGCTGAAGCTCCCGCCCCGCATGGTCCTCTATGGACCTGAGGGGATCGGGAAATCGACCTTCGGTGCGGAGTCCGAGGACGCAATATTTGTCTGCACGGAGGATGGCGCTACCAACATCCCCGTGGACAAGTACACCTTCTCAGACGACCGGCTGAAGGCCGAATCATGGGACGAGTTTCTCGAGGCGCTGAAGGCCATCGCCACCGAGGAGCACGAGTACCAAACTGTCGTCGTCGACACCTGGAACTATGCCGTGAAAATGGCAGCACTGAAGGTCCGGGATCTTTCATTTGATAAAAAGTGGAAGAAGTTTCTCGCGTATGGCGGGAACGAAGGATTCGGCAACACCGTCGAGGAGATGAAGCCCGCGCTGAACTACCTCGATATGTGTCGAGTTCGGGGCATGACAGTGATCTTGCTTGCCCACGACGGCACGCAGAACGTCAAGAACCCCATCCAGGGTGAGTACCACCGGTTCGCCGGCGACATACACAAGTTCGCCTGGAATGCTATCGCACAGTGGGCGGACGTGGTCGGCCATGCCGACTACAGGTACACCGTCGTCGAGACCCGGGACGCAGCGGGCAACTTGAAAAAAGGACGCGCGAAGCAAGATGACACTTCCCGCATCGTGACCTTCGTTGGCACCGCAGCCGAAGCGGCGAAGAATCGCGTCGGGTACGAGCTGCCCGATCAGCTGCCGCTTTCCTACCAGCTCTTCAAGGCCAACCTCGGCAAAGACACCTACACCCTTGAGCAAGTCAAGGATTTGTGGGGCGTACTGTCGGCCGACGAGGTGGCGTCCGCGCAGAAGTGGCTCGGCGTCGACAAGCTCGAGGACGCTCCGGTCTTCAAGCTCCGCCAGATGCTGACCTTCCTGCAGAACAAAGCCGAAACCATAACCACCGAGGAGGTGCAAGATGCCGCATGAAGATAAAGACATTCATCCCGCCGGCAAGGGATTCCGAGGCGTAGTCACGGATCACGGCTTTTCGGAGGCCGGAACCGGCACCGACCAGGTTTTCGTCACAATCCAAAACAGCAACACGCCCGAACGCTCGATCACCGCGTTCCTCGCGATGACCGACGAGGCCATCAAGTGGACGGTGAAAAAGCTCCGGGCCTGTGGCTTCATCGGCTACGACTTCGCCGACCTGGCCGACGGCAAGCTGCTCGTCGGTCACGAGGTGATCTACGAAGTCGAGCACGACGTGTTCGAGGGCGAGACGAAAGCCAAGGTCGGGTGGATCAACAACCCGGACGACCGCGGCTTTGAGCGGTCGGAGAGTGCGAAGCAGAACGCCGCACGGTTCAACGACGTGCTCAAACAGAACCCGCCACAGAACACGCCAGCGCAGGAGGTCTCCGCGTCGCCAGCGCTCGCCGACGGCGATTGCCCGTTCCCCGTGGGGTGATCTCATGAAAATCTGGATTGTATTCGGCGAATGTAGGCAATACGAAGACCACGTCGAGTGGGTCGTGTGCGCCTACGTGTCGAAAGAAGCCGCCGAGAAAAGGGTTGAAGCCCTTAGGAAAGCGACAGCACAATTCAAGAGGAGAGCCGCGATCTTCGCGGCGTCCACGCGGTCTCCGAGAGATCTCTTACGGGGAGAGGGCATCCCTGCTACCTATTCCTGCGAAGAAACCGAGCTCGAGGGGGTGACCTCATGCACGTCATGAGCCCCTCGCAGCTATCGGTCTTCCGGGAGTGCCCCCGGAAGTACCACCACAGGTACGTCCTCGGCCGCTCGTCTATCAGCCTCGACCCGAAGATGGCCTTCGGGCGCATCTGGGACGACGTAACGGGCGTGTGGTGGAAAGACGGGATCGAAGCCGCGGTGGAATGGTTGGTCGCCAATGCCGCGAGCATCGACCCCGTGGACGCCGCGAAGATCGCGGCTCTCCTCATCCATTATCGCCCACCCCGTGAGCGATTCGAGTTCATCGGCAACCAGGTCCGGAAAGAGATTCGGATTCGCAACCCCGACACGAACTACCCGATGCACGACGTGGTGCTGCTTTGCATCGCCGACACGCTGCTCCGTGACCACGTGACCGGGGCGACGATTGTCCGCGAGGCGAAGACCACGTCATCGGACATCCGCGGCTTCGGCGACTACTGGCAGCGGTTGCAGGTTGACGCGCAGGTCAACTCCTACTACCTCGCCTTCGGCGCCGAGACGCTCTTCTACGACGTCGCATACCGACCACAGATCAAGTGCTGTGGGAAGGACGAGAAGGCGGCGAAGGCACGGCTGGTTGGTCTCGGGATTGACAAGGACCCGACTCTGCAGCAGGTGATCGACACTTACCAGGGCCGGCTCGAGGGAATGATCGACGAAGAGCCCGATCGGTTCTTCCAGTGGAAGCCGGTACACAAGACGGAGCAGGATCTCGTCAAAGCTCGGCTTGATCTCTACCAACAGGCAAAAATGCTCAAGGCCGCGTGGCGATTCAACCAGTGGCCGCGGAACTCTTCGGCGTGTCTCGGTCGGTTTGGCAAATGTCGCTATTTGGATGTCTGCACCGGGAGGGCATCGATCGACGACGACGCGCTCTTCCAGACATCGGCATGGGCAAAGGCTCGGCAGCTTCCGGTGGTGGCGTAAATCAACCCTCCCCGCCTCTTCGTAGGGGCGGGGAGCTTTCAAACGGGAGGCAGAGAATGAAAATCATAAAGCTGGAAGCCGAAAACATCAAGAAGCTCAAGGCCATCGAGATTGTTCCCGATCCCGACAACCCTCTCGTGGTCATCGGCGGCAAGAACGCCCAGGGGAAAACGTGCGCTCTCGACGCGATGTCGTGGGCCATCGGGGGCAAGCGGCTCATCCAGAGCGATCCGATTCGCAAGGGTCAGGACTCGGCGTTCTCCAAGGTCGATCTCGGTGAGCTGGTTGTCACGCGCACATGGCGCAGAAACGCACCCGACCAGCTAAAGGTCACAAGCGCCAACGGTGCCGTGTACAACTCGCCGCAGACGATGCTCGACGAGATGCTCGGCACGATTTCGTTCGACCCGCTGGCCTTCGCCCGCATGTCCCCGAAGGACCGGGTTGAGGTGCTTCTCGGTGTTGCCGGGGTTGACATCGACCTCGACGAGCTCGCACGCCAGCGACAGAAGCTGTACGACAAGCGGACCGCGGTCGGCCGTGAGGGTAAGCGGCTCGACGGGCTGATCGCCAGCGCACCGGAACTCGAGGAGGGGCGCACACTTCCGGACAAGGAGGTTTCGGTAACAGACCTCGCCGACGAGCTGACCGCAGCCACGGAAGCCGCGCGGGCGAAAGACGACAAGCGGGCGCACTGCCGGAATATCGAGGCAAATCACAAGCAGATGCTCGATCGAAAAACCACGTTGGAGTCTGACCTCGAAGAGATAGAGGCAGGCATCGCGAGAGTTCTTAGCAAGCTGGACGCGGAGAAGGAGGCGCTCAAAAAGATCGAGGTCCCCGACATCGAGGAAATCCGCAAGCGGCTCGACGGCGTAGAGACCCTGAACTGGGAAATTCGCGAAAGACAGCAACAGCTAGAGATCAAGTCCGAGCTCGACGAAGCCAAGTCGGGCTGGAAAACACTCACTGACAAGATTGACGCCGCCGACGAAAAGAAACGAGGCGCACTCGCCGATGCCGATCTTCCAATCGACGGCCTGGAGCTCGGCGAAGACGACGTGCTGTACGACGGCATTCCGTTCGACCAAGCGTCATCCGCCGAGCAGCTCCGGGTGTCTCTCGCCATGGCGATGGCGGCGAACCCGAAGCTCCAGGTGATTCGCATCTCTGACGGTAGCCTGCTCGACGACGACAACATGGCCCTGATTGCCGAGATGGCAGGAGCCGAGGGTTATCAGGTGTGGATCGAGCGCGTCGGTACGGACGGCAATGTCGGCGTGGTGATCGAAGACGGCGAAGTCGGTGGTGCGCATTGACCCTCTCAGCCCCAGCCCTCAAGCCGGCGATCGCCGCCCTGCGGCCCTTCCAGGTCGAGGGCGTCGTCAAGGCGCAGGCGTTCCGCCGCTGCCTCATCGCTGACGAGCCGGGGCTCGGCAAGACCATCGAGTCGCTTGCGGTCGTCGAGGCCGAAACAGCGTATCCCGCGGTGGTCGTATGCCCTGCGGGCCTGAAGATCAATTGGGAACGCGAGATCGGCAAGTGGTTGCCGCACAGGACTGTCACCGTGCTCAAAGGCCAGAAGCCACACCCGTTCGACGCTGCGCACATCACCGTCCTCAACTACGACATCCTCAGCTACTGGCAGTCGTACCTCGGTGCACCACGGGCGCTGATCTTCGACGAGAGTCACGCGCTCAAGAACCCGTACACCAAGCGCACGCGGGCCGCGTTCAGTCTCGCCAACAGGCTCATGTCCGACGACATCGTGCTCCTCCTCTCCGGCACGCCGATCCTCAACCGGCCCGTCGAGCTCGTGCCGCAGCTGGGGATCCTCGGCGTGCTCGCGCACTTCGGCGGCGGTGACAAGTTCCGCAACCGCTACTGCCACCCGCGCGTTCAGCGCGTGTGGAACAAGCGGCAAAAGAGGTACATCGACATCACGCTCTACGACGGCGCCGAGAACCTCGACGAGCTGAACGCACATCTCCGCAAGTCGTGCATGGTGCGCCGGACGAAAGCGCAAGTGCTCGACGAGCTGCCGCCGAAGGTGCGGTCAACGCTGTGGCTGCCCGGCGACAAGGCCGTGATGCGTGAGTACCGCAAGGCCGAGGCCGACATCGTCGGCTACCTGGCGGCGCAGGCGCGACAGCTCGCCGAGGAGACCGGCATCGACGTCGAGGCCGCTGCGGACTCCGCAGCACAACGCACGGCATCCGCAGAGCACATGGTGAGAATCAACCAGCTTCGGCAGCTGGTAGCACAGGCGAAGCTCCCTGCGGTGTTCAAGTGGGTGGACGACTTCCCGGAGCCGCTGGTGATCTTCGTCCACCACAGGGCGATCGCCGCGGCGTTGCTCGACCGTTACGACTGCCCGGCCGTCCGTGGTGGGATGACCGCCGAGGCAAAGCAGGCGGCGGTAGATGCGTTCCAGGCCGGGGCCCCGCGCATCGTGTGCTCGATCCAGGCGGCGAGCTTCGGGCTCACGTTGACGGCGGCGTCGAACGTGCTGTTCGTAGAGCAGGCATGGACGCCCGCAATGCTCGAGCAGGCCGAGGATCGCCTTCACCGCATAGGCCAGCACGACAGCGTCACGGCGTGGTACGCCGCGATCGCGGACACCATCGACGAGACCATCTTTCGCTTGCTCCGCGCCAAGAGAAACATCATAGACGCCACCACCGACGGGCAGTCGATTGCCGGCGGGCTGGTGGCCGAGCTGACACAGAAGGGACTACAAGCATGATTACCGAAGATCCCGATTTCAAAGACGAGACCCGCAACCCGAGTGCCATCGATCCACCTGTGAGCGAGCGCGAGATCGCGCTCCTGCAATCGCTCGAGAAAATCGACCGTGAGATCCAACGAGCCCAGGAGGAGAAGCGCGAGGCGCTCAAGGAGTTCAAGCTCGAGATGGACGGTCTCGAGGACTCGTGCGACAAGATCCTCAGCTCGCTTGAGAACCACCGGCTCGGCGTGCAAGAGCTGCCGCTTAGCGGGGTCTTGTGATGGCGAAGCGCAGGACGTGGCGGTGGGTGACGAGGGAACGCCTTGGTGGGTTTGTTCGGATATGGTCTTCAATCCGAAAACCAACACACCTTTCTGGATGGGGGTGGCACTCCTCAAAAGGAACCCGAACTAGTTGCTGTGATCGTGAATTCAAGCGCCTCACCGGCCTCACCATCCCCACCGACCGCCCCGTGAAGGTCGAGTTTTCCGCAAAGGAGGTCGAGTGATGAACGATGCGAAACCGCGCATTTTTGTCGGTGTAGACAACATTGAAATTCGCCCTGGAGAAGTCTTGACGTTGTGGGTTATGGATCAAAACGGCGACAGGGCTCAAGTGGAGATCCGCTCCAATGGTCCGGCTGGCGCTAAGGCGGGAATTCCGGAGGTGTTTGTCACGGAGAAAAGTGACGTGAGTGTTCGCACCTTCGATGAATGGGAGGCGATGTAATGGGAAACGGAACCCAATCCGTCATCAACCGGAAGCGTCTCGATCAGAAGGTCAGGGACCTCGAGGAGACGTGCTCAGAGACGTTCGTCGACATCGCCTGGGAACGCGACCAAGACCGCTACGACTTCGCACGCATGGCCGACATCCTCGCCGGCATCGACCGCGCGATGCTCCTACAGGAACGCAAGCAGCGCATTGAATGGCAGGCCGAGCGACTCGTGCGCGGGGCCCGCTACTGGAGCTCGCCGTGGTGGAGGCGGTTGAATCCGTGGGTATGGGTAATCGAGTTCAAGCGAGTGGAGGCATCATGACTCACCTCGCTTACACCGTAATCGCGTGGCCCGACGGCTGGAGTTTCGAGGAGGTCGACCCCGACACCGGGTACATCATCTTCTCCTCCCACACCTGGGGCTACCCGTTGTACGACTCGCTCGACGATGCACTCCGCGCCGTCGGCGTCTGCGAGACCGCACGGGCCCGGGTCCGCTGCTGCTCGGTTGACGACCTCGGCAGCACAGTCACGCTGGTGCGGCGCCAACGACGGACGCGGGCGCGTGAGAAGCGGGAAGCCGAAAGCCAGCTCACCGAGCTACTCCGCCGCTACCAGCGGACGTACACGACGAGCGACTTCGCGCGGCGAGGGTTTTGTGCTACCCGGTCTGTGGGAGCGATGTGATGACGACGAAGATCGAGTGGGTAAAAAACGCCGACGGCAGCAAGGGTGAAACCTGGAATCCAGTCACGGGCTGTACGAAGGTCTCGGCCGGCTGTGAACACTGCTACGCCGAACGGATGTCGAAGCGGCTGCGCGGGCGGCACGGTTACCCGGCTGATGATCCGTTCGCGGTGACGCTGCACCCGGATCGCCTCGAGCAGCCACTGAGGTGGCGGAAGCCGCGACGGGTGTTCGTCGCTTCGATGGGTGATCTGTTTCACGAGGATGTGCCGGATGAGTTCATCGTGGTGGTCTTCGGCATCATGGCGGCATGTCCTGAGCATACGTTCCAGGTGCTCACGAAGCGGCCGAAAAGGATGCGCGAGTGGTTTGAGCGGATGTTTGGCGAGTGGCGGTTTGGGTGGGAGGCCCACGGCCGTTGCATTTACGGAGTACGGCAACACACACTTCAGGATGTCCCGTATCCAGAAGCGGCGCCTTGGCCCCTCCCCAACGTCTGGCTCGGCACCTCGGTTGAGGACCAGCCGGCCGTGATCGAGCGGCTTCCGCACCTCTTCCAGTGTCCGGCGGCGGTGAGGATCGTGTCGTGTGAGCCGCTGTTGGGGGCGATAGATTTCGACAACGTTTGCATCCCAGAAATAGCGGGTGAGATTAATGGCCGACCACTGAAGCGAGTGGAAGGCGGCAGCAGGATCATGGCCCTGCGCGGAGAGCGGATTTCAGATATAGGCCTTGGCTACGATATCCCGCAACTCGACTGGGTCATCGTCGGCGGCGAAAGCGGGCCCGGTGCGCGGCCGATGCACCCGGACTGGGCGCGGTCGTTGCGCGATCAGTGCCAGGCGGCAGGAGTTCCGTTCTTCTTCAAGCAGTGGGGTGCGTGGCAACCACAGGAGCACGGTTACTACGACGACGTATTCATGGACCCCGACGGGGCCTACGAAGCCATTCCGGAGGGTGTGGACTGTAGTCCGATGAGCGAGCGGATGGTGGCCATTAGGAAGGTCGGCAAGAAGCACGCAGGCCGCGTCCTCGACGGTCGCGAGTGGAACGAGATGCCAGGCGACTCGCGCGGTACCGAATGACCACCCTCCGCATCATCACCGCCGACGTATTCGACGGACTCTCACAGCTCGAGGATGAGTCGGTGCAGTGTGTCGTGACCTCGCCACCTTATTGGTCTTTGAGGGACTACGGTATTGAGGGGCAGATCGGCCTCGAGCGTACGCCCGATGAGTACGTCGAGAAGATGACGCGGGTGTTCCGTGAGGTGCGGCGGGTGCTGCGGGATGACGCGGTGCTGTGGTTGAACATGGGGGACAGTTACGCGGCGGGGACAAACGATTACAACTCGTTTCGGCGCGACAGGGGACACGTTCATGTCCCACGAAACGCTGTCCCTCAAGGCCTCAAACCCAAAGACCTCTGCGGAATGCCCTGGCGTGTAGCGTTCGCCCTGCAAACTGACGGCTGGTACCTCCGCAGCGACATAATTTGGCATAAGCCGAACCCGATGCCCGAGAGCGTAATTGACCGCCCGACGAAGGCGCATGAGTACGTGTTTTTGATGACGAAGAACGCTCGGTATTTTTACGACGCTGATGCGATCAAAGAGCCCGTGACAGGCAACGCACACGTTCGCGGCGATGGCGTGAACCCGAAAGCGAAGGTTCCCGCAGGATGGGATACGGGGCCCGGGAGCCACAGAAAGAAGGCGGGTCGATACCCGCGATCGAAACAAAACGAGAGCTTTTCGGGCGCAGTCAACGAGCTTGTGAACACTTGTAACGCCCGCACCGTCTGGACGATCCCGACGCAGGCATATCCTGAGTGCCATTTCGCCACGTTCCCGACCGCGCTGCCCGAGCGGTGCATCAAAGCGGGATCACGTCGAGGCGACACCGTCCTCGACCCCTTCGGCGGCAGCGGCACGACCGCCGTGGTAGCACGCGGGCTCGGACGCGACGCCATCATCATCGAGATCAACCCCGAGTACGTGCGGCTGATCGAGAAGCGGTGTGCGCTGCCGTGGGAGCGAACGACGACTGAAACCGAAGGTAACCTTGCGCTCGACTTCGGTGGCGACGCATGACCCCGCTACAAGCCGCCATCGAGTACGCAAGCCGCGGGTGGCACATCTTCCCGGTCTACGAGATCAAGCCCACCGGCATCTGCGCCTGTGGCAAAGAGGACTGCGCTCGGCCCGGTAAGCACCCGCGTACCCGTCACGGCGTCAAGGACGCGACGATCGACGGCAAGGTCATCCGCTCGTGGTGGAGCACCTGGCCGGAAGCCAACATCGGCGTCGCCTGCGGCCCGATCTCAGGCCTGCTCGTCATCGACATCGACGAAACCAGGGGACGTGATCTTCTCGAGGACAAGGGTGACATCCCCGACACCGTCACGCAGCACACCGGTGGCGGTGGCGAGCAGCTGCTGTTCCGCCACCCCGACAACCATAAAATCAAGAACTCCGTGCGGCCGTTTCCCGGCGTCGACATTCGCGCCGAGGGCGGGTACATCATCGTTCCGCCGAGCATCCACGCCGCAGGAAGCCTCTACGAGTGGGACGATTTCCTCGGCCTGGACACTAGCCTCGCCGACCCGCCGGCATGGCTCCTCGAGCTGCTGCCAGCGAAGGGCTCCGCAAAGTCCAAGCCGAAGCCCGAGGCCGACGAGCTGCTCACCGCCGGCACGAAGGAAGGCCATCGCAACGACGACCTCTTCCGCTATGGCTGCCAGCTGATCAACAAGGGCAACACGACGGCCGAGATTCGCACGCTGGTCTCCATCGCCGCGAAGAGGTCAACGCCTCCGCTCTCCGACCAGGAGACCGCAAAGATCATCGAGAGCGTCGAACGCTACCGCGTGCAGCCCGACGACGAGCCGCCCATCCCGCTCGACCACTACCACCTCGCCAACGTTTCCGAATTCCCGAAGGAGGCTCTCGTCTCAGCGGACCCTCTGCTCGACGAATGGGTAAAGAACGTGGCTGAGGTGCGCCAGGTGCCCGTCGACCTGCCGGCGATGCTCACGCTGGCCGTCCTCGCGGCCCTGACGTCGAAGCGCGTCAAGGTCCAGATCGGCGGCTCTCACGCGGTCCACACCAACCTCTTCACCGCGATCGCCATGAGCCCGGGCTCCCGCAAGAGCACCGTCCTCGACGACATCAAGGCGCCACTCGAAGCCATCGAGCGAGAGGAAATCGAGCGCACGAAGAACCAGCGAAGCCA
>SDBT01006373.1_pt1 | contig 19585 bp, 17 predicted proteins | sample 2277101 | NCBI WGS metagenome assembly SDBT01 (sample SAMN10404973, study PRJNA504765) | marine sediment metagenome | isolation source: marine sediment core GS10_PC15, 103 cmbsf | place: Arctic Ocean: Southern Knipovich Ridge | collected 2010 | reverse complement strand
GATAACGAACCCTACCGCCGAGTAGAACGCCCGGGGTAACGTCTTCTTCGGGTTCCTCACGTCCTCCGCGGTGTTGGCGATCAGCTCAAAGCCCTCGTAGGCGACGAAGATTATCATGCCGCCGGCCAGCAACGGGACCGGCTTGGGCCATGTAGAGGGACTCATTTTTGATAGTTGAACGGTCCAGAGCCCGACGGCCACGAAGAAGAGCAGTATGAGGAGCTTGATGCCGACTATTACCTCCTCGGCTTTTCCCGATACCGCCCCCCCCATGGCGTTTAGCGCGGTGAAGAGGATTATAGCGCCGCTCGCGAACACGTGCCTCCAGAGGTCCTGGGACGCGGCGGGGAAGAAACTCGATGCGTAGCTCCCGAAAGCGTAAGCATAGAGGCATATCATGACGAAGTAGCTTACCCACAGAAGTACGTTCAGGCCGCCGGTGAACAACCCGGGGCCGAAACCCTGGTAGAGGAACTCGACGGTGCCGCCCGCGCTGGGATATTTCACCGAGAGCTTGGCGTAGGAGTACGAGGTTATCGCCGCGACCACCCCGGCCACGGCGAAGGCCACCGGCGTGCCGCCGCCGGCGAGGCCGACGGCGAGGCCGAGCACCGCGAAGATGCCCCCTCCGACCATCCCCCCGATGCCGATGGCGGTCGCCTCGAAGTACCCTATAGAGTCCTTTTGTTTTAAGCCGGTACCGATAAGCACCCCTAACCTCGACGGGAGGTTCTCAACGGCCGACAACCTCGAGGTAGCCGGTTCAGGCCGGCTCCACGAAAAGTATGTCTTTCAGCGCGCCTTCGGGGGCGTCGGGCCACCGGATCTTTATCCGCATGCCCACGTCCACGTCCGCGGGGTCCGCATCCTGGAGAAGGGACAGGCCCATGGTGTCGGCGCCGTCCAGCTTGAAGCCGACAATGATGCGGGTCTCGCTCTCGTCGGCCTCCTCGAACCCCCTGAACGCCCAGGTGCCGGAGAACGTGAAGGTGGTGACAACTCCCTCGTCCGAGACCTCGACCCACTCCTCGGGCCGGTCGAGACAACGGCAGAATGGCTTGGGGGGAACGTAGACCAGGCCGCAGCCCGGGCACTTCAGGCCAAGAACCTGCTTCTCCTTCAGCCTCGCCAGGAACTTGCCCATGAGTTTCACCTGCTCGGTCTTCCACCTGAATAGGTCGAGGCGCCAGTTGCCGGGTATGGACGTCGTTTCGCTTTTCATTTCCATGATTGCTCTACCTCCTGGGGGTATCTCCGAGTACGGCGACCACGTTGAAGTTCAGAGCGCCGCCCCAGCCGTGCGCCACGGCGTTATGTACGTCCTTGTCTGCCTGGTGCTCTCCCGCCTTGCCCATTACCTGGAGGGCGCATTCGGCTACCCGCTCCATGGCCGAGGCGCCTATCGCGTTGGTGCTGATTACCCCTCCCGACGGGCATACCGGCAGTTCGCCGTCTATCTCCATGGAGCCGGCGTCCAGGACGGAAGGGGCCTCTCCCTCGTCACAGAGCAGCAGGCGCTCGTAGAACATGAGCAACTGGTTGGCGAACGGCGCGTACGGTTCTGCGACGTCGATCTCCTTCCTCGGCTCCTTGATCCCGGCGAGCTCGTACGCCTTCCTGGCAGCCCTCTTGCAACCCTCCTGGGCACAGGGGTCGAGGGTGGGGGTCCCGCCGCCGAAGACGCCGATGATGGCCGCCTCGTCGCTGCAACTGGCGCAGGCCTTGATGTAGGCTGGTCGGTCGGTCATCTTCTTCGCCGTTTCACCGCTGGTGATGATCATCGCGCATGCACCGTCCGTCGCGGGGCAGCAGTGCCCGAAGCGCAGGGGGTACCCCATCATGTCTGTCTTCGCTACCTCCTCGGGGGTCAGCCCCGGCTGCTTGAGGTGGGCGTACGGGTTCCTGGCCGCGTTGCTCCGGCACATGGCGGCAACCTTGTCCAGGTGATGGGTGGTGCACCCCGAGCTCTTCATGTAACTGGTCGCCTGGTAGGCGACTATCCCGATCGCGCCACCGCCCGCGGAAGCCAGGAACTCGGGGTCCGTCCCGAAGTGGAGGATGGCGGCGAAGTCGGCGATGCCGACGCTGTTGAGCCCCATGGTGGTGTCCCCGTCGGATTGCTTCTCGAACGAGATGGCAATCACGGTGTCGAACATGCCGGAGGCCACCGCGTAGAACGCGCCGTGCGCCACCGAGCCGCCGGTGGTGCCGCCGGTGGTAATCCTCAGGAGGGGCTTGCCGTAAGCTCCCCAGTGGCCCGCTCCCCAGAGCTCGGGCAGGTTGACGCCCTCGAAGGCGGGCATGTTGCCGGTGATGACCGCGTCCATCTCGCGCGGGGATACCCCGGCATCATCGTAAGCAGCGCTGACCGCCTCGTACACCAGTTCCGCTATGTTAACGTCGCGGCGTTTGGAGACGTGCTTTGAGAGGCCGACTCCGACAACAGCTACGTCCTGCAACTTACTCACCTCCCAGAATGAATACTATGTTCTCCTGGGCGCATAGCCCCGTCTGGCCGTGGGCAAGCGCCGTTTTCACGTCCTTTACCTGGTGCGATCCTGCTTCCCCGCGGACCTGGAGCGCCGCCTCGGCTATCCTGGCCAGCCCGGCGGCGCAGGCAACGTTCGCCGCCAGTGCTCCTCCCGAGGGGTTCACCGGCAGTTCTCCGTTCATCTTGGTAGCCCCCGACTCCAGAAGCGCGCTTCCCTTCCCCTCTCCGCAGAAGCCCAGAGCCTCGTAGGCCATGAGCTCCTCGTGGGCGAAGTTCTCGTGGATCTCCGCCACGTCTACATGGTCCTTCGCGTCGGAGATGCCGGCCACCGCGTAAGCCCTTTCGGCGGCCTGCGTGAGCGAGCCGAGCCTGGACAGGGGGCGCTCGGTGAGGTACGAGTCGTGGCTGAAGCCCACGCCGAGTATCCAGACCGGGTTGTCGGTTATCTGCGCCGCCTTTTCCGAAGACGCCAGCAGAACGGAGCAGGCTCCATCCGAGGGCGGAAAGGCGTTGAGCTCCCTTATCGGGGAGTAGAGCATACGGGAGTCCATCACGTCGTCGACGGTAAGCACCGGCATTCGCCTTACGGCCAGCGGGTTACCGGCCGCGTTGCGCAGGTTCTTAACTGAAACCTTCGCTATCTGCTCTTCGGTTACGCCGCAGGAATCCATGTAGGCCCGGGCCTGGAGAGCGCCCGCCGAGACCTCGTTGAGGAGCCACCTTTCCCGGTCGAACGTCGGGTCCAGCATCATGACTCCGGGGAGATAGGTGGGGTACACGGAAGCCTGGCTGGCTCCGATGACCATGGCTACGTCGTGGTCCCCGGAGAGGATTCGCATCATGGCGTAGAGAACCGCGTACGCTCCGTCCATCTCTACCTTGCTCTCGTCTTTGAACCACGCCCCGGAGGGCTCCACCAGCCGCATGTTGGAGATGGTTCGGCCATCCATGTAGTCGTTGGTCGCGGTCACCACGGTGTCGATGTCCTCACGGTTGACACCGGCCGACCTCAAGGCACCAGCCGCCGCCTCCAGTACCAGTATCTCCCGGGAGGCGTCAACGTCGGACCCGTAGCCGGTCTGGGCACATCCGACGATTGCCACTTGCTTCTCCATAATCCACCTCCTTCGCTAACAGGGTACGTAATGGGAAAGGACGTCAAGGATATTCTCCGCGGTTTTGTCTATTACCACCGTCACCCGCACGCCGACGCCGGCCTCCTCGGGATCCATGCCCTCGATGCGCGCAACGATGCAGGTATCCGCTCCCTGGTGCTTCACCATGCCGATTAACTCGGGCGTTTCGAGGGCTTCAAGTTCCCCGTCCTCGCCCACCTTCACGTGGGCGATGGTGAACGATTCAACCGTGCCTTCTAAAGGTAGTTCAATCCATTCCTCGTTCTCGGTGAAGCACCTCTCGCAGATCATCCTGGGTGGAATGTATACTCGCCCGCACTCCGGGCACTTGATTCCCATGAGCTTCCCGTCCTTCAGCCCGTCGAAGAACCTCTCAATGAAGTTGCCCACGGACCAACTGAAGACGGGGACTGCCGGAATCTCGACCGTGTTGACGTTCTTCAGGCCGCCTGGTTCCATGACACCCTTCCTTTCCGCCCGGGTAAGGGCAGATACTCCTGCACGCTACGCCCCGTACTTCGCAAGCCTTCCCGCGTTGGCGAGGGCAAGGCCGATCAGGTGAACGCCAGGCCTGAGGCCGAGCGCACCGTTCACGCATGAGAGCTCATCGAACCTCTCGACCCTGTCCGCCCTGGCGAGGCGGGCCCTTATCATGACCGGCACGGGGTGCCAGCTATGTGCTTTCATCAGCGCCGGGGTGGAGTGGTCGGCGGTTACGACAAGGACGTCCGGGTCCAGGTCGACCGCCTTCCCTATCAGGGCGTCGACCTCCTCGATAACACCCACCTTCGCGTCGAAATCCCCGCTCTCCCCGTAGCTGTCGGTCTTCTTTATGTGTAGGAAGTAGAAGTTATGGTCGCTTGACCAGCTCGACTCGAGCGCCTCGAACGAGGCCTTGACCCCGCTCGGTGGCGTGTGTATGTCCATGCCGAGAAGGCGGCTGATGCCGCGGTACATCGGATACTCGGAGATGCAGAGGCCGCTCAGCTTGAACCGTTCCTCAAGTGAGGGGAAAGGCTCGTACTTCTCAAAACCCCTGAGGAGTACCATGTTGGCCCTGTCCTCGCCGGCGAGCAACTCCCTGGACTGGTCGACGAAGGAACGGATGACCCCTTCGGCTTTTTCGGAGCCCTCGTCGTCGGCGTGCGGGTCGAGCGGAGGTACGCCGACTTTCTGGGGGTCGGTGTCGGTCAGCGCCGCTTCGAGTCCAGGCCCCCGCAGCACGAGCACGGCCCGGTGCTCGCTGACCGTCCGGATGAAGAGTTCCACGTCAGGATCGAGTGTGATCCCATTCCTAAGCTTCTCGCATAGCCCCCGGTTTGTCTCGGTATCGATTCTGCCGGCCCGCCTGTCCGTCACTTTGCCATCATCATCGACTGTGGCGAAGTTTATCCGGGCCGCGACGTCTCCCTGTTGGAGGTCGAAGTCGATGCCCAGGGCGGAGAGCACACCCCTGCCGAGGTTGTGTTCGAGCGGATCGTAGCCGAAGAGCGCCAGGTGCCCAGGCCCGCTGCCGGGTGTTATCCCCGGGCCGACCATCTCCAGGAGCCCGCAGCTCGATTCGCCTGCCAGCCTGTCGAGGTCCGGTGTGCGGGCGGCCTCGAGTGCCGTTCCGCCCCGCCCCGGGAACGGCAATCCGCCTACACCGTCCATGATCACGTAGATGATCGAACCGCCGTCCGGCTCAGCAAGCCCCTCCCAAACCCTGGTGACGTCCATGTGAATACCTCACTCCGTCGGCGTTTTACCTGGTAAATATTTAACAGGTTAAATTGATAAAACGCAAGATGGTACCAAGTACAAACGCAAGTAGTTTACCAGGCTGGTAAAAAATAAAACGTTTGGATGTTGCTGATGTGATGGGTTCAGGTGTCAAGGAGACCGTAGAAGCCGCTCGACTTCTCGTTGTGGTATGCCATAGCCAGCACGTCCCAGGCGATGATCTCAAGTGAGTCCTTGAAGATATCGAGATCGTCTCCCACCTTGAACTCGGGGTATAGAGATATCGTGCCGGGGTACAGGTCGTAAAAGGGGCCATCGGTGCACCTGACCATCATGACAAGGTGTCCCGACTGGAAGGCCACCCGGTAGACACACCTCGTCATGTCACCTTCGCAGTTCCCCAGGGGCCCGCTCAAGATCCTGAACCCGGAAGGCTCCTCGCAGAAACCCAGGTCGACCGAGACCCCGGCCGGTATTCGTCGTTCCCCGCAGGCCCCGTAATGCTCTTTTGGTATCACCTGAAAATCGTCAACGGCGAAATCACACGACAGCACCGTCTTGAAGGCGCCCCTGGAAAGGACATCGGCATCAGGCCTCAACGTGTCGACCGAAGAAAGGATCTCCTCAACGCTGGAGTTGGGAAGACTCACCAGGTCGCTGAACGGCTTTAGAGCTTCGGTCTCCAGGTCGTGTATCCATCCGCTGACGCACCTGTCGCAGGTCCAGAAATCGGTGGCGTTCTCGTGTTCCCTCTCGATGACTTTCGGGAACGTGAGGTTACCGGAAAGGAGGCTCGAGATATCGGGAAGATAGAAGGAGTGGATTATGGCGGGGTCCGCGTGGACCTCGTGCATGAGCCAGTAAGGAACGGAGTGCTGTTTTACCAGCGAATCCCTGCCACCGCAGAAGACGCATTCACTTTCTTCGTCTGGCGTTTGAGTGCTTTCTAGTTTTATCATCGCTGGCTATAAACCGCCTGCTTCAGAAATGGCCAGGATCTGTCTGTCTACTAAGATATCACAACACGGTTTCCCTGGTCCTTACCGGCTCACAGGCCAAGCGACATCCTCGTGTAGCCCGGGAATCCCACCTCCCTCGAGATGCACCCGCACCTACTCCACTGGCGCGTAGATCTCAGTGACAAGATGGTGCCTGGCACCCGCGTTGCATTATGGAGAGCGCTTGCGTGGAGGTTCCAACGGCAACACCTGAGCCAGGCACCGTTTGGTTGACGCCTAGAAGTCCATCTCCTTCATGACCTCGGCTATCGCCTTCTCGGCCACGGCCTGGTGGGTAACGAGGTCATCGAACAGTTCCTGGTCCTTGATCAGGTCAAAGAACGAAAGCCCCCACCTGACCAGGGTCAACTTGCGGGTGGCCTTCAGCTTCCTGGTGATAAGCATCTTGATTATGTCTTTCCTTCGAAGGAGAGCGTCAACATAGTCCTGCCGGGACGCGACGGACAGGACGGGAACAGTATCGTCTTCTATCCCCATCTCCACCTCGAGCTTGTAGTCATTAAGTGAAACGGTGCTGCTGTATTCTCGCCCGATGGCCAGCCCCACCTTCTCCCCATCCATCTTCTCCAGGATCTTTCTCCAGCGCGGGTCCTTCGCCATGTAGTCGGCCCCGTACCCGATAACGAGCTTCTGCATCCTGAGGAGCTGCTCCGGAGTCGCGTTCAGGGTGAACTGCTCGATCCGCTCAGCGAGCCTCTCATCGGTTATCTTCGGGTACAGGTTCAGTATCTCCCAGTAACGGCGCAGGATGAGGTTCTGCTTCCTGCCGGTGCTGCCTGTTGCCTTCGTGTCTTCTCCGTCCTGTTGGGTTACCATCCCTGATCCTCCCTGTACGGCTGCCGGCATAAGAAGCACAGGCGAATCCCGCGATCGCCTGAACCGCCCGGAGGGCGAGCCGCACCAGCCGGTAGTCGAAGTTGTCAATCGAATCCGCGTCCAGCCCGCCGGCCACGAGCTCCCGCAGGACTCCCGGGACACTCATCTCCGTAATCAACGCGCTCTCTGGTGAGTCTACCTTTTCACATAAACCAGTTGCGTTTGGGTACCTCTGTTACCCTTTGCGGTGCTCCTCGTCCCGGACAACCATCCGTGCCACAAGAGACGCGATGACGACCATGAAGTATATCGTCGCCAGTTGAAGCCACGTATCGTGGTCCAGTCCGGCAACCTTCTTGCCCGTTGCAGCTGAATAGATGCCAAGGATAGCGGTGATCTTCGCCCCAAGCACTCCAGCCCATACATACATCGGTTTTGCCAGTAACCTGTACATCCTCTCACCTCCTTTATGCTCAGCCATAGAATGACCGGTTCCCTCTTCTCCCCTGTCCCATTGCTGCTGCGTGTAGTCCGAAAATACCACTGACGAATGACAACAAGGTCGTGGCCGGAAACCCGCACGCTGTTACTACGACTACTATATTATCAAACATGTTATGTTGCCACGGGTGATTTCTTGTTATTCCCATCATGATGCAGGCAGCTTCAAGAGGGCGGCTTGGTGGCCTCAAATGGATACAAGAAGTAACAGCAGGCAGTAAGCTTAGTGTCCCGTTCCATAGATATGGTTAAGCACCGAGAGCGTCGAAGCGCCGCTCCGGCAAGGCGCGCCCGGCTCCTGGCTTGTAGGGTTCGAGGGGGCGGGGCACGGGCTGATGTACCAGTACCCTGAGGGGTTCTCCCGGATAGTCATCGACTTCCTGGAGCTGTCCAAGGCCTAGACGTAACCAGGCCGGGTTATTCGAGGCGGTCGATCCTGTCGTAATCGACGTTCCGGGCACGTAGCACTTCTTCAACCTTCTCCCTGTTTGAAGGGACGAAGGTGAGACAGATCCCGCAATCCGAGCTAAGATGGCGGGGGATGGGCCTCAGCTTGACCTGGAGGCCGGACTTCTTGGTCACGCTTTCCGCTCGTATCGCCTCGCTGGTTGAATGGAACAGGATAACACAGAGGTCCGTTTCCGGTTCTTTCTTATGATTCCTTCGCGATATCATTGACCGCCTCGATAGCCTGTTCTACGTCATCCGCGGTATTGAAGTAGCCGATGCTCAGTCTAACCGTTCCTTCAGGAAATGTCCCGATCGCGCGGTGTGCCGCCGGCGCGCAGTGGAGGCCCACCCGGCACATTATCCCGTAATGCTCGTCGAGCATATAGCCGACCTCACTAGGCATGATTCCATCGATATTGAAGGAAACGTTAGCGACTCTCCTGTCGATATCACCGGGGCCGTAGAGGGTGACGCCAGGCGTTGCCCCCAGTCCTTCAACGAGTTTCACGGCAAGCGACATCTCGTGTGCCCTGATCTTCTCCACCCCTTCTTCGAGCACGAACCTGATACCTTCGCCGAGTCCGGCTATGCCAATAGTGTTGGGCGTTCCACTCTCGTACTTATCGGGGAGGAATTCGGGGTGTTCCTCCGACTCCGATCTACTTCCGGTGCCACCGGTCTTGAGGGGAACAAACGTATCCAGATCCACCCCGTTGCCAATGGCAAGCCCCCCGGTTCCCTGGGGACCCATCATGCTCTTGTGACCGGTAAAGGCCAGCAGGTCAATTGAGTCCGCGTGCATGTCTATGGGGTAAGAACCGCCGGTCTGAGCCGCGTCCACGAGAAGAAGCAAGCCATGCTCCCTCGCTACTGTTCCGATTTCCGCCAGAGGCGCAAGAGTGCCGGTAACGTTGGAAGCGTGATTGACAACAATCATTTTCGTTTCTCCCGTTATCGCGTTACGGACATCACCGGGGTCGAGAAGGCTCTCCCCCCCGTGGGGCACCACTGTTACCCCCACTCCTTTCTTCTCGAGGCGCCTCAACGGCCGCATGACCGAGTTGTGCTCCAGGCTGCTGGTGATGACGTGGTCGCCCGGCCTGAGAAGGCCTCTTATGGCGATATTGAGTGCGTCGGTGGCGTTGAGCGTGAAGATCACCCGCAGGGGGTCGTCAACATTGAAAAGCGTCGCGACCCTCTCCCGTGCCTGGTAGAGAACACGGCCCGCCTCTACCGATAGCCGGTGACCGGAGCGACCGGGGTTCGCTCCAATCCCTGTCTGAAAGCCGACCATGCCGGCACATACTTCACCGGGCTTTGGCCAGGACGTTGCAGCGTTGTCCAGGTAGATAATCCTGCCGCCGGTCACTTCGGAGCATTCCATCGAGTATCGGAGACCTACTTTCGGGTGATGGTCAAGATGTATTCTTCTTCAGCCTCGGTCTTCCTCGTCGCGGGTCGCGAAGAATCCCTTCAATCTCTTGAGCATTTTCGAACCCCCTGCCAGAGAAAGGACGAACATAAGCAATACTTATCAATAGGATAAGGATTATACATATAGCTTCTCAAAGCGCAAGCCCTCCAGCTACGGGAGATCATCAAGTGGATAAGTAACCACGACGACCTTGAGCTTATAGAGAGATTCGGCGGCGACTACGTCTACCGGCTGAAGCGTTGACCCCCACCTTGCGTTTGGGGCCTGGCCCCATGTATGCCGGGTCCTTGTGAAAGGCCCTGTCGTACGTTTCGGCGAAGTCATCCCAGTTCAGCAACGTGTCCTCCTACTCCATAGCCCCCGGGGCGTGTAACGGCAGGGAGTACACACTGCCCGTCAGGGTGATTCGGCGGTACGGCGTCTTACGTACGCGCTCGGACCCCAGCACCGTGTCAACGCTCACCATGCACTCGCCCGCGTCTCCGAAGAGAGAGGTCGGTATCTCTATTTGGAGCTCATCTCCCTCGAAGCGCGCCGGTATGCGGTCGGCGAGTACGATGCTGTTCTTCGCGAGTTGCAGGCATTCAGTGGTGCCCCCGGTTACGAGGATATCCAGACGTCCCACGCTCGTCCTGTTGAAGATGCGCAGGTGGAAGACGTAGGCAAGCTGTGGGTCCAGTGGACGCTTCCCCGCGAGAGATACGGTAGCGGTATCACCGGTGGCGCTGAGGATAACCGCCTCGAACATGGGCTGGGGGCCACGGTCGCGAAGCTTGATGGTATAGCCGGGGTCGGGCAGGTTCACGTTGTAGGTGGTGCTGTGCAGGAATCCCGACCGCGCGGAGCTGCTTGAGGTGACGTAGAGTGCCCGACCGGTGCCGAAGAGCTCGTTCCTGCGGACAAACGCCTTCATCAGCCGACCAAGGTCCTGAAGCGGCGCGGTATACATCTCTATCACCTTCCCCTTTTCCTTCTCCTCGGCCCCGGACAGGTGGAGGGATAACCAGGGGGCCCCGGACGCCAAGACGGTGGCGGGAGGCAGGATGTATCCGTTCGGGCAGTACCGCTGGGGGTCCGGGAAGTAAGGGTAATGGACCAGGTACGTGTACTGGCCGCCACGGTAGCCAAGCTTCACGAAGGCGTACTGGACGAACGCGTTGACCGCCCAGTGGTCGTGGTGGGTGTCCACGGGGTCCGGGTAGAAGACAGCGGTGGGCTTGAACTCCTTACCGATGCTCTCCAGGTTCTCAGCCAGGCTCTCCCCGCAGTAGGGGGCGTTCTTTTGATAGGCGAACGGGTACGGTGAGTGGTCGGCCCCGTTCGCCCCGGTGTGAAGGTTGTCAGGGTCCCAGTTGAAATCCCAGAGGGCGTTCGTCCCCCCGTCGGGGTAGCCCAGGAAGACCAGGCGGTCGTCCGGGAGCCCCAGGGCCCTCATCGCGTTCCGGGTTTCCCGGGAGCGCTCCAGGCCCAGTTTCCGCATGTCCTCATGATTCGCATCGGGTACCTTGAAGAAGCGCTCGGCGGCTTTCTTGCTGCCATCCCCGCAGGTGACCAGCAACACCAGCACGTCTTTACCGTCCGACAGGCACCTCTTGATGAGGCCGGCGGTGGCGAGCCCCTCGTCATCCGGGTGGGGCGCGACGACCAGGACCCTGCTCCCGAGGTCCGAGACGTCCAGGCGGTTGCCGAGAACGCTCCGTTGCGAGCCGCTCTCCGGGTTCGGGGCCGCCAGGAGGCCGGCGGCGATGGCGCTAAGCACGACGATGACGATAACGGTATTCCTGGCGGCCGGGGTCTTCAAAGGCCGAGGGCCTCCAGCTTATCGAGGGCTACCGAGTTCTCCTCCTCCAGCAGGTATGGGCAGTCCTCCAGGCGCATGTTCCCTTCGATGAGCTCGAACGCGAAGGCCATGCAGGTGGCCAGCCCGCAGGAGGAGCAGTTAGTGCCGGGCAGGAACTTAAGGACCTCCAGGGGCTGAGGAGGGATTATCTTCTCGTGGTCGGGGGTTATCTCGCCCCTCCTGTCCCATATGTCGTTTATCCACGCCACCGCTTCGCTGATAACCCGGCGGGCCTCCGGGCGGTCCACTATGAGGCTAGCCGCAAGCTCGTGGGGCCGCAGGACGAACTTTCTCTCTCCGTTCTTCCAGACGATGAACTCGTTGTCCCCGCTGTAGAATGCGCGGTTGAGGACACTGTTGAGGTACGGCATTACCTCCGATACGTCGCCCGGGACGTGCGCCTTAGCCGAGTAAAGGGAGGCTCCGGGCACGCAATCGACATCGCAGAGTTCCAGCTCGTAATTATCGATCAGTTTCTCCACGCCAACCCCCTTTGTCTCCATTGACGCAATGAGTATTCTACAGCACAGAGTAATAGGATGCCTGGGGAGCGCATGATAGGCTTTACTTAAGATACGAAAGGGTGGTGTCATGAGCGACAGAGCGGAACCAGACGGCAAGGCACGAAAGCCCATCGATGAGGAGACGGCCGCGGCGCTGGCCCGGGAGGGGCTGAAGCCGGGGGTGGTGGAACCGTGGGAGGACGGGTACAGAACCGCGTCGCAGCCGGACACGTTCGAGTGGTGGTACTTCGACGCCCAGTTCGACGACGGCTCAACCGCAGTGATCGTCTTCAACACCAAGCCCCAGACCATGCCTAAGCAATCACTGACCCCTTCGGCTACGGTTATATTCAGACCACCGGAAGGCGAGAGCGAGAGCATCACCTCAACCTGCGGCCCGGAGGAGTTCACCGCGTCCACCGACGGCTGCGACGTCAGAATGGGAAAAAGCTGGATCAAGGGCGACCTGCGCCATTACCAGCTACATTTCGAGGGCGAGGGGCTCCAGGTCGACCTGGAGATGGAGAGGAAAGCCCCCTCCTGGCGCCCAGGGACGGGGATTAACTACTTTGACAAGAAAAAGACCAGGTACTTCGCCTGGTTGGCGGCCATACCGTACGGGACGGTGCAGGGTACCATCACCAGGGGCGGCGAGAAGCGGAAGGTGACAGGGTCCGTCTATCACGACCACAACTGGGGCAATTTCGTGGTGGGAAAGCTTATCAACCACTGGTACTGGGGAAGGGCGCACGTCGGCGAGTTCAGCCTTATCTTCGTGGAGATGGCCTCCATCAAGATACTGGGCATGGGCGGCCTGAAAGGGCACGTGTTCTACATAGCGCGGGGCGACAGGATACTGACTGGTGATGGCCTCCCACTGGCCCTGGTCACAAGTGACTTCAAAGAGGGGCCCGGCGGCCAGTCGTATCCGACGAAGCTGGATTTCCACTGGCACACCGAAGATGGGGACGTCCAGATAGCGATCCGGGACCCGAAGCTTATCGAGGTGATAGACATCACCAAGGAATCACCGAGATGGAAGCGCCCCCTCATACACCTGTTCGCCAACCCTCTTTACTACGACTTCAGCGCCGACCTCGAGTTGACCGTTGACCTGAAGGGCGTGAAGGCAAAGGAGCGCGGAACGGCCATCTTCGAGAAGATGATGTTCCGGTAATGAACATAGTGGGGTCTTGAATCTTGAATCAGGACCCCGTTCCCCTTTTCCTACTGCGCCGCGGCGGTCCCAAACGCGTAGATCCTCCCCTGCGCCAGCACCGAGAATAGCGTACCGTCCTCGGAAATCGGCGGGGGAGTGAAGTTGTTGGAGCCACCATAGTTCGGCAGCCATGGCTCCTCAGCGGCAAAGCGCCACTTTTCGGTCCCCTCGGGGGTGATGCAGAACACCTTGGCGCTGGTGGTGGCCGCGTACAGCAGGCCGTCCTTCCCGATGGAGGGGCTGAAAACCGACGGGCAGACATCATCTCCTTCTCCTGTGTTGAACTCCCAGAGGAGAGTGCCCTCGGGGCTGATTGCCAGCACTCTCCAGCAGGAGGTCCCGGCGTACAGTGTGCCGTCGCCGCCGATGCTCGGCGTGTGAATCGTCCAGCTCCTCTCGTAGGGGGGGACGTACTCCCACTTCAACTGGCCGTCGGCGGTGATGGCGTAGACTTTACCTTCCTGTGGTATCGAGTAGTCGGGTATCCGCTCCCCGCCCTGCTTGATTCCCGGGGTCACGAACGTCCCGGCGTATATGGTGCCGTCGTCACCGATTGACGGGACGTCAAGCGTGTTCGCCCAGGTGAACATTCCCTCGTACAGCGGGAGGTCGCCTGCCGGCTTGAACTCCCACTTCTGCTCGCCGTTCTTATCGAACGCGTACATGACCAGGGGCGCGGCGCTGCAGTACAGGTTGCCGTTTTTACTTATCGCCGGGGACCGGATGTCTCCGGGGACTGAGGCCTCCCACTCGAGCTTGCCGTCTTCGGACAGGGCGACGAGCTTTCCGCCCGCACTGCCCACGTATACCGTACCGTCTCCCAGTGACGGTTCAGCCGCCTCGACTCCCATGTCGTAAGACCACTTCTCTTCCCCCTTGGACGAAAGGGCGTAGACGCTGGTGCCGGCGCTCACGTAGATGCTGCCGTCCTCACCTACAACGCAGGTGCTGGCCGATGACCCCGTCGGGAACTCCCAGGCCGCGGCCCCATTGGCGGGATTGACCGCCACAACCTTCCCTTCGAAACCGGCGATGACGTTCCCATCCTTCCCCAGTACCGCCCAGGACCGGGTCTGCGCCCCGGCCTCGTAAGTCCACAGGACGTCCGCCGTGCCGGGGCCGTTCACCGCACTCCTGCCGTTGCGATTGCTGTTCTGGTACCCCATGGGCCAGGTGAGAGCGGTAGTACTCTCGGACTTTCCGTTGTCGGTTTTACTGTCACCGTTCTCATCTTTCTCCCCCCCGCAACCGGCGGCCAGGGCCAGGGCCATGACCAGCGCCAGTAACAACGCGATTGCGGCAAACGTTCTCTTTCCACTCGACCTGGATGACATGATGCTCCCCTCTTCCGTCGGCTACCAACTGGGTTTCTGACAATATTCACTTGCACTATTAAACGTACGAGTTGGTTGTACCCTTACACCATACGTGCAGTACATAACGACCTTTAATGCGGGCTTCAGCCCGTACTCCGGTACCGTGATCTTAGTCGCGTCCCAGGGGAAAGGGTCGGAGGGGAAGGATGCAGCCATGCGTTATAGGGCTATGGGGATGGTGATGGTGTTGCTGTTGCGCACGACCTTGCCGCCCGACATGGCCGCCACACGGTAAGTGTAGGAGAGCGTCCCGGACGCGCTGGTGTCGGTGTAGTTCCCGCTGCTTCCGGAGTAGGGCACGCTCCAGGAAACGTCGCTGCCGCCGTCTTCGGAGCGGGTGACCACCCAGCGGTCTACTCCGCTCAAGCTGGTGGACGTCCAGCTCAGGTTCACGATGTTTATCCGCACGGGGTCCCTGCTGCCCGAAAGGACCAGGGAAGCCGGAGGCGGCGGGATCGGTACGGTCACCGTTACCGCGTTGCTGTACGAATTGACCGACCCGCCCTGCATCAGTGCCACCCGGTAATGGTACGTCTGGCCCTGGGTGACCGCCGTGTCCTGGTAGCTTGTTGCCGAAAGGCCGCTCAGGTTGGCGATGGCGTTGCCCGGGTAGACTGGAGCGAGCTCTCCCTGCGAGCGCAGTATGGAGAACCCGTCGCAGGACGAGCCACCGGTGTAGCTCCAGGAAAGCGTGACCGAGTTAACGGTCACCGAGGACGCCTGGGCGGAGACCGAGGAGGGCTGCTCCGGCTCGGGTTCCGGCTCGGGTTCCGGCTCCGGCCCCGGCTCCGGCCCGGGCTCGGGTTCCGGCTCCGGCCCGGGCTCAGGCCCGGGCTCAGGTTCCGGCTCCGGCCCGGGCTCAGGCCCCGGCTCCGGTTCCTCGGGGGGCAGGTCCTTGGGGTGGATCTCCTCAGGTGGCACCATCTGTTCCATGATCTCGACGACGTCCTCATCGGGCAGACCCTCGAGGATGCCGGGATCCAGGCCTTCTCTTCGGTCCATTGCCAGGTTGAACCGGTACCAGGGGGTAGACAACTCCTCGATGGTCACCTCGCGCACCGAGGCCGTCAACGCGCCGTTTTCCTGGCGAACGGTCGCCAGATACCCTTCACGGACCCACTGTATCCCGTCGGGGCCGTAGAAAACCGCCGACCCGTTTCTGGTGGAGACAAGTTCCGTCCCCTCGGTGGCGACGGCGACGTTGAAAGCGCCACCCGCCGTTCGGGAGTCGGCATCGGACGTAGAGACCGTAAGGGTGTTTTCGGCGGCGGCCTGCGAGTAGCACTGCCCTTCCTGGAGTTCCACGCCGGTGATGGAGTCATCCGCAAAGTTCAGCAGGATGGTGGTGTCGTGGTCGATACGGGTGACCGACCCGTTATCGAAAAGGAGTTCCGCCAGGGTGTCTTCATCGGAGCTTACCGTGTCGCCTTTTTTCAGTTCCGAGGTGGCGCTCACCTCGCGGCGAGACCCGTCCTCCGCCACCACTGTCACAGACCCGGCATCTACGCGTATTGTGGCGACCGTTGGGAGCTTCGGCCCGGAGACGAACAGAAAGTAGACCAGAACGGCGGCGAGGACCGCGAGCGCAGCGGTGGCGCCCGCGAGCACCGGAAGAGCGAGACGCCTGGCCCGGCCGCTGGCCTCAGGGGTTACCCCGGGCGCGTAGAGTTCACCGTGGAGCGCCAGAAGGGCTCCCCGGGTGTCGGCCATACCCTGTGCCCGCTGCTCCCGGACCGGGGGGATGATGCCCTGGAAACGGTCCACAGCCCTCGACATCTCCTCCAGGCCCCTGGTGTGCCTGCCTGTCCCGTAGAGTTCCGCCAGGCCCTCTTCGGTTGTCCTGTTCTTCGGTGCCTTACTCATCACATTGTCTCAGTTCGTCTTCGGCTGACGCCATAAGCCGGGTCAGCGCCTTCATGGAACGGTATATCCTGGTGGAGAGAGTTCTTCCGCTGCAGTCCAGTATCTCCGCGATATCGGGGTTCTTAAAGCCCTCAAGGAACTTGAGGGCTATCACAACGCGTTGCGACTCAGGCAGCAGTTGCATCCTGCTGATGATTACCTGGAGGCGGCACCTGTCGGCCTCGCTCATCGAGTCCGTCTGGTATGTCACGGCGAGGGTTTCGGGATCGATTCCGCTTCTTCTTTTTTCCCGCCGGAAGTGGTCGATTGAAGCGTTGTTGGCGATGGTAAAAAGCCAGGTGGAGATGGCGGCCTTGTCCTCACGGAACGACTCGAGCTTGCGGAGCGCCTTCTCGAACGTCTCCGCGGTGATGTCCTCGGCGTCGACGACCGAGTGGACACGGGACACCAGGAACGAGAAAACCCGCGGCTGGTAGTAGTCGTAAAACGCGGCAAACGACTCCGGGTTGTGCAGTAACTCCTCTTTGGAGAATACTGGTTTTTCGCTATTTTCCATCATAAGCCAAAGTAATAGAGAGATTCCTTGGATTGATTCTAAAAGATGGAGGGCAATCCTTTCAACAACACCGGAGAAACCGGGCACAAGGGGACAGCCCGGGACGGCTGCCTCGCGTGGAAACGGTAAGGCGTTTTGAGTAACGGCGAATGACGAACTGTCCATCATGACTCCATTCAGTGTCCCGTCTAACAAATACAATGGCATTCGAACGCCGCTGCATCCGCTCCCGCTGCGTTCCGCTCCCTGCGCCGTACTCAGTGAGTACGCCTCAGTCGCGCGCCTTGCCGGCGCGGCGCACCGACGCTCTCGGTGCGTCACCGTATTCGTAAGACGGAACACTAATAACCCACCACGTAGACTGACTTCGCGGCTGTTGTTCTCAAGGCGAACCTCCCATGGTCGTTGGCACTCCCGCCCGGACGTTTCCGGCGGGCAATCCAGCACGGATGCCGACAGCCCGCCACCCGGCTTTGCTGTACTTTGTACGACTGGGATTCGCGGATATGAACAGTTCTGGGGACTGACCCTGGGCTGAACCATGACATGATAAGCAATTCCTCATTCAGTCAATAGCACGAGATGCCGATACATCGATTGGTGATTGACTGGGGGAACGTGAGATGGGGCGAAGAGAAAAAAGGCGAAAGAAGGATTCGATCTGGACAAGAGAGCTGATTCCTGAGGACTCTATCTTGCGGAAAGACCTTTTTGCTTTCGCCGGCAGGAGGAAGTTGCCGTGCCTTCAATGTCCGGTCCTCATGGTGGCCGAACAGCACAAGTGTAACCACTTTGCCAGAATACCCGATGACATCTGGGAGGGCCTTCAAACGTGTCCCCTGCATGAAGAGCACAGATCAGGGTAGCCGTTTTGAAAGGTTCAAACTCCAATCACTTGCCCATGGCCTTGAGCAATCCCTCCGCCGCCAACGAGCCGGAAGAGTCGGCGGTGGCCCCGGGATAGTGTTTGCGGTCGGATTCCATTAGTATTCTTGGTATGTATTCAGTAATTTCCGCATACTCAGTACCCCGTTCCATGAATACGGTTAAGCACCGGGAGCGTCGAAGCGCCGCTCCGGCAAGGCACGTGACCGACACTTCCTCCTGTAGTACGCCGACGGTGCGGAAAGCAGCCGGAGTGGATGCGGCGGCGTTCGAATGCCAGCGTACTTATCCAGCGGGGTACTTGGCATCGCCGGCCCTGGAGGTTGTACAGTGACCGGGCAAGCGGCGTTGCCACGCGAGGCCGGTGTCGTGGTGATTGGCGGCGGGGTCATCGGTTGCTCCATCGCCAGGGAGGTTACCAGGCACACACCTGACGTGGTGGTCCTGGAGAAAGAGGCCGACGTCGCCGATGGCACCAGCAAGGCCAACAACGCCGAGGTTCACAGCGGCATCGGGGAGAAACACGGTACGCTCAAGCAAAAGCTGAACGTCCGGGGGAACCGGATGTACGAGGAGTTCGTGGAGGGCCTCGAGGTCGACTTCAAGCGGCAGGGCCTCCTCATCGTGGTCACCCCCCGCTCTCTCCCGGACCGGGTGACGGGGCGGTTCCCCTTCCTCAGAAAGCGCCTGCTCAAGGAACTGGTGCCCCGGCTGATCCTGCTCAGTGGAAAGAGGAAGGGGATACCGGGGCAGCGTATCGTGGAGCGCGAGGAGATCTTCCGAATGGAGCCCAACGTCACTCGGGAGGCGATAGTGGGCGTCCATGACCCCACCTACGGGCTGGTGTCCCCGTACAAGCTGACCATCGCCTTGGCGGAGCACGCGATAATAAACGGGGCGAAGGTGTTTCTCGATACCAGGGTGACAGGCGTGAACGTGGAAGGCGGGCGAGTGAAGGGGGTCGTCACCGACCGGGGAGAGATAAGCGCCCCTATCGTGGTCAACGCCGCCGGCGTCTTCGCCGACGATGTGGCGGACATGGCCGGCGCCGGCGGATTCAGGATACACCCCCGCAAAGGGGCCACCCTGATATTTGACAAGGACACCACCACCGAGTACGTGCGCGGCAGCGTGGCGGAGGCCAAGCTGTTCGTGAAGAAGAAGAGCAAGGGTGGGGGCGGGATGCCCACCATCGAGGGCAACCTGCAACTGGGCCCCACCGCCATCGAGGTGGACGACAAGGACGACACCTCCATCTCCGCCGGGGAGATAGAGGAGATATTCGAGAGGTTCCATTACCTGCTGCCCGACTTCCCCCGGAGATCGGTGATAGCGGCGTTCAGCGGCGTGCGCGCGCCCACCACCGATGAGGACTTTATTATCGGCGCTTCCGAGGCAGTCAACGGTTTTGTGAACGTGGCCGGCATGCAGTCACCAGGCCTCGCGTCCGCCCCCGCGGTGGTGGAGATGGTGATGGAGATACTGCAGGACCTGGGGGTCCCGTGGGAGTACAGACCCGATTTCGACCCCCAGAGGCCCACTCCGGTTCTCTTCGCCGACGAGGACCGAAAAGGGCGGGAGCGACTTATAGGGGAAGACAGCCGCCACGGGCACGTGGTCTGCCGCTGCGAGCAGGTGACCGAGGCGGACGTGGTAAACGCCATACACGGGATAGTGCCCGCAACCAACATGGACGCGGTGAAGCGCAGGACCCGGGCGGGCATGGGCAGGTGCCACGGAGGGTTCTGTGGAAACCGGGTGGCGGCGATCATT
>SDBT01006372.1_pt1 | contig 19588 bp, 44 predicted proteins | sample 2277101 | NCBI WGS metagenome assembly SDBT01 (sample SAMN10404973, study PRJNA504765) | marine sediment metagenome | isolation source: marine sediment core GS10_PC15, 103 cmbsf | place: Arctic Ocean: Southern Knipovich Ridge | collected 2010 | reverse complement strand
AATACTTTATGATCTTTGACTACTGTGACGGCGTGAATTTTCCAAAGGAAGGAGGTGAGTAACATGGCAGAACAGTTTAGAAACTACAAACGGTACAACATGACGTTGGATCCCGACACAAAGGAAGCAGCAATGGAAGCAATGCGTGATGATGAAACGCTAAGTGGCATCGTCAATAATTTCCTGGAGAAGTTCGTTACACGACGTACCAAAAACAAGAAAAGGAGGAAGAAGTGAATAAAGAACAAAGAGCATTGGAAGAGATCATAAGAGTCATGATAACACTGGTGATGATTTCGAATCTTAACCCCAACGCAGAAAAAATGCTGATAGATCAGTTGCGAAGAGCTGAGCATATTCTCAATGAAGATGGGAGCGAAGCATGAAACTCATAGAGTTTGACGAACATGACTGGCATGGCTTTGCAGGTGCAGAACCTCCACACAAAGGTGACGGTGACGGACCACAAATAACCTACCATGCTTCCGTCGACAACAAGGGCTACATCATAGTGGTTGATAGGGATGGAGTCCAGTTCATCCCAAACTATGAAGACGATCCTGCAATTCAGTCTGAGACTTACATGAAACACATACCATTTAGGTATGGAATCATTATGGTCGAGGCTCTGATTGAAGACGTTTCCAGCGAGTTACTCATAGACGTATTAGGCTTCAGGGTGATACCTTATTGATCGGTCGAATACTATGCTCCTTGGGGTATCACAGGTGGAGCGATTGGAACTTTTGTGGTCAAAGCCTATGGTGGTTGGAAAGAAAGTGTGAAAGAGTACACTGCAAACGAAAGGAGACAGACGTACTGTGAAAAAGACAATTAGCACAACACGCGAGTATGCTGAAATGATGTACCACCTGCATAAGCAAGGAACAGGAAACAAGGTAGGAGAACTTCTTTACGGAAGGATACACACCAAAGGAGATGAGTTTACTGAGGTTGACATAGTCCAAAGTAGAAAATTGAAAAAGGATTATAAGTGTTCTATGGGTCAGTGTTATTACAACGCTCAGAAGATCATGATAGGTAATCCCATGCAGTTTCATTACTACGAGGGATGGGTTGGGCGCATTATCCCCATTGAACATGGTTGGTTGGTTGACAGAAGTACGAGTTTGGTTGTTGATCCTACATTGACCAAGTTGAAAAAGAAAGGCGACTACTTTGGTATCACAGTTCCTAAAACACTTATCAACAAAACATGGAATGAGGAACAAGTGGCACGTCAGTTAATTTGGGAATATTTATTGGCAAAGGTGAACAGTAATGGAACCAGATAACTCTTGCGAATGTGAACGCTGCAAAGCTGCTTGTGAAAATAGACCTGGATGGTTCTTACCTGGAGAAGCTGAACTTGCTGCCAAATTAAAGGGGATGACTCTACAGGATTTTTTCAATAAGTATCTATCTGTTGATTTCTATTACGGGGAAGATGAAAAACCAATATTTGTTTTAGCTCCAGCTACTGACACTTCAGAACCGGGAAAAGAGTATCCCATGGAGCCATGTGGAAGATGTATACTTTTCACCGATGATGGAAAATGTTCAATACACATTGACAAGCCTTACGAGTGCAGAAAAATGCACCACGATGGATCTGCAGAGGCTGGAGACATCACACACGAAGAAGTATCAAAGGCTTGGGAGAAACATCAGGATCAGATAAAGGAATTACTTGGAAGAGATCCAGAACCTCCAGATATGGGGGATGTTCTTATTTGGGGTCTTAGTGCTTTACTAGGAGAATAAAGGAGGAAGTAATGGTAACTAAGGTTATTCGTACAGACAATAAAACATTTATCTTTGACGGTCCAGAATCTCTTCTATGTACGTTACAGGATGGAAAGGCCACTTACTTAGCTTTTGACGAAGCTGAAGATGGACACGTTGCTGCTATAGAACATATGAGAAAGAATGATCTACAACTGGCAATAACCAGAATATCTATAATCCAAAGAGGAAAGCCTCCACATAACTATGTCACTGGGAGAGATAAGGTTCTCGTAAAACCAGGAGAGGAGTGGACACATGGCAACAGGTGAAACAAGATTGGAATTAGGTAGGTTACAAGGAAAGTTGACTACCCTGGAGGACAAGTTACGAATGGCTGTTGTTGAGGTTGCTGCTATAAAGGAATTAATAGGCTTTGAAATAGAAAACCTGAAAGAGGAAGAGGAGGAAGAGGATAGACAAGAGTGTTACGAAGGCCCAATGGAACCTCCTGAGGGGAAGTAATGGACTTACGAACTGTTAGGAAAGACAGACATGGTTTGTATGTAAAGGCTGATCTTAGGATATTCAGACCAGAACGTGAGAAGCATGAGGCTGACTATGTAGATAGAACTTATGTGTCTCAATTTCCAGAAGGAACGAAAGTAACTACTAGGGTAGTAAGTCAAACTTCACACTGCAGATTGAACTCTACTGGTTTTGATTGGGAAGTGTGGGTTAGTCATGGTTCATATACCAATGGATATGGAATACACTGGGATAGCGAAACTATATGGGATCCCAGGAACAGGAACATGAAGAAGTACAAAGTTACATGGACAGAGAAACATGAGTTTACCACAGAAGCTGAAAGTGCTGAGGATGCTATGGAGGAAGCAGAAGATATGGGAACGGAAACTTTTGTGGAGGGTAGTGACGGAGACCTAATGGCAGTGTTGATTGAGGAAAAGTAATGGACTTGTTTTATGAAATGGACCAATATGATAGGAGAGTGGAGGCGCATAGAAAAATGATAAAAGAAATTAGGAAGTATCCCACTGTGTTTGAAAATGTACATGAAAGTATTTATCGTTCGTATCAGATCCTCGCCAAGGCAAAGGAACTCCTAAAAAAAGGTGTTCCGGGAGACGTTGTCTTGGAACTCATAAACGAAATGGATGAAAAAGAAGAGGATAAACAAGATGCCTAGAACTTTAGGAAAAGAACATTTACATAATGTTTGCAGGATATACCAGGGTGAAAAGACATGTAGTTACTTGGGGGAGGACAAGCGTGGAATTATGTGTTTGAAAGGAACTGCTTACCATATCGAGATCTTCAGGAAGAGGATGTTAGGTGCAACGAAAGCAAAGGGTGACAACTGTAGTGGACATCCAGACTATGAACCAATAAAGGAGGAAATGATTAATTGATGAAAAAGAAAAATGACTTAAAGTATGCGTTGACTTTATTGAAGGAACGCACTGGTTGGTCGTATGAGAAAATGTGTCGGATGATGTGCATTGTGATGAATGAGGATGGAGTTAGTCACACCACTTTGTATAGAATAATACATGGCGTTCACGCTCCTCACAATACAACTCGTATGTGGGTTCGTAACGCTATTGAGGCAGTTACAAAGGATGAAGTTGGACAGGGTAGAATGACTATTATGACTGCCAGTTCAATCATGACGCTATTACCTAAAAAGGTGGACCAATGAAAGATAAAATTAAAGAATTAAAAAACAAGATCATTGACTCTGAGGGCAGTAGTATACAAGACAAAATAGTGGAGGAGGCATTGAAGGAGATGTACATGGTTGGCGTCCATGTTGGTTGGAAGTCATGCGGCGAGAAGATTATTAGGATGATAACAGAGGAGACAATATGAGTTTAACAAAGAAGGAAATTAGTGGGATCAAACGTGCTTATGAAAAAGGAAAGTTATGGATAGGTAGTCCCGATTGGTTTGGTGGGAAGAATAACGATCCATGACCAGCAGCACTTGTCGCGCAGTTGCGCGGTGCAGTTCCTCGTATAAGTACAAATGATTGGGAAACTAAAAAGGACGTTTTTATTGCCATGAAAGCATTGGATGAGGTTGCAAGATTCCTTGGATACAAGGAGGTTGTTATGGAGGATGAAACATACGATGAACTTACTATTTACACTATTCCTCCTGAGGAACCTTATAACACTGCATGTGCTGATAATCCCAGTTCAGTTAGGAAACGGTTAGTGAGGAGGATAAAATGAGTTACGGATACACAATAGATGAAGACACTACAATATCTATCAATTCAGATTTGAGCATGATTTGGATATATCGAAAGGGTCATGAAGGACCTCTAGTCAAAATAGATAAAGAATTATTTTTACAAGTAGCTGCTGACTACGTGAGGATGAACAAGATAGCTCAACTTGAAAATCAGAGTCCAAAGGAAATCCTTGGATGTTCGTGAGGAGGGGTAATGGCTGAAATCTATGATAAACCTATTCCAGCCCAGAATCTAAAAGTTGGAGATAAATTTAGGTTCAGTAGCAAACAAGTAACTGAAGACAAAGTACGCAGAGAAATAGAATCTCTACAAAGGCGTATAACATCGTTGATAGAGGGACTAACTGAACTTACAGATTATCCATTATTAAAAGTAACAGAGGTTAATTGCAGAATCTTTACCATCCACCCTAGTGACGTAATAGTGACATATGAACGGCAAGATGGAAGTAAAGATAGTCTTATGATGGATTATTGGAGTGTGGTTTATGTACTGGAGGTTAGTAAATGAGATATATTCGGTTCATTAGAAGATTTATATCGTACTTGAAAATGCGTTTATGGATGTATGTGAGGAGAGTGTATGGGTCGTTTGCCATACGTTATACGATTACTTGTTGGATTAAGGAGGATGGAAGTGAGATTTGGAAGTTTGTTTACTATCGCAGAGGATTTAGTATAGCAAAGTTTCACTTTGGTTATGATGACGAACTTAGTGGTCGTATTCAACACGTTGCTTACTATAAGTGCAGATTGTCGTTGTGGCAGCTTCGAGCTCTTAAAAGGGGGGTTAGTCCCATGTCTATTCAAGCGGACAATTTAGTTGCATACTTTCCTCTTAATGTGGTCGAAGTCAATGACGTCTATAAAGGGGAAACTATCCATTAGTTTCTGTTCTTCACAAATCTATTTCTGGTTAGTTTCTTATCCCCTTTTTGGGGGGTTATTATTCCCCCTCAAAACATCCCCTAATTCCTTACAGAACTCACTTATTAATTCACCCAAATACAGAGCATGTTTTCACGAGTGTATTTACTATAGTCAATGTATTAGTTATTAGTGAATACTGAAAACAAATAGCACTCAGTCCCACCTCACTTATTACCTCCTCAATAGCTTACTCAATGACCTACTTGTTTAGACGTCTAAAATAGGTCCTCAAAACAGGTCCTCAATTGGGTACTCACTTCAAGTCATTCCTCGAAGAAATTTAGCTCTTACGAATATAGCTGTGTAGATTTATGTGTATGTGTTGTTCCTCATCGTTCATCATTGTTCAAAGCTGTCAGACGAGGAGCGACGCCTCACTCCCAATTTCTAGCCGTGATTCCTAATAAGGCGAACAAAACATCAGTGACTCTAATTTCTAGCCAAGATGCTCAATAGGGCGATACTAATGTCGTGGACGATGAGCTCGCGTTCGTGATGAGTGATGATCAGTCCTTGGAGAATGACAAATGAGTCCAGTACACACCTAACGGTGAGCTCCGCGAGATCACTGAGAGTGATAATCACTCGTAAAAAACCGAAAGAACGTGGTGACGAACAAAATGCAGACTAGGACAAAAAAAGGCTGTACAATGACAGGGGTGTGTACTATAATAGTAAGTATGTTAAATCGGTACACAGGGCGGGGGTCAGTTGTTTGGGTCGCGCCTTTGTACCAGCCATATTTTATTCCCAAAGGAGGAAAAATCAATGGCAAAGAAAAAGGCTAATACGGCCAAAGTATCCACTCCCAATGGTAACGGTGCCAACAGCAACGGTGCTCGCAAGACCCGTGGTCGGTCCATGATCAATACGATCAAGGCTCAGCTCACCAAGGGTGCAACCATTGTGGAGCACAGCGTTCGTGTCACGCTCAAGCATCCTGCACAGCCCAAGGGGGTTGTGGTCGCGTGCTTCGCGCGGAAAAACCATGTGGTTGCCTTGCTCCCCACATTGGGGGCTAGGTTGAAGCTCACCGAGACGGATCGCAATGGCACCCCTTTCGCGATTCTCAACACAAAGGAGGAAGCGATCGCACTTGGCAAAAAGATTGCCACAGCCCTCAAGTAATCCTACCTCCCGGGGGAGCTGTAATGGCTCCCCCCTTCCTTTGGTCAATTATCATGAATGATAATCACTCAAGTCGAGGCGGAGAAAATCAATAAGGGTGAAAAAAACGTCTGCGTTCATACCGAGTGATAATCAGTCCCAGGACACTCAGTACACACCTAACGGGGATGTCACGAAGAATTTAAAGTGTAGATTGTAGCTTGCTCTACAGGGGTGGTGTGTACTATAATTGTAGTATGTTAATAAGTAGCCAGTACCCAAACCTTGAACGTCTCAGGAAGTTTGGTGCTGGCACACGAAAGGGGTACACAGTGAAAACGATTTTAGTTTGGTGGGACCGTAGCATGGTCCATGTGGTAAGTGAAGGCAGCCGTACTAAGTGCGGACATCGGTACAGGTTTTACCGTGGACAAGGTGTTATGGCTCAGCATTGGGGGCTGAAGTTTGGTGGCCTTGACAATAAGGTGTTTCCACGTAACCTCGTAGGTTGCAAGCGTTGTGCTTCGCATCTGCCTAGTGGGTACGATTTTTAAAAGGGGTACAAAATGAACAATTGGGATTGGTTGGGTATGTTGGCTGAAGGAACCCTAGTGGTTTCAAAACGGTACGTTACTATGGTACTCAGCCCGGATGATCGTGGCGATAGGGGTTTTGTTAATCTTAGGACTGGGGGAGTTGGTCACTACTCTAAGTTCTTCGCTGCTGATGAAGACCTTCAAATGTTCTACAATATCAACGAAGTCGATCTAAAGGAGGTGCTTTAATGTTTCATCTTAAATTCGTAAATGATCACGAACCGTTCACATGGCACAAGCCCACACTCGTGGAGCTCGAGACTCGCTTACACGGGTGGCGTCCAATGGGTATCATGGCCTGTAGGGTCGTCCCTTACTCGGAGCGTGAGCTGGTGCGTATGCGTAGGCAATGGCTCATGGCTATGGCTGACGAACATCAAACACCGTTGCTACCTTATCCTTACACACCCGAAAAGAAAGGGGTTGTTCTGGCTCTCAAAGGGTGGCTCTCTTGATCCGTCCTTGGTGGTTAGACCTGTTGGTTAATGTGGTCTGTCTAGTCACTATGGTTATCCTCATGGCAATGTTCCTGGGAGCCTTCTCCTAGGGCATTCTCCCCCGGTGGTTCTTACCCCTCCATCGGGGGAGTTTTTATGTCTACAGATAAGACTGATAATCGGTCAACTTCTAGTAGAGATGCCGTATAGGGAGGAGTCCTCATTCCTCTCAAATTCTAGTTCTCGCCAATCAATAGGGGTGACTACACTTTCTTGGGCGGTATGGGCGATGACCGATATGACCGGATTGGAAAATGACCGATTTGGGCGACCAGATTTTACATGCACGAACCATGCCAAAAGTACACACTAGCCGAAAAAAGTACGAAAAAACGTACCTATCGCCCAAACCGTTCACGTGTGTACTTACCCGAAAATGTACCATTGCCGAAAAGTATTTTGTGTTTGGCAGAAAATAAACCAGAAAAAACTTGCACAGTACACACCAAAATGGTACGATATAGGTATGTTAAGTAATAACCTTATTAATGTGCCAAACAAAAAAGGGGAAAACACAATGAAAAAAGTAAACAGCAACGAAGCAAGGTTAGCAAGGGCGAAAACTGGCATGGCAGCAATAAAAAGCACCATGCCAAAAGGCACCATCAGCACACCACAAACGGTTCGGGTCACTGCTACATGCAAACGTTTGCAGCCCCACGGTATCGTGGTGTCATGCTTCGCCAGGGCTAACAGCCTACACGTTTTGGTGCCAGTGCTGGGCGTTAAAATTGGTTTTACCGATGTGGACCGCAACGGCACACCACGCACCATAATTGCAAATGGGGCCGACCAAAAAGCACAGTTGGCAGCCGTCGGTGCCAAACTTGCCGCAGCTTTAAAAAGTTAGGCACTACCAAAAACGGGGGATGGCACTGTGCCATCCCCTAACCTTTAAAGGGGTAAACTAAAATGGGAATAAAAAGCCTACTAAAATTTGTCGTTAAATCAAACGTGCAAGCAAGCAAACGAGCGCAAGCACAAATCGCCCGTAATAAAAAGGCACTGGAAAACAAGGCACTGGTTCAGGTCACCATTTATCTCGTTCGCCCGTAAAAAAACGCCAAACAAAAAAGCAAAACGAGCCGCGACGCCAAAACGTTTGCGGCTTTTTTTGTGCCTAAGCAACGACGAGCGAGCCACCGAGCCACACACCAGCGACCACCGACCAGCGAGCAGCCACGACCACCAGGGGAGCCGAGCAGGGGACCAGCGATGGACCGCCGACCGCAGGAACCAAAGAGAGGGGTATATGGATCTCACTTGACCATTCGATATCATCCACTAAATTTTCAATAATAACCAGAATGGGGGTATAGCCTTATGGCCTACTGAGATTTCGGTAGTTGCCTCACTTGACTTCTAGGACTAAGCCAACGAAGCAAATTGGACATGGGTTGACGAGTAAACTTTTTCAATAACGCACTGGTCCATACTATCACGTTGTCCTCACATACTACTAGGCACGTAAAGCCCTTTACCTCGTCACACACCCAGTAGTCACCATTATAGATACACATTTCTAAACCACTAATTCCTTAGCACTAGGATGACATAATCCTTCGCACTCAATATGACCGCATTTGTCACAGGTAGATCTCTCCTCGATTGCCCACCAGTAATCAAAACTTAATTGACGTCCATGACGACTAGCTGCACGTCGTTCTAATTTGAATATACACAGACGGAGGAGTTCGAGTACATCTCCAGTCTCCACACAATTATCCTGGTCATACAGATACTTACATCGATCGATCATTGCCCTCATCACTTCCTGCATGTTCACTCCTGGGTAAGCAGTGGTATTGCCAGGAAATTTATCACCCACACGCTTGACGAACTTCAAATACTTAGTTCCATCGGTATCCAATTGATCCAGACTATAAGTGTGACCAGGATCTAATACTTTCATGACATACTTTCCTTCATCTTTTTTATCTCTATCCATATGCTTTCTTCATCGCGTAAACATCTCCTACCCTGCTCTATTCCTAATTGAATAGCAAGAGCAATCAGGGCATCTAATTTATCCCTGCCTTGATCCTCCAGTTCATATTCCAGATTTTTATGCTTCAATCGCTCAATAGGAGTCAAGCAGGTAGCACGTTCTCTCTTACCCAATGGTGGTCCTGTCCAAGGTATATCACTGTCTGGGGCAATGTCCTTTAACTTAAATGTATAATCAAAAGCCTTGCGTATGGCACCTGAGAGTAGATAAAATGGTATGGTTTTGTCTTCTTCCTTCGGCCAATCCATTTCGTAATCCATCACTACCTCCTCACTCATAACGGTTCAATATTGCACATGCGTAAAAAGGTATCGTCATATATAGTAGGTGGAACGCTTGCAGGTACTATAGCCATTCCTCCACCATCAGCCCTCATTGAGTGTACTGTCTTACCATTAGTACCTGCGCCTCCACTACTACTTACACTATCTGCATTCTCCATGCTGGCGCGTATCTTCAACACTCTCTCGAATAATATAACTCTCTCCTTCTCACCCATCAAATCGTACAGAGCTAAAAACCACACACCCGTAGGGGCAGCAATCTTACGTCCATCACTTAGGTTCAAAGTTAATATTCCACGTTGATCATGATCCATCATATCCTCCTTAAATTAACTGTCTCACTTACCAGGAAGTTAATTTTTAAAGAGGGGAGAGCCATTCACAGGAATTGATCATACCTGTTCCACGAGTTACCTCAATGGAACTCTCCCCTCATTACATTGCCTCCTACCTTACCGGCCAGTTCGTCGCGCTCCCCTGGCTTTCATCCCACGCCTTCCACTTAACACCCAAAAACTAGGAGAAGTTGGGTGTCTCGATACGGGCGAATGTTCTCTACTAGAAACATGCAAAAGCAGAACTCCCGCCCCCTCGGAGGCAATCTCAAAAACTATTCCAATTCACATTGACTAAGAACATCCTCATGGTCCTCGTCCACCTCGGCAGTTCCATTATACTTCCAAGTAGTAGGTGGAGGAACTAACTCCTCAGGACACCACACCACACTTCCATCTTCACTGGTATACACATGAACAGTAACCAATACTGCCGGTGCAGCAGGAACTCTAGGTTCCCCAAGATCACCACAACCAACTAATGCCGACAAAGAAATTATAAGGGTCAATAAAGTTTTCATTACTCATCTCCTTCTCTTTCAGATGAAAAGACACCATAAGCATGAGACCAACCATCATCATCAACTTCCATTTCTTCTCCTGACTCAACCTCCCTCAATATGGGGTAAGATCCAGGAGGAAGATTAATACATAATGTAAATGGACAGTCTGGGTCCCACTTCAAACCCCCATCTGGGATTTTCAAAACCTCTGAGTTTTTTGGATCAAATTTTATACTCAATGAATTCCTCCAGGTGGACCAAGACTAATATTTCCATAACCTGTTCCACAAGCATGACCCTGTCCATTGGGAACCCATTGTTGACATCCAGCACACTGCCAGTATCCTTCAAAGGTCAATTCAAAATGAAAGTCAGTGGAACTACATGAACAAATAGTAATGTCTGGGCTGTTGCTGTTTCCACACCTGCTGCATATCCAACCTTGTCTCATCATACCTTCTCCTTTTTTCCTTCTGCCTGCTCTTTCAATGATTTCATGTCCCGCTCTAATTGGTTTGCACTCCACTTCCAAGAATCAACACTTGCTTTTTCCTGTATCAGTTCCTTTTTCAACTTCTCTATCTCATCCTTTAATTCAACGTTCTCCAATGCCTGCTTAACGATTGCATTTAATAGTTGTTCTTCATGTGTGTTCATTCTTTACCTACCTCCACCACATTGCCACATTTACAGATCACAGTCTTCCAACTTCCATAGGTGGCTTTTCCATCTACCATTGCACAAAAGCTACTCAGGTACGTTCCACACACAGGACACTTCACAAAGCCTAGCCAGCTATTGATCCTTTCTAGGATCTTCATTCTTCCTTCCCCTCACTACTTTGCTTTCCAATTGTTACTTTACAAGGCTTATTCGCAGGCCACAGTATAAAGGACGAAGAGTTCGTACCGTGAGCTCTCGATTTGGACAATCCCTCCTTGATATTGCGCCAAATACGGGGGTGGCATCCTTGTGGACGCCTTGCACCACCTCCAACTACACTAATGCACTTCCATTCTTCTGCGGGCCATATGAATTTGCCCGTGGCTCTAAAATGACCATGAATCCTATGGACTTCTTCTGGAGTAGCTGCATATGGAAGAAGAACGACATCTGTGATCTCACCCTTTAATGTCTTCGGTAACAACGCACCTGCCAATAATCCCAATGTAGAACTGAAAAAATTTCTTCTATTCAAGTGTATCAAGATATTCCTCGAACCCTCCAAGTTCTTCAATTCTATTTGCTCTACCCCAAGCCAGGTCCTTTGTAGAGAAAGCACCAAGACAAACGGGCTTGTTCTCTTTCTTGACTGGCAACACTAGCTCATAATAACTGGGAGTGATTTTGGTTATGCTTGTCTTCAACAAAGCCGTCACTGGAGGATCAAATGCAAACCTGAACTTCTTAGGTAGTGTCTGAAACCTGAAAAATTTCTGTCCAGCTAAATTCTTCTTTGGATAAACAGTACCGATATATCTGGCAGTGGCAAGTTTGTCTAACATAGCTGGACCATTTGTTTCGTTAAACAAGTAAAAGTCTATTTGATTTGGAGGATGTGAGATTGGACTCCAGCCTAGTGTAATAGTGTACATAGGCAAAATACGATTAGTCGGTCTGACTTTGTAACCTAAGTGTTCTAACTCTTCACTAGTCATATATCACTGCTTCCATCGGACTTGCTACTAACTTTGCTGGAACCTTTGGATCAACTACCAATTTGAAATTGGCATTTGGAATAAAAATTCGAGTATGTAGAACTCCATTTCCCTTTTCCAAACGGGTAGAACCTATAAAAATCATTTTGGCGACGTCTTCGACTTCGGGGTGACCAAGGTAGAAATAGACCTCTTCTGGAGAGGGGTTTGCGGTTTCCACAGTTATGAAAAGATCATACATGCCCCCACCGCTTAGATCTATCTTCTCGCTGTGTTTCGCTTCTCCTTCTGCCAGTTCCTTCAGATTGATCTCTGGAGCCGGATCCGATCTTTGGATCATAAGCGGCAGTGCAACACCCGCAGCCGTCAACTTCATGAAATCTCTTCTGTCAATTTTGTTCATATTAATAACCAATTCACAAACCACCACAGAACCCATAGGACAGCAAGTAATCCCACTGCCACTATAAGTTTATCTATCATATTCATTTTGACTCTTTATTTCATGCACTCTTGGTTCAGACAAGGCTTCGTCTTGAAGTTCCATTACAAAGTAGATGATATCCTTATATCGGTATGTGACTGCACTCTCTTTACTGCCTGAAGAACCGATTTGTTCTTTTTGGGTGAACACATGCTTCACTAACCAGCCTTCTTTGAGAAGTTGCCTTGCTGCGAAGATTCCTTGTATGATTTTTTGTTGTTTCATTCTCCCACCAAAATGTTCAATGCTCCTACCACTAACAAGATTTGAAAAATTGCAGAGACTAACATACGAGTACTACCTTCTCCGGCATAGTACGCCGCTAGATTGAGGAACGCGAACGCAGCATTGAGGAGCATAAGTAAAATTATGAATATTTCTAATCCTGTCATGGTCCCTTTCTAGGATACTTCCACCCATAACCCCAACGGAACGGGGTAGGTAGTAATCCAGTTCCTCCTATTCGTACCCCTGTCCACATCACCCAACCCAAAGCCTTATAGAATTTCCTGCCTACTAAACCAGACTCGTTTCCTACGCCCTCTATGCACAGGCGTAATTGCCTGTCACTTGTGGTTCGTTGCTTTCGAGTCCCACCGTACCAGTAGGCTTCATCATGCAGATGTCAACAAAAGGTCCACGGACCTTCTGGAAACATCGAACAGTCATCAGTCTTATACGGGTAGTCTGGTTTTTTCTTCTTCATACCGCACTCTTTACCTTTGGAAATTTTTCGTGCCACTTTGATATTAGTTGGTAATGAGGTTTCTTCTCAGCCATACGTTCAATATCTACTGGCACCCCTGAAAATAAAGCATTCAAGGCTTTTATAGCTTCAGATTCCTCGGCCAGCTTAAGAGAAACTTCTTGATTGTCTTTATACACTACTCTTAGGACACCTAAGAACAGACCGAATTCTTCATCAGTAGTGAAAAAGCACTGACCTCCCATCCAATGCTCATGGCAGTGATCCATAATAGGCTCTATCGCTTCTTCGATGGGTGTGTCTTTCCACTTACTAATCGCTTCCGAGGCAACAATCATTGCCGCCGCTTCTCTACTCATACTTTTCTCCCTTCACATTTTTAATTGAGGTAACTTAAACGTTGTCACACCTCTGTCGCCTATCTTCTCAAGTATCTTCTGTCCTAATAATAGATTGATAATTGCAGGTATGTTTTCCAACACTTCCAATCGTATGATCTCATCCTTATACTGCAACAGGTTATCCAACGATTCTGAAATTGCTGTCAGGGCATCTCGTTCTTTGTTCTTCATAGTAAAACCCAAACGGTTGCTGACCCTGCCCCCCATCCAAGTATGTCGTACATACTTTTCTTCAACGTAAAACGGGGATCAGTAAGTACAGCCCTCAATTCATCCTGTGGGGGCGTTGCACCTGTCTTCAATATAAGTGCTATGACATCACCACGGATATTAGCTGCTTTACTGGCATCGAAGATTTCATTAATAGCCACGAACCCTATGATAAAAGCCGTGGTTAGAACCTTGGCTATTGTGGATTCGCTTGCACCCATTAACGGTTCCGTAGCGAATCGATGAACCAACATCCAAACTCCAAAAGCAGAAAAGTAATGTATTACAAAACGTCTTGCTATATGTTTCCATGCAACCATTATGTCCTCTTTGGTTTCAGATGTTTCTTGTCTGGGAGATGAACAGCCACTCCCAAATTTCTTGCCACTTCTTTGACACAAGAGATACACATTTTCCTATTCCAACCCACTATCTTAATAAGAATTTTGGGAATAGTTTTGCATCTACCGCAACTGTGTTGAGTATTACGATAGAACCTGGAACCGAATACATTTTTTGCTAGTCTACCTTTTCTTCTTGCCATCACATCATCTTCAATCCTTGGAGCAGGGATATAGTCACGAAGTATATGAACCCTATGATTACTGTTGCTACGATCAGCCAAGTTAAAATTTTCATTTCAGCACCCAATATATGAGAGCAGCGATGACAGCTAGAATAGCTGCTGCTGCCAATCTTCCTCTCCAGCCTGAAACTCTAACCCGATGTATGTCATAATATTTATCAACGTCATCCCATCGTACAAGACCCCAAGATATCATCCCACCACCTTTGAAGGACCTTGCCCAGAAGACTAGTGGTAGCCAACCCGACCACATGACTGCACTTACGAACCCATGACCGGCTTTAGGTACAGGTAATATGTCACCGTTTGCTCGAAGGAAATCCGCAGCCGTATGGTCTTCTGTGTTGTGGTGTCCGAAAATATGAGCGTCTTCAGCAGTCCAACCGGAATTTCCCAATAGCAGCTTTGGAGGCTGAGGCCAACGCTTCCCGCATCTTGCCGACCATGATCTAGGTATCCATCTAAGAATCCAAATAAGATCATCATGCCTCTTTCCTTTTAGATTATCAGGCAAGCATTTATTACCCATTTTTTCTCCTTACAAGAATATGGCAATAATACAGAATATAATAATCGCGATAAGAAAAACTATCTGTTGTGCTGTCAATTCAATCTCATCTCTATCCACTAACCTTCTCCTAAAGAATTAATAAGTTGATACCATAGCTGCGGGTGATCGTCTTCCATGTGAGCTGCCAATAGTCTTAGAGTGAGGGCGGCTAGACTGCCCCCATCTTTCTCCCCCATTTTTTTACACTGGTCTATGAATACAGTATTAGATCGCACATCCAATCGTGAGTCTCCAAAATCAAAAGAGTGTCTTTTTGGTTTCCCATATCGAGCTTTCCAGTATTTTTGCTGAGGAGTTTCAGTTTCTATGGCTCCACTAAAGTCAATCCAGATTTCATTATCCACATAATCTAGAATAGGTAGAGGCCAAGGCACTACGGGAATTCCACACTGCTTCACTAGCATTTTTATACTAACAGCAAATGCAGTTTTTCTTCCGCCCATAGCGTTTAGAGTTCTCTGGGTTCCCCCCCGCTTGACTATCAGAATAGGTTTCTTCCATACTTTGTTTTCTTTTTCCCAAAACAGATCTACTTTTTCTTTACCTATGAGTCCATATTCATAGGCCGCACCTACACTAAGGAAAAGTCTAACGCCGGTCCTACCATCAGTTCTTTTTACGGAAGAGATGCGAGCGTAAGGTTTAGAATAAGTTCCGTTATTGTCTAGTGCTTGCCTCATAGCTTTATCGGAGCGGGAGCAACCCTTTAACTCTTTTGAAAGGAATTTTTCGCGAGAGTAGAATCAGTCTTTTAACCGCAACCCCCGCTCCTAATACACTATACAAAATCAGTCTCGTATATTTTCCAAATTTAGAGAGTTTCTCAATACAGGGGTTTTCCCTTCTCTCGCGCGTGAGCGCGTAGGAACTCATCTGATGTTAATACTTCTCACTCCTTCATCTCTTAATATCTCTTTGAGATATCATTTGATTCATACGTTCGAAGAAAAGACCAGAAAAGATTTTCAAAAATTACTAACCTTATTTTTTTATTTTCTGATTTTTTCGAGGAGGAATGATACTTAATTTTGGTTGCTGTAAATGACTTTATGCTATGCTGACGCTACATGCCCATAAAAGTAGTAACCCAGATTTACTTTCTCTTTGATACTGAGACCATGCACGGCTACGTGGGAAAGTCTACAGAGTTAGAGATAAGGACTAATGCACATTGGGTGAATAGGTATCTAGAGAAGAATTATAAAAATCATTGGCTGCGTACTCTGTCTTCTCCTCCAGAGTGTAGAGTGTTAGAGAACTGTTCTAGAGATTGGGCTAAGAGAGAAACATATTGGATAGCTAGAATGAAGAGAGAAGGCTGGACTCTCACCAATCTCACGAAAGGTGGGGAAGGTGCTCCTGGCTTAGTAATGCCAGAAGAACAAAAGGAAAGGATCAGGGCATCTATGATGGGCAGACCGTCTCCGATGAAAGGCAGGAAGCATTCAAAAGAAACTCGGAGAAGAATGAGTGCTGCTCATAAGGGAAATTCATACCGCTTAGGTACGAAGACTACTGAAGAAACTCGAGAGAAAATGAGCAGAGCTCATAGTGGTAGTAAGAACCATTTCTATGGGAAAAGTCATACAGAAGCTTCTAAAAAGAAAATGAGTATCTCTAGCTTAGAAGGTATTCAAAGAAGGGAGGCTCAATGTCACCCATAAAAGTATACGTTGGGAAAAATCAAGGAAACGATCGCAAAGGTATTGATCGTAACACCAAAGGTAGACCTAGCCAAAGATCCTACAAAATGTATGACGTTACCACAGGAGACCCCCTGGATGAGAAAGAGATAATGAAGTCGCCCACTGGGAACGCTGCCATAGACCTCACTCCAGTGATGCACAAAACTATTATAGATTTAGTTACTCAGGGAAATTTTCTAAACGTAGCAGTGCAGGCTGCTGGAATCAGTTATGAGACGTTTAAGACCTGGATGAAAAAAGCTTCGGTTCTCAACCAAGCGAACATGACCAAGCAAGATGCCGTTGCTGTTATGCCTTACATCGTTCTCATGAACGATATTGCTCAGGCCTCTGCTCAGGCTGAGATAGATAGAGTAGAAGTTATTGATATAGCTTCTAAAAAGGGTAATTGGACTGGAGCAGCTTGGTGGCTTGAGAGAAGATTCCCAAGACGTTGGGGTAAGCGACAGCTAGTGCAGCATGAGGGCGCGATCAGCCACTCTCATGAAGTTACCCAGAAGATCATTGCCAATAAAACGGCAACCGCCAAAGCAATCGATGTTTTTGAATCTGTAACGAGCGATGACGACAGCGATAACTGAAGGCCAGCTTTCCCAAATAGGTCTTGTCAGTCCGGGTGGGTTTGCCTACATTGCTGGTGAGGGACTGTGGCGTCGTGCCAAGCATCTAGACGTTCTAAACAGAAAGATAGTTGAAGTTGCTGCTGGTAGGATTAAGCTCTTGACTGTCAGTATGCCTCCCCGCCATGGAAAATCAGAACTCATAAGTAAATACACCCCTACTTGGTATCTAGGTAATTTTCCAAATAATAATGTCATCCTGATAAGTTACGAATCCGACTTCGCAGCCACTTGGGGATACAAAGCTCGTATGCTCATGGAAGACTGGGGGAAGAAAATATTCGGTGTAGAGATTGATAAGGACAGTAGTGCGAGAGCAAGATGGGACTTAAAAGTCAATGGAAAGTCTGGTGGCGGAATGAAAGCTGCTGGAGCCGGTGGTCCTATCACTGGCAAGGGGGCCAATCTTCTTATTATAGATGATCCCGTTAAGAATTCAGAAGAAGCTAACAGTGAAACGTTTCGTGAAAAACTTTGGGATTGGTATGAGAGTGTTGCCAAGAGCAGACTTGAACCTAACGCAGGAATAATTGTCGTGATGACCCGTTGGCACCAGGCTGATCTTGTTGGGAGAATTACAACACAGCTATTGGAAGACAAGATTTTACCTAAAGACGAATATGAGATAATAAATTTCCCGGCCCTAGCCCTCGAGGATGATCCTTTAGGTCGTAAGCCGGGGGAAGCCCTATGGCCTTGGAGATATAACGAGGAGGCACTGCATAGGATCAGGGATGGCATGTCTGAGTATTGGTGGAATGCCTTGTACCAGGGCCAGCCTATCCCACCGGGGGGACGTGTGTTCAAGCGTATATGGTTTGGTATTGTAGGTGCTAGACCTGTTCGTACAGTTGCCAAGATAAGATTTTGGGATATAGCTTCTCAGAAGGATAAGGGAGATTACACTGTAGGCACGTTGATTTCTAAAACTCCAGAACGTGCATATTTTGTAGAAGACGTTGTGAGGGGGCAATGGGCTCCTGCAGAAGTAGAGCGAACTATTTCACAGACTGCTCAGTTAGATGGTCACGATACTCTTATAAGGATGGAACAGGAACCTGGAGCGAGTGGTAAAGCTGTGATTGCTATGTATGCCAGACTTCTTTCTGGGTACGAATTCAAGGGCGTATCTAGCAGGATAAAGAAGGAAGCTACTTGGGGACCACTTGCCACTCAAGCGGAAGTTGGGAATGTTTTGATTTGTCGTGGTGGCTGGAACTCTGACTGGTTGGGTGAGATGGAGAATGTTCCAACTAAGAGGGGTCATGACGATCAGGCCGACAGTGCTAGTGGTGCGTTCAATGAGTTGGCCCAGATTGAAGACCAGTATAGTATGGTATTAATATGAAAGGCTTGCTCAGACGTCATGGTATAGGCAGCACCGTAGTAGAATTCCCAATTCCTCAGATTATTGAAGAACCCCTTGAGGCCAAGAAAGCTCAAAAAGAAGACGCTGTTATGCGTCCGTTCTCTATGGGCTCTAATATATTTAAGTCCCGTAGAACCAAGAGAAATGTCGAAAGACTAAAGCTGTTCAGCGAAAGCGTTCTACCCAGTAGGGCTATTAATCTTATTCGTAATGGGATCAGTAGTCTAAAGTGGGCCGTCCAACCTAAAGGGAATTTAAAACAAGAAGAACGAGACGTTTTTAGGGACAGCATCAAGACTGTTGAAAACGTTTTAAACTTTCCTAATACTGAAGATGGGGACTTTGGAACCTTTATTGGGCAGATTGTCGAAGACATGCTTGTTTTCGATGCAGGGTGTTGGGAGTATTCTGAAGAGCCGGAGTTCATGGAGAACAACAAGATTCTGGAACTGTCTGCCGTTGCTGGACATACTATCGCCCAGAATATTCATTGGAACGGGAATCCAGATTCTGTACGCTGGAAGCAGATTATTGGAAGGAAGCCTACCTTTAAGCATTCCGAGTTAGAATATATCATGCAGCGCAAGCGCAGTCACTCTGCGTTTGGGTACAGTCAACTTGAAACCTCCGTGGAGGTTATGGAAGCCTGGTTAGGGTTGTCTAGCTACCAGCGCAATGTCGCCAGCAATGCCTACCCCGCCATCATGCTCTACCTGGGATCAGAAGTCAAGCAGGACCAAGCCGATGCCATGCGATCCTATTGGAACGTAGAACTCGCAGGTCGAGGTACACCTGGCATATGGGGAAATACTGGTGATCCAAAAGTATTACAATTGAAACCCGCCGCCGATGAAGGATTGTATCTTCGTTACCAGGAAATGCTGGTCAGGATCCTAGCATTCAGTTTTGGTCTAAAGCCCCAAGACTTCGGTTTAGAAAGAGATGTCAATAGATCTACTGCTGTAGTCGCCCAGTTTGACAGTGTTGAAGAAAATAGGACGGCATGGGCTCG
>SDBT01006371.1_pt1 | contig 19589 bp, 20 predicted proteins | sample 2277101 | NCBI WGS metagenome assembly SDBT01 (sample SAMN10404973, study PRJNA504765) | marine sediment metagenome | isolation source: marine sediment core GS10_PC15, 103 cmbsf | place: Arctic Ocean: Southern Knipovich Ridge | collected 2010 | reverse complement strand
TCGGACACCCTTGCTTTCGCCTACTAGTTCCCTCCTTTCTGGGCCTTGACTGGACTTTCACCAGTTAGTCGATAACCATGCCGGTCACACGTCCAAATCTTTGATTTGGCAACAAAAAACAGCAGCCGGGGACCCATCAGCAAGTAAGTATCAATTAACCAGTCATAGTTCTACTTAGAAATATTTTGCTATAAGTTGTTGCATTATCTTGTTTGCTGGTGGGTCCAAGACAGCCTTTTTTCGTTGCCAAATCAAAGATTTGGACGAAAAATAGGCTTCTAGGATGACGCCCGTTGGGGGGGGGGGGAATGCATTTGTTGGAAACACTTGCTTGTTGATAAATTTTGGCTATACCTAGCGGTAGTTAATTAGCTTTCTTCATGTGTAACGCGCATTGAGGGCATGTTCTGTATATAAAAAACTCAGGGGACATAGTTACAATTTTCGGGAATTCAGGTTCTTAACCCAACTCAATCCCCCTCGGCCCACTCCACGGCCCGACCACATCCACTTCAATTTTGTGCTGCAACCTTTCAGTCGTTGATAAATCCAGCAATTTCAGTGCTACCTCCGTTGGTTTCTCATATAGGGTCTCTTTCAGATTCATTGATGTAGGATACTGATGTTTGAGCAAATGATTCAGCTGTGTATTTCCTCCGTCATAAATTTCCATAGCTTGGATAAGCTCGCCAGAGCGTAGTCCATGGCAATGCAATAAACCTGCTTGCGGGCTTTGATCCTGCCAGTTGTTGACAACAATTCCCGAGGGCGTAGCCAATTGCTCGTGTTTATTGACCTGCCAGCTTGGTTCACCATAATCTTCACTGACATAAGCCGTGGGATCTAGTTTATGCAGCAGCTTAGGCGTTGCTAGCCCAGTGCCAATTGACACGCCCAGGGTTACTTCGACAAAGCGTTTTCCTCCTCTTCCTTTAGCATATATTCGATAAGCAATGACTTTGCCGGTGACTTTTCCACCTGGCAAACGATCATCTTGCAAAGTCAGATGGTGGTCGGTTGTCACCCCATAAAGCCGATCAAACTCGGTGCACACCTTAATGGTAATAACACGAGCTGAAGCTGCTAAATGAGCCCTGGCCCGCTCAAGGCTATGTAAAATAGCCTGCTGGCCACGATCAGTGGTAAAGAAACCGGCTCGTTGTGCTTGGGGTTGACTATATACTCCTGGGCCCAAGTCAATCCACTTAGTTGAATCAAATTTATCACCAGATTGATGAGCCACTCGGCAGCGATAAATTCTATTATTGTGCACCAATCGGAAGCCTGGAGTATAGCGATGCTGAGCACGCCAGCGGTTAGTCTCACCGACAATATTTTGCAACCGCAGCCGTAAACGGCGTTGTCGCGGCGTGTGCGCCAGCAAATCTTGGGTCGCATGATGTAAAGTAAACCTCGCCACTTCCTGGCGTTTTTGAGTGTATGACCAGCCTAAGTGAAGTTCAGCCCGGTACCAATGTTGCTTTAAGCGCACTTGTCGTGGCGGTTGGCCATCTTTTTCTGGCGCAGTCCATATTTTGGGTGAGCTTTTGGGATAAAGATTCAGCACACCGGTATAGGGCGGCGTTACCTCTTGCAGGTGGCTGTAGGCCACCCAATAACTAGTGCCAGTAATTTTCTCGCCCTCCTTCCACCATTTCGCTTCCAGGTCTGCGCCAGTAAAGGTGTTGATCAAGCCAAACGGGAATTGCGCCATGAATTGTGGCGTGACATCACATATGCCCTCACCGCGCTGGGTCCATTCCGCCACCAATTCAACTTGAATAGACGATAGAGGTGCTTCCCCAACACTGACCTGCACACTGTCTCGAAAATAATCTCCTGCCAGATCAATATGGACGCTACCGGCAAATAGGTCGGAAATTGACACTTGCCAGGTGGTGCGAGAGCAATAATACAAGGCAGACCTTGCCTCTAAGGCTTCTAGCGGATGGGAGCGCGAGTGTTCATCAACAAACAATTCATCCCAATAGGGAGCTTGCTTAAGCTTCTCAACCAATAGTTGCAATTGCTCATGATAGTCGGGAGGCTGAGCAATAAAGCGCAGGCGCACCGCCTCCCCCTCTATTTGCACCGGCATGGCCACAACCCGCCCTTTGAACAACAACTCTTTGTTGTAGGCAATCATGGCATAAGTTTTGCGTGCCTTGGCCAGCAATCCCTGTTTGGGATTCTTAATCAAGACATGGGCGATAGCCAAGCCCCCTTCCCTTTGACGAATATCTAACTCAAACACCTGTTCGTCTTCACGGCAATGAAATTGGGGGTCAAAGGCTTCAGTAGGGTCAATCCAGGAAAAGGAATAGGGCATAGTTTTCTAAAATTCCCCTCGACAAAAAAGAAAAAATAAGGCATGGTACGACACTGTATTTGATCTTATATACAAGGTGTAGTTAATATCTTTAAGGTCTTGTGTGAATAGGGTTTGTCATAAAGCATGTACCCTTAACAATCGGAGTTATCAATGTCACAGCAATCCAATACGACCTCGCTGAATCCACCTGTCGCGTTTCCTGCTAATATGCTGGATCCGGCCCTTGGTGTTTGGCGGTGGATTCATAGAAAAGGCTATCTCCAGGGGGTCTTTTGGGCCGTGATGATATGTCTAGTCAGTAGTCTTAACGATACCCTGACTAAATTTGCTGGTGGCCGATTAGAGGGCTCACAAGTTGGTTTTTTCCGATTTTTCTTTTCCATGATCACCCTGTTGCCGATCATGGGCTATAAATATTCGCAAGGCCTAAATACTTTTACAACCTCGCGACTGGGTTTCCATAGCCTGCGCGCAGTTTTAGGGTATGGTGCAATAGTGTGCTGGTCTATTGGGGTCGCCATTACTCCCTTGTCCGTTACTAGCCTTCTTGCCCAAACCGTGCCCCTGTTTGTATTGCCCATGGCAGTTATATTTTTACGAGAAAAAGTTGGCTGGCAGAGAACTATGGCTACACTGGTTGGTTTTATCGGCATTTTGATCACCATGCAGTCCCCTGATCGGAGCACTTCTTTGTTGTCATTTACTGAACTTAATATTGGAGCGATTTGGCTAATCGCAGCCGGGCTTGCTTTTGCGGCCAGCGATATCCTCAACAAAATCATGGTCGGTACAAAAGAGCACCCCCTAACCATGCTGTTTTATTTTGCTGTTGGCACAACCTTGATTGGTATCATTCCAGTATGTTTCGTCTGGCAAACCCCGACTCTACAAGAATTATTTTGGTTGTTTTGCTTAGGTGCTGGCGCCAACTTAATTTTGTATTGCTTGATAAAAGCCTTCACCGCCACCGATGTCTCGGCCCTTGCGCCTTATCGTTACGTCGAATTGATTATTGCCAGTGGCTTCGGATTTTTATTGTTTAGCGAAATCCCGACCATCATGACCCTGATTGGCGCAGCAGTTATTGTACCAGCGACCTTTACGATTGCGATTTACGAAGTCAGAAGATCAAAAAGCTTGTCCCGGGCGTAGACTCAGGATCAGATAGCAGAATTCAGAAGGCTAGATGCTTGTCCCGGGCATAGACCCGGGATCAGATGTCAGATGTCAGAGATCTATCTTGTTGACAGCAACAAATTATTTCTATATAAGTAAATAATTATTTTTATAATAAATAAGTTACTAGGAATTAATTTAAATGTTTAATAAAGCCAAATTTATATCTATTTTTGCCCTCACTTGTTTGAGCATTTTTAGCTCAACCTTGATATCTAACGCAAAAGTAAAAGCTTCAGACGAGTCAACTTTGGCTAAATTTCCAGAGGATCCTTTAGTATGCATTTTTAGATCTTGTGCGGACCCCGTTGCAATAATCTGTCTAAAGCGAGTAAATAAGTATTTCTGTAAGATTTCCAGCAACGATACCATCTCATTACCAATCAATGCTTCTTTTGAAGAGTTAGATACCTTGGTAGAAAAAATCGGTGTCCCTGAAGCAATATTGCGTGCCAAAAACACACACTTTGGGTTGAAGATTCTCGCTTCGTTACCTCATTTATTTTGCGAGGTTTTTCAAAATTGCACCGTTAAGCGGCTGGAAGCTAATATTGACGCTGATTTTATGAACTGGATTAATGATAATAATGTTTTGAGCACCGAGCTAAAACAATTTGAGCTTGATGGTGTTGACAAAATTATGTGTGCCGAATCAAATCAAATTAAGCATGACAAGTGGCTATATAATGCTGTAAGAAACGTCAAATTATTATCAATTCACAATGCTAGAGCAACAGAAATTTCCATCTGCATAAGCTCATTCAATAGAAAATGTAATTTTGGCATTTTGCACAATGCATATTTGTTCTTACTAGAATATGCCCCAGAGTATGTTTATGGAAAACGATTGCTTGATTTTATAACAAGGTACCAGAAAGAATACAAACAAGAAGTAAATCAAAAAGAAAGAGGAGAAAAGGTAATTATCTCTTGCCTTCGTTATAAGAAATTTGCATTTCAAATCTCAGATGTTGCGCAAACTGCTGCTAACACACCGGAGACACAAGCTATTTTGCTAAACTTCTGGAGTGATCAAGGAAAATATCCACCAGAAGTTCCTCTTGTGCAATTTGCAGAAAGTATATTTATTGACCCATATTATGAAAGCATTGAAAAAATTAACTTAATCCCATGCTTGCTTAGGCTTAATCAAAAGGAATTAGCTCAAAAAAAGATAGATACTTTTGTTAATAACCCTCAAATAACAACGAGTGAAAAAATAGCATTAATTCAACCGCTTAAAATGATGGGGCAAAATCAAAAAATTAAGGAACTCAGAGATCAAGCATTTATTTCGGAAGATTGCACGATGGGGCAGCGTGAAGCCTTAATTTGTCAGCTTATCAATAGTGACGAACCGGGCAAAATTGCTAAAATAATAGAGAAAATCAAATTTGCCCTCGAAGCTGGTAACATGAATATTCTAACTCATCCGGAGATTAATAAGTATTTAATAAACCATAACCTATTTGATGAAATGGCAACATTCCTTTAACAGTGAAGTGCAGCTCTGGGGGGAGTGCTAAGGAAGGCCCTGATGATAGCAGAGATCAGAATAGAAGCTTGTCCCGTACGTAGACCCGGGATCAGATATTGCAGACAAATAGATTTTTATAAAAGGTATCTGATCTCTGCCTTCTGCCTTAGCTCTCCTCCAGCACCAACCTCCATCTCACCTTCAGTCCCCACTCATCCACTGCGCTCATTAAATCCACCACACGCATATTTAGGAGAGGACAATAACTAACATACCCCTCCTCAATGGTTTGTGCAAAATCAACCTGTCGGTTTTCACAACTCGCAATTTGAATGGCTTGTCTTGCTGGTGTCAGAGCTATAATCGAGTGCGCCACGGGATCACGGCTTAATATCACAGTTTGCCCTTGGAATTTTTGCCACAGCCGACTGATACAGCCGACTTTTATTTCTGCTCCAGGCCACAGGTTATCAAATGCTGCAGGAGCCTTATCTTCGCACTCTATAATACTGCGATATTTTTCGTGTGTCTGTGTACCAGTATAAACAAGCTGACCATTGACTGTGCGCCGCAGTTCACCATTGGCAATGGGCACCAGAGTTTGGGTGCATCCGCGCGCAGACATTGGCGGGAGCCCACCCAGACTGAAAGTAAAATCTGTTTCTAGAGATGCCATTTTACAATTATTGCTCGAAACAACTACTGCTTAACGCCCAGCGGGGTAATTCCCCTTCTCCGGTCATGGCAGATAACTCGAAAAGATGCAGCCATTCTGCTATAAGCGTCCCATCCCCCTCCGCTGATTCTGGCTCTGGCTCTGGCTCTGGCTCAGCAGAATCACGCCATTGGTTGGTTTGCTGTGTCATTGATTTATGCATTTTTATATCTCTTGTCTTGGTTTTATGTATGATCTGAACATTTTTACCTTGCAAATCCGGAGTCACGGTCCAGATTTGCAAGGATTAAATGGTGTGGCTCTTATGCCAATCGAGTGGGTAACTATGGATTAAGTCGCCGGTGCGGTGATCCATTAATTACCCCCCAACGGGCGTCATCCTAGAAGCCTATTTTTCGTCCAAATCTTTGATTTGGCAACGAAAAAAGGCTATCTTGGACCCACCAGCAAACAAGATAATGCAACGACATCTAGCAAATTATTTCTAAGTAGAACTATGACCGGTTAATTGATTCTTACTTGCTGATGGGTCCCCGGCTGCTGTTTTTTGTTACCAAATCAAAGATTTGGACAAAAAGCTTGTCCCGTACTGGATACCGGGATCGGCCCCGGGGATGACGCCCGTTGGGGTGGGATTGTCATTTTTAAAGGTCTATATTTGCTGTACCATACGCACATTATCACATATCTTTGAAACTCAACAATTGATTCCATGTATAGGAGCAATTTGCTAATGTCCGCTTTTGCCGTATTTTTTAGTCTATAATTTCTTACCCCTCTTTATGCTGCTTAATATAATCTGGTAAGCCAAATACATGAATCTTTTCATGTAAGGGAAAACTCCCATCAAGAGGAATAATAATATTGAGAGCATCAAGCTGTAAAGTTTCTATTGCTACCTGCATAGAGCGGGTAATTTTTGGAGCGTCGGTATATTTAAACTCGAAGCCCACTCTTTTGCCATTGAGAACCAACAATAAATCCAATTCTGCGCCCGTCGTTGTTGCCCAAAAATAACTATCCTCCGCTTCGATTTTATGGTGACGCAGGATCTCCTCTATGGCGAATCCTTCCCAAGAAGCACCAACTTTGGGATGCAAGGCCATCTCTTCGTACACTTGTCCCAATAACACGTGCAAAAGACCACTGTCACGGATGTACACTTTAGGTGATTTTATTTGACGCTTTTTAATATTCTCAAACCAAGGTTTGAGGACGCGCACCATAAATGCTCCCTCTAAGATTTGGATATAACGCCGAATGGTTTGGTCAGAAGCCCCAAGCGAGCGACCGAGCTCTGAATAATTCAAGATATTGCCATGGTAGTGGCCCAGCATCGACAAAAGGCGACGCATTTCTTGCGGTGATATACCACCAGCTATGGCGGGCAGATCCCGCTCAAGAAAACTACGGATATAGGCTTTACGCCAATCAACACTTAACTCGAAATCGTCTGTTAAATAAGAGAGCGGAAAGCCACCCTGGTTCCAGAGCCGCCGCATATGATCAACTTCAGCAAATTGAAAAGGCGTTAGCTCGATGTACCCAATACGACCAGCAAGGGTTTCAGAACTTTGTCGTATAAGATCTCTGGAGGCACTACCTAAAATCAAATATCTACGTTCAGGATGGCGATCAACCAACACCCGTAGATAGGGAAACAGATCGGGGCGTAATTGAATTTCGTCAATAATAATCAGGCCCTCTATGGGATACAAAGTCAATTTTGGCGTTTCAAGTTTTGCTAAATCAAAAGGATCCTCCAAATCAAAACGGGTAACCGGGCCAGGAAAGCTTTTACCATACATTTCAGCAAGAGTAGTTTTGCCACATTGCCGTGGTCCCAATAAAGCACACACTTTATGGATTTGATGCACACGCTGAATGCGTTTGAAAAAAGCTGGCCGTTTAATCATGGACGAAGAGAGCATCATATTTATCCTTATCGATAATGAGCTCAGCCTATCATGCGTGGGCTAAATTTGCAAATTCGACACCTACTGTCGGATTTGCATTTTTCCTTTACGAAGGACATCCTGTAGGTTACAGAATATAACAATACTCTTAAAATCAAAGAACATGACAGGGATCACTATCAACTGATTTCGCCAATTTTTGTGATACCAGTGAATTGAGACTTATCCCCGCCCTTGCTGCTTCAACGGCCAAAGCACAATGCACCCGTTTGTCGATCCGCACATTAAATTGCCCACTATAGTCTCTACGTTTAGGTGCAAGAGGAACGGACTCGTTATGCTTTGCATAACTTTCTTTCATGAGTGTCCAAGCTTCTTTTAGCTCTTCCACGGCTTCATTCGGTGTTGTAGCAAAAGCTGAGACATTAGGAAGTTCTAAAAAATGAGCAATCCAATCACCTTCTTCATCAGGATGTAAGGTCACCGTAAATCCATCAAATTCTTCATGAGTCATAGCTTTTCTCCTGCGCTAGCTGCTGCAAAAATTGTTTGACCTGATAACCCTTTGCATTTTTACCCTTTTTTTTGACAGACAATCTGTAACCACAGGGAGAATACCAGATCTGATGACTTCCTTTTTGGTGATCTTCAATCCAACTACTTTGGCGCATAAGAGTCTGAAATTCTGAAAAGCTCAGACCATTTGGATGGTTGATCGCCCTAAGGAGCAATTTATTATGCTTAGTCATAATGTAACTATATGCAGTTACATTAAGTTTGTCAACAGAATAATCTCACGTAATTTCTTGCCCTTCTTTATAATTTATTTTTTATGTTTTTGATATCTGAATTCTGATTTTCTGGCCTCTACCTTCCGCCTTCCACCCTACTGCCCCCTAATCCAAACCACATAACAACTATCGCCCACGCGGGTAATGCCATCTTTTTGTAAACTCACCTCTTGGGTGTCGATTAGAAAATTGGCATATCCGTTTAATGGAACATTGTGCGCAATTACGGGTAAAGGATTATTCTCAAGCAGGTTTTGAATATGGGTCATCAGTTGATGCATTTGTTTAACCCCCGGCAACCTGGTGAAGACTTTAATGTTTAGTTCAACCCGAAAACGTCGTGGCGGATCAAACACATCCCTGCCAACGCCTCGAATTTCGACCACCACATAAGGAGGGTATACGCGAACCGGCACATGAGCATAAAAGCCGGTTAAGGTTTTTTCTAGCAAAGGATCTTTCTCAAAACATTTTTGTAAAGCACTAATCAACCCATAATCATTCATTACCTTATCTCACTTACCAAAAAACTAAGCCACTGTTGACTAATATCTATCACCGGTTCGCTGATAATTGCTAAGTTTTTTTCGCGCCACATCAATCTCTGCCCCCTATTAAGTTGGGTATGCGCTCTGACACAAATGGAGTAGGTTGCCGATAACATATCTTGCCCCCCTGCCCGCACAGCTTCATGCACTCCCTTGCTTGGTTGCAAAGGTGTAACGGATCCCCAGATGATTTCACCAGGAATCCAGTGGCAGGTATACCCTCCGCAATCATCATTTTTCCGTTGCAGGGTGTGGAGGGTGAGTTGTTCTTTTAGGAGGCCGATCATTCAGATTTCTGAACTCTGCCTCACCGTAAAGCTACCCAACGATACGGCTGTAACAGTTCACGGATTTGGTCCGTCAATATTGTTGGTCCTTCTGGTTCATCGCCACGGTGTTGGTATAAATTAGCAACAATGAGCAATAAAGCGTGGCGCATAGCTGCCGGTGATTTCTCACGTTTTTCACCATAGCCTACGAGAAAATCTACCTGTAAAGTCTTGTTATCACCCAAATGATGATGACACATGAAATAGCCATAGTCCAAATGATGCCAAGCTTTATAGTCAGTAATGGCTGTTGCTTCACCCCCCGTAAAAAAGACTTTTGGGTGTTCAACGACTTTGATAAATGGTGCACGCGGCAAAATCAAAACTCTTGATTTTGGTATATCTTGCTCAAGGCAAACTAAACGCCAGGTTTGTTGCAAGAAAATACGGTTGGTGTAATTTTCTATCATCTCCCGTGCCGTTGTTACTAAGCCCTTGATTAATTCATTTTCTGCGAAATGTTGTACCCGCAAGAAATATTTGGTCTCCTCAAGAGACACTGGCTCTTGAGGATTAATCTGAACATTGTATACCTGCATTTTTACAATAACCTCTCATTGAGATCAGCAAAAGAATCCGCAAAGCTCTCTGGCGGCATATTATGTCCATCACCAAGTAACGCCACACAACATAAAGGTACGCCATTGGCAAACTTTCCTTTGGGCTGAGCTTGCAGTTTTAAATAACTAGCCTCACCTACATAACCGAGACGATAGCTCTTCTTAGCGTGCCTTGCATCATTTAAGGTAAGTACCACCCCATTTTCGCAAATATTATCGCTAATAATGTCGTGTACGGTTACCGGTTGTAAATTGTCTGGATCTTCACCATGGGTTAGCACAAACTCAAGTTGCTTTTCTTGCGACAGCTCTTTAGAGGCATCCCCTACACTAATAATAAAGGCAAGACTATCATAACAATCTCGATAAATTACTTCAGTCTCAATGGGTTCCTTAACAATTGTTGGCATCACTAAGGATTTTACTTTGAAAGAATCGACTAGATCACGCATATCTTTTCTACCTTTATTTTTTACCTATATTGTATATAAATTATCTATTTGCAAATTCGAGAACTTTGAAGGCATCAGCATTAACGATGTCCCCACCCACTCGACGAGTAGTATAAAATTCCACATAAGGTTTAGTACTATAAGGGTCACGCAACACACGGATACCTTGACGATCGACAATAAGATAACCTTCCTTAAAATTACCGAAGATAATTGATTTGCGGTTCTGGTTTTTGTTTTGTCCCTTATGATTCTCTGATAAGTCATCACAAATTTCTACTGGATACCCTAGCAACTTCGTCCGTAAATCCCCATCTAAGCCTGGTTGCCAGAGATATGTACCATTTTTATCTTTTAATTTACGTACAGCTGTGGCTGCAGGCCTTGACATGAGCCATACAGCTCCGGGTAGAAAGTGCGTAGCCAGCGACGTGACCATATCAATTAAAACATCCGCTCCATTTTCAGCCGCAAAGCCTCCATCTTTACCGGTCTTAAAACCTTGTATTTTCCACCAAAATAACTTAGCTTCAAAATTCAACTCTTGACTTAAAATACCCTGGGGCTGGGTTAATCCATTGCCCCATAAAAAAGCATTGTTTTCGATCGCAGACATGCGTTGAGCCACCTTTTGCGCCAGCCACTCTTCAACATTCATATTGGCATCATCCAACAGTTTTTGAGTGGCACGTGGTTTGGCATACATCTCATGAACAGGAATTCGTTTGTGAGCAAGTTGTGGTGTTTTAGTCTCATCACGATTTTGTCTCTCCCCAACCCACCCCACATCAGCACGACCTTTATCTATCAGCATCTCGACCGCATCTGATGCAATGGTCATTACTTGTGATAGCCGACGCAAAATTGAAACTTCAGCCAATTCATGCACAATTCGTTGCCCTACCTCAGGTGGTACTAAATAGCCACCATCAGGATCAGAACCGACGGAAAGAGTTTTTTTCTCAAGCTCAAGTAAAGTTTGTTCTTCTCCCTTGCACATATAGTGACGAAACGCTGCATGATGAGGTGTGCTTGAGATAGCAAGCCCCTCTTGTGTGGTAACATCAGGTCGAGATAAACGAATTTCTAAATTTCCAAGTTTTTTTGTTAAGTCCTCCACTTCTTGGTCAATTCTGGAAAATTTTTCACCTTCTAGGGGATCTGTTTTTTTGCTTTCCAACATACCAAGTCGTTTATCATTTGCTGTTTTAAAGGTCTCAAAGGCTTGTGATAGTGAACCAACTGTATCGCGAATATTATCCATCTTTTTTCATCTCCTATCTCTATCAAGTTTTTTGTAGAGCCATATCAGAGATATAAAATCTCTAATATATACTTTAAGAGATCACACTCTAGGGCAGCAATTTAGAAAAAAGCGACAATATGGGCTTTTCTACGGGCAAATAGCAGAAAAAATAATCTTCTCTCCTGACTTTAGCAAAAAATTAAACATATCACTTTATAGTGCTTCTTAATGCTTTTGCGCATTATTTTTTTACAACCAAACAAAGGAAAAGCTTATGTTTTCAACGACAAACTTCCAAACACCTTTTGCTTTTGGGCAATCATTATCCCCTTTTGCATCAGTAGCAGGTTCACAGATTAACCCAATGGGTAATCTATATCCCACTACGCCTCAAACTACATTTTGTACACCTAGCATATCTAACGTTCCTTTTGCACAACAAGGTCCATGGAACACTCCTTTTGCACAACAAGATCTATGGAATACTCCTGTTGCACAACAAGGTCCATGGAATACTCCTTTTGCACAACAAGATCTAAGGAATACTCCTTTTGCACAACAAGATCTAAGGAATACTCCTTTTGCACAACAAGATCTATGGAATACTCCTGTTGCACAACAAGGTCTATGGAACGACACATCAATCAGCACTCTAATACCAGCTTGGAAAAAAGCCTTGCTAGACCAACAAGCTTGGACACAAGAAAAAGTATGGCCAACAATGGGCATTTCCCCAATACATGGTTGGAATTCAAATTATCCTTATACAGGTTCTCCTTATACAGAAATGGGAATTTCTCCAGTACATGGTTGGAATTCAAATTCTCATTATACAGGTTCTCCTTATACAGAAATGGGAATTTCTCCAGTACATGGTTGGAATTCAAATTCTCATTATACAGGTTCTCCTTATTCAGAGATGAATCCAAATTTTGTAAAAGAAATGGGAATGTTCCCAGCTATGAAAAATCAAATCGGTTGCGGTGTTTCTGGAATAGTTCCTACACAACAAATGTATGCTCATGATCTATTCAATGCTAACAAACTTGGTGTTTCTCCTCTAAATTCAATGATGGATATCACAGGTTTGCTACCTCATCAGCTAGCTGGTATTTATTCACAAATATCTCCACTTGATGTTTTCTTTAATCACATTGGTAAACCAGTTTCACAAAATTGGGCCCAACTTTCTGGTAACCTCACACAGATGCCAACAATTGATCCAAGAATGGTAGGCGGAAACTTCCCAATTAACGTTCCTGTGGGCACTCAATCTTCTGCTGTACCTCCTGCATCAAATGTACGTTACATTGACAATGATTCAGAGACCATCATTGACTGTTTCTTGCCAGGTATCAACACAGAGCTCACTGAAGTTGTTTCAATCGGTAATGAAATCCGCATCCGTGGTATCCACCAAAATGCAACTACTGGAACTCTTAGCGGGCAAACATTCCTATCTTTGCCTTTGCCACAGCTTGGTGATGGTAGCAAGTTAAAAGCTCAAGCAATTAATGACTTCTTGCGCATCACAGTACCAACTGCAGCAAACATTACTAGCAAAATGCAAAAAGTACGTCCTGTAAAAATCAGCTAATCGAATATATCTTTAGCTAGATAACAAACGACCAAGGCTCTTTCGGGAGCCTTGGTTTTTTTTGTGCGTCACACTGGCTGAGTTTGAGCGCGAGCTGATTCGTGAACGCACACAAGCAGGATTAAAGTCAGCTGGGGCAAGAGGACGCAAAGGAGGTCGAGCAAAGGGGCTTTCCCAACCTGCAATAGAAAAAGCCGCTGTTGCTGGAGCCCTTTATAGGGATGGTAGTATTTCTGTTACCTAAGGCACCGCAATGTTTGCATAGGTAAAAAAGTTTGATAGAGGTTGAAATGAGCAGTTAGTCAAATGAATGCATATTAATTTTCTTGAAAAATATTTGTAAAAACACTTTTGCAAAGTGCTTTTACACAGAACTAACACTTTGGGGGGTCTTCCACGACCACGTTTACTGGCTTACCCCGATGTAGCCATTAATGCTAGCTTCAAATGCATTAATTAAAAATTATATTTTTCTGATTTATGCTATATAAAACCACGATACAGCATGGAAATTTGATGACTGACCAACAAACAAAGCAAGACTACTTTCGTATTATTCATAAGTATACAGAGAGCGAGGAAAAAATATCTTCATCAACTCAATACTACTTAAAAATATTCGAAAAATTTGGCAACAAATATTTTTTCATACAATGGAACTGGGCAGCATTCTTTTTTGGTCCTTATTGGATGCTTTACCGACGTGTGTATGGCTTGGGAATTGCGCTGCTAGCGTTTATAAACATAATGATGCATCTCTATGAGTTTAAAGAAGTGGTATTTCCAGAATCAGGGAGATATTATCATGGTCTATTTTTTGTCTTCGGTATCATGTGGGTGTGCTATTTTGGGCTTTTCGGAAATGCCATTTACTTCAGATCATTACGCAAGCGAATTGCACGTGAAGAATCTTTTGGTGGAACAGATGGAGTGATTGTAATCCTTATGCTGCTCATTACTGTACTAATTGGTATGCTCTTTGACGGGGTATGGGGAGCAACGAAACAGTAAAGGTACATAAGTACTCTGTAAGCCAATAAGCACAGGGGATTAAAGCTAAAGTTTTGAAACGATAAATGCTTGCCTTGTGAACATTGGGCTACTCGACTATATACACGCTAAAATGCATTCTGAATCCCAAAATACTTTTGGATATTCATAGGTCACAAAAACTTTAAAATTATTGCACAAGAACCGCAACAAGGTACGGCTGAATCTTTGGTTGTTAATGGACAAACACAGCTTTAGGTTGAAAAACAAAAAAAGCCCATGGGGGAGGACACCCCATGGGACTTTCAACCACAATAGCTATAGCTTACTGGCAACTGGGAAATTATTCGTCCTCGTCCTCGTCCTCACTCCGGTCAAATGGACGAGCATCAAAGAAGAGCTCGATACGATAGATGAGGTTGTCTTTAAATGTTATAAGAGCCGCTACTCTGAAAACCCCAGATGGTTCAGGACAAATCAAATCATAAGCAACCATAACCTGGTCACCAGCAGCAAATTTCGCACGCAGTGAAATCTTATCATACAGAGACATGAATTGCCCAACTGCTTCAATAAATACTTCTTTCCCTACCATCTCTCCCAGTGGTCCTAAAAATCGAACATCAGCATGCACGTGTTGTGCCATACCAGATAGGTCTTTATCACTCATTGCTTTGTAATAAGCTTCAGAAGAAGCTAAATTTTTGTCACTCATAACTATCCTTGTTTATCCTTAACATTGTAAACCATCAATGCGCACAGAATACATCTTTCTGTAACGCAAATAAAGCTCTTTTTTGTATATTGTATAGGTTCACTACACACTATCTCTGCTATTTTTTGATCCCGGGACAAGCTTTCTGATCTCTGACATCTGCCTCCCCCCCTTGCCCTCGGCTCGTGAATCTAGTAAAACCCAGATAGAGTTTTTAACAAAGGGATAAACTAATGGTACCCTTGGATTTCGAAAAGAACATCCACCAGCTAGAAGGCAAGCTGAAAGAGCTGTTGAGCCTTTCTGAGGCTGGGGATATTAATCTATCTGAAGAGATTAAACGTCTTGATCATAAGGTCAAGCGAGCCCTGCGCAGTACCTACAGCAAGCTGACCCCTTGGCAGAAGGTGCAAGTTGCCCGCCATCCTGAACGGCCAAATTTTTTTGAGTATGTCAACGAGTTGATTGAAGACTATGTTGAACTATCAGGCGATCGTACCTTTGGTAACGACCAAGCCCTTCTCGGTGGTCTGGGTAAATTTCGTGGCCGTTCGGTCCTGGTCATCGGCAATCAAAAGGGACGTACCACGGAAGAGCGCATTAAACATAATTTTGCCATGGCCCGCCCCGAAGGATATCGCAAAGCACGGCGGTTGATGTTGCTGGCAGAGCGTTTCCAACTACCCGTGCTGACCTTTGTCGATACTGCTGGTGCATATCCTGGCCTTGATGCCGAAGAGCGAGGGCAATCGGAAGCCATTGCCCGTTCCATTGAAGCCATGGCCTCGTTAACCGTTCCGGTTGTTTGTACCATTACTGGTGAGGGAGGATCAGGTGGAGCCATTGCCTTAGCGGTTGCCAATACCGTCAACATTCTTGAGCACGCTGTCTACTCCGCCATTTCTCCTGAAGGCTGTGCCGCTATTTTGTGGCGCACTCGCGACAAAAAAGAGGTTGCCGCTTCAGCTCTAAAAATCACCGCCAAAGAATTATTAAAGCTTGGAGTGGTTGATAAAATCATCACGGAACCCCTTGGTGGAGCTCATCGCAAGCCCACTCAGTGTATTAAGCGCGTTGGCAACGCAATTCAACAGGCCTTGTCTGAGCTTGAATCAATGGATGGCAAAACTCTATTAGCCCATAGACGTGAAAAGTTTTTGCAAATGGGGCGGCAAATAGCATAACAATAAACCATTAAGGAGAATGCGCACATGGAACGACCAGAAGCAATACTACGCGTTGAACGCTCTGTGTTAGGAAGACAATGGTCTCTGAGAAAGTTCTCAGAGCGTCAAGCCCTAACTTTGGCCCAAGGATTGGGCATTCCAGAGCTCTGGGGACGCTTACTGGCCGCTCGTAAAGTGAGTCTAGAAAACGCTAATGATTTTCTAAATCCCACCTTAAAGCGCAGCTTGCCGGATCCGTCTCATCTGCTTGATATGGATACAGCTGTCGAGCGCATTGTCCGGGCAATCGAAAACGATGAATCGATTGCAATCTTTGGCGATTATGATGTCGATGGGGCTACTTCTTCATCTTTGCTGTGGCGTTTTCTGACCCAGGTTGGAGCAAGGGTACAAATCTATATCCCCGACCGCATCAAAGAAGGCTACGGTCCGAACAGTCAAGCTTTTGAAAAGTTGCGCCAACAAGGGGTGAACTTGATCATTACTGTTGATTGTGGCACTACCTCACATGAAGTACTCAGTGAGGCACAGCAGAAAAAGTTAGATGTGATTGTTATTGACCACCACATTGCCAGCGCGAAATTGCCGCCGGCGGTGGCCATTGTTAATCCCAACCGGATTGATGAATCAAGCCCTTACACTTACTTAGCTGCCGTTGGTGTCAGTTTTTTGTTAGCTGTAGGACTCAATCGTCTGTTGCGCCAAAAGCAATGGTATGCGAAAAAGCCAGAGCCAGATTTAATGCAATTGCTTGACCTAGTTGCACTAGGAACTGTGTGCGATGTTATGCCGTTAATTGGTTTAAATCGTACCTATGTTTACCAGGGCCTGAAGATCATGAGCAAGCGCAATAATTTGGGCCTGAAAACCTTGGCAGATATTGCAGGCATCCGCGAGCGTCCCGCCGCCTACCACCTTGGCTTTGTCCTTGGACCGCGCATTAACGCCGGAGGTCGAGTTGGCGAAGCCCAACTGGGGGCCAAGCTGCTCACTACCAACAACCCGGATGAGGCCAATCAGATTGCCCATCGGTTGTGTATCTTCAATGACAAACGTAAAGGCATTGAAGAGGAAGTGTTACGTCAGGCTACCCAACAGGCGAGCAAACAAGAGCAACCCTTAATCATGGTGACAGCACAAGGCTGGCACCCTGGCGTTATTGGCATTGTCGCAGGGCGGCTTAAGGAAAAGCACATGCGGCCAGTATTTGTGATAGCTCAAGATAAAAACGGCCTCGGCAAGGGTTCGGGGCGTTCGGTACCTGGCATTGACTTGGGCATGTTGGTCCAAGCGGCCAAAGAATCAGGCCTCTTGCTTGCTGGTGGTGGGCACGCCATGGCCGCAGGTCTTACCGTTGAGAAAGACAAAATCGCTCCTCTGCGTGACTTCTTTAACGAGCGCCTGAAAGATGTCGACCTCGGCCAATCCAACATTTTGTACCTTGATGGAGTTATAACGCCGAAGGCTGCAACAACGGCATGGGTGGCGAGCCTTGAGCGCTTAGGCCCCTATGGAGTTGGTAATACCACCCCGCGCTTTGCTTTTGCCCGCATGAAAATTGCCTTTGTTGATGTAGTTGGCACAGAGCATGTCCGCTGCCAATTCACTGACTTTGAGGGCAATAGATTATCAGCCATTGCCTTTCGCTGTGTTGATACCGAGCTTGGACAGTTTTTGCTGAAGAAAAGCCCCCTGCCCTGTCATGTCGTGGGCACCCTGCGCATCAATGACTGGCAAGGTCGCAAAACCGTGCAACTTACCATTGAGGATATAGCATTAGAATCAGCGGAGGGCTCATTGGCAAAAAATGCCGCATAGCGCACAGAGGTCAGTGACTTTTTTAACTTTTGTGTATGTAGGTATAAATGGGTTGGACTTATTTGTAGACGTGTGTATAAAAGGGCAGGTTAGCTCAAGCTGAACAACATTATAAAACTTAGGTGTTTAATCGTATACCAGAAATTGTTACAACAATACTCCACAGTCAAAAATTAGAAAAAATTTGTTCTGTGGTTAACCTCAGGAATTCTTCTATGGGTAGGCCATGCTTACCCACAACTAGTTGACGACTTTTTGTAAATGCACGAGAAAATTCTGCCATACCTGATAGACTCTCTCTTTTGTGGCCACTTTTAACTTCGATTGCGAGTACGTCCTTACCATGTGTTAGAACAAAATCAACTTCTTTGTTACGTTCCCGCCAGTAGAATACCTGTAAATCACTGTTACGTGATAAATTGATCAAGTGCGCACCAACAGCTGATTCAACAAGCCGCCCCCAAAAAGAACGATCCGATTGAGCTTGCATGAAAGAATTGGAGTGTTGTGCTGTAATGAGACCAGTATTGAAAACTTGCAGCTTGGGACTTGATGACCGATGTTGAATATGATTGGTGGAATATTTTTGCAATCCTGTGAGCATGCCTGCTTGATCCAAAAGGTTAAGATAGTGCGCTAATGTTGTAGTATTGCCGGCATCTTGCAGTTGCCCCAACATTTTTTGATAAGATAGAATTTGTCCAGAATACTGGCAGCCAAGATAAAACAGCTGTCTTAAAAGAGCTGGCTTGTTAATACGGGTTAACAACATAATGTCCCGTGAGATTGTCGTTTCAATGAGAGAGTCTCTAATGTAATCCGACCAACGTTGTTCATCTTCCACAAAGGGTGCAGCTCCTGGATACCCTCCGAAATAAATATACTGATCAAGGGACCATTTAAAAGCAGCCTCACATTCTGAATAAGTCCAATGTGTTATTGGGATATTCTCAAAACGTCCGGCAAGGCTTTCAGTTAATCCTTGCTGTAGAAGTAAAGGTGCAGAGCCCAATAGCAAAACCCGTAACTGGACTCCTGTCATTTTATCATGATCCCAGAGATATTTTACTCGCTCGGACCATTGAGGGATTTTTTGCACTTCATCTAAGACTAGAACAGCACCTTGTGGGTTTGTGTTAGCACGCATACGCGCTAATTCCCAATTCTCAGCAATCCAGGAGGGATCTTTAAGAGAGGGTTCATCGGCAGACGCATAATGGTGTGGAATTTTTAAATGCTTTAAAACTTGTAATGCTAAAGTGGTTTTGCCAACCTGGCGTGGACCTGTCAGGACTTGAATACACCCTGTAGGCTCTGCCAATCGATTATAAAGCTTTTGATACAGTGATCTTTTGTACATGCTAATTTTACATTTTGCTCAATACACTGAGTAAAATTACTCAATGTATTGAGTGTAATGTAAGGAAACTGAAAAATCAACAATAGCTACCATATTTAACGTACTCAAAGCAAAGTTCATTGTTCGAATGATCCTCCGTCGCCAAAGAATCAGCGGAGGGATCGTTGGCAAAGAATGCCGCATAGTTAACAGAGTCAGTGACTTTTTTAACTTTTGTGAACATAGGTATAAGTGAGTTGACCTTACTTGTGACGCCCGTTGGGAGGAGAGTGCGATTATGCATAACATTGATGCAGCTTTTATGGGACAGATACAGAAAAAATCTGAATCATAGTTACATAGTACCATTTGCAACTATGTTTTTAAGAAAAACAACCCCCTTAAAAACAAAAATACCTTGTTTTTAAAGGGGATATGGC
>SDBT01006370.1_pt1 | contig 19591 bp, 17 predicted proteins | sample 2277101 | NCBI WGS metagenome assembly SDBT01 (sample SAMN10404973, study PRJNA504765) | marine sediment metagenome | isolation source: marine sediment core GS10_PC15, 103 cmbsf | place: Arctic Ocean: Southern Knipovich Ridge | collected 2010 | reverse complement strand
AATTACAATTCTGTTTGCAAAGAGCCTTTCTCTGATTTCTAGTTCTGGGACCAAGATGTTTGTGATAATATCATTAATTCCAAATGGAGTTCTTCCTCTATACACTGGTGAAAAATCACCATAGTCAAAGGTCATTCTTTGGATGTCTCCTAGCAATCTGTATTTTTTCTTTGACTTCCAAATTGTTCCATTAGAATCAATGGCCCACCAAGAGCATGGAATGTCACCATAGAATGGGATTCTGATGTCATTGTTTGTAATATCAAGTCTGAAGAGAAATGTGACTCCAGTAATTTCCATTAATTCATCTGACCTGTCTTCATTCCATCCAATTGCACCCTTGAAAGTGGCAGTCTGATTGAACGCATCAAATGTGGAATGGTCATTTAGGTCATCAATATTGAGTCCACCATAAAGTTCTCCAACCTCTTCTGAAATAGAACCACCAGCACCATTGAAGGTTGCAAGTGGAAATGGGGAAGATACTGTAATCCACCAACCCATGTTTCTATAATACGGAGTAAAAAACAGGTCAGCAAGAGCAACACTAGCAGCCACAAGAAAAGCACCAACAAGTCCTGAATTTGAAATTCCAATTCCAGCAACATTTTCAAGCCAATTCCACCATTCATCCATTTCAACATCGGCTCCATATTCATAAATTATTGTAATTGCAGAGTCATCAGTATAATTTCCACCACCAAACGTGTTTGCGACAACAGGAATCAAACCAGTGGAATTTACTATACTTGATGGAGAGTGCAGACAATCGTTTGCCAAAAATTGTTCACCTAATTCCCTCCAAGCAAAAGTTCCACCACTGCCAGCCTGTCTTTTTCTTCTGTTTGCGTTAGTGGCATCTGAAGCAGGGAATCTTGACTTTAATGCAAAGTTGACATTCCATTCAAACAGTCCCTCAAATCTCACAAGAATTTGGTCAAAGTCTGCATGTTCCTTCATCACAAACCATTTCAAAATTCCATTGCTGTCTTTAACAAAGATTACAGCATTGTTTGCAAATGGTAATCCGTTTGGGTCATTTCCATTTCCAGCACCATAAGAATCAGTCCCAGCAGCAAAAACTCCAGCAGCAGTTGCACCATTTGAAACATCAATGAGCATCCTAAATCCATCATAAAAGTGGAGTTCTTCAAACAAGTATCTTTTTTCATCTGCTGTAAATGAGGCCACAACATCTGTTGCTTTTCGTAATAGTACAAAGTCTCTATTTGTTTCTGCATCAGTAATTACAATATTACAGTCCAGCATTTTTGGTGATGATTCAAGCACAGAAGCAAATGCTGCTCCAGGATGTGTGCATTCATTTCTATAAACAGGAGCCTTGTCCTTGGTGAAACCTGAATATTGTATATCTCCAATAAATTCACCTTCAAAGACAGTAGACCAATTTCCAGATGGTGGTTGGTCATTGGTATTCTCAACGTTGGCCTGAAAAACTGTTCCACCAGTGCTGGAATAAGAATCAATAGGATATGTAATTGCAGGGTCCCAAATTTGACGGTCTCTGATTCTTTGAAAAAATTCATCTTTGGACCTATATTTATCACCATCAACCAAAACTCCTCCACTTCCTGGCCTTCCTCTGGCAATTACAACACTACCTGTTATTGGCTGAATTGTGCGTGGAATGGCAATGATGGGGTTCTGAATTTGGTTGGCTCTTATGGTTGGTCTGGATAGAACAGTGTTGTTTGTTCCTTGTGAGATAATGTGAATACTCATCACAGATAATGGTGAAACTGTTGAATCCTCATAGAATATTGCAAACCTGTCTCCTGCTCCTCCTGCTGCAACAGACTGATTTGCTAATCTCACAACTGACTTGATTGCATCCAAACAATTGTCAATATATTGAAAGTCCCAAATGTTTGGATTATACTTTGGAAGCAGATTTGTTTCAGCAGGAACATCATCCTCACTGACAATAATTGGTTGTAGTGCTCCAGGAATTTTTGTAAAGGCGTAAGTTTTTAGAATTAATTCAACCATATCAAAATGATTTAGTGCATCATAATATCCACTGAATGGCATCACAGCCAGTCCTCTCTCTCTTCCTTCCAAAGTCAGTGGAAGTAAATATTCAGACATTCTTGTCAGTTGACCCAAATCATTTATGATTTGAAATATGTGGCCTTGACTGCTTCCTTGTGCATCAGTTGCAGTCAATCTGATTCTGTCAAAGTTGCTTAAAATTGGAGTTGCACCACCACTGGCATTTGTCATGAACTGTCCAAAACTTGCCTGGAGTGTAAGTGATGCAGTGCTGATTCTTCCATCAGAATATTTCTTTACTTGGTCAACTGTGTGGACAAATGTTGAAATGTCTGTTATTACTCCAGCATTTGAAATATGTTCAACTAGGTAAGAGCCCAAGTTTAACTCCTGGTCCCAAGTTTTGAATTGTCACCAATAAACCTCAGAACCACTTCCCAGATTTGGACTGCTGGAAAATTCTGATTTGGTTCTTGTTTAAATGAAAGCATTTTGTAACCAGCAGTTGCAATTGGAAGACAGTCAAGGTCTGGAGCATCTGTACTTTCAAGTCCAAATCTTGCTTTTTTGAAATCATCATCACTTGAAAATTTATAGAACATTCTAATCAGTTTTGGCAAAACTGGAACTGTTGGAGTGACTTCCCTCTTTTGGACAAATCTCACAGTAACAAGACTTTGACCAGTTCCAGTGTCAGGAGATGTGGGGTCTACTGCCAAGGCATTTGAGACATCAGTAACTCTTTTTGAAAAAGGAGAAGGTATCACATAGATTAAACTGATTTCCTCTCCAACTGGAGTTGTTGCATTTTGAATTTTTAGGTTGACATCTGTTTGGTCTGCAAATTCATTTGAACCCAAACTGAGAGCATACCAAATTTTGAGAGTATCATAAGCAGGCATGACTATGGTCCATAGATTAGCCCTAATGAATTTTGATTCAGGCTAACTCTCCCACTTCTTCCAGTCTCAATATCCACCAGGCTGTTGTCATTAAAGTCTTCATCTCCTACAACAAATCCCTTTGTTGTCACAGTGATTACTGGGTCATCTCCTGTGATTCTTCGATACTGGACTTCTCTGCTAAATGCCTGACCATATTGTTCCTCTGTTGTAAAAGCATAATCTTGATTTAATGGACCACCTTTCATTCCAAGCATCTCAACAACTGCTGTGACCATTGCAGGAGCAGCAACAATTGCAGTAATTATTGCAGCAGCCAATGCACCATAAGGACCAGCACGAGCCAAGACTGACATGAAAGTATTTTCCATAAATCCTTCTGGATTTTTTGCCATATTTGTGATGTTTGAGATACCTTTACTGTCAACATCCTTCATCAAACTGGTGAGTTCTCCAAGTGAATCCATGTCAATGCCTTCAGACACAAAGACATCTTCAATTGCTTCATCTATGGAATCTTTGATTGCTTGTTCAACTGTGTCATCAGTGTCTTCTCCATGCTCTGCAAAGAATCCAGATTCTCCAGGACCAGCAGTTGGGTCTCCAGTAACTTTTGAAACTAAGTCAACTTCAATTGTAATGATTGCTTTTTCATCTGTAACACTACTCATATCGTAACTCCCTCTCAATTATTTTTGCTGCTTCTTCAGCCATTCTTCTTTTACCAATATTAAATCCAATTTCCATTGCTTCAGTCCTGGGAACACCACTCACATAATGTCCCATTGAAAATAATGTATCTCCTTTTTTGGATTCTCCTTGAAAATAAATTGCTGTTGCATGTGTGCCTCCTCCTCCTGGAAATGCAAGTGCTTTTGCTGTCACTGGTGCAATCCAGTGTTTGACTGTTCCATAATTGAAAAATATTGCAAGTGGTGTCTCTGTGGTTCCCCAGGTGTTAATTACTTGTCCTCGGTTTGGACCAGTCTTTCTGAATTTGACTCCATCAATGAATCCCTGTGGAATATTTGCAGCCATTGCAATGTTTTTAATTTCAGTAATTATTGTCATATTCACCAAAGGCTCCATGAAATCATCCAGGATTTTATCAGTTTCTTTTCTAATATCTTCACGCTGAGTTGGTATGTATTCAGCAGAGTTGAGAATAACTGACATGGTTCATCAGGAGTTGTTACCAATAACTCTTAATTTCACTCTGACCAATGTGAGACCATTCTCTGGGCCAAGTTCCTCATAATCATAAAGAGCAGCAGAATAAGCATCGTTTGTTCCAGCAGAACCACTCAAGTCAGCACCCACAATATTCCAGGTGTTGGATGTCATTTTCATATTAGCATCAATATTATCATCAGTTTGAATTTGAGTTAGCAAGTCTTCAGTCAATGCAGCAGTAAATTCTAATTCTTCAACTTTCCATCTGTAAGTATCAATTGGACCAGCACGAGTATTAAGCCTGTCAATGGTCCTAGAAGCCCTTACTTTAACATCAGAAGCAAGTTGAACCTCATTTCCACCTCTGTCAATTTTGAATCTTGCTGCTGCAATTACAGTGAGAGTGGTTCCAAATGGCATATTATTCCCTCACTCCAAATTTTATTAAAGGTTTCATCTTAAACTCACTGGCACTTTGGGTCGACAAATTACATTAATTGCTTGGATATTTGGGTTGGTGCTTCTCAAAACATAGGGGACTGCAATGACTTCATTTGTTAAAGCAAGTGGGTCTGCTCCTCCTGGAATTATCATTCTCAAATTTTTCTGATATTCATCTCTGATTATTTTGCTGAGTAGTTGAACTTTTTGCTGAGAATCTCGTTTGTTGATACCTCTTACAATTGCAACATTGTAAAATTCAATATCATACATTTTTGCTCCAGCAGTATCAAGGCCATCTCTTCCAATGTTCTGAACTCTACCAATGGGATTCCTGGAATAATAAACATAGATTATTGGAATTATTGCAGTGTCAGGAGACTCATCAATTGGTGGCTGTTGTGCAATAACATCTGTGACTAGGCTAAGTGTAGGGTCAGGATTAATCAGAGTAATATTGTCTTTTAGAATTAAGACACCACGATTGATGTAATCAGTAAGGTCAATTGTGGTTGTAAAAGCCATTACAGAATATCCTCAAGTCCGTATGCTTGACTGTAAGGGACCACTTGAGGACCGTAAGCATCAGACACAACAGTTCTGATGGTGGCAGTTTTTGGTTGTGATTTCAAGGTATTAATCAAGTCCTCTTTGAGACCTTCCCAGATGTTTTTCATGGAGTCAGTATTGACTGCACCATCATCTGCTTGTTTGAGCCAAAGTGCATAATAAAATGCCATTCCAATGGCATAGGTGTTTGCCTCATCTTTTGTGTCCAGTGGTAGTGAATCAATATATTTGTAAATTACAGTTTCAGTTGCTTTGTTTGCTGCCTTTGCATAATCATTATATCTTTGCTGTTCATTTGCTGGAAGAGCAACAACACCACCAGTTATGCCAAAATGCTTGACAATATCATCACCTGAAACAAAGGTAGTTGCAACATAAGGGTCAGCAATGCCAGGAGTCTTTGACATGATTAATCAAAGTCCTCCAAATAGAAAAAGATTGTCATGAAATGAACACCTGTGACCTCGTGGCTGGAGGTGGTGATTTGATATTGATAACATAAGCAGCAATTTGGTCTGAAGCCCATGTTCCAAATCCTGGGTCTGCTGGATTTCCAATCGCTGCTTGGTCAAGTTCTCCAACAACTAATCCAGCACCATTGGCTCCTCCACTACTTCCAGAAGTTCCTAAAGTGGACCAGCCAGTCCCACTTATTATTCCATCACCTGAATCAACTCTGTCCCTATCGACTGCAACTGCTCCAATGTAAAGTGTGTCAATTTCTGTTGAGGCATCTGAAACTGGTGTTGCAGTTGTGGTTGCACCATTGGTTAGGCCTGTTCCAATCGTATCAATAATATCAGCACCTTTCAATGCTCCAGAAATTCTCATTATCATAACTCTGCATTGCTCTGCACCTGTCCAGGAAAGTGTCAATGTTGTAGGTGGAGTTGCACCAACACGAATCCAAAGCATCTCAATTTCAACATTACCTTCATCAGTATTTTGAAGTGCTGTCATTGTTGTGGGAGATTGGTTGATTACACCAGTCGGATTTCCACCTGTTCCGTCAAGAGCAATAATGGCTAAAATAATGTCATCTGTGGCTATTGTTCCAAGGGATAATGTGATAGCACCTGTTGAAGTAGCGTTGCTCGTTACATTGAAGACTTGAGTTGCCTCAACTACTGGAATTGTCATCTAAACGTAATATCCCCAAAGTGATATTGTTACTCTTTGAATTGTAGTTACTGAATCAACATTATATCTCAAAGTGCTTCCACCAATTATTGTTGTGGTCCAGCCAGTCAACGTTGTATCTTGTGAATCTGTGTCAGTTGTGATTGTTGGAGGAGCACTGGCAGTGATTGAATCTGCATCAGTTGGTGGATAATTTGCATAGACATCTTCCCAAATATCCACAACAATGCTTCCAGATTGGTCAGCCAACATTGTTACTCGTTCAATTACAAAGTCGTTTGGAATCTCCACATCACCATGAATACCAGTTGCAATTTCAGAGCCACCACCATCTATGATAAATTGAATTGTATGGTCTGAATCTAGTCTTTTATCCTCACCATCTTCATTGGTGAACATCAAAGCCTGTGGAGTTGTGTTTCTGACCCAAGTCTGACCAAAGGTTGTATCATCTGTATCTGCTGCTGCTTTTTCTAATCCAAAGTATGAGCCAGTTGGAGAAATGTATGCCATTTCATTATTAGCAGTAACCTCAAATGAAAATTTGTCACCAGCAGAAACTACAAAAACAAATCCAAATCCAGTATTTAATAATCTTCTATCAGAATCATCAGCCCATCTCAAAGCCCACCCACCAGGAACTTCTGCACGAGCAATTAAAAGATTGAACGTTGAAGTGCCATTAATATGAAAGTCATGTCCTTCTGTATTTGCAACATCGTATGTAAGACCACCAGCATCACCAACTATATCTTGGTCAGTGCCGAAATTTACATTTCCAACATCGGACAAATTAAATCCTGCTGCATCAATGTTACCTGTCCAAGGTGTCTGAGAAGCAGCACTCAAAAAGTCACTAGCATTAACCTTCTTGAGATTTCCAGAATCAGAACCATCTGAAATCATTATAAAGTCACCAGCAATTCCAGTGACAGTGGTTAATGCAGTAATGAAAGTTCCTGGAAGGTTTGTGATATTATTAGTTCCCATGTTAAGTGGCTTGAAGAATTGAATTGTTGCTGATTCACCCTCAATTTTTATAAAATTAGTCAATGTTCCAGCACTTAAAACATCAAGATTCATTGCACCATCTTCAAGTGCTGTGGTGAGGTCATCAACCATAATTCCAGTTATTTGTGCATAGGTGTCTAATGCTAAATCAAAGTCTTGACTTCTCCATCTAAGATTTCCAATTACAGAATCATCTGCTAGATTTTCATCACGTTGAAAAGAAAAGTTTTGTTCTGCAAGTTCATCCATTACAATATCTCGTCTTAATTGAATTAGATTGTTGGAAAGGTCATTAAGTCTAATGTAAGTAAGTTCTGCACCTCCTTCTGCAACGTTAATGTCAATACTTCCTTCTTCTGAACCAAGTGTATTCGATTCAACAAAAATTAATAATTTTGCATAAACCTGATTAGCACCAGCACCACCAGTTAGTGTTGCACCACTTAGAGCAATAGTTCCACCAGTTTCAGACATTGCAACATTTCCATCTGTTCCAGCAATGTCAGATGTAATAGTTACAACATTAGTGGAGGAACTGGCATCTACATGAACTCGAAATTGTGTTGTGCTGTCCCTAGTGTCATTATTAACTGAGGCTGCCAAATCAGTTGCAGTTTCAGTATCTCCAGTATCAACTGAAAATTCTGTATTGTCAGCCTTTGCACCAGTTACACCAGTGTATGTTATTCCATTAATTGTGAATGTATCTCCAGCAATTACACTGACACAAGTTGCAGTTCCAGTTGCTAAAACAGCACTTCCATCAGGTGCAAGCCAAGCATTATTTCCTATTGTACTTCCTGGTCCAGTTAAAATATCAGGTCTAATTTTTCTAAACCCTGCTGAAAACTTACCTATTACATCAAGGCCAGAAGGTGTTTCTATTGTACTGTTAGCCCTAGCACCTACAAGGAAGATGTTTGCTGTGTCAGCATTATTTCTAAAGAATATACCATCATCATTTTCAAATCTAACACTCCCATTATCTGCTAATACTCCTCCAGAATCCATAGAAAGAGGTGTTGTGAGTGTAGCACCATTTTGGTCAATCGTAAATAAATCAATATCTGCTTCAGATATTGCAAAATTATTTCCACCAGCAACATTGAGAACCATCCCTGCACCTTCAACGTATATTGCAAAGACTGTTCCTGCTGGAACACTTGCTGATGGGTTTCTAAATTCTAGGTTTGATAAATCGTTAAGGTCAAAACCATCTGCAACAATATCAGTGAGCCAAGGTGTCTGAGCACCACCACCCAAGAAATCAAGCACATCGACTTTCTTGAGATTGCCTGAATCTGATGTGTCAGAGATTAATACAAAGTCACCCGATATTCCTGTGACAGTTCCAAACCCTGTTATTATCTCAGATTTTATTTCTGAACTTCCAATGTTTGTAATGACATTACCTGTTGCATCTGCATCAATCGTTTTTCCAGTTAAGGTTTGGGCTAAGTCAATTTCAACTAATTCCCTTTCTTGTGCTCCACCTCTGTATCGTATTTCAAAAGTATCTAAAAGCCAAAAATCACCTTCAATTTGTGCTGAAGGGTCAGCAGTCAATGGAGCCAAACTAATTGGAGATTTTGAGGAACTGCCAACAAATCTTTGCTTTGAGGCAGTATAGGTATTATCTTGATTATTTAGAACAACTATACTTGAAACAGTAAATGTGATAATATCACTTGTCACACCAACATCTATTCCATTCGCAGCATCGAATGTTCTTAAATTTAGTGCAACACCAGTTTTTGGAGTTGAACCACGAATTGAGATAGCACCTCCCCCAACATCTGCTGTGACGTTGACTTCTCCCCCTCCACCAAGGAAGTTTGAGGCATCTGCTTTTTTGAGGTTTCCACTGTCACTTGTATCTGAAAACAAAATAAAGTCACCACTAATTGGAACAACTGTTGCTTCTACTGTAATGAAAGTCCCAGGAAGACCTGTGATATTATTGCTAAGCATTTCCAATGGTCTGAGAAATTGAATCAGTTCAGTTTCACCATTAACATCGATATAGGTTGTATTGGCATTATCCTCTCTCACTCTGATAGTAAAACCACCTGAAGATGTGGCATTTGTTATATCTCGTGTGAATGCCTGAAATGAAGCAAAAACAGTATTTTCTACTGTATCTGTGTCACTGAAAAATCTTAATTGACCAATGTTTGTGTTGTCTGCTGGTGTAGTTTGATTATCATACATTCTAATTTCTGCAAACGCATCGGTTTGTTGAGAAACAAAACGTCTGAAGGAAGTGACTTGTTCAACTTCACCATCTAGTGTTAGATAGGCCACAAGTGCATTGTCTTCACGAATATTCAAATTCATAATTCCAGAACTTGTTGCACCAGTTACATCACCAGTAACACCAGTAATGGAAACAAAGTCTAATACGCCAGAATCAGAAAGACCTTGTATTCTAAATGTTGCAAGTAGTGTTCCATCATCAGGTGAAACGATTTGATTTCCAAACAGAGAGAATATGACATTGGGGTCTGTCGCAAAGTTACGTTGTACAACAAGGTCTTCAACCAAAAATATGGCAGCACCACTATCAAAACCATCTAAAGTGAATCTTGTAACTGGAGCACTTCCAGCGTTTGTTAGTGAAATAATAAACGAGGATTCTTCTGCACCATCGGTTACACCTGTGGCCTTGAATCCAATATTACCATATTCAAATCGGGTTGAAGCAACACTTGTTGGACCAAAGAATTGAATTTCACTAAGTAACATATTATTAGTTGGAGTTGTGTCCTGGTTGAACAATGATAATGTTGGAACATTATCACCTTTTGCTACAACTTGAACTGTTTGTAATTCACCATCCAAAACTAAGTAATCTTCAACTGAATCATCATCTCGAACCCTAAGTTTCATTACACCTGAACTTGTAGCATCTGTAACATCACCAGTTAATACTTGAATATTTGCAAAATTGACATCTGCACCTGTTGTTCTGTCTGACCTAAAGTCAACACCACCTATTAGTACATTGTCTGCTGGTGTTGTTTGGTCAAGATATAATTGAAATACAACAGTGGCATCGACCTTAGTAATACGTTGATTTTCAGTAAATACATTGGCCTGATTAATAAATGCAAACGTGCCATCCTCAAGGGTTGCATCAAATTCTGTTTTTGTGCCACTTACTGTAATGTCTGTATCTGGAGTATTGTCAGTTGCAGTAATTATTCCACCAATAAAATTAAGATTTGCACGTTGAGTTAGTGGAGTCCCTTCTTCTTCAATAACGTGGCCATCAATTCCACCACCAAGTGTTAAATCAATTTCTGCCTCTGTATTATTGAGTTGGAATATGTGAGTGTCACCCGATACATCTTTTGCAAATATTCTTACAGTATTAGATACTGGTGGAACTGGTGATGTTTGTTCTGTAATATCAAAAAAGTCATTAAATAAAGTTGTATTGTCTAAAGTTTTATTTGAAAATGTTAAAGTGTTGACATCAGTTGCAATGATTCTTGTTGCAGTATCATCTTCATATTCTAAATTATTTGCATTTCTCCAAATGTCACCCTCAACTGGAGCACTTGGGACTTGGTCATTTAGATTAAATCCTGCAAGAGTTGCATCAGCAGCAAAAGTTTTCTTTCCAGTTGAAGTCTGAACATCTGCAAGAACCATATCGCCAGAACCTCCAGCAGACAAATCAATTTCTGTTCCGTCATCTCCAATGAAGAATGGTGTGGTTATTGTTGCAACTTCTTTTGTATAGAATCTACCAAGTCCATTTGTTGGAGTGGCTGGTGTAGTTAATGCACCAACTTCAAGATAACCAGTTGCTCCATTTGCTTGAATTTTTAGATTAGTATTAACACCCAATTGAACAAGACTAAGTGATATTTCAAGTTCTGTTGTTCCATTTACCTTAAAGTTATGTTTGTCACCAAGGTCAACTTCATATTCCCATCCAAATGTCCCACCGTCAAGTTGAACATTTACTACATTTGACCGATAGGAAACAATACCAGTCATTGCCTGTCCATTAAACGTCACAAAGGTTGAGTCTATTTCCATTTCACTTATATTATTAATTCTAAAATCTAGTGAATCACTTGTGGGAACATTGAAAATCATTTGTGTGGCAGTTGCATAAATTGCTCTGATTGATGCTATTGGAGCCAGTGTTGTATTCCTAAATTCAATGTTGCTCAAATCTCTTAGGTCAAATCCATCAGCATCAATATCAGTGAGCCAAGGTGATTGTGCTCCTCCTGGAACACTCCATGTGTTATCTCCTCTCAAGAATGTTGTGCCATCAGGTGTGCCAGTTGCGGATAACATTGCAATATCGACTGCATCAACAGCGATTGTAGTGGCTGTTCCTCCTGCTGTTTTGGTTACATCACCAGTTAATGCTGAAGTTTGTATTCCTCCACTTCCTGTAAACTCAACTCCTCCTCCAACGGTTAATTCCTCCATATCTCCAGTGGCAGCAGTATCTCTGCCAACTAGCCTATCAGTTGCGATTTGTTGAAGATTAGCAAATACAATATCTGTGGCATTCCAAACACCAACAGTGAGAGTTCCAACACCAGTAATTTTGGGGAATGAACCAGCAGTGAGTTCTGTGTCTGTAATTTGATTTACCTCACCAGTCACAATAAAATTCCTATCTCCAGTCAATACTGGAATTGTTAGATTCCTATCAGTGGTCTGATTGCTATTAACTAGGGTTACTCCATCTGCATCATCAGGGCTGTTGATTTTAATTCCATTATCCTTGAAGGTCTGGAGAAAATCACCATAAACATTTACTTGGTCAGTCTGAACAACCGTACTTGCAACTGCTAGTGTGATTAAATCTGCTGCTTCAGTGGCATTCATACCGTCACCGTTTGAAATGCTCCTTACTCTGAGGTCAATTCCAGATTTTGGGGTTGCTGCTGTTAGACCAATAGTTCCTCCTCCCTGACTTGAAATCGTATTGGATTCTCCTCCTCCACCTGTTGGTAAATTTCCAATGTCCACTTTTCTCATTGCTCCACTTGTGGCCTCAAATGCTAGAAGGAAATCACCTGATGTTGGCACGAGTTCTTCTGCAAGTAATGTGATTGTTCCAGTTCCTATGTTTAGAATGTCATTGTTTCCAGTATCAAGGTCAACTAGAATATCAACAGTTACACCTTCACCATCAAGTTTTACAAAATTAGTTAAAGTCCCAGCACTCATTACATCAAGATTTAATGCACCATCTTCTGCTGCTGTAACTAAATCATCAACCATGATTGCTTGAATCCTTGCATAATTTTCAATCACTCCTGGCTGGTCAAAGGCTCTGAATCTAATGTTACCAATTACGGAATCGTCTGCTAAGTTTTCACTTCTTTCAAAGTCAATGAATGTTTCACTGAGATTTTGGAATCTGAGATTAAAGTTATTTAGTAATTCAGCATAGAAATCATCTTGTTTGTTAATTTCAAATACATTGTGAGTTGGACCACTGGCTGCTTCTCCAGAGTATGCTAGTTTAACTCTGAAAAACCCTGCTTCTGTTGTGTCAGTAACGTTTGATACACCAAAATTAAAAGCACCATAAGCAAATTTAACACCAAGACCATCGTGAGCAAAAGCAAACTGAGTGGTAAAAGCATTTCCAGCAGAAGGTATATTTTCTGCAAACATTTCTAGTCCTACTGATGCAGCATTTCTTAATCGTACTAGAGTGGTAGTAGCATCGTCACTATGAATGTCAAACTCACCAGCAGCGTTGTAAGTGATTTGTCCATCACCAGCAGCACTTTCCCATGCTAAACCACCATCAACTGAGAATCTAATGTCAAGTGAATCTCCTGGGTCTGCACCAAATGTTATGAAATTAGTTCCAAAAGCCTGAGCATTTGAACCAGTGTAAGTGTTGGCTTGGTCATTGTAAACAATGTTGGCATTGAGTTGACCTTTGGCAGTAATCGTTATTTTTGTAGATGTATGAACTGCAATGTTAGCATCTGCAACTAAGGCATACTTTACACCAAGAGCAGGAGTTGCATCTGCAATGAGAACTGTGTCATCTGCTCCAACTGGGATTCTTGCATCAACAGTGGTGAATCCAAAAATATCTCCCTTTGTTGTAAGTGGAGAAGCACTTCCTACTGGAACACTCCAGGTGTTATCACCTCTCAAAAATGTTGTTCCGTCTGGAGTCCCACTTGCTGAAAGCATTGGAATATCAACAGCATCAACTTGAATTGTGGTTGCTCCACTTGTAATTATGGCAATGTCTCCAGACATGACAACTGCTGTTGGAACATTTCCTGCTGAACCAACAATAATCTGACCTGAAGTGAGGTTTTCTAATTTGGATAATTGAATAGAACCAGCAAGGTCAGCGTTTAGAATTGCTCCTGTTAAAACTAATTTGGAATATGCTATTGCTCCAGCCAAGTCTGCATTGAGAACTGCACCAGTTAGATTGAGTTTTGAATATGCGATTGCTGCTGTTGCATCAATGTTTGCATTCACCAGGAGAGAATTTACCCATAGAGTATTTCCTGGATTAACTACAAGAACTTGATTTGCTGCACGAGTTGTGATTGTAACATCAGTTAAGTCATCAAGAGTAGTTGCACCACCTCCAGCAGCATTGATTGTAATGTCATCTGTGTTATTATCCACTGTGACATTTGTTCCACCAATGATTGATTTGAGATTGAAAGTGTTTGTTGGAGATTCATCTTTGAAGATTGTTGCTCCAGCACCTACATTTGCAACTGTGATAAAATCAAGTGCTTCCTGGACTGTTGTCTTGAAAGATGAACCAGCCTGTTCAATTTCCAGGAGTGCTGTTGTAGCGAGTGTTGGAACTGCTGTAAGGTCAGAAATCTTTACACTGCTCATGTTGCTGCCACCCTGATGTCTGAATTGGTTGTAATTCTAATATCTCCAATAGTTGTAATCCTGGTGAATAATTGTTTCCTTAATTTGTCGTTAAGCAGTTTTGTGAGAAATGCTGGAGTAGGATAAATCAAACCTCTGTCAATATGTTCCCTGAGTGTGTTTGGCTTGTAAAGTAGATAGGCTGCTATTTTGTTTTGGTTTCCACTGAATGGAACACTTCGAGTTCTAACTACAATTGGTCTGTCAGCAAGAGGTATGTAAGAACTATTTGGGCGATTTAGAAATGGATTTTTAGAAGAAGCCATAATGTTATGACTGCTATCCTCCTAACTATTGATTCTTCTCCAGTAAGTTTGCTCTTGGCTTGATTAGGTCTCTTGCACCAATGAGGGTTGTAATCTCAGTTGGACTGGAACCAGCAATCTTTGCCTTGAATCCTGCTCTGAATGCGTTGAAGATTCTTACATCAACATAGTCTCTGTATGCTCCAGCATCGGAGTTTGCTTCAGGCTTGGCCCATGTTTCTGTGACCATTGGACCTTCTCCAGTGTAAACAAATCTACTGTTGAAGAAGTACATTTCGTTTAGTGGACAGAATGGTGATACAGATGTTCTGATTCTCCTCTTGAATCCTGGGAACTGTATAATTCCCCAATCGGAAATATCATTATATCCTTGCCATCCGTTAGTGAAAAAGTTTGATTCATACTGTGCAAAGTCAACAGGGTTCATTACAACACTGTCAATCTGGCCTCTTGTCTCTTTCCAGAAGTTACTAAACAAGTTCTCAAAGATAACCTTAGAGTTGTTGAGTGCTGCTGGATAACCACCACCAGTGTCAGTTGTCATGTCTGGAATATCTGCTGAGCCAATTCCAAATCCACCACCATTTTGGTCTGGAAGTCCTGATAGTGATAATAATGTTAATGCTTCTCTGGCTTGTCTGAGTCCATCAGATGCTTGTCTTACATAGATATTGTATGGGTCAATTGTTGCTCTGTAACGATATTCTCTTGGAATGATGAATGCAAACTCATTTCTCTTTGCAAGGAAGAAGTGGCTGTCAAAGTCAGGTCTTCGATTCTCTACATATTGAGTTGGTTCGAGTTGGAGGTTTGGTGTTCCCCAGTCTGTCTCTGGCTGTTCTGCATGTAATTGTGGTAATGCAACTTTGGTTGTTAATTCATTAATGAAATATTCTGGAGTTGGGAATCCAAGTACATCTTGGATGAAGGGAATCTGAGTGAGTGGACCAACAACAGCACTTGCAGAATCTCCAAATCCAGATGGAACACTTGCTTGATACGGATTAAGATTAGAATACATTTGTGATGCAATGTATGGTGGAAGACCTTGAGCATTTGGTATTTGTCCACCATTTGTAATAAAGTCTTTTTGTGCTTTCCTGGTCTGGGCTTCAATCCAGAGTGCTTTCTTTAGGCCAGCAACAAATTCAAAGTTTACTTTAGGAGTGAAAGAATAATTCTGTCTCTTGTAATCTGAGTCTGGGTCATTATTCTTGGAAGCAACGTATGCTTGACTTCCAATTTCATGTCCTAGTTTTACTGTTGCAAGTGCTTGGTTTGCATAATACATTCCTGCATCTTGCATTCCAAAGTAAGAATTGGAGTGGTCTCCTTTGAGAGACATTGCAAGATATGGAGAATAAGTAGAAGTAAAGATTGTTGCATTGTGTTGTGATTTCTCTGATTGAATGAGGTCCAGGTGACTTTGCTGGTAAATTCCCATTGTTTGTCCTTGCATAGACATTCTAACTCGATGCTCCCATCATATCGATAATTGCAATTCCGTTTGCTGGAGTTGATTCAGCAGCGACAGTTGCACCACTCATCTTGAGGTATCTACCAATTTTAGTTCCTGCTGTAAATGCTCCAAATCCAACAATTGCTGGTCCTGGAGAGTCATCTACTAATACGTTTAATGAAACTACTACACCTGGGTCAATTGCTGCTGCGATTGGTGCATAAATTCTTGAAGGATTACCAAAGCAAGCAACAAGTCCAACTCCATCTGCAATTCCAGTTGTATCAAAATCTTCTTGGGCCTGGAAAACTCCTGGGTCTGTAACTGCTGCTAAAACTTCACCAGCAGCAGTTGTTGATACTTTTGTGAACCAATCGTTTGTTGAATCTTTAATCAAAAAATCTCCTTTATTTCCAATAATATTTGTCTTCAATTTAATTTGAGCAGTGTAAAGTCTAATTCCATCTGCAATGTCTCCAGCGATTGGCTCTCCCATTATCTGTACATCTCCAATAATTCTTTAGTGGATAATTTACCAAAGTCACTATCAGGTGAACTTGCGTTTAATTGTGAGTTATCAATGCCTTCATTTCCACTGGCATAAAATGGAACAAATGGTTTTTCTGCTGCTGGTGTTTGTACTGCTCCCTCAAATGCTGGTGAGAGAATACTCCAGTGATTTTTCACTTCTTTGATACTTGCAGTTTTTAATTTCTTCTCCAGGGCTTTTACTCCCTGTGGATTGAAAATATTACTTGCTGTTAAAATTTTCTTAATGTAACTTTGTTTTGAATCTTCAATAATACTTGCAACATGTTCTTTGTCATCTTTGTCATCTTGTGCTTTCTTTGCTTCTTTTTTGTCATCTTCATCATCTTGTGCAGTGTGGTCTTTTGGTTCATCGTCATCCATTGCTTTTCTTATGGCTGCATCTTTTTTCTCATCGGTTGGTTCTTCCATTGCTTTCTTTACTGCTGCAATTCTGGATGCTCGTTTTGCTTCTTTTTTCTCATCATCATCTTTGTCATCTTGTGCTTTCTTTGCATCTTTTGCTTTGTCATCCTCTTCGTGGTCAGCCTTCAATACAGCAGCCAGTTTGAGATTAATTGAATCCATGTTCTTTGCAAGTGTTTCAAGAGTAAGTTCCTGAGGCATCTATTAGTGATTTAGTGTAGAGGTATTTATCACCAGGTTTTTAAGGTGTGGCGAGGCATAACGAGGCATGAGCAACTCAACCAATTTGGACCAAATGATTGTTTATGTTGAATCTGGAGATATGAAGAAAATCAAGAAAAAGAGAGGTGAACTTGGTCTGATTTCAAATAGTGCTTATTTGAGACACTTGGTAAATATCGACATTGGAAAGGTCAAACCTCCAATTCAATTTTAAAAAAAATTAGTTCAGGCGTTGTAGAAATCCAACAGACATCTTTGACACCTATTATTCATGGCAAATTGATTTTGTCCACATTTAGGACAGTTTATCATTTCTGTCATGGTCTTGAGGCCTCCAGGACTCTCTCTTTGATTTCTTCAAAGTAGTTGTTGAGAACATATTCAAGAATTTCATCAATGGCAATGTTGTCGAGTTGCTCTTTGAGGTCATCTTGAATTGGTCCACCATCAAATTTTACATCAGATTCAATGCTTCTGATGACTCCATGAATTGTTGTTATTTTTTCATTGATGTAATCCAATGAAACGTGTTCTTTTTCTGGGTCAGCCTCATTTGAAATTCCTTGGAGTTGATAATTGATTTCTTTTATCCAGTAGTCGAGGTGTTCTTTTGTAATCATGCTTTTTCTTTCACCTCCTTTGGTAATCCTGTTTCTCCTGCATTTGCTGCTGCTAGACCAGCAAAGTTGTCTTGGTCCAAAATTCCTTCATCTTGAAGCATTGCTGTGTATGCTCCACAGTCCATGTTCTTTGGTTTTCTCCACCACATGTAAGTGGCATAACCAACAGGAGTTTTTTTTGTTTTTGGATTGTCTTTGAGTGCTTGATAATTCTTGGCCATTTTCAAACGCAATTGCCAAAGTCGTTCTTCTTCTGGAAGTACAACTGGTTTGTGTTTTTTTGTGTGGGCCAAATATCCAATGTCTGTGAGTGATTTGTGACCACACTCAACAGTGTTCATTTTTTCATCCAGGTCATGGAAAGGACATTCTAATAATGTCATTTGGTATTCCACCTCCCTGCATGGGCCATCAAGTTTTTGCAAGTCACTGTATTGCTTGCTTTTCCAAGTTTGCAGATGTCACAAAGATGTTCGTGGTCTCCAATTGGCATGTCAGTCAATTCCAACCACTCCTTTGTTTGAATGATGCTCTGTCTTGGTATTTTTGAAAGATTGCACTAATCAAACCACTGATTGCATCTGATTCATCGTTGTCACCCCATTTTACTCCAGGGTTGACTCCTGCTTCTGCTGCAATTTCAAAGGCTTCATTGAGTTTCTTTAACAACTTTCCTACTTCTTCAATCTCCAAGTCGTTGTCATAAGTGGAGATGAGAGGGATTCTAGGCAATGTCAATGACACCTCCAAAGAAGTCCTCTTTTTCTTTTTGTTCTTCTGCTAGTTGTTCAGGTGACTTGCTGCTCCAGTCTTTGTAAGACTCGATACAGTCTGCACACTTTTTTGGTTCTTCAATTTGTAAATCGTGGCCACGCAAGAACCAAGCGAATCCACCTACATTTTCCATTTTGATGTAGAGGTCCACGAGTTTGTCAAGCCCAACAAAAACTGGCTTGCTTTGCATGTACTCGGAATCATAGTTCATTCCAAGGAAGTCCCAAATCTTATACTTTGCAGCCTTCAAATCAAACGTGAATTGCTGCAACTCTCCTTGAGATGCTCCAAAGAAATCCAATGTTCCAAGAATTGAATCGATGAAAGGAGGTTCAAGTTTGTGCGTTATTCCTTTTTCGATTTTTCTACCAACTTCAAGAAGTCGTTGGTGTTTTTCTTCATTGTATTTGTTGTTCATGTCTTCACTATTCAGTTGTACTGGTAATATATAAATTATAGTTTTTATAAAAACTATATATGTAATAGATGTGTACACTAATTGTAATGCAACGAATAGAAAAAGAAGCACGTTTGTTGGCCCTCGTTGGGTTCCTTCTTTTAGGAGTTGAAAAAAACCTTGAACTCCTGGAACACCACATTGACAATGAAGTTCTTGATGAAGCATTCTTGGAGGCAATGGACCATTGAATGACATTGAGAAATTAGAACTTGGCATCCTTCTTGGATTAGGTAAAGCATTGAAAAATGGTTTGGACAAAGAAGGAGAGAGATTGGTGGCACTATTGGAGGAATCATTAGAAGTATGAGTAAAAATCTCAAAGTAGTGGACTACAAAATAATTGCAGACAGACTTCTTGTTATTGCTCATGCAGCAATATTAGACAACAAAACAGAAGTTGAAATTGCAGACTTGATTTATCAACTTCGAGCAGATGTAATCCATACAAATTATATCAATCCTGTGGTTAGAGAACACTATCTAAAAAACCAGGAGGAAAAATCTTGAAACAAGAATTTGAATTGATTGAATTTGGAGAGGCTGACTGGAAACTTCCAGCAAGAAGACGTTTAGCATTTTGGATGTCTAACTATGACCCAGAAATGAAAGCAATTGATAGAGGTCCAGATGCAGTAAGGAGATTTTGGAATCTCAAGAACTTGAGAAAAAGAAAGGCC
>SDBT01006369.1_pt1 | contig 19593 bp, 16 predicted proteins | sample 2277101 | NCBI WGS metagenome assembly SDBT01 (sample SAMN10404973, study PRJNA504765) | marine sediment metagenome | isolation source: marine sediment core GS10_PC15, 103 cmbsf | place: Arctic Ocean: Southern Knipovich Ridge | collected 2010 | reverse complement strand
GGAGAGATCGGTGCCACCCACATACAAGTGGAGGTCCCCGAGGCATCTGGCGACTGGAGCACAAGCGACTTGATGATCGTGGTCACTGAAAACGGCCAGACCCCGCAGCCCCTGCTCGTTCCGATCGTCGCTGCGAATGAGACGGTCCTCGCCTACGTTGAGGTCTTCGGCGGCAAGAACCCGATTCTCTCCGGTGATATCCTCTCTCAGGACGGCAACAGGCGCCTCGCCGTGCTCCCCGATCTGCCGATGGGTAGAGATCGAGTCGGCATCCATCGAGCGGCGCACAGGATCCGCGGAATGCCGCCTGGCGAATACGTCCTTCAGATCCGTGTGGTCGACCCTGGTGTAGACGAAGAGGCGATGCTGAAGACGCCGCTCGTCGTCCTACCGGCTTTCCGACGAAACTGACCTGTTGGCGCAAATGGAGCCCGGCCGCTGCTCGAAGACGCGATTTGCGGCACACAAATCGGGCCGGAGCTGAACTCTTCGAGGGATAGGAATGAAACTCACAAAGGTCTTGCCAGTTGCTCTGATGATCATCACATTCGCCATCGACGCCCCGGCGGACCGCACGGTGCCGCCGCTACATGGGGATCGAGCTGCTCAGGTCGAGATCCTGTTCGGCGGAACAGTGAAGGACCCGGCAGGTAACCCGATCGAAGGTGCCGAGATCACTCTGGAGCAGGTGGCCTCCCTGGCGGACAACATCCACCAGCTGCAAGCGACCACCAACGAGCAAGGCGCCTTCACGATGCCGCAGGTTTTAATGGAGGTGAGATACAACCTTCGAGTCGTGAAGGAGGGCTACATGCCGCATGAGGAAGTCATCCTGCTCCGCAGGGACAGAACGGTGCATCAGCTCGAGTTCACCCTGGCTATCGCTAGCCGCACGCTGGCGAGGGAGGCGTACGAGAGAGGATTCGAGGCGTACCGGTCGGGTCGCCTCGAGGAAGCCGCGTCGTCGATGAACGAGGCGGTGTTGGCGTACGGGGTCATAGAGGAACCAGACGACATCTTAGTCTCGTCCCTCGTGGCACTCGGGCAGGTTAGGCTTCAGTTACAGCAGTTCGACGAGGCCGAGGCAGCCTTCGGGCGTGCGCTCGCGCTCAGCCCCGACAATGCCATGGCACAGATGGGCATGGGAACCGTACGCGACCGCCAGGGCAAGTATGAGCACGCGATCGCTCATTTTCGCCACGCTTTGGAGCTGCAGCCCCAGAACGCGACAGCGCTCTACAATCTAGGCTCGATTCTGCTCACTGTTGAAGAGGTAGATGACGCCATCGAGGTTCTCGAGCAGTGCCTGGCAGCGCAACCGGACATGCCCCAGGCTCACAGGAGCTTGGGCAACGCCTACGCTCGAGCGGGGAGACCGGCCGAGGCGAGCGAGCATCTGGAAACCTATTTGGGGCTCGTGCCCAACGCGCCCGATGCCGAGCAGGTGCGTGAGTTCATCGCCGGCTTGAAGAGAGAGCAAGGATCCTAGCGGCAGCCGATAGACCTCCCCGCCGCCGGTGGTACTCCGGGTGAACGTTGACGAAGATGGTCGCCCGCTGCTCCGTGTGATCAATCGCCTCCATAGCCTGGACTTCTCAACGGGGCTCAGGTCAATGTCAGGTTACAGTAGGCCCATGGAAGATCCGCCTGCTCCCCGACACTTTGCCACCACCCACTGGAGCTTGGTGGCCGCGGCCCAGCCCGACGAGGCGAGTCAGACCACAGCTCGAGAGGCGCTCGAGGAGCTTTGCCGGGCCTATTGGTATCCCCTCTATGCCTTCGTGCGGAGCCGTGGGTATTCAGCGGTCGACGCTCAGGACCTTACGCAAGCCTTCTTCACACGAATCATCGAAACGGGCGGATTTGCCTCCGCTGATCGTGAGCGAGGTCGGTTTCGCTCCTACCTGCTAGGCGCGATGAAGCATTTCCTGGCCAATGAATGGCATCGGACCCAGACGCAGAAACGCGGTGGCCAGGTGCGATTCATCGAATGGGATGCGCTCGATCCGGAGGCCCGATTCGCCGGGGCATCGAAGCAGTCGGATGACCCGGAACACCTCTTTGATCGCGAATGGGCGCTGGAGACCATTGCCGGGGCTCTGCAAGCACTTCACGACGAAATGGAGAAAGCCGGCAAGAGCGAGCAGTTTGACGCGCTCAAAGGCAGCCTGACGGGAGAAGACGATGTGCCGCGGGCTGAAATCGCGGCGCGGATGAACATGAGCGAGGGCGCGGTCAAGGTTGCCCTTCACCGGCTGCGGCGACGTTACGGCGAGCTGCTGCGGGCCGCCATCGCGGAGACGGTCGGCAATGAAGCGGACCTCGAGGATGAAATGCGCTATCTGGTCGCGGTTTTGCGGAAGCAGTGAGTTTTCGCCGTAACCTCCCGGCGTGAATCTGTCAGGAAGAGGTGAATGAGACCTTAGGAGGAGATCGGTTCATGAGCACTTCCGACAAAGACACATGCAAGCGCTGTGGAGCGGCTGTCCCCGCAAAATGGCCCGGCAAGCTCTGCCCCGCCTGCCTCATGTCGGGTGCCCTGGATCTAGCCGCCGGCGAGGCCGAAACCGTCTCGCCGGGCTCCCGCGAATCACAGTCGCTTCACGGGGACTCTGAGTTCCCCTGCGAATTCGGCGGCTACCGGTTGCTTGGATTGCTCGGGCACGGCGGCATGGGCACGGTGTACGAGGCCGAGCAGGTCGCCACCGGGCGCCGCGTCGCCTTGAAGATGCTGGGGCAGCAGCTCGATTCGCCGGAGATGCGGAAGCGGTTCCTGCGCGAAGGCCGCCTTGCCGCGGGGGTCAGCCACCCGAATAGCCTCTACGTCTACGGGTCCGAGGAGATCGAAGGTATCCCGGTGATCACCATGGAGATCGCCGAAAGCGGCACGCTCAAGGACAGGCTCAAGAAGCGCGGCCCTCTCCCGACAACCGAGGCCGTGGACGCAATGCTCGACGTCCTCGCGGGTCTGGAAGGCGCCTTTGCAGCCGGTGTGCTGCACCGCGACATCAAGCCGTCCAACTGTTTCGTCGGCCCGGACGGTTCGGTGAAAATCGGTGACTTCGGCCTGTCGGTGTCGACGCTGGCGAAGGACGACACCTATATCACGGCCTCCGGCGTCATCATGGGCACACCGGCTTACGCATCGCCGGAACAGCTTCGCGGCGATGACCTGGACGCGCGCGCCGATATCTACTCCGTGGGTGCCACGCTCTTCACATTACTCACCAACCGAGTGCCCTTCGAGGGAGAGAATGCGGTTCAGGTCGTGGCCAACGCTGTCAACAAGAAGCCGGTACCGCTGAGCGAGTTGCGTGAAGACGTGCCGCCCGGCCTCGAGCGGGCGGTGGCCCGCTGCCTCGCCAAAGAACCGGATGGGCGATACGCCGACTACAGGGCGCTGCGCGATGCGCTACTGCCGTTCAGTTCCAAAGAGCCGGAACCTGCGTCGCTGAAGGTACGTGTGCCAGCCGGATGGATCGATTACCTGATCGCCTTCTTGATTCCCTATGTGACCCTCATGCTCGCGGTCGGCAATGATGAGTTTCATTTACAGTTCCTGATGGAACGTACCCTGTACTCGGCGAGATACTACGTTGCGTTTCTCTCCTTCGGCATCCTCTACTTCACCCTCACAGAGGGGATCTGGGGGGCCGGCCTCGGCAAGCGGCTCAAGGGGTTGCGCGTTGTTTGTGCCAGCGGCCGTCCGTCCGGCCTTGGACGTGCGCTGCTCAGGATCCTCATACCCGTTCTCAGCGTCGAAGGCGTCCGAGTTCCCCTTTTGCTGGCATCGATTTCGGCGACGGCTATCAACGACCTGACCGTGACTGAGATCGTGATCTATTCGGCTGCCACCTCGATCTGCCCCTGGATCCCGGTGCTCCTGAGTCTGACTGCGCGCCGCGAGAACGGTTACGCCACGGTCTGGGACCTCGGCAGCGGAACGAGGGTGGTGATCAAGCCAAAGGGCAGCGAGCGCCCGTCGATCGAGCCTGTGGCTCAGGCGGAGATTCCCGTCGAGGGTTCACTTTCGCTCGGGCCCTTCCAGATCGTCCAAGAGCTGGTTCTCGGAGAGTGGATGATCGCCACCGATCCCGTGCTGCGACGCCGGGTCTGGTTGCTGCGGCGAACTTCATCGGCTCTCTCGGTAGCTCGAAGAAACCTGGCCCGATCCGGGCGCCTACGCTGGTTGCAGAAGGTGGAGACGGCAGAAGCTGGCTGGAATGCCTTCGAGGCACCTCAAGGAGTGCCGTTTCCAGCCCTGATCGAAGGCGGGAAGCGTGTGCCCTGGTCGACTCTGCGCCAGTGGCTCCACGACCTGGCGACGGAACTGTGGGAGGCGACCGGGGATCAGACCCTGCCTGCCGAGCTGAGCCTCGATCATGTCTGGATTACCGATCAAGGCCGCGCAGTCCTGCTCGACGAACCTTGGCCCGATGTAGAAACCCCCGCCGAGCGCATCTCTGTCGAGGGCATGACCGGACAACAGCGCTTCTTGGGCGCCATTGCCGCGCACGTGGACTCAACCAGCCTCCCCCTTCACGCCAGACCGGTGCTGCGGAACCTCGAGGACGGGAAGTTCGAGAAGCTCAGCTTTCTCACCGGCATACTGAGGGGCCTCCTGGACAAACCCGCCGAGGTCAACAGTGGGATACGTGCCGGGTCGATCTTCATGCTGCCCTTCTACGTCTGGGTCATGATCTTCGTCGGAACCTTTTCAGGAACGGGAAGAATACCGGAAGCTCTGGGGGGCTCTGTGGCGTGGCTCGCCATGAACACGACGATGTTGGTGCTGGTCGCCGGCGCCCTGATCCAGCTTCTGGAACTGCCGCTCCGGACGACCTTCGGCCAGTCCATCTTCAGGCTGGCGGTCGTCAACGCCGATGGGGAGCCTGCCAACATCTCAACCCTGTTGGCTCGCTGGGCCATCGTTTGGCTCCCACTCCTTCTCCCCATCTCGTTCGTGGCTCTGTGGCTCCGGAGAGCCGAACCTACCGCTGCATTCTTCTCCGCACTCGCATTGCTGCTCCTCTGGATCAGCGCAGCGTTCTATGCCGTCGGTCATCCCAACCGAGGCCTGCACGACCGGTTGGCGGGAACCTGGGTGGTGCGACGATGAATCACCGTTGCAGGGAACCTGGGTGGTGCGGCGATGAATGACCGTTGCCGGGTGGTAGCTACTTTCAAACCACTCATCTGATTTCGAAGCAGTAGGTCAGCCAAAAGCAAAACCAAGACCAAGAAAGGTGTATCGATGATTGACGGAGGGAAAGCTGTGCCCGAGGGAAAGAGGATCTACTGGCTGGATAATCTGAGGACTTTCGCGATCTTCCTGGTGGTCCTCATACACGCTGGAGTCGTCTACGAAAGCAGCGGTATTGGGGCCATCTTCTGGATTGTTGATGATCCCGCAACCAACGACCTGATTGGCATCGTAAATCTGGTTCTCGACATCTTCGTGATGCCGACGCTGTTTTTCGTCTCTGGGTACCTGACTCCGCAGTCCTTGGAGCATAGGAGCAGGTACGACTTCGTAAAGGCAAAATTCAAGAGATTGATGGTTCCCTGGGTGGTGGCTGTTTTTACTCTGATTCCAATCTACAAGGTCATCTTCCTCTACTCCCGAGGCTTGCCCCAGGAGCACTGGGGCTCCTACTTCCACTTCAGCAACGGTATCTACAGCCAGAACTGGCTCTGGTTCCTCCCCGCGCTTTTCTTCTTCAATCTTCTCTATGTGCTGCTCTCAAGCAGGGGTTGGGTGCCGGAAAGGATGTCCTTCAAGCTGGCCATGGTGGTGACCTTTGTCATCAGCGCTGCAAGCAGTGTCGCGTTTGACCTGCTCAATGCCCAAGGATGGACACTGACAGCGCTGATCGACTTCCAGAATGAGCGACTGCTGATCTACTTCATGATGTTCCTGTTGGGGTCGCTCGGTTTCCAGCAGGGGGTCTTCGCGTCCAGACCCAGAAGCAAGAAGCTATACATCGCCGTGAACGCAACCGCCTGGATTCCGGTCAGTGTGTACACGGTTCTTGTGATCATCTGGGTTCTTAAACCAGACTTCATGCTGGTCTCACCAGTCATAGGTAGTGTCGTCCTCTGGCTGAGCTTCTGCCTTTCACTACTGTGTCTGGTGTACTTGACGATTGAGACGTTTCGCTTCTATCTCGATAGGCCGGGAAGAATATGGAATGAGCTCAACAAGAATGCGTACTACGTGTACATCATTCACGTGATCGTGCTGGGGGGCATAGCCTTGCTTCTGCTGGATACGACGCTCCCGTCGTTGGTGAAGTATCTGATCTTGGCATTGTCGACCTATGTCGCCAGCAATGTGATCATCTCGCTGTCCCGCAGAGCATTCAGCGCACACATCCTGACCCGGCGAGCCAGTGACGCTAGCGGGGCATAGAAGAAGTGGGCGCAGAGGGCCCAAGCGCTCTCGTCTAATCCGCCTTCAGCGTCCCCGCGCCAGGGTCTCGTTCAGGACAATCGAGATGGGGATCTTCTGAAGAGCTTTCTCTTCCTCCCGCTCGGAGAGTCCGGCGAAGGCGCTCTCGTCCAGGCGTATGTAATCATCTTCGGAAAAGCTGGGCCCCTGCAGCATGGGCACGCCCAAAGTCTCGAAGTAGTTCAAAGACGCCCGGCGATAATCTGCGCTTACCCGATCTCCCATCCGAGGTTGTGGCCGATCGGCCAACGTGAAATCCCAGACCCTGGCGATACGGCCACCCAGCGGAAGACTCCCCGACGTCGCCGACACCACGCCAGGCACGCTTTCGAGGCGCTCCATGATGTCCTCAGCCGCGCATTACCACGTGCCGGGAGCAGGCAGTTGAGTGCCGATTCCATGGATCTCACGGCAGTTACGTTGAGTTGACGAAGCCCACTCGACGCTATGCGAACAACCGCGCCGAGGTGGTAGCTGCTTGAGACGGACGACCTCGACGCCCCCGTTGTTCCCTTCCTGATCTTGCAGTAGTTTCCTAAACCAGATTTCAGAATCAGAGTTTCTCTGACAGGGAGAGTTCTCGTGATCGGGCGCACTCTCGGTCACTGCGAGATCCTCAGGCCGCGCCACCTGGACATGGAGGAGAGAAGTGAAAGCGACACGCACGATCGTCGGTATCGGCCTCGCGGTCCTCATCATGGCTGCCACGGGAAGCCTGGCGAGCCAGGAGCGTTCCCTCTGGCTCCGCTATCCGGCAATCTCGCCCGACGGTAGCACGCTGGTGTTTGCCTATCGGGGAGATCTCTACCGGGTCCCGGTGGAGGGCGGGCTGGCCGCACCCCTGACGATCTACGAGGGGACCGACTTCATGCCGGTGTGGTCGCCAGACGGCCGGGAGATCGCCTTCGCGTCGGACCGGTCGGGCAACTTGGATGTCTGGATCATGCCAGCCGAGGGTGGTCGGGCCCGTCGTCTCACCTTTCACTCCGCCAACGACCGGCCCTGGAGCTTTACCCCGGACAGCGGCCAGGTGGTGTACAGCTCCAGCAGGCTGGACGCCGCAACCAGCGCTCTCTTCCCGTGGCTCCCAGAGCTCTATTCCGTGCCCACCAGTGGGGGACGAGAGCGCCAGATCCTCACCACTCCTGCCGAGTACGTTCATTTCGACGGAGCAGGAGACCGCTTCCTCTTCCAGGATCTGAAGGGGGTGGAGGATGAGTGGAGGAAGCATCACACCTCCTCCGTGGCCAGAGATATCTGGATCCACGATCTGCGGGATGGAAGCTTCTCCCAGCTGACACGGGAAGCCGCCGAGGACCGGAATCCGGTGTTCACTCCCGATGAAGCGAGTATCGTCTTCCTCAGCGAGCGGGACGGCACCATGAACGTGTACCGTGCCTCGCTGGATGATCCTGACCAGGCGGAAGCCCTCACCTCCTTCGACACGCACCCGGTGCGCTTCCTCACGTCCTCCGACGATGGGCTCCTCGCGTTTTCCTGGGACGGTGAGATCTACACGCTCCGGCCCGGGGCCGAGCCGAGCCGGATCCCCATCGAGATTCGGAGTGACCTTCCCAGTCGACCCGAGCGCACACTGACGGTCACCTCCGGAGCCACCGAGATGGCTCTATCCCCGTCGGAGAAAGAGGTGGCCTTCGTCTATCGCGGCGAGGTCTTTGCCACCTCGTTGGAGACGAACGTGACGAAGCAGGTCACCCGGACCCCGGAGCAGGAGCGGTCCATCTCTTTCAGCCCAGATGGCCGCTCGATCCTCTATGCGGGCGAGCGGAACGGAAGCTGGAACCTCTATCGCACCAACCTGCGGGAGGGAGAGCGCTACTTCTTCACCTCCACCGTGCTGGACGAGGTACCGGTCCTGGTAACCGATCAGGAGACCTTCCAACCGACCTTCTCCCCTGATGGGAAGGAGGTGGCCTATCTGGAGAACCGGGAGACCCTCAAGGTCCTGAATCTGGAGTCACAGGAAACCCGGACGCTCCTCCCGGGAAGCGCCACCTTCAGCTACTCCGACGGTGACCAGTACTACCAGTGGTCCCCCGACGGAAAGTGGTTCCTGGTGCAGTACCTGCTACCGGGGTACTGGAGCCCGGAGGTGGGGTTGGCGCGAGCGGATGGCACGGGTGAGATCGTCAATCTCACGGAAAGTGGCTTCGTCGACATCGCACCCAAGTGGGCAGCCGGTGGCTCGATGATGATTTGGAGATCGAACCGCGACGGGCTCCGGAGCGCCGCCGGGAGCGGGTCCAGCCAGGGCGATATCTACGGGCTCTTTTTCACCCAGGAAGCCTTCGACCGGTTCCGGCTCTCCAAGGAAGAGTTCGCCCTTCTGCAGGAGGCGGAGAAGGAGGCCAAGAAGAAGGAAGGCGATGAGGGCGAGAAGGAGGACGAAGACGAGGACGAGGAGAAGGAGATCGAGCCCATCGTCCTCGAGTTGGACGGGATCCAGGACCGCACGGCCCGTCTCACCATCCATTCGTCTTCGCTCTCTGACTCCGTGATCACGCCGGACAGCTCCACGCTCCTCTACCTGGCCCGCTTCGAGAAGGGGTACGACCTGTGGAGCACCGACCTCCGAACCCGGGAGACGAAGATCCTGCTCAAGCTCGGCGGCGAGAGAGGAGGGCTGGTGCTGGACAAGGAGGGCGAGAACGTCTTCGTCCTGTCCGATGGACGAATCTCGAAGATCGAGGTCGGCTCGGGAAAGCGCACCCCCATTACGTTCAGCGGTGAGATGGTCCTGGATCCGGTGGCGGAGCGGGAATACATGTTCGAGCACGTGTGGCGGCAGGTGCGGGAGAAGTTCTACACACCGGATCTCCACGGCGCGCCGTGGGATCTTCTGAAGACCGAATATGCTCGCTACCTCCCACACATCTCCAACAACCGGGACTTCGCCGAGATGCTGAGCGAGCTCCTGGGCGAGCTGAATGCATCCCACACTGGTGGAAGCTACCGGCATTCTGCCTCGGACGGGGACGTCACGGGGGCACTGGGCGTCTTCTTCGACGAGTCATGGGAAGAGGACGGAATGCGAATTGCCGAGGTGCTGAGGGATGGGCCCCTGGACAAGGCTGAATCGCGCGCGTCCGCCGGGACGATTTTGGTGGCCGTGAACGGCGACGGCCTGACCTCCTCCACCAACTACGCCAGGGTGATGAATCGCTCGGCGGGCAAGAACATTCGCCTCTCTTTCCGGGACCCCACGTCCGACGAGACGTGGGATGAAACCGTGAAGCCCATCTCCTCGGGGGCGGAAGGCCAGCTCGCCTACGAGCGGTGGGTAGAGCAGCGGCGCATACTCACCGACTCCCTCTCCGATGGCAGGATTGGATACGTCCACGTTCGGAACATGGACGATCCCAGCTACCGGACCGTGTTGGAAGAGGTTCTGGGAAAGCAAGTGACCAAGGATGCCATCATCATCGATACTCGCTTCAATGGAGGCGGCGACCTTGTGGACGATATGAGCGTCTTCCTCACAGGTCGACGCTACCAGGCCTTCATCGCCCCCGATGGCCAGCTGGTGGGCGTAGAGTCCCAGCGGCGCTGGACCAAGCCGTCGGCGATGCTCGTGGCCGAGGGTAACTACTCGGACGCCCACTGCGTGCCCCACATGTACCAGTACCTGGAGATCGGCCCGGTGATCGGCATGCCGGTCCCCGGAACGTGCACCTTCGTGTGGTGGGAGAGACTCCAGGACAGCTCTCTCGTCTTCGGTATTCCCAACATGGGGGTGACGGACGGCGTGGGTGGTCAGGTTCTGGAGAATTACCAACTAGAGCCGGATATTCTGATTCGGAATGAATGGGATCTGGTGGCACAGGGCAGAGACCAGCAGCTCGAGCGAGCCGTCCAGGAACTGCTGCGGACGTTGAACGGGGGGAGGTAGCCCGGGAGGGCCTTGCCACGCAGTGTCCGTATAGGGAATAGCCTGCTGTCTTGACGTTATGACTTGTCGCCCAAGGGAATGGCCTGGCAAGCGCCTTCTGGGTGGGTGTTCAGGCGATGGGTGTCGCAGTACTCGGTGATGGGTACGCCCTTGACGTACTCCATCGCGAAATAGGGACGCCCTCGGCCGGTTTCGCCTGCGTCGTAAACCTGAGCGATGGTGGAGTGGGTCATCAGGGCCAGGGCCTGCTCTTCGGCCTTGAACCGCGCCACCACCTGCTCGGTGTCCATACCCCACTTGATGACCTTGATCGCCACCTTGCGACGTACTGGTTCGGTCTGCTCTGCCTCATAGACCTCGCCCATGCCGCCTTCACCGACCCTGCGGAGGATGCGGTAGGGACCGATCATGCGGGATTCCCGGGGATCAGGCAACGAGTCGGTACTGAGAAGTTCAGTCTCAGGAGACTCGGGCTTGTCCTCATTCATGGACCATCACCTCCTGCTTGACCGCCATGGGCACACCTCACACTTGTCCCGTCGAAGGAGTAGGCCTGTCGCTAGCACATGACGGGGCCTTGCCCTGGCAGTGAAACTCTGATTCTGGAATCCGAATTAGAGATCTACTGCAAGATCAGGAGGGGAACAACAGGCGCTCCGTCAAAGTGCGAACTGGGTCGTCCGGATTCTGTTCAGCCCTGGCCGACGCCGATTGCGATCGCACAACTGCCGATTGCTTCGCGGTCGCGCCTTAGCGGTTTGGACCGAGGCGACCACTGCTTGAGCGGGGACGATCTCGAAACCACCGATCGTTCCAATCTCGCTGCAGCGAAGTTAACTTGACAATATCTGCCCATTGATTATCTGGCAGGCTTAGGCGTAAAATCTGCCGGCCGACCGCGAATTTCCGACGAGCACCTGAAGTCAATGTTCTGGGGAAGCCCCATGGGCACAAAACTTCGGGCTCCTTAAGTGGAGAGGTGAACCTCTCCAGAAAGAGTTCGATCGGGGCTCGAGGAAGGACAACGAGGCAGGACCGATGCACATCAGAAGCGTCATTCTTGCGCTGCTCATACTTCACCTAGCCGGCTCAGCGGGTGGGCAACAGATTTCGGAGATACACACGACACTCGATGAGCTCCTAGGACGAGGCGACTTCGCTGCCGAATGCGCCCAACCTGAAGACTCTTTGGCGGAGATAGGTACAAACGCAACGGGGACTACCGCTGCCCTTTCCGGGCTGCGTGCCGCCACAGATGGCACTTATGAGGGCTCTACGAGTCAAGATCGCGAAATCAGGCTTGTCGTTTTAGGGGGGCAGATCAAGCAGTGGGTGGTTAACTACGCGTGCCCCGGGTTCACCTGGTGGGCAACGTGGAATGTCAACTGCCCTATCATCAGCGACCTCTTCACCTGCGGCTATCTCCCCCCCTCGTGCACATATGAGTTTAGCTGGTTAGAGCTGTCCGGGAGCGTCGATTCAGCGACCCAGCTCTCCGGCACGATCACCATCAGGCACCAGTATTTCACCTCGAGCTGCTGCCAGATCAACAATATGTCGTGGTCGGCCAGTCTCCCGCCGCCTCCCGATGCACCTACCGACTTGATGGCAGCGTCGTCGCCCGCAAAGAAGGTAGACCTCGCGTGGACCGACAATGCCTCCGACGAGACCGAATACCGAGTAATGCGCAAGCTGGAGTCTGAAGGCAGCTTCACTCAAATTGCCACCCTCACTGCCGACGCGACGAGTCACACGGATGACACCGTGGAAAAGGGGATGCGCTACGTCTACCGCGTGTTGGCCTGCAACGGCGTGGGTTGCTCGGATCCCTCCAACGAGGTCACGGTGAGCGTCCCCGCGTTGTCGTTCTTCATCTGGGACTAACCGTTCCGTCGAATCAGGGCCGAGAGAGCCTCCTACTTGCCATTACCAGACGTCGCGGAAGCTCAGGCAGAAGCGGCGATCGGAGGATGACCCGGGTGGGAAAAAGAACTTCGGTGGAGAGGACGCCTACCCACCTCCAAGCGGCGTCAACGTGACGGTGCGGAAGTGGATGACGCCACCCTCGGACTGCAGGCCGATCCGGCCGGCCCGAACGTCACAGCCTGTCGCCTCGTTGACCTTCTTGCCGTTCAGGATCAGCGTGATCGTGTCGCCTTCGACGGTGATCTCGTACGTGTTCCACTCCCCGGGCGGGTTCTCGTTCCCCTCGATCCGCTCCAACGCCCATCCCGGAACTCCTATTTCGGATAGCCGGTCCTCATCGCCGCCGATCTTGAAGCCCTGGAAACCGTACATATCGCCGGCGTTGCCGCTCTTCAACTGTGCCTCCACACTGTTCGGCAGCATCTCGGGTTCGCCCGTTATCCGCATGAGCACCCCGCTATTGCCTGGCGTGTCGGGCCACCGCCATTCGACGACGAGCCTGAAATTCTCGTAGTCGTTCTCCGTGTAGAGGTAGCCGCCGGGCTCTCCTGTGCAGACCAAGACCCCGTCATCGACGCTCCAGACGTCCTCCATCCCGGCATCCTCATCAACGAGGAAATAGTCCCATCCAGAAAGGTCTTTGCCGTTGAACAGTCTGATTTCCTGAGAATCCTGGGGCCACCCCGGCATCGAGGCCAGGAGAAAGACCCCCGCAGCAATGGCGAACGTTGCGTGTCGTCTCTTCATGACGTGTCGTCTCCTCATGAGTCTTTCCTGTTGTGGTGCACCGTTGCGTGCGCTCATGCCATTTGGTATCTCAGTAGCGCGGTGGTGACAAGGGCCAGTAGGTGCCGCCGGAGCACCGAGAGTTTCACACGTCTCCACCCCCACCGGAGGGTCAGGTCAATCTCGGCGCTCGTCATGACCGGCGTGGTGATCGTGGCCAGCTACCTGCCGGCCCGGAGGGTCGTCCGCCTGGAGCCTCTGGCTGTGCTGGGACGGGAATGAGATTTTCAAACACGCCTTCTAGTTGTATTATTGTTGCTTCATAAGTTTCCAAGATGTCACGGATTCGCTAGCAGCCTTTGGCGTGATCTGTATTCTGATGCGGCGCCGGCGAGCCGCCCACTTCGGCTGAGTTGAATCTCGCCACTCGCGCCGCTCTTTCCCGATGACTATGAGGCAATGATGAGACTCGCCCCTGAACTTGACGCTCTCTTCCGCGTCGACCAACCATGGGAGAGGTGGCCAGGCTTACGGGTTTGCCTGCTCACGACACAGGATCTCGATGCGGATCCCTTTCCTGCCGACGACTGGCCTTGCGACCCGCGCCCCTTCCTTCCCGAGGCAACGTGGCACGTGGCGAACTTGGAAAGGGCCACGTCCGTCGAGGAAGTGGCCGCGCTGATCAACGAAGGGTTCGATCTGTTCTTCAACTTGTGTGATGGTGCGGCTGACCAGGATACCCCCGGCATCGAGGTGGTCCAAGCTCTCGAAGAGCGGAACGTTCCGTTCACCGGGGCAACCTCCGAGTTTTACGAGCCCTCCCGCGAACAGATGAAGCAGGCCTGCCTGGCCAGCGGCATCGACACCCCCGCCTACCTGTTCGCCCGAGATGATTTCGACATCGAGCGCGCCGCAGCGACGCTGCGATTCCCGCTGTTCGTCAAGCACTACAGTAGCTACGCCAGCGTCGACCTCAGCCGAAGGTCGCGCGTCCAGACTCCTGCCGGGTTACGCCAGCAGGCGCGCAAGATCATCTCGCGCCACGGGAGGGCCCTGATCGAGGAATACATCGACGGTACCGAGTGCACCGTGCTGGTCGCCGAGGACCCGGCGGATCCTGGGCGACCGACGACCTACACTCCGATGCAGTACCGCTTCCCCGAGGGCGAATATTTCAAACATGAGGACATGAAATGGGTCGACTACGACCGATTGTCGTCGTTTCCCGTGACCGATCAGGTACTCGCCGAGAGGTTGCGAGACGTCTCTGCGCGCTTCTTCGTGGCGCTGAATGGAGCGAGCTTCGCTCGCTGTGACCTACGAGTGAACAGGCAGGGCACGCCGTTCATGTTGGAGATCAATCCCAACTGCGGCGTTTATTACCCGCCGACGGATCCCGGCAGCGCCGACCTCTGCCTGGCCCATGAACCGGCAGGCCACGAGGGATTCACGCGGCAGCTGGTGGAAGCGGCGTTCCGCCGCCACCGGACGAGAAACAGGCTGCCCGATCCACCGTATCGGCCGCTGGGCTCCGTATCCGGTGCGCTGGAAGGAATCAGTGTAACCTAGCCTGGATTTCTCAACGGGTCGCGGCTGCGCGTGCGCCATGGCGCGCGATGACTGCGTTGCGCTTGATTCGAGTGCTCGGCGTGCTGCACGAGCACGCCTCCGCGCTCGATTCGGCGCGCGCCTTGTCCTCGCGACCCTGGCACCCGCTCGCTTCACGACCCGTCGAGAAATCCAGGCTAGTCCTCTGCTCCTCAAACGTGAGTCTGACGACGATGTCCAATTCTTCTCTGGGGCTCAGTGAAGCCCTGCAGCAGTACTTGCTGGACGTATCTCTGCACGAGCCGGAGGTATGTCGGCGATTGCGCCAGCAGACGTTGGCAATGCCCAATGCGAGCATGCTGAGCGCGGCGGAACAGGTGCAGTTGCTCCTGCTCATGCTGAAGATGCTGGACGCCAAGACGGGAATCGAGGTGGGCACCTTCACCGGCTACACCAGCCTGCGTCTCACCCTCGGTATGCCCGAGTTGCGCATGATCTGTTGCGATGTCAGCGAGGAGTTCACCGCAATTGCCAGGACCTATTGGCGAGAAGCCGGCGTGGCCGACCGCATCGAGTTGCGCCTGGCACCGGCGCTCGAGACCCTCGATGATTTGATCGAAAGCGGCAAATCGGAGGCGTTCGACTTCGCCTATATCGACGCGGACAAGGCCGCTTACCGCGAGTACATCGAGCGCTGCATGGCGCTGGTCCGCCCGGGGGGCCTGATTGCGATCGACAACGTGCTCTGGAGCGGACGCGTGGCCGATCCGGAGAACCGCGACGACGATACGCTGGCGCTGCGGCAGTTGAACGAATGGCTGCACTCGCAGGAAGACTACGAATATGACCTTTCGCTGGTACCCATCGGGGATGGATTGACGCTCTTGCGCAAGGTATCGACGACTTAGTCAGGCGATAGGCACGAGCTTCGACTTCCGGATCTGCTTGTCGCGCGTCAGCAGCGGCACGCCGTGGACCAGGCTGGTGGCGGCAATCAACTCGTCCGCGGGGTCGCTATCGAAATCTAGCCGGGTAGAGGTTTTTGCAACCTCGAGATCGAGCGGCCACACGTGCAGGCCCGCCAACACGGCATCGACCTCGGGATCATCGAGATCGACATCAATCCTGCCGAGTTGCGTCAGCTTCGCCAGCTCCCACAGGACGATCGCCGCAACTCCCCAGGCATTGCTCGAAAGGAGCTCATGCTCGCGCGGGGTCAGGTCGCCACGCAGCGCGTGGACCAGCATGTGGGTGTCAAGACTGAGCATCGGCATCCCACGACTCGCCCGTGGTGAGGATGTCGCCACGCACGGTGATCTTGTCTCGCAGGGCACCGATCATGCGTTCCGGCTGCTGAGGAAAGGGCAAAACGCGGGCAACGGGTTTGCCGTGCTTCGTGATCACGATTCCCTCGGGGCTCAGCCTGTCGAGCAGCGCGAGGCACTGCTCTTTGAACTTGGCCGCACCGATAGTCTTCATAGCTCACCTTTATGACCAGAAAATGTGACTGGTCACATTATATAACCACTTAGTTGGCGAACCCAAGTAGCCGGTGTTCATGGACGCAGGACAGGTCCTGCAGAGGTTAGATGGCCACCGCACGTGGCTGGACCACACCGCAGGCCAACAGGCCGAGGTTGTGCTACGCCACCGGGCCGTAGTGGTTCTTGTACCTGCCGCGGCGGAACAGCCAGCCGGCGAACCAGCCCAGGTATTTCAGCAGCGGGTACCTGATCTTCAGGTCGATGATCTCGATCAGGTTGCCGTCGCAGTCCTTGGCGAAAAAGAACGTGTGCCCGTGCTTTGACTTCTGCGGCTCCTCGACGATCTCGACCCCCTTCTTCACGAGAAAGTCATGCCACTTGAAGGAGTCCTTCACGTCGATGCTGATGTGCGTGAAGCCGACTCGGCTCCATACAATCTCTTCCGCCGGCTCCTGCGGGGTGAATTCGAAGATCTCGAGCATGCCGCCGCCCGGCAATCGCAGCCAGCCGATCTTGCACTGCGGCTCTTCCGCGTCGACGCCGAAGAAGGTGCGCACTCGTTCCGAGGGACTCCCCCCTACCCCGACAAGGCGGGCTCCGAAGTTGTCGGCGTAAAACTGAACGAATCTGTCGAAGTTGGCCACCGTGACGCCGGTATGACTGAACGATCGTGCCTTCATGCGTACCTACCTAGCAGTCCATGGTGAAGATTTGGCGGGCTTGGCGCCTGCTATGTCACCTGCTACGTCAAATGAGTTTCTCTGATATGGTCCGCGGCCCGCAGTGCCTGCGCGGCGATAGTAAGCGCCGGGTTCACTGCGGCCGAGGATGGGAAGAACGATGCGTCGACGACGAACAGATTGTCGACGTCGTGCGACCGACACCAGGTGTCGAGCACCGAGCTCTTCGGGTCGGTGCCGAACACTGCTGTGCCGCACTGGTGCGTGGTGTTCACGACGCCCAGCGAGATCGGCAAGACGTACCAGGCTCCCACCTTACGGAGCAACCGCCGGGCCAGGGCGACGAGCTCGCGGTGTGCCTCTGAGTTAAGCGCCTCCCAGCGAAGCCTTATGCGACCGTCGTCAGTGAGAGTCACGCGATTGTCGAGACTCGGCAAATCCTCGCTCATCGCCAGCCACTCGACGCCGCGCGCAAACCATGCGTTGTACGCCCAGGTGGGCACCTTGCGGGCTGCCGACGGGCCACCGGCCTTCGCAATGGTGGCGTTCGAACGTCCCTGCGACTGAATGTGCCCGAGCGGGTAGTCGGAGTCGGGGCCTCGCAGGTAGAAGTCGTTAATCGCGACGGTCTTCTGAAACACCGTGTCGTGTCGTGGCGGCATGAACGCCCCGAGCATCGTGGCGAGGTGTGCCATGTAGTTGCGACCCACAAGCCCCGACGAGTTCGCCAGGCCGTCGCTATGTACGTCGCTCGCCGAGCGCAGAAGCAGCGCTGCGGAGTTGACCGCACCGCATGAAACCACGAACAGCGGCGCCTCGACACGCACCGGCTGTCCATCGCGGACGATCTCCGCCGAGACCACCTTGTCACCACTTCCGTCGGTGATGAGGCGCTCGGCGTAGGCGTTGGTCCACAGGGTGATGGCGTCGCGCTCGAGTGCGGGCGAGACCGCGCACACATCGGAGTCGCTCTTCGCTCGGATCTTGCAGGGGAAGGAGTTGCAGGTATCGCAGAGGATGCAGCCGTCGGGCTCACCCGGCCGCAGTAGCCCCAACGGCAGGTGCGAAGGATGCAACCCGAGCTCACGCAGGCGCTCCACGACCACCGCGATGCGCCCCTGGTGCTCGATCGGCGGGTGTGGGAACGCTTCCCGTGGCGGCTCGGTCGGGTCGGGGCCGTACTCACCGTGCACGCTGTAGAGCCTCTCGGCACGGTCGTAGTAGGGGGCAAGCGTCTCGTAGGTGATGGGCCACGACGGGGACACCCCGCCGGGGTGCATCATCTCGCCGAAATCCTCGCGCCGCAGCCGGTACAGCACGGCGCCCCAGAACTTGGTATTGCCGCCGACGCAGTAGTGCGTGTAGGGAAGGAACTCCTCGTCGTGCCCGTCGAGCCAGCGTTCGGTCGTGCGATACCGGAGCTCGCCCCAAACCGCGCGCGAGCTCCAGTTCTCCTCTTCCTGGGGAATAAAGTCGCCACGCTCGACGACGAGAATGCGCGCCCCCGTCTCCGAAAGCGCATGCGCAACCGTACCGCCTCCCGTGCCGCTTCCAATGATGACGACGTCGAAGCTCTCGGTCACGAGCCCGCGGACTCCGTGGACTCGACGCTCGCATACACAGCGTCCATCAGCAGCTGGTCTTCCCGCGCACGTTCGAGGCTCATCTCGGGCGTGTGCCCGTCCCTGATTGCCCCGACAAAGTCGCGATACATGGCGCGATATCCGCGGATGTCGCGGATCCCGGGTAGCAGGCGGAATCGCGGCCAACCGCCGCCGCGCACGAGAATGAACACGCCATTCGACTCGAACGTAATGATGCCTTCCCGGCCGAAGAGCTTTGACAAGCGCAGCCCGCGCAGCAGCGACGGAATCTCGCGAGAGTAGTAGAGCGCGCCCGCCGCGCCGTTGTCGTACTGGAACGAGACCAGCATGCTCTTGCGCCGCGCGTCGCCCTCGAGCGACCCCTTCTCGGACAGTGGCGGCCGGTAGCCGTGGATGGTGCGGATCTCGGGCCCGAGGCTTCCGGCGATGTGCAGCCAGTGAATTCCTTCCTCGAAGAACGCGTCGCCCCCTGCCATCTCCTCGTCGTTACGCCAGTCATCGGCTGTCTTGGGCTTCTTCATGATCGTCACGAAGTGCCCGAACACCATCTCACCGATCACGCCGCTGGCCAGGAGTCGACGAAGCTCGACGCACAGCGGCTTGTAGTGATCGTTCTCACCGATGATCACCACGCGACCTGCCCGATCGCGCGCCTCGATGACGGTTTGATAATCCTCGAGTCGCGCAAACGCCGGCTTCTCCACAAGAACGTGCTTGCCCGCGTCTAGCGCCTGCAGGGCAAGCTCGAGGTGGTAGCACGTCGGCACGGCGACGACGATGGCATCGACGGAGGGATCATTGATCGCCTCATCGTAGCTTCCGTAGTGCCCCACCCCGCCGTGGCACCGCTGAAACTCGGCCGCGCGCGCCGCATCGCGACTGGCGTAACTGCAGACGATGTCGCTCCGCATCTTGCGCAGGTGCCGACTATGTACCCCCGTGATGAACCCGCACCCGAGGAACGCGAGGTGAACCGGCTTCAAGCGTCGCCTCCTAATTCGGTGTCCCGAGGACGGTTCAGCAGTCGGCCACTGCAGCCTTAGGGCACTCCAGCAGATCGGTCATGGGGGAATCTCAGCTACGAGTACTCTATACCAGGACCGCCAAGATCAGTGGTAGCCGCAGGCTCGAATCGTGCCACGCTGACTTTCCCATTGTTAGTAAGCCAGGAACGCGGCTTGCCCAGCCTTCAGATCACTCCCGTCGCAGGGCGACGATGGGATCGACCCTCGATGCGCGATGTGCCGGTATCAGGCAGGCGACC
>SDBT01006368.1_pt1 | contig 19595 bp, 24 predicted proteins | sample 2277101 | NCBI WGS metagenome assembly SDBT01 (sample SAMN10404973, study PRJNA504765) | marine sediment metagenome | isolation source: marine sediment core GS10_PC15, 103 cmbsf | place: Arctic Ocean: Southern Knipovich Ridge | collected 2010 | reverse complement strand
TGCTGCATGTGCCAAGTGTTACGCTTTTCGTGGCTGCCTGAAGCCTATTATATACATCCGGAAATCTAACCAAACCCAGGCAACCAAAAAAGTCAAAAGCGACCCCTACGCCTATAAATATCACTCCTATAATATTACTCATCGAATTGCCTGCCTTCCAAATATTTCGCTAACGCTAATGTGCTTATAAAACTTTGCAGGGCCCAGGCTATACCTATATCCATATACCAACCTCTTCCTGTAGGTATTCCCAGAATAGCGCAGAAACCTATAATCAAAATACCGAGTATATCGATTGCCACAATTCTATCAGGGGCCGTAGGCCCACGGTATATTCGATACAAACAAAATATGGCGCAGAGTAAAAGTATAAAGACAACGCGTCTGAAAAGCATTACAAACGGCAGTTCGGGATAAAAAAGGATAGGAAAAGGTTTAACTATAATTATGCCTATAATGCCGAGTAAAATTATTAGCCCTATAAAATAACGAATCCTTCTCATGTTTCAAAAATCCTTTTAAGTATTTTTTCAAATTTCTTAACGATTATCTCGGTGGCGCCCTCAATGTCCTTTCTTTTTACATTTATCCAATGTACGTAGAGGAATCCCCCTTCTTTATCCACATCGACACTTAGCGTCCCGGGTGTCAGCGTAATGGAATTGGCAAGAAACGTAAGGGCTGTATCCGAGGTTAAGGTAGTTTTTACCTTAACAATACCGGGATTAAGCGGAACATCAGGATGGATTACCCTGTAGGCAACGTCTATGTTTGCCTTTATGCACTCCCAAAGAAATATCGGAATATAATAAAGAAACCAGAAATATCTTTCGACGTGCTTAAAAAGATGCGGTCTCTGCACAAACATATCGCCAGTCACTAAGGCGACAAAGCCGGCAACAAATACCCCTATAACGAAATGCTGCCAGTCGGGTACCCAGCTTAGGAGGAGCCATACTAAAAGCGCCACTACAAATAAAACGATTCTTGACTTCATTTCATCACGCTTTCTGTAACTTTCTGGCCGTATGCCTTTTCAGCCACAAGTACATCCCTTGCCTTACCAAGAAAGTCTTTGGATACATCCGGCACCAAAAGCACTCCGCCTAAAACACAAATAAGAGCTAAAACAATCATCGAGGTCTTCATAAAGAGCGGCACTTCTTTTAAATTTGCCCACTTTTCATTTAATGGGCCGAAAAACGTATTTCTTAAAAATTTCAAATAATATGCCAGCGTCAATATGCTCACCAAGGCGCACAGCGTAGCCGCTATAAAATGATTTGCCTTAATAGCCGCAATAATAATAATCAGCTTGCTCCAGAATCCATTGAAAGGCGGCATACCAGAAATAGACATAGAAGCGATTGTGCTTGTAAGGCCTGTAACCGGCATCTTCGAATTCAGTCCGCTCATCTCATTCAATTTTCTCGTGCCTGTAGAATATTCTATGGCGCCTGAATTCAAGAAAAGCAGCGATTTAAACACGGAGTGATTGATTAAATGTAAAAGTCCGCCTAAAATAGCCAGCGGTGTCCCGATACCCAGGGCAAGTAATATATATCCAATCTGACTTATGCTTGAATAAGCGAACATTCTTTTGATGTCTCCCTGGCCTATAGCCAAAAGTCCGCCTATTATCATAGAAATAGTTCCAAGGGCTATAAAAATATTTAATAAAACGGAAGAGGTGCCCAAGACATTGAAGAATATCCTCATAATGGCGTAGAGACCCAGTACCTTTATTAATACGCCTGAAAGCATCGCGGATATTGGCGCAGGCGCAGACGGATGCGCGTCAGGAAGCCATGCATGAAAAGGCACGATTGCCGCCTTAAGGCCGAAGCCCATTATAAAGAACGCGCTCACTAAAAGGCCGATTTTACCAAGTCCGATCTTTGACAAGGTTAAAGACATATCTGCCATATTCAAGGTGGAGGTATAACTATACATAATTGCTATACCAAACAGAATAAAAAATGAACCAAGCGTACCCATAACTATATATTTGAAGGCCGCCTCCAATTCCTCTCTTTCGGTCCCGTAAGCCACCAGCGCATAACTTGCTACAGACGCAATCTCTAAAAATACAAATAGATTAAACATATCTCCCGATATGATTACGCCGTTCATACCGGCTAGCATCAGAAGAAAAAGCGTATAAAATTTCCATTTTGCCGTAAATTTTTCCATGTAATTCACAGAATAAAGTGTTACTAAAAACGCGATTAAATTAACGGTTACGAGCATAAAGCTCGACAGGCCGTCAAGCACCATTGAAATACCTATTGGCGGAATCCAGCCGCCTACTTTATAAACGATTACCCGGTTTGTCTTAACCAAAAATATAGATAGGAGTGAAAGGCAAAATAGGCCGCACGTTATAACATTTGAAAATATATCAGGAAAGGCCTTTATCCTCTTACCTAAAAGAGATATCAGAAATGCCCCCGCAAGCGATACTGCAACAAATAAAGGAATTATATTCACCCTTTCAGTCTCCTGATTTTTGTAATATCGAACGTCCCGTATTTCTCATAAATTCTCATTGCAATCGAAACAATAAGCGCAGTGACTGCCAAACCTATGACTATCGCCGTTAAAACAAGCGCCTGGGGAAGCGGATCAACCATGTTCAATATTTCTTCGCCTTTAGCGTAAATCGGGGCCCTGCCGTTAAATCGATAACCAATCAGCGCAAGGAACAAATGTATGGCATATTCTGCTATAATTATCCCGATTATAATTTTGATAAGGTTCCTTTTTCTCAACATGCAATAAAGGCCGATCGAGAAAAGGACAAAACAGAGAAAATAGAGCATTACTTTTTATCTCCTGGAAATATCTTTAGCGTTACCAAAACTACAAAGATTGAAAAGAGCCCCGCGCCAACCTTGAAACTTATTGCTATGTTGCATAAAGGGATAATGCCTGCTGAGAATAACTTAAAAGGTTCCCCTTTGTTTAACAAATTGAGGAAAAAGTATCCTCCTATAAAACCAACTACGGCTATTGTTAAAAACATAATCGCGCCCACGCTCTCGAAAATTGAGGCAGCCTGTTTTGACAATTTCTTGAAAGCTACTTCCTTTCCGAAGGCAAGCATAAGATGTATAAAGGAAAGCGCAATAATAACGCCTCCCGCAAAACCGCCTCCGGGAGAGACATGGCCGTGCAAAACAATATATATACCATATAATAAAATCAACCCTACCGTAAACCGGGTGACGGTCTTGACTATCAGCGTCATTCCTTTATTATTGGTCTTCTTCAATAACCTCTCCTGGTTTCTTGCGGCCGATGCGCCTTACAATTGCCAATACGCCTATTACTGCTGTAAAGAGAACCGTTGCCTCCCCCAGTGTATCATATGCGCGAAAGTCAAGTATCACAGATGCCACTACGTTTGCGGCGCCGGTTCCGCTAAGTCCCTTTTCGAGATAGACATTGGCAATCCTCATAATGGGCTCGCCAAATTTGGGCAATTCCTTTAAACAAAACCAGCTTGCGTATAAAAAGATCGCCAAAAATGCAATCGTTACAATAGTGTTCCAGAGCCAGCGGCCGCTTGTAGAAAAAGGAAGGTCTTTTTTAAGTGTTGCCCTAATCAAAATTATTACACACAATATTTCAACAACGAGCTGTGTTATCGCTAAATCAGGGGCCTTAAGAACCAAAAAGGCTAAAGACAATCCCAGGCCTGTTGCGCCGACAGCAATAACCGAAGAGAGTAAATCCTTTACCTCTACAGCGATTATTGCGCCTATAATCATGAACAATACAATTATGTAAAGCTCGAGCATTTATCCTGCCTTAAGTAGAACATAAATAAGAATAATCATTCCTAATAAACACCAGCCAAGATATGAAGGTAAAATTCCATTATGAATTTTTTTAAGTATTTTAGTAAAAAACAGCGTGAATTTGGACCCCTGATCGTATATGTCAAAAAATTTATCTTCTGCTTTTTTGTAAACTCTTTTTAGAATCGGCATATCTTTTATGGTCTCATAAAACTCTACGCCGGAGACTCTCATTTCTTTATACTTGGATACGTCTGCCCCTCCTACGAATGGTTCATCTTCGCGTAGACCCTTTATATTACCCATTAAATAAATAACAAATCCTATCGCAATTCCTATCAAAATTAACCCTGTAGCAAAAGATGAACTCCATATGCCGGAAAACGGAATCACGCCCCCAACTGAAGGCCCTATAAAAAGTTTAATCGGTATCCTATATGCAAAAACACCGAATACAACCGAAAGGGCTGCCAGAATAACCATTGGTAACCACATTGTAAAACCGACTTCACTAACAGGCTTGTTCGCTATTTCTTCGGAACGCTGACCAAGGAAGGTAGCGTGTATTAACTTCATAAAGCTTGCAAGTGTAAGTACGCTTCCAAATACGGCTGAGGCAAGCCAGATTATCCATAATCTCGAGCCGGTTTTCCCTAATTCAATCACGCTTTGATAAATCATCCATTTTGAGAAGAAACCACTAAAAGGGGGAACGCCGGATATAGCCAGCGATGCAATAAGACAGGTTACAAACGTTATAGGCATAAAGCGCGAAAGCCCACCCAATCTACCCAAATCAGTTGTGCCAACTTTTTTCTCTACAGCTCCGCCTGATAGGAAAAGTCCGTGTTTATATATCGCATTGTTTAACATATGAAATAATCCGCCGGCTATACCTATAATGCTACCTGTTCCTATGCCAAGAACCATGTATCCTGCCTGACTCACAGCGTGATAGCCTAATAATCTCTTTAAATCGTGCTGGATGAGGGCCATCATTACAGCTGCCACTATTGTAAAACTTCCGATGGCCATCAAAAAGATGCTCATGGGCCTGCTTATTATAAATAGGTTCATCGATATTCTTGCCAGGAAATAAATCCCTACTAATTTGTCCAAAGAAGCTGGTAAAAAAGCGGCAACCGGAAGGGGCGCATCTTTAGAGGTATCCGGTACCCATGTATGAAACGGCATAACCCCTACCTTAGCAAAAGCGCCGACCAATAACGACAGATATGCAAATATTGTTATGCTGTTATTTAAGGATAAATTGATCTTATGCATATCAACCGATTTAGTAATAGCCCATATTATACCTATACCTATAAGCATAATAGCATCTGAACCGCCCACAATAATTAGGGCCTTTTTTGCTGTTTTCTGGGCATTGCCCCCTTCAAAATTTATCAACAAAAATAAAGTTATTGCCAGAATTCCCCATAATGTGATAAATAAAATGAGATTATTTGAAAGGACGGCACCGATGGAGATAACAGTCGTTAAAACGACATATGTATAATACTGAAAAAGGCGCTCCTTCCCTTTCATGAAACCTATTGAGTAGATAATGGTTAGAATTCCAAAGAGCCCTACAAAAATTGAGACAAAACCTGACAATGCATCTACTCTAAAAAGAGAACTATCCATCATTAATGGCTCCAGTGTATGTTCAATTTATGCATCAATTGATGTGACTTTTCCTGAGACATACGAATTAGGTCTTCGGCACTCATGAGTTGTTTTTTGGTCTTTCCGTCTATGGCGACCATTCTCTCTGTGCAGCAATAACACGGGTCTATAGCCGCTAAAATTATAGTAGCGTCGGAAATAGTCTCGCCAATAACAGTCTCCTTAAAGGTCGGAAAGTTCATATACGTCGGCGCCCTTACTTTGTACCGGGCAGGGGAATTAGAACCATCGGTTTTCACATAATGAAAAACCTCTCCCCTCGGCGCCTCTGTGTGCCCGATTCCTTCTCCCGACGGAATATCTTTTACCTTGGCATCTATAGGGCCTTTGGGCATCTTTTCTAAACACTGTTTTATAATGCTTGCTGATTCATACATTTCCAATATTCTTACTACCACCTTAGCAAATACATCCCCTTCTTTTTGTGTAATCACATTCCATTTTACCCTGTCGTAAACTGCATATGGGTGGTCACGCCTTACGTCCTTAGGTATGCCTGAAGCCCTTGAAGTCGGTCCCAATGCGCTATAGTTTATCGCCTCTTCTTTTGTCAATATACCCACACCTTTGGTTCGCGCATGAATTACAGGATCATCAAGCACTGCGCCCTTAAACATATCTATAATAGGTATTAGGCTGTCTATATCTTTTATAAATTTAGGTATAAAATCATCATCTATATCGCGCCTTATGCCGCCTACTTTAAACATGGCATAATTATTTCTATTACCTGTTACGGCTTCAAAAATATCCAACGTAACTTCCCTGTATTTCCACGCCCACATGAACACTGTGTTATAACCAAGAAAATGTCCCGCTAAACCAAGCCATAATAAATGTGAATGAAGCCTTTCTAGCTCGGCAATAATGGTTCTGATATACAAGGCCCTCTCGGGCACCTCCACGCCGACTATGTCTTCTACTGCCATAACTGACGCAAAAGGATGGCTTGTAGAACATATGCCGCAGATTCTTTCGACCAAAAAGATTACCTGATCAAAACTCTTCGTTTCTGCAAGTTTCTCAATACCCCTGTGGTTATATCCTATCCTTACATCAATATCTGTAATACGCTCGCCTTCTACTGTAAGCTGATAGAACTCCGGCTCTTCCTGTAAGGGGTGGTAAGGACCTATGGGTATCGTTACTTTATGGCTCATAGCTTAAAGTCTCTCCTTAACGGAAATTTATCCTTGGGCCAGTCATCTGGTAGAAGTAGAGGCCTCAAATCCGGATGGCCTTTAAAGTCGACCCCCAAAAGTTCGTGTATTTCTCTCTCGATCCATCCAGTAGCCTTTATTGTAGGCGCGAGTGAATCTATCTGGCAATTCCCTTTATCTACAAATGTCCTTATTGAAACTACAAGACTTAATTCATCAAAAGAAAAATGATACAATATTTCAATCTGTTTTGGCGTATCAACACCGCTTGCAATGTTAAATCTTGCTTTGAGGTCTTTGAATATAAAATTTGCTATATCCTTCAAGTCTTTTTTATCTATATCAATATAGACCCGTCGCTCGGATTTATCAAAGACTTTTTTTATTTTTTTACCGAATTGTTTCTTTATGCTTTCTAAAATCTTGGCTTTTGTCATAAGCTTTACTACTATTTATTCACTCGCTTATTTTTTTAATCAGTTTTACAATAGCATCTATCATGGCTTCCGGTTTCGGCGGACAGCCCGGGATATATGCGTGCACAGGTATAATTTCATCAACGCCTTTGGGCATATTATAACTTCCCTTAAATATAATCTGACTGCAGGCGCAACCACCTACAGCTACTACGAAACACGGTTTTGGCGCTTGCTCCCAGAGTTTTTTTAACATTGGCGCTGCCATTCTGGAAACCGCGCCTGTCACCAAAAGTACATCCGCATGTCTTATGCTGGCCGCTAAGAGTATCCCGAATCTTTCTACATCAAATCGCGGCGTAAGTAAATCCAATATTTCTATATCGCAGTTATTGCAGCTGCCTGTTGACAAATGAAAAACCCATAATGACTTCGTTAATGCCTTTTTCTTTATGTTCATTCTATAATCCCATAAATGCCAGCGTTACACCTATAATAGCAAGCAGCGTAACGGGCCCCCAGAAAAATTTGACTGCCTGGTCAATCCTTACCCTCGGATTTGTATTCCTTATAAGAACTATAATTACAAGAAGCGCAACGTATTTTAATATCCCCCATAAAATTGATAAACCCTGTAGCTTTATTCCGCCCATAAACAGAATCACTAAAACCATCGGGACAGTAAAAAGCATCATTGCCCTTGTCAATTTATACATTGCAAGAGCGCTTCCCGAATATTCTATATAAGCGCCGGACATAATCTCTGTTTCAGCCTCAGGCATATCAAACGGAACAAGGGAGAGCTTTGCCTGCATACAAAGAATAGCAACAATAAGCGCTATTACGCCGGAAATACTGCCTACGACAATACCATTTGCTGCCTGAAATTGTAAAATATCTCCTATTCTTATTGCGCCGCCTGTCTTTATAATAGGTATAGATATTGCTAATATAAAAGGCAACTCATAAGCGAGAACCAGTTTCATCTCGCGAGACGCACCTAAGCTTGCCAATGGATTAGACGAGGCAAAACCACCGAGTATCACGCCTATGGCAGGTATTGTTAAAAAATATAAACCTACTATAAGATCACCTATGAATGTCCTCTCCGGCCAAATGTTTGCTACCCATATAAGGGTAGATACAAGCGTTACGCTCGCTATACCAAAAAGCGGAGAAAGTAGAAACATTGTTTTTGAGCCGCCCTTAGGCACTATAGTCTCTTTCCCGAGAAGTTTTATTATATCTACGAAATTCTGATACCAGGGCGGGCCCACCCTCCACTGAATTCTCGCAGTCACTTTTCTATCTATCCAGCTGGCTAAAAGTCCCGCAATGGACGTAAATAAAAATCCGGGGAATATAAGAAAATAAAATAAACTCCTAATCACTTCTTTCCCTTCTCCGCCTGCTCCTGCTCTTCTTTTCGCCAGTGGATAGAATGAATAACAATGTTATCAGTTAATTTAAAATGGCCTTTTTCAATATCTTCGTCAAAATCATCATATTTTATACCGCCGTGTTTGCAGCTGGTAACACACTCGGGCACGTCCTTGCCTTTCAATCTTCCAATACACACATCGCACCTTGACATAAGATACGGTATGGTTTCCGGATATATTGTTCCGAAAGGACACGCCCAGGCGCAAGTCTTACAGCTTGTGCATCTCATAGAATAACGCTTTAATATTTTATCCTCTTGCTTCTCAAGGGCCTCAGCAGGGCATGCCTTTACACATGGTTCATCTTCACATTTTCTGCACGCAAGGGCAAAATCCGCAATTTCCCAGATGTACGTAAGTCCATCATTCTCCGGGTGATAGAAGTAATTACAAATAAGAGTACACTCTATACATTCAGTCCATATCTCAAGGACTATTAGTAATCTCTTCATACTTAAACTTTCTTAGTCCCAGATATTCTCAAAATCTTTTATCATATCGTATGAAAAAACAGGCCCGTCTTTACACGCGTAGAAGTTTCCGATTCTGCAATGTCCGCATTTGCCTATTCCGCAACTCATATTTTTTTCCATAGAGAGATAAATCTGTTCGGGTTTGTATCCAAGTTCCAATAACTTAAGTGTTGCGAATTTCATCATTATGGGCGGGCCGCAGACTATAGATAAAGAATCACTACCTACCTTTATACCCTTTAATATGGTTGTGACTACCCCTACATTGCCTTTCCACCCTTTATCGCCCTTATCAACGGTAAGCGTTACCTCAACATTTTTCGCCTTTTCTGACCAGGCATCTATTTCATTTCTATAAACTATTTCATCAGGGGTTTTTGCGCCGTATCTCAAATCTATTTTTGCATATTTCTCTACATTATTAAAAAGGGCATATAAAAGGCTTCGTAAAGGCGCAAGGCCGACTCCGCCACCCACTATTAAGATTTCTTTCCCTCTAAACTTATCCATAGGATAACCCTTTCCGTAAGGTCCCCTCACGCCTAGATCCTGATCCTTTATCATATCGTGAAGAACCTTTGTAACCCTCCCCACATTCATTATAGTAAATTCAAGGCTATCCTTGTCTTTAGGGTTCGATGAAGGGGTAAACGGCGCCTCTCCAAGGCCCGGAACAGTTACCTCCATAAATTGTCCGGTCTCAAAGGAAAGATTTTCCTCCAGTTCAAGCACAAAAGTCTTTATATTAGACGTCTCAGTAATAATCTTCTTTATCTTCGTCTTTATCGGCTGATATGGATTTTCCATTATTAACTGGTTACTAACTTTCTTAAAACTTTTCTGATATCTATCTTGCCCGGACAGGCCTCGATACAACGTCCGCAACCTGTGCAGGCATATTCTTTCAGTACACTAGGGAAAAAATCAAATTTTTTCTCAAATCTATTCCTTAATCTCTCATGGAGGTACCTTCTTGGGTTTGCGCCTCCGGCAACTCTGGCATAAGTTTTATATAAACACGAATCCCATATTCTATATCTTTCCATTTTATCTTTATTTACCTCATCAAATAATAAAAAACAATGACAGGTGGGGCATACCATATTGCATGCGCCGCATTCAACGCACGCAGATGATTCATCCATCCAGATGCTAGAGGTATATCCCTCTTTGACCTTACCGTGAACTTCTTTAATAGGAGGCGTATCGCTTTCCTTAACAAAATCTTCTACTTTCTTTATAACGTCGAGCCTGTTAGAATCCCTTTTATTTAACAAGCTCCTGTCGGCCCCACCAAACAAATCTTTAGCGCCTTCAAAGATCTTTTCCCCTTTCTCGGAGCCTATCCGAACAATAAAACCATCCTCAAGCGGTGATAGATTCAAATCAAACATTTCTTCCGGATAAGGTTTTCTTCCTAAGGCACTGCAGAAACAGGTCGGCTTAGGAACATTGCAGTCGCAGGAAATGATAAGATTCTTGCTGCGATTCTCCTGGTAGATAGGATCTTTGAATGGTTCGTCTAGATAAACGTAATCCTGAATTTTTAAACTGTATAAATCGCAGGCCTTTACTCCGACTATGGCAACCGGCAGGAGCTTTGAGGAGTCTATATCCTTCTTGAAATATGAAGAAACTAATTCTTTTGCGCTTGCAAAGAAAGTTTTGATAGGTTCGGATTGCCGGACCCTATCTATGACTAAAGCCTTCTCGCCGATTTCATCATAGTTTACATAATTAAGTTCATCGTTACGCCTTACAGGAACATAAACTTTGTAGTCAGCTTTTAATATATCCAGTAATTCGAAAAGATTGCCTTTGGAGATATATTTATCTGTGCTCATCATATACTATTTTTTATTAGCCAAAAAATAAGAGAGCGTTTCCAGCTCTCTTGAAAGATCAACATCTTTTACTTTAACATTTTCGGGTACATTAAGCGAGGTTGGGGCAAAATTTAGAATACACACAATGCCGGCATCAATTAATTTATTCGCGACTTCCTGAGCGTTTTTTGCCGGAACTGCTATAATCCCAATGGATATCTTCTTATCTCGTATAACCTTGGGCATTTCCTCCGGGGACCGAACAATTACTTCATCGTGCTGTTTGCCCGCTTTTCTTGCATCCGAATCAAACGCCGCTACTATATTTAGCCCGTGTTCCTTAAACCCCGGATACGCCAGAAGGGCGCCCCCCAAATGTCCGACCCCTACAACGCCAACATTCCAAGTTTTATTTTTTCCAAGTATTTTTTCTAACGCTGCTTTAAGGCCATTAGTATCATAACCGGAACCGCTTACCCCGAATTGACCAAAGTATCCCAGGTCCTTCCTGACCTGCGCATCGGATAAATTGGTCCTTTCGCCCAGCTCAGCAGACGACATCGTGTTGATATTCATTTTTGTCAATTCTGTGAGTTCTCTTAAGTAAACAAAAAGCCGCGAAATTGTTCCTTCCGGGATTTTCTTGGGCATAGCCTTTAATTACATCTACTTATATAATTCGTAACTGAATTCATCCCATTACAAATTTTTGATTTGTAACGGGATTCACAGACTTTGTTCTATTTTTCACAAATATAGCATATAGGAAAAATATGTCAAGGGAAAAAACTGCGCATTACTGCTTTTAAAGGTTGAGAAATTGGATGGCTAATCCGGAAAGGCATATTGTGGCGCCAGCTAGGGCATGGGTATAGCGCTCAAACCGGTCCAGCGGAATGAGTTTTATACCTAAAGATGTAATTATTACTACGCTAAGCATCGTAATAATTGTTGTTAAACCAAATATTCCCGTTACTAAAAACAAACCTATAATACTCTTTTTGGCAGCGGGATACATCAAAATCGGTATTAAAGGCTCGCAAGGACCGAGAACAAAAATCGTAAATAGTATCCAGGGAGTAATACTTCTTTTGTCTTTATCATGAACATGAGAATGATCGCCGCTGTGAACATGATAATGTGAATCATGTTTTTGGTCCTGATGAAGGTGAATGTGCTGGTGAGGTTTATGTCTTATTGCTCTGCGAAGACCCCAGATAAAATAGGCCAATCCGAATCCGATTAAGGCCCAGGCCGCAATATTTCCACGGAAGGATTCCAGCGCCTCTAATCTCATTACTGCAATCCCAAAGATAATACCTATTACACCAAGGGTAACAGAGCTCATTATGTGACCGATACCGCAAAGAATGGTTATCAATCCTGTTTTTGTCAGAGACCATTTCCTTGCCCTTGCCATTACGATAAACGGCAAATAATGATCGGGTCCAAATACCGTATGCAAAAAACCTATCGAAGCCGCTGTAAAATATAAAATAATTAATTCTTTATTCATACTTCTTTAGCCACAAGCAAAGGAAGGACAATATCCGAGGTGCAACACGGAATAATCACGGCTAAAACCATATATACAAATACCATTCCAGCCGCATGAATCCAGTCAGTAAGGCCGAAACTTATCAGATAAAGTATAGAGGCCATGCTACTTACCAAGACGTGAGCTGCGTGTGAAAAGACAGTGCTTTTTTTTGTTGTATCCGGCATAATAAAACCTGTAAATATGCCTGTTAGCACAAAGGGAAGAACAAGGCCTGGGTGCTCAATAATGCATATATGAAACTGCATTTTAACGCCTAACAAAAAACCGGCAATATAAGGTATGAATATATCGCTTATTCCGCATATGCCAATCGCTCCGACAAATCCAATGATAAAGGCTTTTAAAAATCTTTTTTCATGGCGCCAGAACATAGCGGTTGTCGCAGTAGCGCTGAAAAGTATGTGGATAGGGTGAAAAAGATGAAAAAGACCCCTTGCTGGACCCGAGACATTACCCGCGCCAAAAATCTGCGTTCCAAAAGTAAGAAACCCCAAGATAATCATTCCCGCAGCAACACTAAATATACTGTAGGGAAGATGCTCTCTCAATTCGCTGAACACATGCCTAATATTATCTCTCATATGTCTTTATAAACTTTTCTATAGAGCGGTCGTAGGTTTTTTCTACATTATCGGGAAAATAACAGGCGGGCAATTGACCACTATTTCGGTGATAGACAATACATTCGCAACAAATACCTTTTCTTGAGCAGGGTTCATACGTACAATTACATCTGGATTTATTTTTTTTGACGTTGCATTCCGACATAACTATATCTTTCTTTTTTATAACTTGATTTTCATTGCGCGAGGCGGGCAGGCCTTTATGCATAGTTCGCAGGCTATGCATTTCTCAGGGTCAAATATAACGTTCATTGTCTTTTTATCGAGATATAATGCATCCGTCGGACATATTGTTACACAAGCGCCGCAGTGCGTACACCTCTGGTCGTCTCTTGTAATATCCTGGCTCAAGGGCTGGATTGTAACGCCTATAGAATTCAGATATTTTAAGCCGTCTGCGTAATTCTGCTTTTTGCCTTGAAGCTCTATAACGAGTTCTCCCTCTTCCTTGGGCGTAACCCGGGCGCGAAGTATATTAAAAACGAGGTCATATTCCTTGACCAGTTTGTATACTATTGGTTGTTCAACAAGTTTAGGTGGAAACTTTAAAACGATTCGCTTGGTAACCATACGCCTCTCCTATTAAGATACAATTATCTAAACCAGTTCTATCTCTCCTACGCTACCTATCTTATCACCATATATTACCACACAACCCATAATGCCTTCAATGGTTTTTGAGAAATTCAGGGCTTTTTCTATTGCGTCTTTTGAGGTTACAATATTACAGATTGCGGTTGCGGCGGCATCGGATAAACTGGAATCTTTTGCCAGGACCGAAACCGCATCAGCCTTACCGAAACTTAAACTATGTCCAATAGCTGCGCTGGAAGTGCACACGCCTAAAGGCGTTTTCTTCGCTTCCACCAGTATTGCGATTTTACCACTTAAGGGTGAATTTCCGGCAAATATCGCGAATTTTCTATTCTTTAGAGATTTGATAAAGATATCTCCCCCATTTTCAACAATTACCTCTTCTGAAAATTTTAATAACTCCACTCCGACAAATTCAGCCATTGCGCCGGCAACAGCTGCCATAGGGCCTACATTGGTTTTTTGGGAAGCGAGCATCATCCTTTTAATTATCTCCGGAGCCTTTTCATCGAACTCAATCGGTTTAAGCGCTTTTTCGAATTCGGGATGAGTTTTTATATAATCTTTTATATCAATCCTATACTTTATAATAGCATCTCGTGTCTGGCGCTGGAGGTTTCCCTCCGCAAGCACAAAAAGATCCGTCTGGTCAACCTTCACCTCAAAGCCGGCCAAATCACTATCTATCCATGATCTATAGAATCGATTAGTATGCATTAGCAAATTCTCGGGAATTGTTCACCCGTCGGCATATCGACAAATCTACGCGTCCCCACCTTTGTCTTTAAAACGACCTTGCCTTTGTTTTCCCCTGTTACAGCTCCTATAACAGCGGCTTCCTTGCCTAATTTGTGGGCTTTTAACCGGTTAAGTATGCCCTTTGATTTATTTCCGCTTACAACAAATACAACCTTCCCCTCGTTTCCCATATATAAAGGGTCTATGCCTAAAATCTCACTCATCATGAGTACGTCTTTTCTGATAGGGAGAATATCTTCTTCGATTTCTATGCCGAAGTTTGAGCCTTCAACAAATTCGTTCAAGGTCGTGGCAATCCCACCCCTTGTAGAGTCCCTCATGAATTTTACACTTTTCCCCAGGCGCAATATCTTCTCTATCAAGTTATTCAATGGGTTAACATCGCTTTTCAATCGCGCCTTAAACTCGAAATCTTCTCTGGCGTTTATGATACTGAAACCATGGTCGCCTATAGTTCCATTTATGATGATTTTGTCGCCCGGCTTGATTCTCTTCTTTGATAAATTAATGCTCTTCGGAATTTCTCCTATTCCGCTTGTAGTTATAAATATTTTATCGCATGAACCCTTTTCTACAACTTTTGTGTCGCCTGTAACGATTTTTACACCTGCCTCTTTTGCTGTTTTATCCATTGATTTTAGAATCTCGTCTAATTCATCCATATCCAGGCCCTCTTCCAAAATAAACGAAGAGGATATAAATAACGGTTTTGCCCCGCAAACAGCTAAATCATTCACAGTGCCGCATACAGCGAGTCTTCCTATATCGCCACCAGGAAAAAATATAGGGTTTACGACATAGGCATCTGTTGTAAACGCTATTTTTTTTCTTCCTAAAGCGAAAACAGCGGAATCGTCCAGTTCGTTAAGAACCTTATTGCCGATTATTTTTGTAAAATCCTTAATCAATTCGTGACTTGATTTACCGCCCGATCCATGCGAAAGCAGTATTTTCTTACCCATATGCTACTCTACTTTTTATATTTATAATAGGCGGCGCACGTACCCTCTGAAGACACCATGCATGCGCCTACGGGTTTCACCGGTGTGCATGAGGTGCCGAATAACGCGCAATCCGTCGGCTCCTTTTTCCCTTTCAAAACTTCCCCACATATACATTTATCCTGTAATCTTTTTTTAATTGTGGACTGTGGACTACGGACTACGGACTTAAGCTTCTTTTCTGCGTCGAATTGCTCGAACTCTTTCCTGATCCTAAGCCCACTGTTTCCAATTACGCCGAGCCCGCGCCATTGGGAATCGCATTTCTCAAAGACTCTATTCATTACGGTCCTGGCAAGTCTGTTGCCGTCTTTTTTTACTATGCGGCTATATTGAATCTCGACTCTGGGAGTCCTTTGTTTTAATAAATCCAGAATTCCCTCCATTATATCAACCGGCTCAAAACCTGCGATAACACATCTTATACCAAATTCCTCCGGGATAAATTCATAGGGCCTACTGCCAATGATAGTACTGACGTGACCGGGCAATATAAATCCGTCTATTTCAATATCTTTATCCTGTAAAAGAGCGAGAAGCGCCTCAGGTAGAGTTTTATGCAAGGATAAAACGAATAAATTATTAATTTTCTTTTCCTTTATCTCTAACAAAACTTTAGCGAAAAGAGGAGCAGTTGTTTCAAAGCCAATTCCTATCAGGATAACAGTCTTCTTCGGATTTAAGCCCGCTATTTTAATGGCTTCTTCGGGCGAATAGACAACCTTGACCTTGGCGCCTTCGGCCTTTTTATTAACAAGGCTCGTCCTTGAGCCGGGCACCCTGATCATATCACCGAAAGTAACGATTATTGTGTCTTTTAATTCGCTGTAAGCCAGTATCCTATCAATAGATTCTATAGGGGTAACGCAGACGGGGCAACCCGGTCCGGAAATCAATCTTATATTCTGTGGAAGCATTTCTTTAAGCCCAAATCTGAATATATTCATAGTATGCGTGCCGCACACCTCCATGAAATTATAGGTATCCGTCCTACCTACTGCTTTCCTTATCTTTGAAGAAAGTTTCCTCAAAATATCTTTTTCTCTGAATTCGTCTATATACTTCATGGCCTCATTTGTCGAAATAAACTTAGAGTTTCTTTCGCCCTCATCTCGTCCAGTTTCTCAATAGCGAATCCGGCGTGCACTATTACGTAATTTCCGATTTTTACATTCTTCAAAAGAGAAATATTTATATCCCTTCTTAAGCCGTTAGACTCGACTATAGCCTTATCTTTATCCTTCTTTATGACCTTCATCGGAATTGCTAAACACATAGCGCTACCTGCCCTATCGGTATCCCTGCATCGGTTGTAGTATCTTTACGTTGCGTATATACCTTGAATCCGTGTCCTTTAAGCAAATCTCCTGCCTTATCCACCAAAACCTTATTCAGAAATACACCTCCCGATAATACCACTGTTTTGGTCTTCGCGGCATAAAGTTTACACATCTTTAATATTATATGAGCAACCGTATTATGAAATTTCCTCGAGATATAAGAAATCTCCTTTTTAGAACTTATATCTTTTACAACCCCTCTTATAATATCATCTGTATTTATAAGATATAGATCCTTTTTTTCTACTTTAAAATCATAATAATCATCCGTATTTCCCGTCGCCAGATTTTGTAATTTTATAGGGCCTTCTGCCTCAAAGGCGCATTTATAAACCAATCCAAGGAGGCTGGATACGGCATCGAAAAGTCTTCCCATGCTTGAGGTTAGAGGACAATTAAAGTCTTTATCAATCATCTTTATGATGATATTCACATCTTGTTTTTTTATCTTTTTAAAAAATGGCAACTTCAGCGAATTTAAATTTCTGCCAAATGCCTTATATAGATACGAAACCGCCATCTGCCATGGGTTTTTTATGGACGATTCTCCACCCGGCATTCTTATGTAATCCAGATGCCCAAGTCTGTCTAGCTTCTTCAATCCTCCTACGAAAAACTCCCCTCCCCAGATGTTGCCGTCTAGGCCATATCCTGTGCCGTCGAAGGCGACACCGATAATTTTCCCTTTTATGTTATTCTCGAGAATAGCGCTTGCCAGATGAGCCGCATGATGCTGGATTGATGCGGTTATTGAAAATTCTTTGGCAAGGTTAGTGGAGAAGTAGCTTGGATGCAGGTCACAGGCGATGATTTCGGGTTTTATCCTTAGGTGTTTTATTGCGTTATGGATATCTTTTCTGTATCTACTGAAGTTCTCAACGCTCGCCAAATCACCGTATCCCTGGTAGATATAGGCCGAGCTATCCTTTGCAAGCGCAAACGTCCCTTTTGTGTCCGCCCCACACGCTAGGATAGATTTTTTGATGGTATTTGGTAGGTTTATTTTTCGCAAAAATTCTTTAGTTCCTTTGACACGCTATCTAAAATATCAAAAACCTTCTCACAGTCTTCTACTGTTAAAGTCCCGCAGCCACAGCTGGGCGTAATAATCGATGATGCCGAAAGCGATTTAGCATCGATACCCTTTTCTTTAAGTTTATTCAGGCAATCTAGCATCTTATTGACTAGTGACTTAACATCCTCTTTCTTAAGGCCTTCTTGGCTCGTTGGAACTATCCCCCAGGCAATAGACTTTCCCTGATTCAAGAAATTCTTAATATCCCCTGCATAAAGCAGAAATTCTTTCATATAATTATAGGCATCGAAGCTTAAAATGTCGATATCGCTTTTAAGGAGAAAATCCCATTCGGTGTTACCGCAGCAATGTAATCCGGAAAGAGCCCCCTTTTCTTGTTTTATTAAAGAAACTACTTCATTTATTGCCTTAAGGGCCTTGTCTTTGTTTATGCTGACGTAACTGGAACCTATTGATGTAAGATAGGGTTCATCTATAAATATTATGACCTTCTCATTTATCTCTTTTAGTTTCTTTACCTGCCATCTTGCCTTCATGCCCAGAAATTTCGGAATCAATTCCTCGAATTCCTTTAAATACATTATCGATTTTCCGGAGGCATCTTTCACGGTTAAACCAAAACTAACGGGGCCCGTAATCTGACCTTTTAAAAATTTTAAATCCCTGTTGGCCGATAAACCTTTTTTCATATCTAAAAATTTATATAGCCCTTCGGCGCGTTCTCTTCCGATAGAAAAAAACCCTAAATCATTATCCAGGTATTTCTGCAGAACCTTCTCTATATCGCCAAAAAGGTCATGTTTTGTATCAACAAGGATCTTCTTGACTTCTTTATCGGTGAGGATACCGGGAATGTTCTCCGAATATTGCGCATACATACTTTCAAGGAAGGACCTTTTGGGTAGCTGCGGCCAGAAAGGGATCTCCCTAAAAGATGCTACTATCTTTTCTACTATGCCGCCAGCATCAGTATGGGGAACGCTTCCGACACAGGTTTTGGAGAAATTGAAATTATTCATTTTTATTTATCATCGACTATGGACTCTTCGACTACTGGAGCACTTAAATTTTTATCGAATTAAGGCGTGTGATGCGTTCTTTAACCGGAGGATGGGTGGAGAAAAGATTCGTTATAAAACTGCCTTTAAACGGATTTACTATGAAAAGATGCGCAGTCTGCGGACTTGCTTGTAATCTATGACGAGTTTGTGACTGACTTAATTTAGCTAAAGCAGCGGCAAGACCCCTTGAATCCCTTGCTATGTATGCACCTCGCCTATCGGCGCCATATTCACGCGAACGCGATATCGCTAGTTGCACGATTATTGCTGCTATAGGCGCGATTATCGATATCGCTATCAAACCAAATAGATTGCCCGACCCCCTGCTGCGACCCCTTGAACCACCTCCGAATATTGCTGCCCACCGCGCTATATTTGCAAGCAGCATTATCGCGCCTGCAATTGCGGCGGTAACGGTCATGATAAGCGTATCTCTATTTCTCACATGAGCCAATTCATGGGCAAGCACACCCTTGAGTTCATCCTCCTCTAAAATCCTTAAAAGTCCTTTAGTAACGCAAAGACAAGCATGTTCAGGATCTCTGCCGGTTGCAAAAGCATTTGGCGAATCATTCTCAATCATAAATAGGCGCGGCTTAGGAAGTTTTGCAGTGGATGATAGTTCTCCTACAAGCTTATAAAGATGGTAATACTGCGCCTTCGGCACTTCATAGGCCTTATACATTTTAAGTATGATTTTGTCGCTGAACCAAAAGCTTATGCCGTTTATAACCAGGGCGAGTATAAAGGCAATCATGGCCCCTCGCGGACCGCCTACTATACCGCCTATCCAAACCAGAATAAGCGTAAG
>SDBT01006367.1_pt1 | contig 19596 bp, 13 predicted proteins | sample 2277101 | NCBI WGS metagenome assembly SDBT01 (sample SAMN10404973, study PRJNA504765) | marine sediment metagenome | isolation source: marine sediment core GS10_PC15, 103 cmbsf | place: Arctic Ocean: Southern Knipovich Ridge | collected 2010 | reverse complement strand
TGACTTGGAAGCTGCTGTAGATGAGGCTTGGTTATGGATATCAAATCGACAAGATGAACTTTCAAATTTATGTTTATTCCCCTGGATAGAATCAGCTCTAATTAACTGGAATTGATATTATATCTTGTACAAAGCGAAAAATGGTCTTGGCAATAGGTAAGGGTTAAGCTATTGATAGATACGCTTAATTATCCCAAAAACGGGGACTTATCCTTCGATGTTTTGCGGGGGATTGCAATAATTGCTGTGGTTGCCATGCACGCCATACCGCGGCAAGCCTATCGCGATTACCTGGAACTCAGAAAGGTTGTCGTATATAATTCGGGGTGACATGAAGAAAGAACGTCAAGGCAAAATTGCTGCTGGCTTATTGGTAGTTACGATCTTGGTTTACGCCGCAGGTGTTGCTAGTAGGAATGCATTTGTTTATATTCTGTGCTTTTACATAATGGCTGCAGCCATTATGTTTGGGCTGTTGGTGGTAGTAACGAACCAAATTTGGAACCTGCCTCCAGGGCATTTCAAGAAAGCCCACGAAGGGAACAGAGTCCGTCTCAATGCGATCATTTTCTTCTCCATTCTGTTGTTCTTTTTTATAAGGGCGATTGTTACTGCGAAATGCTTACCTCGTGATGCGTCTGCATTTATTAGCTTGCTGCGAAATACAGCAACATTTGTTTTTGTTGCCTTTTTTGCATGGAACCTAATAAGGCGGAGTAAAACAAAAACTATGGTTGCAGGCGGCATTATATTCATCTTGTTTATTTCATTACTGTTGTTTATCAATCTTACTGCTTCAAGGTCGGGCGAAATTTCGGAGATTGATTCGGTTGAAAAACTTAAATCATTGGGATACGTCAGCTGGGCTCCCGTAGAGAAAGAGTCAGACGTAGAAAAGACAGGGGTGATACTGTTTGAAGCTGGGGTAGCCTTTAATGGCATAAATATCTATACATCCAACATAGATTTGCCAGAAGCATACTTAATTGATATGCATGGAAATGTTGTCCATAAGTGGGCAAAGAATATAAAGGGGGGTGATGCCTGGAGACACGTGGCAATGTGCGAGAATGGTGATCTGCTGGCAGTCGCATGGGATCAGATGCTTATTCGGCTGGATTGGGACTCGAACGTTATCTGGAAGAGAAGAATGCGGGCCCATCACGATGTTTCTGTTGACGAGAGCCAAAATATATACGTGCTGGGCAGAGAAGATTCGCTGGTGTTTTGGCACGGGATACCCGTTCCGATTCTCGGCGACTACATTGCGGTTTTGTCGCCGAGTGGAGAAATCAAAAAGAAGGTATATATTTATGACATAGTGAAGGAGAAAATTACGCTCCGTAGCATTGCCAAAATATACAGGCGAATTCTTAATCCCAAGAACATGAGAATGTTTTATGATAAGGCAAAGACAAACTACTTCCTCATGCGCGATACCTGTTTTGACATAATGCATATGAACAGCCTTGAAGTTATGAGCAGGGGTATAGATGGGTTTTGCAAGAAAGGAGATTTGCTAATTTCACTTCGGATGTTGGATCTTATCGGAGTTGTAGATGCTGAAAAAGAGGAGTTCATCTGGACTTGGGGGCCTGGTGAATTGGACAAGCAACATCATCCGACACTGTTGAAAAATGGAAATGTGTTAATTTTTGATAACGGCTTTGACAGAGGATTTACGCGGATTATTGAACTAAATACATTCACCAACGAGATTGTATGGGAATACAAATCTAAGCCTCAAGAGGCATTTTACTCTGGAGAAATGGGCAGCTGTCAAGGGTTGCCAAATGGCAATACCCTAATTACGGAAAGTGAAAAGGGCCATGTTTTTGAAGTAACAAAAGAAGGCGATGTTGTGTGGGAGTTCTATAATCCTGAGGTAAAAAGGGAAGAAAAAGAAAGAGCGGCCATATACCGAATGATGCGAATTTGTAATTTCGAAACGCAAAAACTGCTTCCGGAGCACTTCAATGAATAAGTCACACTTAAGAATTCAGTTGTGTCAATTCTACAAAAACATAATGAGTCGCCTCATGAGCGAAGCTGACGAAGGCGAATTGGCTGATTCGGCTGTCGTCTTTGCGCCGCATCAGGATGATGAGACACTCGGCTGTGGTGGAACCATCATTAAGAAACAGAGAGCTGGAGCAAAAATCCGCATTGTTTTTACAACCGATGGCCGCCATGCGCAAGATCTCATCCCGGAAGATGAGATGAAAGCCATACGCATAAGGGAGGCAATCGCAGCGACTCATTCACTCGGCTTGGAGGAAAATGATGTCATTTTCCTTGAGTTTGAGGACAACAAATTGAGGGAGAATCAGAAAAATGCTACCGATAAGGTGATAGAAATAATTCAACAGGAACAACCAGCGCAGGTATTTATCCCTTATTATAAAGACATACTCCCCGACCACATTGCCACGAATAGGATTGTGATCTCTGCCCTTCGGGCGTGTGGGAAAAGAGTTGTCATCTATGAATATCCGATATGGTTTTGGTATAATTGGCCTTGGGTAAGTATACCTCGGTGTAGTCAGCGGCATATCCTTATCAGACTAAAATGCCATTTGTCGGCGGGCTTGCGTTTTCTAAGGGACTTTCGTTGCTTTGTCTACATAGGAGACGTCCTAAAACTCAAACAGACTGCCTTAGAAAATTATAAATCACAGATGGCTCGGCCTATTCCAGACCCAGATTGGCTGATGTTGGCCGAAGTTTCAAATGGGGAATTTTTACAGTGCTTCTATCAGGAACGAGAAATCTTTCGCAGGTACTGTTTCAAAGGTGTAAGTAAATGAGCTGATTGCAGGTCATTAGATGACGGCATCGAAAAACAAGAGATGGGAGTAGGAAATTAGTATTAATATAGAAGAAATGGAAACGGAGAAGAAAGAATCAACCTTACGCAGATTGCAACGTGGATTACTGCGCCGAGCCGGCAGGGTCCTGTTTCATACGAAAGAATTTCTCGGATTGAAAACTCCCTTGCGCACCCATAGTCGCTACGTCTTGGAGGAAATCATCATTCCTTACTTTGTTTCTCGCAAGGATGTCAAGCACGTCCTGTTCGTAGGATGCGACTGGTACACAAAGCACTATCGGAAGTTTTTTCGTGGGATGGAATACTGGACGATAGATTCAGATCCGAAAAAACAGAAATACGGCTCCCGGAACCATGTGGTTGACTTACTCGAGAATCTGCATTACTATTTCCCATCCGGCTATTTTGATCTCGTCATCTGCATCGGTGTTTATGGATGGGGCTTAAATCGGAAAGAGCAATGTGAAATTGGTTTTAAGAACTGCTTCGATTGCCTTAGAAAGGGCGGCGAGTTTGTCTTGGGCTGGGATGATGTGCCGGAGGATAGCCCATCCCTCCCGACAGGTGAGCATCACCCTGTGCCTCTCCAGGAGTTGGAGAGCTTAGGTTGGCATCAGCCTGTGCCTCTCGAAGATTTGGAGAGCCTCAAAGCATTCCGGCGTCAACGTTTTGCTCCACTTTCAACGTGGCGGTATCCTACAATGTGGCAGTATCTTGGCAAGGGTCCTTTCCGCCATATTTATGACTTTTACCTGAAATAGAATTCAGGGATGTAGAAACAGCGGTATCAAGCATATAATGTGTCTGATTAGGAATTTTTCGTGTCGACAAAGTCAATGAAGGCAGTAAGAATTCACAGATATGGCGGGCCGGGTGTGCTGAGCTATGAAGATGCACCAAGGCCTGAGCCAAAGGATGATGAGTTATTGATTCGTGTTCACGCAGCCGGGGTCAATCCCGCTGATTGGCAGGTACGCTCGGGCAGACGCTTTAAGTTAAAAAAACCATTTTCCTTGATTTTAGGGGGGGAACTTTCAGGAATTGTTGAAGCGGTGGGTAGCCGCGTTACTCAGTTTAGACCAGGCGACGTAGTATTCGGTATAGTAGACACCCAAACAGGTGGTGCTTATGCAGAATATGTTATCACTCCTGCGGGGTACGTTGCGTACAAACCCGACTCCCTTGATCACATCCAAGCAGCGGCATTGCCAGTGGCAACTCTCACAGCATGGCAAGCTCTCATTGAAGCAGCGCAATTGTCAGTTGGGCAGAAAGTGCTTATCCACGCTGCGGCCGGGGGCGTCGGTCACATTGCGGTGCAGCTTGCTAAGTGGAAGGGGGCATACGTAATTGGCACAGCGTCAGGTTGCAATGAGAATTTTCTGCGCAAACTTGGTGTTGATGAGTTCGTAAACTACAAGACGACCCGGTTTGAGAAAGTTGTTCGGGATGTTGATGTGGTTTTGGAATCCATTAATCGAGATATTAATGTGGAGGCCGTTGCCGGAGGTACCTTGGAACGTTCTTGGAGCGTTTTGAAAAAGGGTGGGATTCTCGTTTCTATTTGCTCTAAACCATCACCCGAAATTGCGGCCACATATGGAGTACGTAGCAAACATGTACATATGCAAGATAATGCGGTTCAACTTGCCAAGATTGCTAAGCTGGTTGATGCCAGCCATGTAAAGCCCATTATCAATACTGTAATACCTCTCAAGGAGGCACATAAGGCACACAAGCTCAGCCAGAAAGGTCATACGCGGGGCAAGATCGTTCTGCAAGTTGTATAGACAACAGTTTTAGCTATCTATAGGAGACATGAAATGGATGGAACGAAAAATTATAACTCGGACAGGTCGCCTGGTCCGCGCATATGTATGTTCTCCCAACGCCACCTGCAAAGACACGTTTCGAGATGTGCGGAGTACGAGTTCGAAGATGTTATCTGTAAAGTCGACGAAGTAGAGCTGCTGGTGCCCGAGCCATCCCGTTTATTCGTAGTGGGTCAGAAAATTACCAATCGACTTGCGCGACATTTTTCCGTTGCTCTTGCCAATCCCTGCATCCGAAAGCTGCATCTCAAAAGGAAATACGATCTTTTCGTTGCCATATGCCAGGCCCCAAGTGACCTGCTGTCATTAGACGCTATCGAGGGATGGAGGCAGCACTGCCGAAACTCAGTATGCTGGCTCCCGGAGGTGTGGCCTGGTGAACTGCACAAGTTCCAAGGCCATTTGAAGATCCTGTCTAAATTCAACTATGTAGTGCTTAATTGTAGTCCATCTGTGATACCGGTTCAAGATGCTATACAATCATCCTGTCATTACCTGCCGCCTGGTATTGATACAATCCGCTTCAGTCCGTATCCAAATCCTCCACTTCGTTCTATCGATGTTTACAGCATGGGACGTAGATCGCCGCTAACTCACCAGGCCCTTCTGAAGATGGCTGAGGAGAGAAAGATTTTCTACATCTATGACACATTCGAGAATATGAAAACGCTTCTTCCGCGTGACCATCGTCTTCTGGTGGCAAATATCGCGAAACGCAGCCGTTACTTTATAGCCAACGCCCCCAAGATAAATCGGCAATCCGAGACACATGGGCAAAGTGGACTTAGCTATCGTTTTCTGGAAGGTGCTGCTTCAGGCACCGTGATGATCGGGGAGCCTCGGGAAAGTGAGGAATTCGCCAAGCACCTTGACTGGCCCGATGCGGTTATCCATGTCCCTTATGATACGGAGAATATCGCCGAAATTCTTGCCGATCTTGATTCACAACCGGAGCGGCTGGCTGAAATTCGCAAAAACAATATCGTTCAGACCCTTCTGCGGCATGATTATGTTTATAGGTGGAAGGCAATTTTGGAGATGGTTGGCCTCGAGCCAAAACCTGCACTTTTTGAAAGAGAGAAGCGTTTGAAAGAGCTCGCTGAAATCGCAAGTAAGCGATCTTAAAGACGTGACTGGATATTTTTTAGTTTTTCTCAAAACATTGTCAGAAGACAGGTGTCATTCTTATCTGAGAATACTAAATGCCGTATTATGAGTCAGTTTCTCAAGACTAGCCGGCTTATGTCTTCATCTTTAAGGCGTGGCCATACTTGCTAAAAATGAAGCATAATCTTCGAACTAAAGAAAAAGATATTAAAGCCGTGATACTCATCGGCCCTCGGGATTTCGGCAGGTGTCCGGTTGCATCGCGGCTGCACAGAGCCTTGTGGCCGGTGGTGGATAAGCCGGTGCTGCAGCGTCTGATTGAACATATATCCGGTCAGGGAATAAACAAGTTTGTCATCTGCTGTGATGGTGACAGCGGGCAAATACGCCGGTCTTTGGCTATCAGTGACAGTATAGAGATTGAATTCCTGGATGAATCGCTGCCGCGTGGGACAGGAGGGTGTATTTTTGAGGCAGCCCGAACCGGTACGAATGAACTGCTTTTCGTTTTTGGCGCAAGTATGCTTATACCGCCTGACATTGGCACAATGGCCGATGCGCATCGCCAGGCTGGTGCGGATATGACGATTATGTTTGGTCCGGCACTTGGAAATAATGGCCCGGCTGGTGAAATGGCCGAGGGCTACATCTGTGAGCCCTCGATTCTGGAGCATATACCAGAGGCCGGCTATTGTGACATTAAGGAAGGTTTAATCCCTCAATTAGTTCGGGCAGGCAAGACAATTCACGCAGCGAAAATACCCACCCAGGCCGGAAGCTTTCGCTCTTGGCGCGAGTATCTGGCAGGTGCCGGTGATTTTCTGGAAAAGGTACGTACGTGCGAGATAGTCTTGCCCGGCCACGAGCGGTATGATTCTCAGGAGGTATGGATTGGCGCTGCCGCGAAAGTGGATTCGAGTGCAAGGATTTTTGGGCCGGTGATAATTGCTGAAGGAGCGACAATATCCGAAGATGTGGTTATTTTCGGCCCGACAATAATCGGACGAAATGCTGTTGTCGGCAAGGGAACTCTGGTGGCTGACAGTGTGCTATGGGATGGAGGTAGGGTTGGAATTGATTGTGAGATTCGCCGGTGCCTTTTGAGTTATGATGCAGTGGTCAGAGACGGCAAACAAGTAGAAGATAAGTTAGTGATTCGCATGAAAGCCCTGCTGGCTGACAGAAGTCCGAAGGTTTCGAACCTCATAAACAATGGGCTGGGGCGATTTGAGAGCCTGGCGCAGCCCGCGATTGGGAGGATTAAAGAGTTGCTGCCGGACTATGTGCAAACGGGGCAATTCCAAAAGCAGGCGCTCATGTGGCTTGGAGCGGTGGTTCTTTTGCTCACGGTTATCTGGAGTTACTGGAGACCAACGATTGCTGAGCTGTGGACGATATGGCTTCGAAGCGATGAGTACTCCAGCGGAATGCTTGTCCCCCTTATAGCAGCTTATATCGTGTGGTTGAGGCGTAAAGACATTATGGCCTGTCCAATCCGGCCGTCTCTATGGGGTTTGTTTGCGCTTGTTGGCGCCCAGGCCTTACGGTTTTTCGGATTGTTCTTCATGTACGGATCGGCCGAAAGGATTTCTTTGGTTCTGACTATTGCTGCACTGGTGCTGCTTTTGTTTGGGTGGAGATTATTCTGGAAGGTGTCATCTGTGCTGGCCTTTTTGTTTTTAATGCTGCCACTTCCGAATCGCGTACAGATGGCGGTAACATTGCCTTTGCAGGATTGGGCGACCGCGTCGGCGGTTTTTTGCCTGGAAACGCTTGGGTATGAAGTCATCAGGGAAGGCAATATTATAAATCTCAACGGGACGATGGTGGCTGTGGTGGAGGCCTGCAATGGGCTCAGAATGGTTACGGCGTTTTTTGTAATAAGTGGATTAGTTGTTTTACTGGTACAGCGACGAAGGTGGGAAAAGTTAATAATTTTGATGTCAACTGTGCCGATCGGCCTTGTATGCAACACGCTTCGTTTGACGGTTACTGCGATAGCGTTTACGAAGATTGACGGACAGAATTGGGAAATGGCGTTCCATGATTATGGCGGGCTGGCCATGATGCCGCTGGCACTTGGGATTGTGGTTTTTGAACTTTGGCTGTTATCAAATCTTGTGGTAGAGCCGAAAAGGGGTGGCGCGCGAATAATCAGTAGGAATTATGAGCACTAAGTCCTTATCATATTTGATGCTTTAGGAAGAACAGGAAATGGAAGATTTGCAGAAATATCAACCTCAGCCGCTTGGGCAGGAGGTGGTTCAGTTCGAGGGGCCTGTTGAGGACCAAAGCGATTCGACAATGAACCTGGCAGCTGCTATTCTTCGGCGCTGGCCCGTTCTAATTGCAACATTTATCGTTGTCTGCGCTGTCGGTGTTCCCGCAATATGGTTTCTGGTTGAACAAAAGTACGATACGGAAGGAGCAATAAGGATTTCGCCTACTATCTCTCCGATCTTGTTCGAGACCGAAGACAGATTGCCAAATTACCAGAACTTCATGAATACACAGGCACAACTTATTAGAAGCAATAATGTCCTTAATGATGTGGCAGATGTCCTGAAAGACAGTGAACTGACGCTTTTCGAGGATGCTACCGACCTCGTTCAGGTTCTGAGAAAAGCGGTTGTTGGTGGTGGCATTGGCGTTGAGCCGGTTCGTAATACGGAGTTGATAACAATAAAGATGACAACGAAGCATCAGGAACAGGCTGAAAAAGTCATTGATGCCTTTATTCGGGCTTACATGGCCAGAGTGGTAAGGGACGAGATTAGGGGAGAAGACCAAAAACTGAGCACCCTGGCGGAAGAACGCAGAAGCCTGAACGAGAAAATACAAAGGCAGCAGGATACAATACGTCAATTGGCAGATGAATTTGGCTCCACAGCACTTACAAGTCGCCAGGAGATGATGCTCCAGCAGGTGGCAAGCCTCCAGAATGAACTTATTAACATTAATATCCGCAGAATATCGTTGGAGACACAGGTTCAGGTGCAGGAAAGTGGGGCCGGAGAAGTTACAACACCCGGCAGTTTGATTGAAAGGCGAAATGTGGTCATCAACTCCGATCCAGTAATTGGGGCTTTGACAAGCAGCATTATACGGTATGAGGAGCTTATTGTCGTCGGCCAACAAACAATGACTCCGGGCAATCCCGAACTTAAGCAGAGAATAGAGGTATCGAAAACATTGAAAGAACGTCTCGTGCAGCGGCGCAAGGAAGTGGCTCAAGAGTTTGATAAGAATTTTGAAGCTGAGCTTGCCAAAAATCGCGGTCGTCGTTTAGCTGAGCTTAAGGTTCAATTGGAGCAAACAATTCAGTATGAACGGCGGATTCGCGAAAAGCTGGCAAAGCAGGATATGGACACAATTGGCATAGGTCGCAAACAATTCACTATCGATGACCAGAAGGAGCAACTCGCTCGTACCAAAGAGATGTATGACGCGATTAACAAACGCATCGATCAAATCCAGTTGGAAAGGAAGAGGCCCGCACGGATTTCTGTCGCCTATGGGGCCAGTAGTGTTCCGGCCCAAAGCAAACGGAGAAAGCTGGCGGCGGCACTCGGCTTTGGGGGGCTGGCTTTAGGCGTGCTGTTGGCCTTGCTGCTGGATAAGGCGGATAAGAGTCTGCATGATCCCAAGGATGTGGTAAGACGTGTAGGTGTGAGAATAATCGGCACCACGACCAATCCGAAACACATTGATAAGCTCTTGCTTGGTCGGCAATTAGCGGATGATTATCAAGCAATTCGTGCCAATCTCGGCCTGCTTGACGGTGATGCTACATCCAAAGTCATAGTAGTTACCAGCCCGGGAATAGGGGACGGCAAAACAACCTTTGCTGTTAACCTTGCAACAAGTTTCGCGCAATCCGGGGAAAAGGTGCTGCTGATTGATGGAGACCTCAGAAAGCCTGACATTGCTGAAATGCTGAATCTTCCAAAGGGTACGAGAGGCCTTCAGGACCTGCTCTTCGGAAAAGAATTTGAAAAGCTGGTATACAACACAGGAGCAGTAGGGCTGGATGTTTTGGCAGCCGACCGTCGGAATGTTTCTGATGCGCTCGATCTTCTTGGTAAGCCCCGTACCAGTGAATGCATCGAGCAAGTCAGCGCCGATTACGATCATGTGATCGTTGATACACCGCCGGTGCTGGCATTTTCTGACGCACTATTGTGGGCAAGAATGGCCGACGGTGTAATCCTGACGACTTTTGTGGATCGTACATCACGGCTGGATCTGAGGGAAGCAATTGAACGCCTGGAACGGGCCGATGCCAAAATATTAGGTACAGTAGTTAACAATGTTAAAGTTACTCACAGTTATCACCGCTACGGTTATGGATATGGGTATGGGCACACGACCGAAGGCGACCGAAAGCGAGAATCCGACACCCGCAAGCGGGCGGGGATGTTGCTGCTTACAGCCGAGCTGAAGGATGAAACTGGTGATGTGTCCAGTTCATAGTACGGCTTTAGCCTGCCGCATGTTTGGAGCCCAATTCTAATATGGAGTTGATTGTTATACACGAGCATAAGGGCGAACCGGCTGACGACGGCGGTTTGCTGCGCTTTGCTCTTTCAAGCGAACCGATTGCTGCTGTTGCCCTTTCCGGCTTAGGCGGCAGTCGTCGCTTTGGTAGCCGAAAAACCATTTGCATAGCTGCTCCAGCCCGATGGGGTGTGAAATCTTGCAAGGACGGTCCAACGATTATCAGTTATGAACAAGGCGAAGTGATGTGTTGTCCGGATGGAGCCGAATACAGAAAGAATCGCTGGTTTGTCATATCGAATGGCAGATTTGCAACAAGTGCCAACTGGCAATGGCTGCGTGAGGTATTGAATTCGGTTGCCGCCGACGTAGTCATCGTGAATATGTCTCCGACTCTGGCTGCGTATCGCGAAAAAGTGCGGATTACACCCGACAGTAAGGTAGTGGGTTTTCGCAGGTGGTACGTGGACTCTGCTCAACCTGCCGAAATCCCGCCTGACTGGCCGCATCATGTGTTCATAAGAACTAATGTTCTTGAGAACCTGCTCGTTGATGGTGCTGTAACGCTGGATTTTGAACAGTTCATTTCGAGATGTCGAGCCAATTCTATCAGGCTGACTTGTCTCGAGGCCGCCGGGAGTGTGCTGGACCTGGAAACAGAAACGGGACTATCGAGTTTCTTGGGGGGCACACTCAATTCAAAAAATGTGCGTGGCTCGAATGAAAGTACCATTGCTGACAGTGCGAGGCTTTTTGGCAAAATCGTAACAGGCAAAAATGTGTGTATTGGGGAAAATGCAATAATATCAGGCCCGGCAATTCTTGCAGACGGTGTCAGAATCGGTGACGGAGCCGTTGTTAGAAATTCCATAATCGGGCCGGGTGTTTTGGTGCATCCGGATGAGTTCGTGCAGAATCGGGTTTTGACAAAAGAACACGAACACGAGGAGCAATCCGTGCAGGGCAACGAACGTAACAGAATGAGACTGCCACACCGCAGCATCGATTACTCCCACGTACAAAACGGCAAGAAAGCTTTTCGCCAGTGGTCCGGATTTTCTTATGCTGTGTTCTTCAAAAGGGTTTGTGATTTTGTTGGCGCCTTGATTGTGCTGGTGTTTTTTGCGCCGGTTTTTCCCGTAGTTGTGCTGGTAATAAAGCTTACTTCGCCGGGACCGGTTTTTTACAAAGCCAGACGTCAGGGACTACACGGAAAACCTTTCGACTGCATAAAGTTCAGAAGCATGGCTGTCGGTGCTGAAGAAATTCAGGAGAGGTTAAGGGTAGTCAGTCAAGTTGACGGGCCGCAGTTCAAAATGGAAAGCGATCCGAGGGTCAATGCGGTTGGACAGTTTCTGCGCAACACCTACCTGGACGAGATACCTCAGTTTATTAACGTTCTCGTGGGCCAGATGAGTATCGTAGGGCCTCGGCCGTCCCCTGAACAAGAGAATTCATTATGTCCCCACTGGCGGGACGCCAGACTGTCGGTCAGGCCGGGCATAACGGGGCTGTGGCAAATCTGCAGGACGCGAGCCGAATCGAAAGACTTTCAGGAATGGTTGCATTACGATACTGAATATGTGAGGAGTTTGTCCGTCTGGCTTGATTTATGGGTATGTTGGAAAACCGCACAGAAGCTCATAAATAACTTTGTCGATCAGTTCTGATCCTTCCTTTGACGAATGTCTGAACCTGTTTCAAGCAATAAATAAGGCAGGAAAATGAGTGGAAAAATCAACTGGAAGTTAATCATTGTCTTAGTGATTGGCCTTGTTGTGTTAGGCATAACAGCATACGGCCTGCGCAAGTGGAATCGCCTTAATCGTGCCGAGACCGGTCTTCAGATCGGCAGCAAGGCCTATGAGAATGCTCAGTGGACCGAAGCGGCACAACATCTGGGCAGGTATCTTGGAGTGGAACCTGATGATATCGATGCGCTCATGAAATACGCTCAGGCCCAATTGAACATAATCCCCCTTAAGCGCGACAATATTTTTCAGGCAATTAATGCATATAGAAGGGTCTTGAGGATAGACCGGACCAATAGTGAAGCCGCGACAAAACTGATAGAGATATACATACAGATGAACATGCCGGGAGAGGCCGAGTTGATTGCAACAAAACAACTCGAAAATGTTAGTGATAATACTATTCGCAGAATGCTTGCAAGAGCATTTCTGGAGCAACGCAAGTTTGCAGAAGCTGCCCGCCAACTGGAAGGAATTATTGAAGATGCTCCTTCAGAAGTCTTGGCGTATGATGCGCTGGGGCGGCTTGTCGAACTGCGGCCGGATGATTTCTCTGTAACGGCCGAGCACTGGTTCAACCAGGCGGTCCAGGACAATCCTGCTTCCGCGCAGGCTCGCATCATTCGTGGTGCTTTTTATCTAAGACGTGGAGAGCTTGACAAGGCCCTGGCGGATTTAGAACAGGCCGAATCGTATGATTTGTCTGATACGTTAGTACGACTTAGTTTGGCCATGGAATTTGTAAACGCCCGCGCTTTTGGCAAGGCGAAATATCATCTTGAAGCTGCTTATAAGGCCCAGCCGGACAGTCCCCTGCTTTGGCATGTCTGGGCGATGCTTGTTCTTAAGACAGGCCCGACCGAGCAGATGCAGCAAGTCGCAGGTAACGGCCTTAAGGCCCTTGCGGCGAATTCGCTTGTCTTTATGCCGGTCGCAGCGGAATTGTTTATCCGAAGTGGGAATTTTGAGCGCGCCGCCGATTGCATTGACGAATTGAGAAAAAGCCAGGTCAGTCCAGCGACCGTTGCCTTTCTTGAGGGGCTTATGGCCGAGCAGAAAGGTCAATGGGCTCGTGCTGTGAGGCACTGGCGTCAGGCAATGCAGTTGGGACGACAGTCCGAAGGTATGCAACTGGCGATGGCCGCGGCTCTGGTGCAATTAGGAGACACCCAATCAGCCGTTCAGCAGTTACGCACCTTTCTCAATCAGAATGAGGATTCTTACCGCGCCCGTCTGGTTCTCGCAAAACTCTTCCTTGAAGGTCGAGACTGGGCCCAGGCCGCCGAACAGGCACGCGCCGCTCTGCAAATGAAACCGGATAGCCTTGAAGGGCACTCGGTTTATCTGCAGGCAAGGATGCAGCTCTTGGCACGAGGGCAAATGCCTGATGATACGCGGATGTGGGACAATATCGAAACAGACCTGGCTAAGCTGCAACGAGATACCGGTGGTGCTCTTGCGTCGAAGTTATTGGAGGTAAGGATGGCGCTAATGCGCCGCCAGCTTGACCGGGCAAAACAGATCGCAGATGACTTAAAGAATAAATTCTCTTCAAACGTAAAGGTTGCTTTGGCGCAGGTTGATGTGCTGCTTGCTCAAAATGAAATCCCACAGGCTGTAATCGAACTCGGAGATATTACTGAGGCCTTTCCAGAATCTGTAACGGCAGCGAAGTACCTTGTAAGTTTGTTATCGCGGCAGGAAAAGTTCCCCGAGTGCCAACGCGTTATTTCCGAAGCAATCGAGTGTGCAGATAACCCTGCGAATAGACGCCGGTTGCAGCTTATGCTCGCGGATATATACACCGCTTCTGATGGGCCGGCCAGGGCCTACGAGTTTCTTAAACCCGTGGCGGCCCAAACGCCGGATGATATCCCCCTTAAGAGACGTTTGCTCGATTGCGGTCAGACCACAGATGAGACCGGGAATTTGCAGCGACTTGTCGATGAGATTAAATCCATAGAAGGCACCGATGGCTGGCAGTGGCGTTATGAGCAGGCAAGGCTGTGGTTTGCATCCGATGCCTTCAACGAACGCTACCCACAGATAATCACGCTTTTGAAGGAGAATCTTCTTGCGAATCCTGATGACCAATCCAGTCGGCGCCTTCTGGCAGCGAGCTATGAGCGGGCCGGCGAATCGCAGCTTGCCCTTTCGGCCTACCGTAAGATATTAAATAGATACCCCGACGATATCCAGTTGATAATATCAACGGTCGCTGTGATGTACAAAGCCGGGGAATACGACCAGGCTGACAGCATACTGGCCCGGGCTGCGAGGCGAAAATTGTCGGATCCGCGTCTGTCGAAGCTGGAACTTTATAGCTATGTAAGACAGGGCAAGTTAAATCCGGCAGGTGATATTCTTGAGAGATTTCTTTCCGAGACGCCCGAGGATGATGGCGTGCGGTTTTCCCTTGCTCTCTTAAAAATGCAACAAAACAGGCTTGATGAAGCAAGCGAATTGTTGAATCAGTTGCTTCAAAAGGAGCCCGACTCTCTTCCAGTAACAGCGCAGTTGGTGGAGCTTAACCTTCGACAGGGCAAGGACGATGAAGCGTTAAAGCTTTGTGATAAGATAGTGACCCGACTCCGCAGCCCGTCAGCTTACCTGCTTCGCGGCAGAGCGTACGCCGGATTAGGACAAATGTCGCTGGCCAGAGAGGATATGGAAAAAGCCGTTGCCATGGAGCCGGATGGACTGAGAACATTAATGTTCAAAAGCCGGATTCATCAGTCAATGGGCGAGCTTACCGAAGCGGCGCGAACGATAAGACGAGCGGCAGCGATTGCACCTGAGGATTATCAGGTGCAAAAACAAGCTGCGTTGATACTCCTCGCATCGCAGGACGAACGGACAAAACGTCAGGGTAGTGAGTTTCTTGATAAAGCTTTGGCCCTAAATCCGGATGATGCCGAGTTGCAACTCTATAAAGCGCAGGTTCTCTTATCCGAAGCAAAGTTTCCATCTGTCGAGCAAGCCGTGAGCATTCTGACAGAGATAACTCGTCGGCAGCCCAAAGTTCCGCAAGCATGGGCGATGCTGGTTGAGATATATCTTCAGCGGGATGACCCGGCCAGGGCCATGGATTTGGCATTGCGCGGGCTTTCTTATCTGCCGAGCGACAAATTGTTAATGCTTGCCAAGGCGCGTTGCGAAAGGGCAAGGTCACCCGTACTTGCAATTCCAACACTCAAGGCGCTTATGGATATATATCCTGATGATGTTGACGTTGCGGTCCCCTTGGCCGACACATATGTTGTGACTGGCCAGTATCCGGAGGCTATAGAGCTTCTTAAATCACTGCTTGCCTCGACCAAAGGTGCTGATGCAAGGAAAATAAATATTGCTTTAGCCGCAGCTTTATACGAAAGCGGCGACACTGAACTTGCAGAGAAAAAATTTGAAATGCTGTATAAGGAACAACCGGATGACTCTGCTACTGTGCTGGCTCATGCGCAGGTGCTCAAAAAGGAGCGCCGGTGGCCCGGGTTGGCCGACAGGGTGGTCGGCTGGTATAAGAGCCATCCACAAGATACAACCACTTTGCTCTCAGTAACAGAAGGTCTTGCAATGAGTCAGGAAAACGGAGCCAGGCAAGCTGCCGAGAGAATCCTGCGCGCGGTTATTGATATCGATTCTGACTGTATTGATGCCTTGAGTGCACTTGGTGTACTTTTACACATGTCAGGGAATTCGGCTGATGCGGCGGACATCTACGAAAGGGTCCTCAAGCTTGATCCTGACAGACTCACAGCACTGAATAACCTGGCGTGGATATTATGCGCCGAACAGGGCGAATGTGAACGGTCTCTTGAGCTTGTCAAACGCGGCCTCGCGCAGAATCCAGACTACGTTGATCTCATTGATACCAGCGGTATGGTTCACTACCGGCTGGGCCGGTACGACAAGGCGATTGAAGATTTTAGAAAATGTATACGACTGTATCACGGCCGGGCACCGGCGGTTGTAGGTTCGTATTTCCATTTGGGTCAGGCGTTCCAGCGACTCGGACGAAAAAGTGAAGCGATAAGTAATTTGAAAAAGTCGCTGGAGCTTGACGTGCAAATCGGGGGCCTGTCCCCGGCAAACAAGGCTGAAGCCCAGCGGCTTTTAGCAGAACTTTCGGAGAAATCCAATCATGTCCCAGTCACCAATTGATTTGACTGTCAGTCAAGACCAAATCCAGTTGGCACCTTCTCGCGTTGTGCTGCTGAACAAGCGCCAGTGGTCGTATGTTAAGAGACGCTATCACATGACGCCGAGAGAACTTCAAATTGCCCAGTTGATCTGTCAGGGGTTAGGCAACGAAGAAATTGCGAACAGACTGAAGATTAAGCACGGAACCGTCAAAACTCATGTTCGCAATCTTTACCGAAAGCTTTGGGTGCACAATAAAATCTCGATGCTTTTGCGGTTCGTTGAAGATACAAATGGGCTTTTGGATAAATCTGCCGTTTAGGCCCAGTAACTTCGCAGCGCCTGTTCACAGCAGACACCGCAAGACTGTCAACCTCTAACATCCCAAAATACCACTGCCAGGTATCGCGCCGCCCACCTCCCGCCTCATAATCCCTCCCTTTATCGGACATTGAGATTTTTGTCGTAGCCGGGTCTTTTTTAGTCCAACCGACTACTACTATAGAGCTACAACTATAGTAGTAGTCCGAAAGTTGTCTATAAGCAAAATTAATCCCTGTAATTAGCCGTTTTTGCAGGTTTTTCCTTGATATTGGAGGCGGTATTTTGATATAATGGCAAAACTTAGCAAGTTGGGTGGATGTTGTAATAATCCCGTGGTAGAAGCCTGAAAAAAAATAAATTTTTAGATTGACAGTTTTTGATGTAGTTGTTATATTGCTGGCTTCGTGTTTAGGCTTTTAATTTCCTGAAGCATATCACGGTTGGGGATGGATTCCCGTTATTAACCTGGGACGTTGTCTAACATCATTAGGCGATGCCTTTGGTGAAGGGATTTGTCGAGGACGCTCCCGAAGAGGGTAATGGGAATTGTTGTCTTAGTTTAGCAGAGTGGGAAAACTGTGACAATTGGGATTGCGAGAGGACTCTTTCGTGTCACGGCGTTGCTGTATGCAGCCGCAGGCGTAATCGTTGCGCCCGCGAAAGGTGCCCGCGCACCTGTCCCGGTCAACACACATAGCTTCACTCGTTATCAGTCACTGACTGCTTTTGGATTACCGCCTCGGGCGGTGTACTTTGTTTGTTTTTCGCCCGCCTTTATTTTTAGTAACCTCTCACGGGGCCCTCCCCCTTTCATTTGAGAGATTGCTCTTCGAACTAAAGAGAGTGTACTCGCGAAACACTCTTTGCGTTTGTTCGAGCCATTGACCTCTGGCCAATTGACCTTGTTGTTCTGTCGGAGGTAAATGTTACAACCTTAGTTTGAGAAAATTGTGGGAGAATTCAATATGATGAAAAGTTTAAAACTAATAGTGTTGTTGTTCATCGCTTCGTTCGTGATGAACCAGCCGGCTTCTGCTGTGCCGACCTTTCAGGTCTGGAGCCCGGACTACGAATACGCTGGTGATTGGGGACCGGACGAGCAGACTTGGTTTGTAACCAACAGTTCGTTCGAGCTGGTTGTTGCAGGCGCTTACACTAATGGCACTACCAGTCTGACAAATGTCACGCTGCTTTTGTCTGTGCCCCATGGAGAAGTTGGAACGATCAATTTCCTCAGTGGTGACACGGCAACACCGCTGACGGTGAAAACAGACCTGCTGGGCAATCCTAGTGATACGCCCCCCCTTAATCCCACTGCGGAAGCCACGCTGCCTACGAATGGCCCCGCAACTGGTTTTGATACCTTGGATTTCCTGCCGGTTGCCCCGGACAATATCGCAAACTACAACAATCATTTTCCTCTGCATGATGATGTCTCCGATTTTCTGGTTTATGACATCGGTCCTTTCGGCAGTGTGGAGCGTATCCGCGACTACAATGCCGATCCCTGTGAAACCTATGACCCTTGTGCGCCACCATCTAATACATTGGGCGAACTCAGGACATTCACCGTTGAAGTAGAGGGTTTCAGTTGGGTGCATTTTGACGTCTACGGATTGGCAGATACTGACTGGAGAATCAGCCCTGGCTCACATGACGTGACCTTTATCCCTGCTCCGGGAGCTGTTTTGCTGGGAAGCGTTGGTATCGGGATTGTTGGCTGGTTGCGAAGACGAAGAACGCTGTAACACTGCCGGTATGAGGAACAAAACACCGGCGTGTTTCACAGAAGCAGATGAGCAAAAAGTACTGAGAAAGGAAATGTGAATAGGAAATTAAAAATGAAAAAAATTGGTAATCGTTTTATGGAGAAATCGTTAGAAATGGAGCAGTGTTTATGAGAAAAATTGTTTTTTCGGTTTTAGTTTTGGTGTTGGGTCTGGCAGGCGTTGCAAACGCCGATGCCACTTTTACATTCGCGCCTGACCCGACAACCATGACGGCAAATGGTCTGGACCACTATATGTATTACACCTGGGGAATAAACTTTGATATTCCCGGCGGAGAGAGCATCTCCAGTGCTGTTCTTACATATACGGACATCTACGACTGGAGACCTGAGCCGGATTGGTTGTACACTCATCTTTTGGATAACCCCCCTGAAGGTGTTACGTCCTACTGGGACGGTCAGGGAGGTGGCGATGATTTCGCCGGCCAAGGTCCGCTAATCGGAACCTGGTCTGACCCTGCTGGTGGCATCGGAGGAGCTACCGACGTAGTGTTCACCTTTGACGGGTCTGAGCTCGCAACGCTGAATACTTACGCGTCCGATGGGCTGTTCGGCTTCGGGATTGATCCGGACTGTCACTATTTCTTTGACGATGGTGGTATTGAATTTGAGATTATAACCACTCCTCTGGATAAAGCCGCCCACACTCCGGCGCCGGGGGCAATTATGCTCGGCAGCGTTGGCATTGGCATTGTCGGCTGGTTGAGAAGACGCAGAACGTTGTAAGTTGGTACATAAGTGTTAAACCCTCTCATGTTAGAGGGAATGAAGAATGAAAATACTTGTATTAACCAGAATTTGTTTAGTTGAAAGGAATTAAAAGAGGAAAAAATGATGAGGAAAATTGTACTTACAACCTTAGTGATTTGTCTGTTTGCCTCTACGGCCCGGGCAGGTCCAATATTCACGTTCAGTCATAGCGATCTGTTGGGACTGGAACAAATTGCCCCGCTTCCACCGGGCTTTGAGTTATTTGGTGTAACTGACGTTGTAGATGATTACACCAACGGGGGGCGCGGCATGATCGGAGAGGTTGGCTACTACGGCTTCTTGAATGCCGGCAGTGTATTTATCGGAACCGAGGCTCTGCCTGACTTAAGCGGTTTTACTGGTTACGCACTGAGGCTCAGTAATGACAACGAACAGAGTTGGCAGGTAGGATTATTCGTAGCCAGTGGCTCCGAGTTCACTTCTACTGATCTGGTTATGTTGGAGCCTGGCGAATCAGTGGACCTTTCCATGTCCCTTGTCGGTGATCTTACTTCTATTGGGTTCGTGGTTGCTACCGGCAATGAATCGCTTGATGCGTACCATGTTTCGGCGGCC
>SDBT01006366.1_pt1 | contig 19599 bp, 34 predicted proteins | sample 2277101 | NCBI WGS metagenome assembly SDBT01 (sample SAMN10404973, study PRJNA504765) | marine sediment metagenome | isolation source: marine sediment core GS10_PC15, 103 cmbsf | place: Arctic Ocean: Southern Knipovich Ridge | collected 2010 | reverse complement strand
GTCTAAAATCTTTTGGAGCCGTTCGGTTTCTTCTTTAGTTATCTTTTTTTCGGTAGCCAATTTAGTCATAGCCCTCTTTTTGTCAGCAAGAATCTTCTTCTCACGCTCAACAGCCTCGGCTTTCAGCTTCTCATTTTCAACCCTGATACGCTCCTGTTCTTCAGCTTCGGCTTTTTCTTTAGCGATACGTTCGGCTTCCATACGCTCCTCAATTTCTTGACGGATTTTATTTTCCTCTTTAGCTTTCTGGATAGCACCGAACTTTTCCTGCTGTTCAAGATGTTGTTCGATAGGTACAATCAATGCTTTGAGAACGTTAGCGATGCCGTCAATAGCCTTGCCTTCTCTCAATGCTTGTTCTTTTAATTCTTTGCGAGTTTTTTCTACTGCAATTCGCTTATCTCTTAAGAACAACCGTCCTACTTTTGCCATTTGCATCTCTGCGGTCTGAGTAGCGTCTGTTACAATAAGAGTTTTCGCTTTTTGTTCCCACTCGGCAGCGATTTCAAAATAGTTTTGGAACTTTTCCAGCATTATTGTAGCCTTTGCTGGTTCAAGACCGCTTTCTTTAACAATTAATTGGAGTTTGTTTTCTTCAACCATTTTTTTGCCTTTCCTATTTCTTTAATTTGCTTTTCTTCTTCGCCGAGCCACCACTGGTCGCGGAGGTTCAGGAAACGTTTGTAATGTATATCGTACATGTTTGAGAAGTCTTTGTAGTTCCAGCGTTTTGTGGTCTTGTTGTATTTCAGGAAGCTGTGGGCTTGGATAGGCAGAGTCTTTGTGCACTCGTGGCTTTCGCACAAAATCTCTACTAAATCATCACAATTCTCTGTGTCTATGAGTGTGCATATTTGATTATTATACGCCTTCCGATACGCCGCCAACTGCGGCTTCCAATCCTCATAATAGCTGCCCTTGCCCGTTTTTATGTCTATCATCGTAACCACGCCATCTTTGGTACACACAAGGTCATACCGGCCTGCGTAGCCCTCGCCATAGACAACCTGCTCCTGTGAGATAGGCACGATCTTGTTCTTCTCACACCACGCGTACAAGCCTTTGTATAGGTGGCGGAAATCATCGTCCCACACCAGCTTACAATCCTCGTACTCAGTCTTGCCGTCAATCCGATGTTCTTTGGTATAGAACACGCCGGGATTGTGCTCAAGACACATCTTGCTGAAATACCGCTCTGCTATGGCGTGAACTTTCGTGCCGAACAGGGCGGCGGCGTTCCACTGGCGGCGGTATTCGGTGCGGGCTTGTTCTAATGCAGTATATTCTTCAACAATACCATTATAGGCATTAGACTCAAAATTGATATAATCCACCGCCACATCTACCGCCGCTTGTATCAGGAACGGCTTATCCAGTAGGCCGGTGATAGTGGTAACAGATGGGTATTCCGTTACTTTTTCGCCGGTTTGCGGGTTCGTGCCGTCTGTAGGGTACATCCTGTCAGCCATTCTGCAATTCCTTTAATTCACGGTTGAGTCTGTCTACCCAAATACTCACACAATCCTGTGTTTTCCGATAGCAGTCGTAAGAATCCTTCCTTATACGTTCAGCGTAAGTACGTTCTTGTTCCAATCGTTTTATTTGGTCTGCTTTATTCATCAAACATCGTCCTTTTTACGTATCGTGCAAGATAAGCTATCGTAAAAAAACCTCTAATGCTTCCATTATCATAGCAACGGCCTCTTCTACTGCTATTTTTTCATCAAATGCTTTTTGAACTTTTTCGTTCGGTGTAAATGGTAGCGTAATTTTTTCACTCATAATTTTCCCTTTCTAATTTTCGTTAAATAGTTCATAATCTTCATATCGCTCGTAAATTATATCCTGCTCCTCCGCCGATATAGGCCGGAACCACCCGCACGGAAACTGCCTGCGTTCGTCACCGGTGCGTTCACGTTCGTCTCTGTCGGGGTGGTTCATTTCTGCCTCCAGTCTTCAAAAAACTTAGCATTCTCACAATCCGCAACATATCTATCCCACTTCGCCGCTGTCTTAGGGCCGTAAACGCCATCTACCACAAGCTCCTCATGCCTGATCACGTTGTCGTTAAGGAACTGTTGTAGCACCTCTGGCCCCTGTGCCACAAAGTCAGCGTAAGAGGAAGCCCCGACCCGTGCCGAGGCTTCCCTGTCCATGATAAGGAGGGGAATAAGGAGAATTATTGATATTCCCATTAACACAACTACACTCGTAAGCACCTTATTACTTGTTGTCATTTGTTCGCTTCCTTTTTTGCCGTTGCCAGCACTCGCCCGAATTGGTGGTAGAACTCGGTGGCTTCGTCTATTGTGTACCAGTCACCGGAGATATGAATCGGTGCATTCGGTGAACTATTAAGGTTATAGCGATAGTAATGCACACCAAAATTAAACTCCTCCAACGGCTCGCTCATAGCCTTAAGGTCGTCGAAGATGTTGCCGAGGACAGGGGACGGATAGTATTGCTTATTAGATTCTTCATTGACATTAAAAACACTCCCGGTGCCAGCTGTAACTATCTTAAAATCACAACTAAGAGCTATTCTGCCCTTGCATCCGGGGCTTGAACTGTACCCGTAATCCCCATGCTTCGGCTTGAACTCAGGCTTGTCAAGTGCGGCGAGCTTGGACTCTGCGTTAGCTATAGTGGCCTTATGGTCTGTTATGTTGTTCGTGCTTTCCGCTATCAGCTTCTCTAAAATCTGTCTTGTCTCAATCATAATACTATCCTTTCATAGATATAGGGCCACCGGCCAGTACGTGATGAGCATAACTGGGGGGAAAACCGATGGCCCTTGTTTGGTGAAGGAGGTAAATTGTGTTATGCTCATCTTTAATCATACCAGCATTATAACACCAGCCAGAGGCATTGCAAGCATTAAATTCAGCCCATTTTGGCCCATGTGTGTTTTCAGGCTAATAAAGCACATTCGGTGAAATAACAGCAAGATAGTTGCATTTTATAGCATGATATTTTTTTTATTTAGTGCTTGCATTGTCCCGGACTTATGGTATAATGCGAAATATGGATACTCGGCTGGACGACATTGAGCAGGCATTTAAGAATTACAAGCGTAATTTGTTGCTTTTGCAAGATGATCCGACAGTCAGAGATTTAGCTCAAGAGGCATTTAAGATTTTGATTCAGCTTGACGCGGAGCAAATAACAGAAATTCGAGAGAAGTTGCACGATAATGATTTAAAATAGCCGAGAGGCTTAGATATACCGAGTGGCGAAATGGTAGCCGCCCTTGTTGCTAACTACTTCAAGAGCTTGAATGAGCGAAGTTTGGATTTCCAACCCAAGCGGAGTGAAACGCATTTTGGAATATGCGAAAGTAAAGACGCAAGGTTCGATTCCTTGCCTCGGTTTTAGATATATGACCTTGTAGCTCCGCACGGCCCGCGGAGCGATATTGGCAACCGTAATCTTCGGAGTGCGGGACAATGCAGGTTCAATTCCTGCTGAGGTCTTTATGATTAACAGAGTGAGCAAAAGCCAGAGGCTCGGTAGACTGGCAGGTAGTAAAGACCTTCGAAGGGTTTTGGAAGCGTCTTACCTTCAGGCTGCACGTAGTATGTGCAAGGGTGAGCTTGATTACACCTCGGCCCGATGCCGTGCCGAAACAGCAATGAAATAATCAAGAGGTGGACAGCGCGACCGACGTAGCGGGAAAGTCGCTCAGAAACATCTTTTATACAAGGTGTTTTTGCGCTCCCTCTGTAACAAGAATATCTTAAGAGTAAGAAGAAGTTAAAAACTTAAAAATGTTGTTTAAGATGCTTCATTTTAAGTATATGGAGTCTTGAAATACAGGCTCCATCATAAATAACAGCCTTAAAAGGCTTTACAAGATATGAGTGCCACCTCTACTAAAACATTCTGGAAGCTCTTAAAAGCAGCTTTCAACTTGCCTGAGTTGCGCAAGTTTAGCCAGGTAAATGAAAAGTACAAGTCGGTGCGTAATCAGATCAGCTCTGTAAAAAGTAAATAACTGGGCTTTGCAGGCAAACTATTTGCAAAGGAGCAAAGTATGAGAACAGTAGTATTTGGGTCGCAAGACCACACGAAAGTATTAGTTTGTGATGAGCGCGGCTTCGGCAACGCCAATCATAAGTATAAGATTCAATTGATAGATGGGAAAACTTTGGGAGAGATAAACTTCCAGAAAGGGCCGGTCAAAGAACATGGTCGGAACGGCATACACAACGAGGACTTGTTAGCTGTTGTAGCTGACAGGTTGTCGGGTTTTCAAGGAGGCGATTTCGCGTGTGAATCGAACCAAAAGGCTCTTGAGAGTGTCTTAGATGCTCTTAAACACCTCCGTATTCGTACAGAAGTGCGAAAAGCCAGAAACGTAGAAGGAACAAATGTAAAATAACAATTAGCAAGGCCCAGTTAGTTCTATAGTATTGGAGATGAGATGAAGTTACCTAAAACAGTGGATATTTGCGGTAAGACGTATGCTATTATCCAGAACAAAAATAGAGGCGGCGGCTCTGGTTCGGGGACATGTCTTGAACAAACAACTGCAAGATAAGGAATTCGGACAATACCTTCTTCTACCCACTCGGCTTCCTCATAAATCAATGGAGCTAAAGATATAGATTTACGGTTTTTCCGTTTAACCTTAAAACCGCTTCCTGACGAAAAGTAAGAACCACTGGAAGTCATATATTGTTTCTCGCAAGCCACTATATCACCAATATTTAGCTGTTCAACTGTTAAATTGCGTTCTAACATAATCTAAGGCTCCTTTAATTAAAGTAATATTGGTTTTAACAATACTCACGCCCTCGGCCCGTGCAGGCTCCGGGGGTGGATTGTTAGCTATTGTCTGGAGTAATAGTGTCATCTTGCTTACAATCATACGAGCAATATCTGAGGTATGGCGAGTCAGGATTGTCCGGGCGAAGCTCTTCGCCAGGAATAATGCATTTACCACATAAACTGCAATGATAGTGTTCTATGTTAATTTCCATTGTTCTAACTCCTTTACTCTATGGCCCAGCCGGGCCGGGTTAAATTAAACTTTTTCTTTCTATAGTCGCATAGCTGTGATGATTTCTTTTATACTGCCGTTTTTTTGAAAATGTTGCCAAGCGTCTTTATCAGTCTTTTTGCCAGCAGCGACTCGGAACCGAGCCAGGACGACAATACAAGCGGTGCGCAAAATAAGGTATTTTTCTCTGTCTGTTTTCATAATATCAACTCCTTAAATAACACCGCACAATCGCGGATAATGCCAGCCAGCCGAGTCGAACGGCTGCAATCCGGGGCTGGCGGATGGTGTTAGCTATATTGTCTTGTTTCTGTGTACTGTTCAATGGTTAGCCATGTTTCTTGCAAATAATACTTGTTGCAATCATCATATTTGGCCCGTTTTTCAAAAGTGTAGCCGGTATGTTTCACTGTACCGTCCGGCAGGTCGATGTAGATTTTACTTGTGCAACGGCCAAATTCACGGAGACCGGACTTGTACAAATCGGACATATTATCAATGATAGTGTCGTCAATATCTATTGATTCCTCTCCAATGATGCAATTTTCAATCTTATTATACCACGTTGTTTTGATTTGATGTGTTGCTGTTTCCATAATCTTAATTCCTTAAATTAAAGGTTTATCATTTATATTAGTGTGTCAATGCTTTTATTCTCTGTATGCCACTCTTGAACTTTGGCTATTTCCTTCATAATTGAAGCGTAGATTTTATCATCAAGATCAAGCGTTTCCATATAGTCAATCCAACAGTCAATAAAATCGCCGTGAGATACACCATAATCGCCGTTCTCGTTAGCTTCCAACATAATATCAACATCAATATAAGTGTCGTTTATCATGTGATGTTGTGGATTAAGCAGAGTTTCCGATTCAAATACCTGGTAATCTTCCGAGTCTAATAGTTCCTGTAGTGTTTTAATCATGATCTTAATTCCTTATTAATAAATAGTAAATTCTGCTTCGTTAATATTAAGCCATTTAAAATGGTGGTCTTCTATTAGTGTCAATGAAAGTGTTTCTATGCGGTCCTTAAAAGCCATTTTTGTTTCTACTTCTTTTCCTGTAGTGTCTCTGACTATATGTATCTTTGTTGTCATGATCTAAACTCCTTAAATAAGCAAAGACCGACAGCCAGCTACAACGCGACTTGTTTGCTGGACTATCAGCCTTTGCAGTTTGGTTTGATTGCTTTGAGTTGTGTTGTTGTCGCATTGCATAATCATAGTATCGGCTATAAGTAAAGATAAGTCAACATAATTCTCAAAAACTTTGCATAATAAGCAGAATTGTGTTATTAGTGCTTGACAAATCATATAAAGTGTGGTATAATGCGAATAATGGCTATACAAGCGAAAACAAATAGCAAGATAGCGGTGAAATCGGCGGGTAAACAATGACTCACGCAGACGCAATCAAAATAATCCGGCAAGTATGCGAGCTGGTAACGGCGGATTACAAGACACACCAGCGGATACAAGAAGCTCTGAAAGTGCTGGATAAAAAGCAAAAGGCGGATAAATAGTCATGGAAGAGCATATTGACATTAAAATCGGTTGTAAGTGCGGTGGTGAGCTTAGAATGGCTCATCCAGTATTAGAGGAATTTTGGCCGATGAAGCTAACTTGTGGCGAATGTGGAACAGAGTATAAGGTCAGCAAAGCAGAAAAGGCGGATAAATGACAAACAATGTGAATAAAACGCTCCAGAATAGCCCAGGAGCCACGAACGCGAACAAAAGGGCACAGAGACCAATAACAAACAAAGAAAAAGCGGACAATCTGGAAATCGGCGAAACGATAGATTTTGGCACAATATTTGGGATATCATATCAAGCATGGATAAGGTTAGATAATAATAAGTACTATGAAAGTGTGGATAAATGCCTAACATAAAGGATGATAGTACGGTAGAGGTGATAGCGAGGTTGTTTACAGGTGAATGTAAAAGAAATATAACAAAAACGCTTATAAAGGTAGGATATAGCGAAAAGTATGCTGACAGGCAAGGGTACAAATTGTTGGGCAATATTGGGGTAAGAGCCGCAATCGCACGTATTGACGCCGAATCGGTGAAAAAGGCCAAATTATCAATAGCAGAAGTGCTCTCTGATTTAGAATGGGGCATCGTTAAAGCTCGTGAAAAAGAGGATTTACCGGCCCTGGCACGACTATCAGAGCTTAGAGGTAAGTATTTAGCAATGTTTACCGATGTACACCGTGACGAAACACAACAACCTGCTCCACTGTCTGACGCAGACAGGGCAGAGCTTAAGCGCTTATCTGGCATACAGTTAAAGACAGGGAGTTGATATGATATGTAAATGGTATAAGTGTGATAACGAGCTTACAGGGCGTCAGCGCGGGTATTGTTCGGATAAGTGCCGTATGGCCCATAAACGGGCGAATAGAACGCTTGAGCCACAGTTCACAAACTCGAACAAACCCGAACAAACCAAACCCGAACAAACCAAACCCGAACAGCTACCTGAGGACATGTTCACGGCTCAAATACCATGGGCGCAAATACACGCTCTGCCGATGGGTGTGGTGCGGTCAACGTGCCGACCTGATGGGCCTGTAAGCTGGGGCGGTAACTGGTGGGACCAGCCTGAATATGCACAGGCCATAGAGCAGCTTCTAACCAACGACCCGCAAGACCTAACAGATCAAGGTGTACTCGTACCTGTCTGGGTGTATCAATACTCATACGAGCCAGCACAAGCGGCGTCAGTCAACGAACAGCCGGCAGAGGCAAGGATATAGCCATGAATCAAATTAAGAGCTTAAAATCGAACACGAGGGCAAAGAGGGGGTGGGGGAGGGGACAGGCCCCCGGTCGATGTGTATATATATATCAGCCTTCCGTGTAATCCACTTTAACAAGTTCTGGACACAGGAGCGATAGAATGAAAGTTATGTTAGTTTTGGTGATGTGTGGTATGGTTCGCGTCAAATGCTCAAGGGTGAGGGGATAGAAATAATTACTGGTCAGGTCTGGGAGAATAAATTCAGTGGCGACTCCAGGAAAGTTTTTGATGTTAGCGAAAAGTATGTCATTTATGGATATACTAACGAAAGCGACATTTACAGGATTCTCAACCAACACATTACAGGTGTAAAAGAAACTAAGTAGAGCGTAAATAATGATAGACCTTGACGACCCTAAGTTGAATGACAAGATGATACAGGTAGATCCGTGTCGTTGGGCGGTGGCTCATGGCATAAAGTTAATGGGCGGCACCACTTTCACTTTAGAGGGTTGCGGGTATATGGGTCTGATAATGCGTGATTCATCTCGTTACATGGCTATTATGAAGGGAACACAGGCTCGTATAACTACGGCGATGATGATAGTGAGTATTCACGCTCTTCGGTACGGTTTTTATCCTCAGGGCGTGATTTACTATTTTCCCAGTCGTGACGCTGTGGAGGATTTCAGTAAGACTCGTTTCACTCCTTTGATAAGTGACAATCCGTGCATACGCAAGTTCTTAAAGTCTACTGACAGCGTTTTCGCTAAGAAGGTAGGCAAGTCGTTTCTTACTTTGAAGGGTGCTACGGCGACGATGAATTTGAAGGGTCGCAAGAAGGACAGTGCATCTGTTCGTTCTACGCCTGCTGACATGGTAATCCGTGACGAGCGTGATTTATTTGACGATTCGATGGTTGAGATGACTAAGGACAGGTTATTAAATTCTGATTTCAAGCGTGAGGTGGATTTAGGTTCACCTACCATGCCTGATTTTGGTATAGCAAGGCAGTTCGGTTATTCTGACCAGAAGAACTCGATGTCGAAGTGTGGGGCCTGCGGCGGATACACATGTCTGGCGGACGAATTTCCGAACTGCATTAAGTATCGGCGTGGTTCTACTCACGAGGAGTTCGCTCCTTACTTCGGGTGTATTAAGTGTGGTAAGGAGATTCCGGTTTTAGACCAGGAGTTCGTGGCCAGGTACCCCGGCCGGGCCATTTCCGGATACCATATTCCTCATCTGATTACTCCTAAGTGTGAGGTTCAAATGGTAATGGACAGATGGGCCGAGGCCCAGGCTGACGGCAGTAAGATGGGTACGTTCTACAATTCTATCTTAGGTCTGCCTTATATAGCGTCTGAGGATAGATTGACTGAAAGCGACGTTTTTGCTTGTTGTGGTAATGACGTGATGAGGACTAATATCTCTATCCGCCAGACCGCGATGGGGGTGGACGTCGGTAAGAGATACCACACTATTCTAATTGGAGAAAAGGTTGACGAGAAGAGGGCTAAGGTTATTTATGCTTGCAGGGTTAAGGGGTTTGACGCTGTTTACGAGGTGAGTAGAAAATATAATGTAAAGAGTGCGGTCATCTGCTTACGCCCTTATGAGGAGGAATTTAATAACTTCAGAGAGAAGTACAGTAAGAAGATGCGGATATACGGCTCTGAGTATAATCCGAGCTACAAGCAAAAACCATACATGAAAGTTGACGAGAAGGTTGGAGTTTACACGCTTCACCGAACACAGGCGTTCGATAAGTCTCATGCGTGGATAAAGAATAAAGAAATAGAGTTCCCTCGCAAGTGTGAGGAGATGGACGAAGTGGCCAAGCAAATTTGCAATTGTGCCAAGATTTTAGAAGAAGATGAAACAGGCGATAGGATATATAAATACATCAAACTCGGAGACGACCATTATCGCAGTGCGCTGAATTACTTACAGATAGCACTTGGAGATTTAACTAACTGGCAGGGCATGGGTGCGCCCGGTTACACTTCGGTCGGTTCTGGATACAATGCTCTAACATATGGATTATAAGGAGAGAGTAATGGATAGAACAACAGAATGTATCAAATGTGACAAAGAATTTCAACGCCCTGAAGATGTAGAATGGGGCGGCGAATTTACGTGCCCACACTGCGGTGCGGAATATAATAGTTCGTTTGATACCCAATGCGGTCTTATTGTAGAATTATCTTAGACAGGAATAATTATGGGTTTCTTATTTGGTACAAGTAAAGCGAAGGCTCCTAAGCCGCAAGCGCCGGTTCCTACACCTACACAGGTGGACGAGGACGTTAAGCAAAAAGACAGGGACAGACGAAGACAAAGGATATCGCAAGGCGGTCGCGGTGGTACGATACTCAATCAGGGCCAGTCGCTCGCCAGTGGTAACGCGACGATTCTTGGCAGGAGCACGGTATGATATTGATGTTTATATATGGAATTAGCATAGGATTTATAATTGCATGTCTTTGTATAGGATATGATATTAAGCATGGCAATATAGACGGAGCGGAATAATGGCGGACAGTTTAGGTGCAAGATTAAAACTTCGTATGAAGATGCTCGAAGAGGTCAAGCGACAGTACGAAGACAGGGACTACGACATTGCGAGGTACGTGAACCCCCGTCGCGAGCTTCTGCGTGATTCCCAGAGGTACGACGACAAGGGTGAGACTCGTGGCAAGATGGCGTACAGTGGTGTACCTAACTCTGCGTTGGGTACATGGGTAGACGGTATGCAAGGCCACATGGTATCTAAGTCTTTAACGTGGTTTAAAAGTGTTCTGGGCGATCACGTTCTTAACCGGGTGGACGATGTTCAGTTTTACTTGCAGGAATATGACGAGGCTATGTACGGTGAGTTTAACCGGTCTAATTTTTACGCTATTCTCGGCGAATGGTTCCGGGACGCCGGTTCCATCGGTACGGCCACATTATTTACAGAGGAGGACTTAGGTCGGCAGGTAGCTGTTCACATTCCTATCCACCCTCGCGAGATATTCATATCCGAGGACAGGTACGGTGAGGTGGACACTGTTTTCAGAAAGTTCTTTCTTACGGCGAAACAGGCTGTGCAGGTATTCAAGGAACAACTTGACCGTCTGGGCCGAACCATAATTGAAAACGCCGAGAAGCATCCTGAGAAGAGGCACGAGTTTATTCACGCCACGTTCCCTAACGACGACAGAATGTTCGGGAGCATATTATCTATCCATAAACCTATAGCATCTGTGTATCTACAAATGGACGGTAATAAGGAAATTGAGGACGGCGATGTAGTTAAGCGGTCGGGGTTTGATAATAACCCTTACGCTGTGTGGCGACTCCGCAAGAACTCTGATGAGATATACGGTTACTCCGCTGCCGCCGATGCTATGGTGGAGATTAAGAAACTCAACCAGATGAGCAAGACATTACTTACAACCGCGCACATGGCGTCCGGACAGGGGCCGTGGAATGTTCCAGAGCAGATGAGAGGTAATACAAGGATTTTCCCTGGCGGTCATAACTACTTTGAAAAAGGTGGGGACACAATCAGCGCAATCAATACAGGTATAAATTATCCTATCGCTATAGACAGGGAAGAAAAGATACAACGTATCATAGAAGATAAATACCGTGTAGAGTTCTTTCTTATCTTAGCGAGGGCCGAGCGTGAGATGACTGCTACGGAGATCATGGAGCGTCAATCGGAGAAATCCGTTCTACTCGGCCCCCAGGTTGACCGACTCGAAAGAGAGGGTTTATCGAAAGTGTTCGAGCAGGTTTCCGAGATAGCTGACAAGGCGAACAGATTACCCGAACCGCCTCAGATTCTTATAGACGCTGTTGAGCAGGCCAAGGCAGAGGGCAGGAACCCTGCGACTATAGATATACGGTTCATCGGGCCGCTGGCTCAGGCACAAAGGCGACTGTTCCAGATGCAGCCGGTGAAGAACGGGATTAACGAACTGGCTCAAGCTGCTGTAGTGTTTCCCAAGGTTCTCGACAGGGTAGACCCTGACAGGTTGGCCGAGCGGATACTCGACTCTACCAACTTCCCGCAGGACGTAATGCGCACGGACGCCGAACTGGCCGAGTTCAGGGAACAAGAGGCACTTGAAATGCAACAGACCCAGGCGATGGCGGCGATGCAGGCTGGCGCCGATGCTTATCCAAAACTAACAGGCGCCCCGGAGTCCGGCAGCCCCGCCGAGGCGTTACAGGAAACAGTAGGAGCATAGAATGGACGAAACGGTAGCAAGTTACAGACAGTGTTTTATGACCGACGCCGGTAGGCGGGTGCTCGGTGATTTGCTTATTACGAGTGGTTACTTTGATTCGAACTTGACTACCAAGGGCGAGATAGCTGTCCAGAACTTCGCCAAACGGATAGTCAAGAAACTTGGGATATGCGATACGCCCGATAAAGTAAATGAATATGTCAACGGATTATTGAATCTGAAAGGAATGTAAATGGCAAAGAAAACAGAAAAGAAAACAGCTAAAGTGAATATTATAACATCACGAGATGTGCATATATTGAAATTGACTAACGAAGTTAAAGCACAGGCAGAAAACATATTTGAGTTAAATCAACGCATTGACTCTATCATAAATGCGCACGAGCAATGCAAAAGATTGAAAGGGTTGTAACATGCCTCATCACACACTTGCAGAGAAAAGAAAAAACAGACGTAATGTTAGAACAGCCAAAAAGGCAAAGAAAATCAGGAAGAAATAAGGAGAGATAGCAATGGCAGAAGAAACTGACCTTCTAACTGTAGAGGCTCCGGCGGAGCCGACTCAATGGTATTCGGAAGAAAACAAAGAGGTTGTTGACAGATGTGGTTGGAAAGAACCGAACGATGTGATTAAGGGCTATCGAGGGTTGGAGAAAGATTACAGTGGTAGAGTAAAGATGCCTTCGCCTGAGTCGAGCGCGGAAGAAATCAGGGCGTTCTATCAGAAAACAGGTTGCCCTGAGAACCCGGAGGGGTATGAAATAAAAGACGTTTCCGAAAATATACCTCGAAGTGAAAGTGTCGAGGCGGCGATAAAACAGATTGCCTACGACCAGGGTGTGAGTAAGCAGGCATTTGAAAGTATCGTTAAGGGATATTACGACCAACTCGCCGCCGACTTGCAAAAGGGTAGAGAGCAAGGTGAGGTTGAGTTAAGGCAGGAGTTCGCAGACGAGTACGATAAGGTTGTTACTATCGCTAACAGGTTCTTTGATACCTGTAGTGAAGAATTTTGTGATTTGGTAAAGCAGTCTGGTCTTGCAAATCATCCTGTATTTATTAAAGAGTTTATGAACAAAGGAAAACAAACTATGTCGGATACGCTTATTAAAGGTGGAGGCGGTGAAACAAAGAAGGATGATTATACACCTGCCAATACCAGTAGTCCTGGAATGTATGCGCATGGTGAAGATGAAGAAAGTGAAAAAGCTCGTGCTTACTTTACAGCACGTGGACATAAATATTAAATCTCCGAAAGGACAAAGATTTCATATATGAATACCAGGGCAACTCGAAAGAGCCTGAAACTGGGATAGTACCTCACTGACTAAGTGTGTAATAGCAGTAAGAGCCGAAAAATCGGACAACTCCTACGAACATAGTAAATGTTTAATTTAATAAAAGGAGTTTAATGATGGCTATTGATGCTGTTAATTTCGACGACCGCGAAAATTTAGTTTTAGCGGCAAAGATGACACATAATCAAGAGATTATAGACGTCGCCGAAGTTCTAAACGAGGTGAACGACCCTATAATGGACTTCATAGTTCAGCGAGCAAATGATATTACCTCTCATGTAATATCGAGGCGTACCGCTTTGCCTGGTTCTCAATGGGTAAAGGTTGGAAATGGTTGGAACGCAACCACCGGCCTTATCAATCAGGTTCGCGAACACATGGGTTCACTCAAGGCAAGATACCTCTGCCCGGAGGATGTCATGCGTCTACAACCCAATCCTGCCAAGTATCGTATGCAGCAGGAACGTGCTTACATCGAGTCTATGGGCCAGGAACTTATCAATACGTTATTTGGTAACTACTCAGCTGGTACTTTAAGTCCTACGACTGACCCACCGGAAGAATTTGCTGGCCTGCAACGCAGGTATGGCACACTCAGTACAGGTTCCAGTTATGTTATAAGTAACGGACATACCACCGACGATAACACCAACACCTCTATATGGTTCATCCAACATGGCCCCGACAAGTGCTATTTAACCCATCCTCGTAACACAGACGGTGGTGGACTCAAGAAAAATGACAAGGGTTTAGTTTATACCCTTGGCGACAACGCTTCTTCGAGTGCATCGCAACGCAATAACCAGTTATGGGCTTATATAACTGAGTTTGCATGGGATGTAGGTCTTGCGATTGAGGATATGCGTTCTGTAAAACGCCTTTGCAATATCGACCCTGACCATACTGCTACTGACACCTTGAACGAGGATTATATCATTCAGATTCGCAACAATTTCAAAGGCAATGTAGTGCCGTTTATGTATTGCAACGAGACTACATTCACTCAACTACAGATTCTTGCCAAGGACAAAACGAACGTCCATTGGACAGAAAACAACCCGTTTGGTAAACCACAACTTTATTTCCTCGATATGCCTATTCGCAGATGCGATGGAATATCTGATGTGGAAGCTGTAATTTCTTAGAAAGGAGCTTAATATGATATTTGATGCGAAATTTGAAATAGCTGACGATGCCGACCTTTATGCTGATGGCACGACAGCTTACATTACCACTGGTAAAGAGATTGACTGGGTCAAGTCTGGCCTTAACATCGGCCAGGGAACTCCAATCTATCTGAACATTATCGTGGGAACTACTGTTTACTCAGGCGGAACAAGTTGTCAGTTTTTCCTGGAAGTCGACGATACATCTGAAGGGCACGATAGCACTTTCAAGCGCGTTCTTATGACCGATGTGCTTGTAACTGCTGACCTGGACGCCGTTGGTGACTTTATTTATAGCGGTGCTGTTCCCGTAGACGTTGATGCGGAAAGATACCTGTTACTTGGTGTTACCACTGTCGGTACATTTACGCAGGGCAAGGTCAACGCCTGGTTAAGTAATGCACCGATAGGTACTGCCTCTGACTTACAAGTAGATGAGTCTAATATTTAATGAAAGGAGCTATACAATGAAAAAGTTTTTAATAATTCTACTCTTCATTGTCTTTATGGCTCAACCTTGTATAGCAGCATTAGACCCAAGTATAGATAACAGAAAGACTTGGAAAAATGCGTATCGCTTTACGGGCAAGCCTAAAGACTTATTTACAGACTGGTGTGAGGCGGTTGAGGATGCTTTAGATGGTACATCTGGAGTTAGTTCTCTGTACTTCTCCGGTCTTACAACTGTGGTCGGTGAAGCATTAACGACCGAAGGCACTCTCTTCTACGATACTGATACGAGTGTTTTGAAGTATTACACAAGTTCGTGGCAAGACATTGGGAATACAACGGCAGGTAGTACTCTTGACCAAGCGTATAGTGCCGGTCAAGGCATTACCATTGACGTTGCTGCGATGGCATTGTCTCAGGGCGATACCGCATGGTCAACATTGACTGTAACGTCAACCGCTGGTTCTACAAATGACTACGATTGCGTAGTTATTACTACGGCTGGTGCAGGTTACACTGGTGACTCACTTTTTATCGATGGTGTTTCAGGTAGTACGGATATTCGTGGCGATAGTTGGAATATGTCACAGGCTGGAGTACTTACATTCTCCAATGGCGATACAATTTCCAACTTAACTAATGATACGTTTCTGTTTGATACTGGTATTGAGGACTTAAAGATTGATTTTACAACTGGCACTAACACGATAACATTTACTGCCAATAGTACAGGCGCTGTCACTTTTGACTTTGGTGATTTTATTAACCTGCTCGGCATCCAGAATCTTACGGGTGAGGCCGCTGCGGATTATACTATTACCACTGCTAATTCTGGATCCTTCAACTTGGTAGTAAGTCAAACTGGCTCTGGTGATAACGAGTTGAGACTCGCGTCTGCCGGAACAGCAACCAACGCTATCGCACTTGCCGCCGCAACCGGCGGTGTAACAGTTACGACTGGTAGTGGTGCTGCTGGTGATTTTTTGGTTACTACCGGCGATGATGTGATAATTACTTCAGGCGACGATATTACTTTAACAAGTACGGTCGGTTCGCTTATCAAAATCGGTGTTGATGATACGACGGCCGATACGATAACTATTGGTTCTGTTAAAGACACCATAGTTATTGATGGTGTTTCTGTGACAGTAGGAGATAGTACCGCTTCCGCTGCTACAATTATTCAGTGCGGACTCGGCGATATTACCTTAGATACCGGTGATGATATTTTCCTTACCGCTGATACCGGCGTTGGAGATGTTATTTCTTTAATTGTCACCAAGGGTACTGATGATGCTTCGATTGTTATTACATCTACGGTTGGCGGTATTGACGTTGACGCTGCTAAAACTATCAGTCTTGTATGTTCAGAAGAAGCGGGAGACGCAATTGTTATCCAAGCGTCTGGCACTGCTGGTGGAGTTGATATTACCTCCGGTACAGGCGACCTGGCTTTAGTAAGTACGGATGATATTACACTTACCGTGAATAACACAACTACAGATAATATCACACTTACTAATACTCCTGGTACGTCCGCTACTGCCATTTCAATCGTAGCGACCGCTGGTGGTGTTAATATTGATGCCGCTGCCACTCTGGATGTTGATATATCAGGTGGTCAGGTCAAAATCAGTTCAAAAGACAATGGCGCTTCAGCAATAGCACTTACTACAAATGTTGGAACCGGTGAGACAATAGTTATAACCAATACTCTTGGCACGGGAACCGGCGCCATACAGATAACAACTACTGCCGCTACTGGAGATATAGATATTAACTCTGGAGATGCGATTACTATTGACTGCGGTGATATTGTTATTACTACTGATGACGGAGCTGCCGCTCAATTCAAGGTGGTTGCAGGTGGTACAAATGGCGGCGATGTAATAGAACTTGAAAGTACCGATGGTCGTATTCTACTGGATGCTAATGGTGGTACCAATGGTGATATTGAACTTAACTCTGCTGATGATATTGTCCTGACCACTGCTGGTAAGCTAACTATCACTAACAACTCTGAGCCTATGACGATTTCTGGTGCTCTTTCGGTAGTAAGCGTTACGCAGACTGACACAGTTGTTACGACTGGCACTTTTACTGTTACTGTGGCAATGTCTGGAAAAATACTTGTTATTCCTGACTTAGCTGGAAATACAACAATTAAATTGCCAACAGAGGCCGATGGTCTTAACTACGAGTTTTGGTATGTCGGTGCTGCTGCTGATGCGGAAGATCATAACATAACTTCCGAAGACACATCTAAGCCATTCAAAGGTGGAGTTGCTTGGATTGACCCCGCTAATACTGTAGCAACTGTTTTTAGTGATGGTTCTGGTAATTACATACTCACTATGCCTAATATGTCTGCTGGAACTCGCGTAAAAATGACTTGCGATGGTGTAAACTGGTATGTTACAGGCATTGTTGTTTCTGATACAACACCAACGATGACGGGTTCATAATGTTTAATTTAGGCGGGGCACATCGTGTGCCTCGTCTTTACTTTTATTCAAGGAGAGAATTATGAAGTTAGGTAAATTGAAAATCGAGTTGATTATTGTTCTGGTCTTGCTCGTTGCAGGACTTGGCATCTGGTGGTTTGTTGCCACTGAAGCGGAAAGAACAGCAGACAGAGAAGTTGAGGCTATGATTAAGTACGCTCAAAGGCAGGCGTTGGAGATTGCTATAATTGAGCAAGCGTCTAAACTTGCCAATTACAAACGGCAGTTGGCAAAAGTGAAGCAACCTGTACCAATAGTGCCTGTAATTACAGACCCGATAGATGTCAATAGATAAGATAATATTTCGTTCACCGATACCAGGCACAAGTAGCAGTTCGCCTTCTAAAGTAGAGGGTACGGTTACGGTCGGCGGGCAGGACACGCTTTTGATTGCAGATATGACCTCACGTGAGTTGCTTGAGGGCATTTTAATAGAATTGAAAAAAATAAATCTTAGGCAGCAAGAAGCTTTTGAAGAAACAGTTAATGATGGAGATATTGAATTATGAGAATAAATGGTAATACATATACCGCAGAGGTAACGAATGACGAAAGGTTAAAAGTAGAAGCATCTGCCCATAACCCCGCGTCAATAGCGGCGGAAAAACAAGACGCTTATGCAGTGCCGTTTGAGCAGGACGCAGGCGCGGTAACGGCAGACTTCTTTTATTTGAAGAATACAAATAGTAAAAATTTATTTATCTACAGGCTGAAGATGTTTACGCCAACTCTCGACAATGAGGTTGATATTGTAATCGGCGTTACGGGTTCTCCAACAGCAGGAACGGCCATTATTCCAGTAAATATGTATGCTGGAGGTAAAGCTGCCAATGTTATATGTGAGGGCAAAGATGGCGATATGGCACTTACTGGTGGGAAAAAACTTACACGATTACTTCTTGATAAAGACTTTGTTGGAGAACAGGTATGGCACTTTGAAGCACCGATTATTCTGCCTCCAGATACGTCAATGGTGTTGCATTGTATTATTGACCCTACCGCCAATATTGACGGAACACTTTATTTTTTCTTTGAAAGTGTCGGCAGATAATGGCTGTACCGATAAAATACATACTGCAAGGTGAAGACCATGACGGGACTCCAACTAAACTCCGTGCCGATAAAGATTCGCAAGCGCTGTCGGTCATAAGTCATACCCATGAAGAAATTCATGAGGGTTCGCATTTCTATGCCTACAAGACGGCCAGTATAACGAATGGACAGGTATTGACATTATCACTTAATCTTGATAATGCACTAAAACAGTTTCATACGTTTATGGAATTTGATGTTGCCACTGCTTGTACGATAGATGTCTTGGAAGATGTTACAAGTTTTGCCGGCGGCGTTGCGTTTACAATACTAAATAATCGCAGGGACTTACAATCTACCCATTTGTCTGGGGCAACATGTCTCACAGGCCATACCGGTTCGGATTTAATCACACCTACTGGTGGGTCAGAGATATATGCACAGGCGTTAGGTGCTGGCAATCGGGCTGGGGGGACACTTGGGCATGACGCAGAGATACTATTGAAGACAGGTTCAAAATATCTTTTCAGGATAACAAACGGAACTACCACGCAAGGTGTTAGTATCATACTTCAGTGGTACGAACACTTATTAAGAGCTTTGTAACGGAGAATAGATAATGGCAACTACAGAAACAGTCCTTGCAAATCTTGCCTTGCTCAGAATGGGCCAGAGTGTAATAGATTCGATAGATGGAACTGATACTCTCTCTGTCAAAGTCAATATTCTGTTTGACCAGGCCAGAGATGAAATTCTAACTGCCGGGCCTGAGTTGGGCTGGAAGTTCGCCCGGCACAGGTATAACTGTATAAGCCAAGAGAGCTTTACGATTACATCCATAGCTCAGAACAGCACAGATATTACCGTAACAGCCATACACACTCTAACTGTTGGTGAATCGGTAGAATTATCTGGAGATACTGGCTATGACGGAACGTATGTTGTGACGGCTATATCCACAACTGTGTCGTTTGATGTAACGGCTACATTCGTGACTACGGGGACGGGTACGGCCAACTGGCGTTCAGAGGAATACCAATATCGTTATCTTATCCCAGCCAGCCCGGTTGTTCTAAGGGTGGTATCTGCATCGGTCGGAGGTATTGAATTGACAGATTGGCTTGAGGAGGGCGGCTACATTCTCACGAATATGGAAAG
>SDBT01006364.1_pt1 | contig 19604 bp, 22 predicted proteins | sample 2277101 | NCBI WGS metagenome assembly SDBT01 (sample SAMN10404973, study PRJNA504765) | marine sediment metagenome | isolation source: marine sediment core GS10_PC15, 103 cmbsf | place: Arctic Ocean: Southern Knipovich Ridge | collected 2010 | reverse complement strand
CAAAGATGGCCTGAAGCTGACATGCAAAAGGGCACAGACAAAAAAAGCCCCGTCGAGGCGGAGCTTTTTGTCTGCGTTGGTCTGCGGCTTAGCTTGTTTTACTCGCCCAGCTCGGGGCAAGGCAGAAGGAAATTGCTAGTGCTCATTACCACCTGGCACACACTTGCAGGTAGCGCCAATGGCAGTCTTTAGTGCTACGATAATAAGAATTATTTCAAACACAACCACTGCAAACCAGCTGCGAGACAGGTGATAGGTAAGGCCTCCAAGGATTATGCCTGGTGCACCAAAAACAGCCAAGATCCCAAATAATCTGAAAATCTGCATATCAAGCTCCTCACCGGTGAGTTATTAAGTGTTTACACGCTCTTTTGGGTTCTAATGATGATTGTGATCTTCCTTCTTGCACACCCAGTCAAAGAATGCACGAATTCCGCAATAGTGCAAGAGGATAACCACAAATGTCAAAACAATATAAAGCGAACCCATGAAGACAAAGTGAACAGGGTCGTTTACCCACTCAAAAACAAATGGAAACATGGCAGTACGTCCTTCCTGTAGTTATTATGGATTTAGCTCTTTTTCCTGAGGGAAGATAGGCAGATACCGGTATGAAATTGAAATAAAAACAGCACCTATCCAAACCCACATCAACGTGCTCGCCCACTCCACCCAGTTTGGATGATAGCTCACGAACTTGTCAAACGACATGACAGGCAGTGCAAGGGTTTGCACGGTCATAATCCACCGATTCATGAAGATCCCTGCACAATTCAGAAAACACGCAAGGATCAAAAGAGTCTGATTCCGTCGCCCCGGCGGGCACAGCAGAATGGCCGCCGGGATTACTCCCAGGATCCCAAGCTCCATCACCAGGACCCAGTAACCATATGGCTGGTTCGCATAAAAGCTGCTAAAAGGCGCTCCCACCCCTTCGGCAAACTTGGCCCAGTAGAGTGTGTCGATCCCCTTTAAAACGAGATAAACGGTCAGCATCACGCCGGAGATCTTGGCAAGAATATCTATGACATTTCTCTTTACAAGCTTCTTTCCTGAAAACTTTTCCGTGATCCAGGTGATTAGGATTGTGAAGCAGGGCCCGCAGGCGATGGCCGAAATGATGAACAGAAAGAAAGTCCATGGCCAGACCAGGAACCCCTCTCGAAATGCAAAAGGTCTACCGTAAAGTACCCCGGGCACACCACCCAGTGAGCCTTGATGAAAGAAGGAAAGAAAGACACCGATTGCAGCAAACGTGGGCATTGCTTCGTGCATGTGATGGGCAAAACTGCGGGGGAATCCAAACTTAGAGATCTGGCGATTTTCCAAAACCAACGGGAGATACTCGATGCTCAGGACCATAAAGTAGCATGCGATACAAAAAGCCACCTCTGTCAGCATGGAGTGGACATTGGCGTGCCAGAAGATAAACCAGCCACGAAGCGGCTGACCGATGTCTACTCCAAGAATACCTTGAGCCGCAGCATAGCATATAAACCCGATAACCACGGTAAAATTGACGATATTCTTCAATTCGTCCATTTTGATAACATATCTCAAAAAACCCGTGAAGAAGGCACCGGCCCCAAGGGCAATTATTCCGAGGTCTGCCGCAATCCAGAGGCCGAACGGGTAATTGTTGTTAAGGTATGTCACGTTCAAGGCCAGGCCCCAGCACAAAACATACGCAAGAGCACCTAACAATAGTGGGACCTGCAAGATGCCGATCCACACTAGAAACCACTTGAGCTGACACCTCTTGACACCGTCTGGGATTAATGGGGAATCAAATGGGACTGATGCAGAATTCATAAGAGATACTCCTTGCTGAGTTTTGAGCTATGCGTGAGTTACACCCAATGATTTATCACCAGTATAGACCTCTCCGGCCTTCCGGACCCAGGCCCTTCTTGAAACGTAGTAGACCTTAGGGTTAGTACCCAGTTTTTCCAGGAGGCGGAAAGCATTCGGATTATCTTTCAACTCGTGCACTTTGTGTTTAGGGTCCTTCAAATCTCCAAAGGTAATGGCCCCTGCCGGGCAGGCCTGAGTGCATGCTGTTTGATACTCATCCTCATGCAACTCGCGGCGCCCCTCTGCGTAGGCCTTGTTTCTGGCCCGCTGGAGCCGATGGTAGCAAAAACTGCATTTTTCCACCACTCCCCTCATGCGTGGCGACACGTCGGGGTTCAGATATTTCTCCATGCCTTCCGGCCATTTGGCATCCCACCAGTTGAAAACTCGCACATGATAGGGGCAGGCAGCCATGCAGTACCGGCAGCCGAAACACCGTGTGTAGATTTGGCTCACAATACCAGTCTCATGACTGTAATCGGTGGCTGTTGACGGACACACTGAAACACACGGCGTTGCCTGGTGGTGGCCGTGGCCTTCGCAGTGCTGACAGGGCCTGGGAATGTAGGAGATCTGAGTGTCGGGAAAGGGGAGACCATTGGAAATTTTGTAAACCCTCATCCAGAGGTTACTTAGCAACCAGTCTGAATTGTCTTTCCGAAAGGGCAGGTTGTTTTCAGCCATGCAGGACACCATGCAGGCGCCACAACCAGTACATTTGTCCAGGTCAACCACCATGCCGTATTTGTAAGTTTTCTTGTCTCCTTCGCGATGTGCCTCTTTCATGGTTACCCCTTCTCAGATAGTTTAAACGCTGGTCATTTTAGCCCGAACGCCCCAGGTAGCACATAGGCCGGTAATAGGATCTTCCACAACACCCATGAGGCTATTGGCATTTACTCCCTTGCCTGCCAAATAGTCGTCATATGCTTTATGGCCCAGTCCTTTGGGAATGGCCACCACTCCAGGCATGATCCCGTCGTAAAGGTGAACCAAAACCTTGGCGTTGCCGTTAGGCGTTTGGAGGTTGGCATATTTCCCTTCCGCAAGGCCATAATCGGCAGCCGTCTGGGGATTGACCTCCACAAAGAGATCATTTCCCTTCAACTCATTTTCCTCCAGGGTCTTTGTGCAAAACGGCGGGCTTCCAACAGGGCCGCTCGCCAGTCTCATCAATTCCGCAGGTATCAAAATCAGAGGATAAGTACTGGCATCTCCATCGGGCTCCACAGGTTTATAGTGCGGAAGATGATCCAGATCCGTTTTCATTTTTGTGCCGGTCCGGGCAAGAGCCGTCGCATAGAACTCAAACTTGCCAGACGACGTGTCAAAGGCATCTTCCCACCCTGGCGGTTGGTAGTGGGCTTCCTCCGCATAGCCTGCACTCTTCATGGTGCCCCATTTATGTCCCATGGCCTCCTTTAACGCTGTTTGATAGTCTTCCCACGGGAAGGCTTCGGCCACGGCCCCACCCAGCCCCCTTGCAATGGACATGAGCACATCTCCAGCATGTCTTGTGTCAAACTGGGGCGAGGTCACCGGCCTCAACAAGCCGAGCACAGGCCTTTGCAGGCCGACAGGCGTGGGCACGTCTTCCCATCGCTCAAGATAGTTATGGTTGGGCAGTATCAGATCTGCATTATTGGCAGTTTCATCCAAATAGGAGGAAAAACTTACGACAAACGGGATGCTGTCAAAGGCCTTGGCCACAGCCCCACTGTCCAACGTGGTGTAGTATGGGTCGGCCTCGTGAACAAGGAGGGCCTGGATAGCCTCTGCCCTGCCCCCGTTAATGACCTGAGGCCATCTGTCAGGCAGCGACTTAGTCAAGGGATAGCTACCTGTGCCCGCACCGTCTACGCGAGGCATGCGGGAAAACCTTGATGCAACAGCATCCTGGGAAACTCTCGGCCATCCGGACGTGGTCTCTCCGGCAAGGGCAGTAACACCACCTGGCCTGTTTATGTTTCCTGCCAGCCCATTGAGGGCGTGAACAGCCATGCACTCGTAAAGACTTCCTGATGTTGTTCCTTTGCCGCGCCCCCAGACTGCCAAGGGCCGCTTGGCCCTTGCAAAGGCCCGGGCAAGTTTGACTATCTTTTCAGCCGGCAGCCCAGTAATCCCTGCGACTTCTCTGGGCGTATATTTGGTCAGTACGAGTTGTTTGAAGCCCATATGCGTATTGCCGCTGAAGTCGACCCAGTTTTCGAATCCGAAACTATGATTCGTTACAAAATTGGCGTTGTGCAAAGACTGTTTGACGATGACATGTGCCAACCCCAGGGCCAGCGCCCCTTCGGTTCCAGGCTTTATGGCATACCAGGTGTCTGCCTTGGCCGCTGTGTTGGAAAGGCGTGGTTCAATCTGCACCACGGTTGCTCGCTTCCTCGGGTTTTCCGAGCGCCAACCGCTGTGGGCTTGAATAACGCGTACAGGTGAGCCCCAACCCTCTAGGAGGCCGCTTCCAAAACTCAGGATAAAATTCGCATGCTCCAGATCATAGCCCACAGAACCCTCAGTCCCCTGCATGAGGCCAACGGCCAATTCAGAGGTGTCTTCGCTGGAAGCCGTGCGAATGAAGTTTGGCGATCCGTAGGCCTTCAGCAAACGAGCAAACAGCTCCGGAACGGTTCCGCGATCCGAACCGGCAATACAAGCCACAGTATGGCTCTTGCCCCTTCGGCGCAACACGGCAAGTTTTTCCACGACTTCACCGATTGCATCTTCCCATGAGATGGGTTCAAATTTCCCTGAACCCCTTTTTCCTGTCCGCTTCATGGGGCCAGGAACCCTCCAAGGTCCATATAGAAGCTGGAGACCGGCCGCCCCCAGGATACAGATACCCCCGTCGTTAACCGGATATCCATCTCTGCCTTCAATTTTCGTGACGCGGTCACCGACTTTTCTGACCGTGATACCGCACCCGCCAGGGCAAAGGTTGCAGACCGTGTTTACGTGTGTGACTTCTCCCTTTTCGGGATTCGGAACCCAGGGCCAGTTCTGTGTCCAGATGGCTATATCGTCCATCAGCTTCCAGTTCACAGGAGTGATCATAAACCCGGTGCCGGCCCCAACCGAGAACCCAGCCAGGATCTCTATGAAAGTTCTTCTGTCCAATTTCAAAGGCTTCATACGTCTTCCCCTTGGATTATTTATGGCACTGAAAACAGCTCCCTTTGCTGCCCGTCTTTTCCTCGTGGCACTCCGCGCAGTCATCCATCTTCATCCGATCCCAAGTGTTCTTCTTGAAACCGGCAATGTTGTGCCCCCAGATATCCCGGCTTATCTTGGTAAGCCGATTATACTCATAAGGCCTCGTGTGCTTCGACTCCCCCACGGGTCCGTGACAAGTCTTGCATTCCATTTCGGCCATCTTGACATGGGCTGCATGAGAGAAGAAGACACAGATGGGCTGACGGGAATGAATGTACCACGGGATCTCCTTGCCCGGTTCGACATATTCCGCGATGAGCTTGGCTTCTTCCGGATGCTCTCCCATTGGTTCTTCGTGGCATTCGACGCAGTTTTCCAGTTTGGGTACACCTGAAAAACTTCCGTCTTCACGGAAAAAATGGCAGCTTTCACACCCTTCTTCCACTGCTTCTTGATGGACGCTATGGCTGAAATCAATCGGCTGTTGTTTTTCACCATAAAGAAGCAACGGAAAGATAAACCACCCTGCCAAGAAGTGGGGCATAAAGCCTGCACCAAACGCAACGATTGGTATGATAAATCGCCACGTCAACGGCTTCCTTGGATTTGCGGCATGGGATGCCTCTTCTTGCTCGCCTTCAGCCACTGCTTGATCTTTTTCTTCTGTTGTGCTCATGGAGACTCCATATTCTCAAATTTTGAGGGTTCTCGGTGAATCACAGTCAACACTCACCCTGCCGGTTCATGACATGGATATTAGCCTTAGCCTGGCCTGCGCGCTTGGAAAGCATGAAAGGAGCCGGCGCTCTTCACACACTTTCCGGGGCACGTGGTTGAACCAAGAAAATTTCCGCTCAGGTGAAGCTAGATGGTGAAAACGTGACGCATTGAGCTGCAAAAAATGTTCCGTCTCCCTTACCCCGAAGTCCCAATTTTGTCAAGGAAAAATCACAGTAAGACCGTAAAACCTAAGCCTTTTCGCGGCTGACACTGACCAGCTCACAAAACGGGCATGGGGCAAACCGGGGAATTGAAGATTGTCGACTGTCAATCGTCATCTCCTAGGGGGGTGTCCGAGAATGAGAAGTTATTTTTCGCAAGCCCTTAGGGAAGCTTCTTGTAAAGGAGGTAGTAGAGGACCACTTGCACCAGCTCGACGAGAAATCCCAAGGCATACAGGGCGGCGTGTTTGCGGAACAGAAACTGCCATGCAAAAGCCACTGCCACAAGAAGCAAAGACACACACAGTATGGTGACGAAGATTCGGGCTTCAGCTGGTTTTCTCGCTGCGGCAAAGGCAAGATATGCCCGTGTGGCTGGCACGCTGATGGCCAGAGAGAACCAGAACTTTTCTGTTGGGAAAAACACCATTGGCCAATCAAAGCGAGCAAAGGCCTTGTTTACGACCAGGATAGCAAAATCCGGGTTTATCACAAAGACGACCGCCACGGCCACGTAGACCATGGCCATAAACTCAAGCGACCACAGGACCGCTTTGGGAAGAGACTTTGGTGTTGACTCATTCATTGGTCATTTTTTCGAGTATATCACCCTTAATGGCGTCAAGTTCTTCGCGTTTGATGCGGGCGCCTTTCATGCCGCCGTTTAATGCAATCTCTGACAGATGGCTGCGCCCTTCAGCAGTCACCAGCAAGTCGATATGGGCATAGGGGAATTTGCCTCTCTCCATAACAGCGTGGCAGAGTGCAAGTTGGTCTTTGGCCAGGGTGTAAGGGCTGCTACTCCCGCCTGCCGTGAGGTTCATCCTGAAGTTGTTCTGATTCCTACGCCTGTAGGCCTCACTGTAGTCGCCTGCTATGATGACTCGGACGTCGGCGTAGTTTTCAATAAATGGCTGGAGCACAAAGGGATATGAGATGGCATTGAACGAGGCTTGGTTATACACGGCTTCGACATCGTCCCATCGATGCACTCCAAACCCGCACTGCAAATGATCCTCCTTCGTGACGACGGGACCGATGCCATGCTGATTGTAGGTGTTGATAGTATACATGAGGTGCGCCCGCCTGGCGATGATCAGGGTGTGGTCAATCATCCATTGCCTCAAAGTCAAAGCCTGAGCCACCTTGGAACGACCCAGGGTTTGGGACAGAGCAGACGGGAGGCACCGAACGCCTCTTTCCAGAAGGTCGACAAACACCCGGTGCTTCAGGTGCTTATAGCTGAGCACACCGATAAAGCAGTCGCCTGCACGCAACTCGTCGTATCGTTCCTTCAGCTCACGGTTTGTTCTTATGATCAAGGTGTCAACCCTACCCATCTTTGTCCTTGCCTTCAAGGGCGAGTTCAATCAGCTTATCCAAGAGCTGGCTGAAAGATATCCCGGCCGTCTTTGCTGCAAGCGGAAATAGGCTCACCGGGGTCATGCCCGGGATGGTATTGGTTTCCAACACATGGATGTTTTCATCATGGATGATCATATCCGTGCGGCTGTATCCTCGGCAACACAAAGCCCGGTGGGCAGTGGCAGCAAGGGATTGAGCACGAGCAGAAAGTGTTTCGCTGATTCGGGCAGGACAGATCTCTTTGGTAGCCCCTTGCTTGTACTTGGCCTCGTAGTCAAAGAATGTGTAGCTGGATTCCGGTACAATCTCAACAATGGGCAGTAACTCGAGCTCGTCATTGCCCAGAGCCCCACCCGTGATCTCAACCCCTTCCAGAAAGGTCTCCACAATAACATCAGGACCATATTCAAAGGCCCGGTCAAGGGCCTCTGGCAGCTGTTCGGGTGTGGACACAATGCTGGTGCCAATGCTGGATCCCCCCTGTCGCGGCTTGACCACCATGGGGTAACCCGGGCTCCTGGCCAGCGTTTTGGGATCAAAAGGCTTGCCTCGTATGATAAGTCCAAATGGTGGCACGGGCAGACCCGCCTCTATGTACAGGCGTTTTGAAGTCCATTTGTCCATGGCCAGGGCGCTTCCCAGCACTCCGGAGCCTTGATAGGGTATGTTCAGGAGATCGAGAAGACCCTGGACCGTGCCGTCTTCACCGTAAGGCCCGTGAAGCACAATAAGGGCAACATCAACGCGGGATGCGTCGGCTACGAGCTTTGCAATGTCAGTGGCCGGGTCATACCGCGTGACCTCATACTTGGCCTTGTCAAGGGCTTCGTACACCTGGTTGCCGCTTTTGATGGAGACGTCGCGTTCAGAGGAAATACCCCCGGAGAGCAAAGCCACGCTGAGTTTTGTCATTTACCCATAAGCTCCTTTTTGGCCTTCAGGTAATCGTCTATGGTGATCAAGTCTTGCTTCAACAGAAGGGCCAACTCTGTGAGTCGATCTGCCTGATCAGCCTTTGTATCCCGGAGCTGCTTGGGGACATCGGACTCGCTGTAGTCAATTGTGAGAGGTTCCTGGCTCTGGCCAAGGCGCAAGCTCGCAAGTCCTCCCAATAACGAAATCTCTCTATGGGTCGTCCTTGTAACACAGGGTCCCTGAGGATGTCTCTCAGTCTCTTGCCGGTTTTTTTCGTGTGCTTCCAGCACAGGTATCCTGAACCGATGATGATGACGCCGCCAATGGCCAGGATCCAAGGAAGGTAGGTTATCCGCCAAAAATGAGCATAAGCACACCAAGGACAAGAACCAAAAGGACGTGCATGAAAAGGACGAAATAGGCCAGCAGCACACCCCCGAAGATACTTTCCTGAATTTTCGAGGAGTTTGCCTTATTCATGATGGCCTCCCAAATAGTCCGAATGAGACGGCAAAGCAAAAAGCTCCAAATTCAAGACGCGCAAATCCTGAGGAATGAGGCATAAACAAAAGGCTCAAGGCGTAAGGCCAAAGGCAAACGGCCAGAGAACCCGACTCCAATTTCCCTAAGCCTTGTGCCCTGCGCCCTACGCCACATTCGTACTTCGTAGTGACGAAGGATGCAGCGCAACGCAGAAGTTGGACTTTTTGAGAAGCCGTTATTCATGGTTCCATCCAACGGCAGGGCATGCAGCACATTTTGGTTTCTTCCTCGCACAAAAGGTGTGTCCCACATAGACCAAGAGCGCATGGTACTCATTGAACATTGCAACGTCTGGCTCCAGGCAGTCCATGAAAAGATCGCGAACTTCATCATAAGATACGTCTTCAGGGATCAAATTGTGCCTGGATAGGATTCGCGTGGTATACGTATCCACCACAAAGGTGGGTTTTTCTCCGGCGTAAAGCAGAATGCTGTCTGCGGTCTCAGGTCCGATCCCGTTTACGGCCAGCAGCTTGTTTCGCAGGGTGTGAAGGTCTTGGGCCATGAGATGATTCAGGTTTCCGCTACTTTCCTGAAAAAGGAATTCGACAAAATGTTTCAACCTCTTGGCCTTAATATTGTAGTAGCCTGCAGGCTTGATCACAGACGCCAGATCGTGGGCGGGCATATGGTAAAGGGATTCTGGCGAGAGCAGATTTTCTGCCTTCAAGTTGGTTATGGCTTTTTTGACATTGCGCCATGCGGTATTTTGAGTGAGAATGGCTCCAACAGCCACCTCAAAGGGAGAATCCCCCGGCCACCAATGCCGTGGCCCGATGGCCTCATACAATCTATCGTAAAGGCCCAACAGTATTGTCTTTCTGTCAAACATGATGATCAGGAACCGAACCTTTCCACCAGTTTCTTTTCATAATGTTGAGGGTTTTCCAGGCTGGTTGGAGTTCGACGTATCATGTTCAGCTTCATTACAAGGTAATTCAGCTTCTTGAGTTGCCGGTACTTGGCTTTGGTCTCTTTCATCCCGGCCAAGAGTTCCTCTGTTTTCGCTATTTCTTTTCTCAGTGCGATTTCCGGCGGTACATATCCTGCGTTTCTCAGCACCTTGTAGGGCATTCGGAGGTCTTCCGGCACGTTGGAGTCATCTGCCAACTCAAGGGGCTCTCCCGCCCCGGGCAGGTTATCAAGTTTGCCCCTGTTCACAGCCTCCTGAATACGTTTTTCGGCAATTTTCTGAAAGCAAATCATGTTGCAGTGTCGCTCCGTGTGTTCATCACCTACATATCGGATTTCGGCACGAATAGCAAGGTTCCGCTTCCCCCCTCAGCCCCACCCACACAGTCGTTGCCCTGTGACACTGGCTGTGATACCAAGTGTATTCAAAAATATGTCTGAAAGAACAGGAGCGGCGATCATGACAACACAAAGTTTCGGCTACGCAAAACTGGATCAGCCAGAGGTTTTGGAGGCCATGTTTCATCCGCGCAAAGAAATTGGGGCCAGCCCACCGCCCAATGCCATAGAACATGACATCACAGTGGAAGAAGGCGTTCGGATCGGCGCCAGGTTTCACATGGCGGCCCCGGAAGATCCGAATATTTTGTTTTTTCACGGAAACGGCGAAATCGTCAGTGACTACGATACCATGGGACCTGCGTACAGCGGGCACGGCCTGAGCCTCCTTGCTGTGGACTATAGGGGATATGGGCGCAGTGGCGGCCAGCCAACGGCGACGTCCATGATGCGTGATGCCCATGTCGTCTTCAAGGAGGTCCGCACCTGGCTTGAAGGTGATCGCCGCACCGGCCCTCTCGTGGTCATGGGCCGATCCCTTGGAAGTGCCTGCGCCCTGGAGTTGGCAGCTTCATACGAGGCAGACATATCCGGCCTTGTCATTGAAAGCGGCTTTGCCTACACTGTGCCGCTTTTGGATTGCCTGGGCGTTGATACTCAGGCCTTGGGTATCACGGAGACAGACGGTTTCAAGAACCTTGAAAAGATCGCACAGTTCAGCAAACCCACGTTGATTATCCATGCCCAGCATGACCAGATCATTCCTGTCATCAGCGCCGAGACACTGCAGGTTCAATGTGCTGCGCGAACAAAAGAGTTTCAGGTGGTGCCCCGTGCCGATCACAACACAATATTTATGCACACAGGCAAGAATTATTTTGAGAATATCAAGCGGTTCACTGACAAGATTCAGGGCATTCGCCCCAAACGCTCCAAGGGCTTCTACCGGCGAAAGCGAAAGAAGTCATCTGGTGTGTGACGGAGAAAAGATGAGACCTTTGAAAGATGCTCAATTTCGTTCAAGTTCAAGGAAGGCGATAATTTTAACCACAGGAATACATTGAGTATTTCGAGGATCAAAATTTGAGCCTGACGCAGACACGGAGTGAAGCATAGCGCTAAATTGGGCAAAAGGGGGTGTTTTTCAAAGGTCTCAAGATGGTGGCGGTGCAGGGACTCGAACCCCGGGCACTGCGGATATGAGCCGCATGCTCTAACCGACTGAGCTACACCGCCACGGTGCGGACCTGGTTGAACTTTTGTGGCATTGAAAAGGAATTTTTCAAAAGCATCAGCAAAATAGCACTTCAAATTTTATTAGTCAAGAGGTACGCCGGCCCGGCAGGGGGACTTTGGAGAAAGAGACATTAAGTTAATGGCAGGGAGTTGAACGCACCATGAAGTATCCTTGTTCAGGGGTCATATTGTCAGGGGGGTTGAATACGCGAATGGGAGGCCAAAACAAGGCCTTTTTGTCTGTGGGCAACAAGCTGATTCTGGATCGTCTTTACGGCACGTTCAAGGATGTTTTTCAAGAGATCGTGCTGGTAACCAACAACCCGTTGCAGTATCTGGCATGGGATTTTATGATCGCAACGGATTTTTTTCCTGCCCGCAGCTCACTGAATGGCATCCACTCAGCCCTTTTTCATGTGACCGCACCGCATGCCTTTGTCACAGCCTGCGATACGCCCTTTTTGGAAAAGGCCCTGATCCAGGCCCTTTTGGAAGAGCTTGAGCCGAAGCTGGACGTGATCATACCGGTCACCGACAAGGGCAACCAGCCGCTTTGCGCCATCTATTCAAAGCGCTGCATCAAACCGATTGAGCGTCAACTCAAGAGTCAAGACCCCAAAATCCTGAAATTCTTCCCAAAGGTCAGGGTCAAAGAGGTGCCGGAAGAACGGATCAGAGCGGCAGATCCCGGCCTTGTTTCCTTTTTCAACGTTAACACCCCTGAAGATCTGGCTGCATGCGAGAAGATGGCGAGCGCACGTCCTGGAATGTCCCCCGGCAAATCAAATCCCTGAATTAGCCGCAGACCCACGCAGACGCACACAGACATTTTGTCCGGCCGACGTGGCCGCACAAAAGATGCCATCCGCCTGACGGCGGAATAGATTTCATATCCTCTTGATATTAACGATGCAATCTTTCAATGGTGTGAATGTGCCCGAAGGGCGTGACGTCTAATAGCTCCGCAGGTCGCGGAGCTATTAGTCTGCGAAGGTCTGCGTGTGTCTGCGGTTGAGATGCTTTGGAAGGCCTCATCGTCTTGCCAGGAATTTCCGTTCCACAAGATCAGCCAAGCCCTTTATGTCTTCGAGTTCAAAGCGGGGTACGCCAAGGTCAAGGGAGGCGTCAGAGACGAGCGCTACCAGGCTGTCGTCGTTTTTGCAGAGCGGCTCGTCGTGCGCCTCACTGCGAAAGATCTCAATTTTTGGTTTGTCTTTGTTTTTGTATCCCTCTGTTATGATGATATCCACATCTTGGAAGTACTTCAACGACAGTCCGTCAAGTGTGTCTTCGGTTTCCACGTCTTTCACTACTGCCACCTTGCGCGGCGATGAGATGGCCACTGTGTGAGCCCCGGCGTGTTTGTGCCGCCAGCTATCCTTGCCCTCATGGTCAATGTCAAATCCGTGCACATCATGCTTGATCGTCCCGATGCCATAGCCCCTGGCAATCAGCTCAGGCACAAGCTTTTCCAAAAGGGTAGTCTTTCCGGCGTCTGATTTGCCCACAATCGAAACCATTGGAACCTTCTTGCGGTCATGTTCTTGGGCCGCGGCCGGTTGCCAAAATGCCTCAGAAGGACAAAAAGGATAAAGGGGTTGGACAGACACGGTCTGGCCCTTATTCAAGCGGCTTTGATCCGGGTCCACGATTATGAGCCCATTGGCCCTCTTCATGGCAGGAAACACCCCGATATCCGGCCCGACAAGCGGACGCACACTGCGGTGGGAGCCTTGCTCGCTGATCAGGCCCTGAACCAGATGTTCTACGCCGGGTTTCTTCCTCACGTCTCGTTGGAGGCTCGCCTTGATGCAAGCCGTTCCGTTTGTTGTCAAGCCCATCAGTCGCAGGAGGGCCGGAAGAACAAGCGTGTGAAAGACCACGTACACAGCGCTGGGTGTTCCTGGCAGGGAGAAAACCGGTTTGTCGTCATAGAGGCCGAAAGAGGTTCCTTTGCCCGGCCGCATGGACACGCCTGCAAACTTCAGGTCAACGCCGATTTCTTCCATCAGAACCCGGGTAAGATCAGAGTAAGCGTTTGACGATCCACCCGTAGTGACGAGCATATCGCTTTGCAGACCCTCTTTGATGTGTCTGATGATGGCACTTTTTTCATTGCTGCAGATTTTCGCAAAGGCCACCCTGCCTCCCATTTGTTTTATCATGGCCGATAGCATGTAGATATTGCTGGCAACGATCTTGTGGTCTCTGGCTGTGTCATGAACGTCAATGAGTTCATTGCCAACAGCAAGTACACACACATCCGGTTTTCTGGCAACAGCAACCTCTGTGGCCTGCAAACTGGCCAACACTGCCATCGCCGCAGGGGTCAACGGCTGGCCTCGCTCCACAACAACAGTTCCTGTGCTTATGTCTTTTCCTTTGCTCCACACGTGCCGATCGGGCAGAACCCCGGATGTCACCTCGATTGTTGTCTCGCGGCACTGAACGTCCTCTTCTTTGACTACTGCATCTGCCCCAGGAGGAATCGCACCTCCGGTCATGATACGAACGGCTTGGCCCGATTCTACAGGTATCAACTCTGCCGTGCTGGGGCGTATCTCCCCCACGATCTTCAGTCTGATCGGATTGTCAGGGGTTGCGGTGGCAGTGTCCTTGCTGTTCAGGGTGTAGCCGTCCATGGCGGCACGGTCAAAAGGGGGAATATCTGATGAAGCACAGACATCTTCGGCCAGGGCGTGTCCCAAGGCTTGCTCCAGGGGAAGGCTAACTAATTCCGCTGGCCGGACAATTTTAAGGATGAGTTCGAGGGCTTGTTTTCTGGATATGTCCTTGAGGCAATCCATAAAGATATATTTTCTCCTTCAGCACCCGAGCCAATCTGGAGGCTGGTTGTTGGCCAAACAAAGCCCTCTTATGCGTGAACCCTGCTGACCGTAAGGCGCTGCGAGACCTTTGCAAAACGTCCTCTTTTGCCCAATCTCGGCGTCAGACTCAAATCTTAATCCTCGAAATACTCAATGTATTCCTGTGGTTAAAATTTTCGCCTTCCTTGAGCTTGAACAAAATTGAACATTTTTCAAAAGTTTCGCTGGTAGGTGGGGGATACACTTTGAGACCTTTGCAAAACGTCCCCTTTTGCCCAATTTAGGCGTCAGACTCAGATTGTAATCCTCAAAATACTAAATGTATTCCTGCGGTTAAAATCTTCGTCTTCCTTGAACTTGAACAAAATTGAACATTTTTCAAAGGTCTCACTTTTTTGAGGAGCACGGCCTCCAATTACGCAACTTATGCATTTTATGCGCATTTCTTCTGCGTGTCAACAGAAATATGTCAAATAAGGCGTAATGAAAAAGATTTTCAATTGACTTTTTAACTGTCCAGTTATATTACATTTTTCAGCGTAGCGCAGAGAAAGGAAAGCGGTATGGAACTTACAGATTTGATTCACAGGATCAAGACGCACCCGGACTATCCCAAGGTCGGCATGATACTGTCTCATATGGGCGTGGTCCGAGGAACCTCCCGGGATGGGCGTTCGGTTTCAGGCCTCGACCTGACAGTGGACCAGGCAGTCCTGCAGTCAATCATTTCCGAGCAGAAAACAAGGCCTGGAATTATTGAAATACTGGTTGACATTCAGGAAGGTTCCCTGAAAGTGGGGGACAGGGTCATGTTCATCGTGGTGGCAGGGGACTTCCGCGACCATGTCATACCGGTGTTGGAAGACACCCTGAATGCGGTGAAGAAAAGTGTTACGCACAAGACGGAACACTTTGTGTAGAGACTGGGGTCACAAGAACTGACGGCTTCGCAAGAAGTTCATATGCAAGGCGTGCAAACCTTGAGGAATGAGGCGTACTTTACAGTACGTCGGAATGACGAAAGGTGAAGCACAACGCCGCAGATGGGCTTCTTGCGAAGCCGTCAAGAGAGGAATCTTATGCCTACATTGACTCATCTTGATGAAAAGGGGAGGGTGCGCATGGTGGATGTGTCAGAAAAGCCTGATACTGTGCGGGAGGCGGTTGCTCAAGGCAGTGTTTCCATGCAGCCCGAGACCCTGGATCTGATCATGGATCAAAAAGTAAAAAAGGGCAATGTCTTGGAAACCGCACGTATCGCCGGGGTTATGGCCGCAAAAAAGACTGCAGAACTTATCCCCATGTGTCATCCCCTGCAGATAACCCACGCACGGGTGGATTTTTCCCCTCAATCAGATACCCACAGCATCCGCATAGAGGCGTCGGTGCGTATTGTGGGCAAGACAGGCGTGGAAATGGAGGCCTTGACTGCTGTGACTGTTGCCGCCCTGACTATCTACGACATGTGCAAGTCTTACGACCGTGGCATGACCATCTCGGATGTGTGCCTGCTGAAAAAATCAGGGGGAAAAAGTGGCACCTTTGTAAGGGAGAATTCATGAAGGAATTTTTCAAAGTAAGCAGCCTTGAGACAGTACTGGCAATGACCCGCACGTTCCCGCGTGTGGGTGAGGAGATCCGGCCTCTGGATGAATCAGTTGATCGCGTTCTGTCCCGGGATGTGGTCTCAGGGATCAACCTTCCGGAGTTTGGTCGTGCAACCATGGACGGCTATGCGGTTGAGGCACGCTCGACATTTGGCGCATCAGAAAGCATGCCCGCACTTTTAAATATTGTGGGCTCCGTTGGCATGGGAGAGGTCCCCACGGTTTCTGTGAAAGCTGGAGAGGCAGTTCAAATCGCCACAGGAGGCATGCTGCCCGATGGAGCAGACAGTGTGGTCATGGTGGAGCATACCCAGACCCTTGACGAGCAGACCCTTGAGGTATGCAAAAGCGCTGCCCCCCTGCAACACGTCATAGAAGTCGGCGAAGACATTGGAAAGGGGGAAAAGATTCTCACCAAGAACACCCGCATACGCCCCCAAGAGATGGGTGTTTTGGCGGCCCTTGGGCAGACGCAGGCTCCGGTTTACAAACAGCCGGTTGTGGCCATAATTTCTTCCGGCGACGAAATCGTGCCCATCGATCAAACGCCGGGCCTGTCTGAGTTGCGAGATGTGAATGCCCACAGCCTGACAGGCCTTGTGCGGCTGTCAGGAGGAATACCTGTGTATGTCGGGATTTCCAAAGACAACCTTGGTGAACTGAGTCGCCTTTGTGAAACCGCACTGGCCCGGGCCGACATGGTCTTGATCTCGGGTGGCAGTTCTGTGGGGTCGCGGGACTTTACACTGGAAGTCATTCGGGGGTTGCCAGATTCACATGTTCTCGCCCACGGTGTTTCAATAAGCCCGGGTAAGCCCACGATCTTGGCTCGTTGCAGGGAAAAGTCCATGTGGGGAATTCCGGGTCAGGTTACATCGGCCATGGTGGTGTTTCATGTGCTGGTTCGCCCCGCCCTTGAATGGATTGGCGGACTTTCGCAAGACCAGTTGGGTGAGGCACACGAGGTTTCTGCCGTGCTGAGCCGCAACCTGGCCTCTGTTCATGGGAGGGAGGATTACGTTCGTGCAAGACTGGTCCGCAAAGCGGATCAGGTTTATGCCGAGCCTATCTTGGGGAAATCCGGTCTGATTCAAACCATGGTCAAGGCCGACGGATTTGTGAAGATAGGAGTGAACTCCGAAGGGCTGGACCAGGGAACCCCGGTGAAGGTCATTCTGTTCTAGCCGTATCAGAGGGTCGATGAAGGAAGGGAAAGGAGAACCACCATGAATTCCCAAGAATGGAACCCGGGCGAACTGCTCAAGACATCCGGAGATTATTGGAGGAGTTGCACTGTTCATGCCGGGGTCAAACTGGACGTGTTCTCGGCAATAGGCAACAAAGAGCTCTCGAGCGAAGATGTTGCTCAAAAAGTGAATGCAGACAAAAGGGCGGTGGCAGTGCTTCTAAATGCGTTGACCGCCATGGGTCTTCTGGCAAAAACAGACGACAAATATCGGAACACCCCTTTCGGCGGATCTTTTCTTTCAAAAGACTCTGAAAAGTATATCGGCTACATGGTCATGCACCACCACCATCTGGTGGAATCCTGGTCAAAGATGGACGAGGCAGTCAGGACAGGCAAGCCGGTTAGAACAGAATCCTCTCACTCCAGTGAGGAACGGCGGGAAAGTTTTCTCATGGGCATGTTCAACACGGCCATGAACGTGGCCCCCTTTTTGGTGCCCAAGATAGACCTTTCCGACAGACACCACCTGCTTGACCTGGGAGGCGGTCCCGGGACATATGCTATCCATTTTTGCCTGAACAATCCCAAGCTTAGAGCTACCGTCTACGACCTTCCCACAACGAGACCTTTTGCAGAAAAGACCATTGAGAGGTTTGATCTTTCAGGCAGGATAAGCTTCATGGACGGCGACTACCTGGAACAGGGCGTCGAAGGGGTCTATGACGTTGCCTGGATTTCTCACATTCTTCACGCAGAAGGACCTGAAGAGTGTCAAAGGATCATTGAAAAGACCGTTTCAGTCCTCGAGCCGGGTGGCATGATTATGATCCACGACTTCATCTTGAACAACACCATGGACAGCCCCCCTTTTCCTGCGCTCTTTTCCCTCAACATGCTTCTAGGCACGCCTGACGGGCAGTCATATTCTGAACAACAGATCATGGGAATGCTGATACAGGCCGGGGCAAAGGACATCAAGCGCCTCCCACTCAAGGCTCCAAATGATTCGGGAGTCATTACAGGGGTCGTCTAGCGAGTTTCCTCACTAGTGTCCATCCACGAATACCGATTTACCAAAGCATGATTTTTGGAGGGGCACTAACAACAACTGCTCTGGCCGGACTTCTTGGGAGGGGCGGTTGGGGATTCGGGATCTTTTTGCGGTTCAATCACGCAGCAACATGAAGAGCTGTCACGCCCTAAGGCCGCATTGATGACTGCAGCAGCGCAACCCACACCCGCCTGCACAGTGACTGCCTCTGTTGGGCAGTTGCGGGCACAGGCCCCGCATTCCATACAGGCGTCGCGGTTTTCAATCTGAGCGTGTCCGTTGTTCGTGCCCAAGACAGCATGGGGGCAGACAATGAGACACATGCCGCAGTCCACACATTTTTTCTGGTCAAGCGCCAGGCTAACTACGTCTTTGAGGTAGATAAGTTTTCCCATAATATTTAGCGCACTTTAGGCACTTCACACTCAGCAACGCAATGAATCGATCAATCATAATAGTACTTGCATCTCAGACCAACCAAACACCCTAAGAAACAAAACGTGACCCCAGCCACAGGCACAACCCCACCACTCCGGCAGAGATCTGTAGAGGCACGGCCCATTTCATCTCTTTTTTCACACCCGAAAGAGAGGTGTAGGTGGAGGCACCAGTGAAATTCATGGCAAGATATGCTGCCACAGCCGGTACCAGCAAACCCAAGGAGAGGATTTCGAGTCGTCCTGTCCAGTGGCCCAATTCTCCCGCCCGAACAACCAGAATGACTGCTGCTGTGATCAGTCCCACGTTCAGGCCTTTCAGGGAAAAGGCCCTGCCCGGTATCCATGGCAGCAGCAGGGGAGTAAGAATCGCACCCGCCACCAAAGCGCTTAGCAGGGCGAATACGGCAAAAAGACCATAGTTAAACGCGTTTGCCCAAAATCCGCCCTGACCGCCCAGCCCGCCCGCGAAAAACACCACGGGAAGTATGATCGCAGCATATTTCAATGCACTCACCAATTCTACAGGGATCAGCACGGCCCTTTCCCTTGTTGTAAAGGTCTTGAGTCGCATTTGCGGCGTGGCCTTGAACCCCCTGTCAGTGAAGTCGGAAAGATCCTCTGCCCGGATAGGACCATATATGACCTTGAACCCGGAGCGTTTTTTTACCTCGTGGGCCGCCACCCCCGGGCCTGCCAACTGGGGAAGGATAAGTTTCCTGTGAGCTACCACCCGGGTCAGACTGCTGGACTCAATGCGGCTCACCAGTTCTTCCGTTCCGAAAGTGCCCTTTCCTGCTGAACACCAAACGTTAATACCTTTGGTGTCCAGCGCCAGTATCCACGCATCACGGCCCGGCAGGGATTGGCGCAGACGGTCAAAACTCATCTTGTAATTGGCAGTGACCAGCACAGGCGTTTGCTCGTCAGGGTTTCTAAGGGCGTAGAGTCCTGGTTCCACGGTGAAATCCATGCGGCCCACACTCCAGCGCGCCTTGATCGTTCCCCAACGATCAGCCCGGGCCAAAGAAGACGACACCTGAGGCACAACCCCCACAGGTGTCTGAACCGATCCTACTACAAATGGCTGTCCTAGGCTGGGCAGGCCCACCCGGGCCTTTTTCCCTTTGGGTCAGCAGCTCGTGTTCAGGCTGACGTTGGGCAGCGGTTCCAACGAGCACTGGCTGGTCTCATAACCGTCAGCTGCCAACCGCTCGGGACTGTTCTTTGTTTT
>SDBT01006363.1_pt1 | contig 19604 bp, 30 predicted proteins | sample 2277101 | NCBI WGS metagenome assembly SDBT01 (sample SAMN10404973, study PRJNA504765) | marine sediment metagenome | isolation source: marine sediment core GS10_PC15, 103 cmbsf | place: Arctic Ocean: Southern Knipovich Ridge | collected 2010 | reverse complement strand
CCGCGAGAACCTACCGAAACTCTGGGACAAGATTTCAGCTCGACCCGACTCAGCGGAACCCATAACCGAAGAGGAAGTGCAGGCGATTGTACGGGAATTGGGTGAACCGCAGGAAGCCGCTGAACCCCAATTGCCGGAGGGCAAGCGAGAGGGGAAGGCTCCGCCAGTAGCCGAGGGAGGGAAGACGGATGCTGAGGAGTTCAGTAAGGACCCGTCATCCGGCGTTGACGTAGCTGCGACCGTCCCGATCGTTGGCCACCGAGGTAGCGTTGGTCGCTCGGCCAAAAGCCTCCTCCGGAGATTCTTTACTGCCCCGGGTGAATTGCCGACCGATGTCTACGACGCCAAGGTGCGCAAGGAAGGCCGCGTGGCCAAGGAGATGACTAAGCTGCGACACGCGGCCACAGACTTCGGGCGAGGACTGCGTAAGGCAATGAAAGGCCAGAAGTTAACACAGGCTGATGCAGAGAAGATAAATACGGTATTGCGGGGCGAGGCTGATATGGCGACCGTGCCAGAAGAAATCCGGGCCCCACTTCAGGCGTTTCGGGATCATATTGATTCCTTATCTCGGCGATTTGTTGCCGAAGGGGTTGCGCAGGGTGACCTTGTGGGAATCATCACCAAGCACTATGGCGTCTACGCGACCCGCTCCTATCGCATATTCGACGACCCAAAACACCGAGACAAGGTGCCCAAAGGGGTGCGGAATCGGGCTGTTGCTGCGATTCGTGAGATGCATCCCGACAAGTCCAATGCTGAAATCCAAGGGATTCTCGAATCACTGTTGTTCCGCGGGGCCGCTGATTCCCCGGTGGCGTTACTGAAGGGCTCCAAGCTCGGCAGTAAAGACATGGGCATTCTCATGCGTCGCAAAGATGTCCCAGAGTGGCTGCGTGAGTTATGGGGTGAGTACAAAGACGCCGGCGTAAACTATGCCCGCAGTGTATTCAAAATGGCCCACCTATTGGCTAACCATCAGTTCTTGAATGAAGTTCGTGAAGCGGGGTTGGGTAAGTGGCTCCGAACGAAAGAGGACGGGCCAATCGTGAGCGAGTACGGCGAGGTAATTACGCCGATCGCGGCAGATGACAGTTCCGTGATGGCGCCGCTGAACGGGCTCTATACCACGCCCGAAATCAAAGCGGCATTCGAGGAGCTTGATTCACCGGGGGCCATGCCCGACTGGCTGCGGGTGCTGATGTCAGTGAACTATGCCGTCAAGTACGGCAAGACAGTCGGCTCGGCGATGACCCACGTCCGGAACTACATCTCGAACTTCGGGTTCATGGTTGCCAACGGTCACTGGCGGGTCGACAAGTACGGCAAGGCATTGATGGCAACTGTCACGGGGACGTTTCAGCTCCCGAGCGCGGAATTCAGGGCCTATTATGAGCGAAAGGTGGAACTGGGGCTGGTTGGGGAAGATGTGCGAGCCGGAGAACTAAAGGATGCGATGCGCGATTCGTCCAGGATGGATATTGACGACCTCCTCTACAGTAGCGCGGCACTTCCGGCGAAGAAGATCGTCAAGGCCGGTCGGGCCGGATTCCGAGTTTTGAACGCCCTATACCAAGCGGAAGATGCTCTCCCGAAACTCTACGCACACGAAAACGAGATGGCGAGATACGCCAAAGCACACCCCGAATGGTCGCTCGAACACCTTGAGGAGTATACGGCCAAGATCGTGCGAGATACGTACCCCACGTACAGCAAGATCGGCGCGGGCATTAAAGCCATTCGTCGATTCCCGCTCGTCGGCCCGTTTGTTAGCTTTTCTGCCGAAGTGGCTCGCACTACATTCAATACCATCCACATTGGGCTACAGGAAATGCAGGCACCGGAAACCCGTGCCATTGGTGCCCAAAGGTTAGTGGGCACCACCATTGCCCTCGGTGGTCTGTCCGTCTTGTCAAAGGGGGTCATGGCGATATTGGGCATAGGTGACGACGAGGATGAGGACTTGCGATGGTTTGTTCCGCCATGGCAGGAAAACAGTCGGTTTATCTACACGTCGAAGCCCAAGGATGCGACCTATCGTTACATAGACCTTGGTTACTCCGACCCTCATGCCACCTTAACGGATTCTGTCGTTGCGTTCATGCGTGGTGAAAACTGGAGGAAACGTTTAATTGATTCGACTGCTGAATTCCTAAGTCCATTCACGTCCGAAGAGATTCTGTCGCAGGCATTGTTGGACCTCCGCAGCAACGAAGACCAGAAAATCTACAACCCAAAGGATACGGTTGGTGAGCAGGCCAAGGACATCGCCTGGCACTTATGGTCTAAGGCGATGGAACCCGGCACGATTACGTCGGCGCGGCGAATCCTGACGGCAGTGGAGGGGACCGACCCGAGCCGCGAGACGAGCAGAGAGGTACTTGCTGTCACAACGGGCCAGCGACTCCAGAAGGTTGATGTGGAGCATTCATTAGGCTTCCGGGTTAGGGATTTCGCCAAGGCACTAACAAGCATCCAGGGCATAGCCCGCAAGACCGCCACTTCACGCGGAAAGGCTACTGGTGGAATGGTAGCGACGGACCTAGCGAGAATGGAGAAGTTGCGGCTGGCGGAGTTCGCGGAAATGCAACAAATGCTTGGTGCGGCTCGGCGACTAGGTGTGCCCGAGAACAATATCCGTACCCTGCTGGAGGATGAGCTTCCGGACGACGTCGCTGAACAATTGGTGGCGGGGGACTATTCGCCATACGAAATGACCCCGCAAACTGTCCAGCAGATGCTGAAGGCGTCACCAGAGCAATTTATGGAGAGGTTTGCGGCTTGGCACGGCGCCAAGCTACCGGAAGCAGTGAAGACATTTGCCAGACCGTTGGCCGGGAACATTCCCACCAAGCCTCCACCCAAGGACGACAAGACGGACTTTGAATACAAACGGGCGGTCGAGAAGCACAAGGAGAAGCTACGATCGACCAAGCAGACATTCGATGCTATGGGTATTTCCCACGCCAAGGCCCAGGAACTACTCCTCGACTACTATCAACGGCCAGGTGAGGACGGGAAGCCAAATCCCAGGGGCCACGTCATCAAAGGCAGCGTCGGCACATTCAAGCCCGGCTACAGATCCCGGAAAGCCGCCCTGGTCAAGCTCTACGGCAAATAAAAAACCCGGGGCGAGTTATCTACCCGCCCCGGGTTGCATTGCCTTTCTATCCCACAACGTCGTTCAACTCTTGAGCGCAGGCCCACCAGTCGCACTTGCCTGTCATGTCCGTTGCCTGGTCAGTGACGACGCAGATAATCGGGGTCATAAACGTGTCGTCTGGGAACGTCCCCGCCGTTGCGGTTCTGCCGTTGATCTGAAACGCACTCTGCCAAACGCCGTTGACGAAAAACGACACCGTCTTGGACGCAGCCGACCACCTGAAACCTAGTTTCACGTACTGGCTTGCCACGTTGGTGTGGATGTCAACCGTACCCAGATCCGACGCCCCGCCCTGCGTGATGCCGTAAGTGTCAACCCCTGTGCTGTCAGCCATCAACTTGATGAACCCAAGCTGGTCGTCAGTGCCAGCGGGGTCTTGGTTGACGTCAAAGCATTGGGCAGTCGCTTGACCCCCTGCCTCAATGAGACCAATGAACCAGGCCCAATCGTCGGCGATGAGGATGTCAGACAGGAAGCGTGTCTCGAACACCAGATCGCCGAAACCGAGCGACGAGTCGAGCCTGAATGGCGCTTCGGAAGCAGTGCCACCATACGCAATGGCCGCCTCGTCATTGTCGGTCGTTGTCAAAAACTGCACGGCCCCAAGGTGGGTCGCCAGCTTTTGTGCGGCCGTTGAGGTATCCAGGGTCGTGTCAACGGGCTTCACCGTAGCGTCCCCGGTAGTCAGGACGTAATAAGGCGGGTAGCCGATGTCCGTGGTGCCGTCCAGATTCACGCCACCCGTAAAACCGACGAAATCATCGTAGAACCCAAACGCCGGGTTCCCGGAGCTACTCTGGAATTGACCTCCCACAGGCGGTGCGAAACCGCTCCATAGCTTGGGAGAGAGGCCCCTCCAGTCTAGTTCAGAAAAACTTATCTGTGTCATGATTATCACTCCTTATGAGTGTTGTAGTAACGAATCACTCCGAAGTGACTCCCTATGTGGTTTCAGAAACGGTTGTAGTGCTCCAGCCCCGGAAATTCGCCCGGCGGTTGTAGCACACGATCTGTCCCGAGTCGTCCATATTACGGACACGGACATTGCTCATTTCGGGATGCTGGTACGGCTTCTTTTTCCGCATGTTGCGGCCTGCGGCATAGTACCAGTCGAACGTATTCCAGTCGACGCCGAGAATGATCCCGTCAGTCCGGGCGTTGATGCTGTTGGAATTCGTCCAGGCAGGCACCCAAACCATTGGGACACCGCGAATGAAGACGGAACCGCTGTGCGCCGCCAAGTCATCCCCGATATTGTCGTTGCCTAACTGCAATAGCTGCCGAGCCTTTGACAAGCGACTGTGCGTAGTGAGCAGTTCCCATCGGTGTCGGCCTTCCGGCTTAATGTCCGAACGCTGGACGGGCGGCTTGAACGTGCAGAGATCCATCGAGTTGATGACCTTCTCGATGAAGTCAGTCCGGTCCACCGTGGTATACGGGAACGTCCGGTTCCGCCACTGTTCGTAGGTGATGGGAGAGATCCCGCCAACGCCTACCGAGCTCCAGCCGAGAGGCGCGTAGCCGTCGAAGCCAAGATCCGAATTGTTCTCGGTCGTGCTGTCGTCCGTGGAGGTGATCCAATGTAGCAGCGACACGGGTGGGAACGGACTCGTGGTCGGAGACGAAGGGCCGGCGCCGAACATCAGGTCTTCAATGCCGGCGAAGAAGTCCTGCATGAGTCCCTGTTCTTGCAGGCTCATGTAATTGACGATCGCCTGCGCCCCTTGGCCGAAGATTTCCTCGTCGATGTCGTAGTGGTAATTCGTCGTTGTCAGGCCCCACTTCAGACTGCCCTCAGTCAACACATTGACCCGACTGGACACATCTCTGTTGTACAGGCCGACAACCTGAAAGTTCTCGTTGTTGGCGACTTTCAGCTTCCACTTGGCCTGAGATGTGCTCATCTCACGCTTGTTCGCACTGTCGAACAGTCTCGACGCGAACATGTACTCCTGGAGTGGCGAGGAAATGTCCTGCCACTTGCCCATGATGTACTTCTGCAAATAGCTCGCGACAAAGTCGTCAAGCTGTTCAATTCCGAGGGCCATGCGGCACCTCCTTTATGTTTGCCCCGCTAAAGTTTGTCCAATTCGTCGTACTCTCGCTGCATCTTGTCCATGAGCGATTCCGGCTGGTCGTGTGCCTTTGTGGCACTACCGCCCAGGCGACCGTCCGACTGTTTGGACATCTTGCGGGTTCTGGATTTCAGCTCTTTCTTATTCAGTTCTTTCGCGAAAACCATACCGGCTACGCGATTGACTAACGCGTTGTAATCACCAGGCTCTCGACCCTGCCTCCGCAAACCATCCAGGTATGCGTCGCTGTCATTCAATAGGGCCTGCCGGCGATCAATCTCTTTGGCACTCTCCTTGCCGGTCTTCCCGAACAAGTCGGCGTGCCCCATGGCGTCCACGGCGACATCAAAGCTCTGTTGCTTCACCATGTCCTCCGCGTCCACAAATCGCGATTCCAAGGCGACCAGTCGAGACTCGTAGTGGTCACGCATGTTCGTGAGTTGGCCCACCAAGTCCGTCTTGGCCTCTTCGTCCCAGATGTCCTCCGAAAGGTTGATCTCGAACGCACCTTCCTTGGGTTCACTGGCGGACTTTCCCTGTTCGCCGGCCTTTTCAGCTTCCTGGGCCTGCGTCTCGCCCTTGTCACCTTCAGCCATTGCCTTGCGGCCGGCCTCCAATGCACTGCGGTCGATAAATCGCAACGCCCGCTCCAATTCCTCGCGGCTGGTGAATTCGGCGAGGTACTTCTCGTCGATACCAATCGCGGCTACCTCGGCCTTCAGGTCATCGTCAAGCCATTCGGCATCGCCGTCAGCTTGATCCTCTGAATCACCGGTATCGGCTTCCGCCGTATCTTCGTCACCGGACTCTGTCTCGGTGGCGATTGCTTCTGCTGTTGGCTTGTCGTTCTCCTCAGCGAGCTTCTGGGAGTCGGGTTTATCCAGTGTTGGTACCGTATCGTCCCCTTTGCGGTCCGCTTCCACGTCTTTCACGGCCTGATCCACGAATTCCTGGATTTCCTCGTGGGACGCGGTGTCTAGGGAAATTTCTGCTGTCGCCATTGTCAGTCTCTCCTATTAGTCTGAGTATCCGCCCTCAAGATCGTGCAGCGGTACGGGACGCATCGCGCCCACTTCCTTGCGCCCACGCGGGCTTGTTATTTCGAGTTGTCCGTTGTCGCGTACACGGACACCAGAGATATTACGTTTCTTGATAGCTGCACGCATTTCGGGCACTTGGGACCTCATGCACCCAAGGCCCTCCGAAATCAGCGGATCGTTCACTGAGTACGCCACTGTCCCCATCGGGGCTTCACCGTGCTTCAGGCCCACGCCCTTGCGTTTGTCCCACTGCTTCTTGGTCACGTACTTGCCGTTGATCTTGTAGCGAAATGTCATACCCTCGCTCCACCGGCCACGAGTGCCCGTTCATTCACGTTGATAAGTGTCATACACTTGGCTATGTCTTGTCCTGTTAAGTGGTGATCCGCTACGAGACGCTGAAAGTGTGCAAAATGCTCGCACGCCTCCATAATCGCCCCGCATTTAGGCCCAAGGATGCCCTCGACTGTATGTGGTTTATCGCTCACGCCGCCCCTTCCGATAACTGCATCAGAACTTCCCTTGCCCTATCTTTCGAGATCGTGAACGCCAAGTCTGGGCGGGCTTCGTACATGCCGACTTCCTCCCACTCGCCGTCGTGATTTAGGGTCTGGTTTGTCTTGGCGATTCGGTCGATCCTATCGACATACGCATTTACCTCGCCGTCGACCACAATCAGCCTCACTCGCGTTTCCGGGTTGGACATTACGCTGGACTCCTCATTGTCATGTGTATGTGGTTTATCGCTCATGCAGGACTCCTTGTCATTGCTGCTGCCTGTTGACTGTTGACTTGCGATCCGCCACCTGACAATGTCTGCTGGAGGATCGCGGAACGTGCAGCCTGTGTCCCACCGGTCGGAACGCTCTTTCGGACCGTTTCGCGAGAAGTCACCGGGGACTGACGGACCGTGTTCTGGTCGCCGCCAAGCTCATCTGCCGGTGTGGCGAACGTAATGAACCGCTTGAACTCAGGCCGGTTACTCAGCTTGGCAACCTCATCGACGATTGCTTCTGCGTCCAGTGTCGCCCCAGACGCCTGGAACATCGGCCAAAGAGGTGCAATCTGCTGGAGGAACTGGAAAAGCTCCTCACGCTTCTGTTCAGGGGTCTTGAAGACCATCGAGTAGGGTTCCACTCGGAAGTCATAGTCCTCGAATTCTCCCTGTCGATTGTCCGGTGTCCAGGGCATAGACACCTCGATACCGGAATTTCCCACGGGGATTGAAGACTGTAGTTCAAGTTCCCGATCCTCCCACATCAAGCGGCCAAGGTCCAAGATGCAATCCGACGCGAAGTCGACTACCGACATTCGCATATCGCCCTCCATTCGGGAGACATTACCGGCGATCAACTGTTCCTGCCCCACTGTCGAAGCCTGGGGTCCCAATCCGCCCATCGCTTGAAGATTGCCGGCGAAACGGTCGTACTCATCCTGAATGAATAGCGAAAATGCCTGGTCCCGCTGATCGACCCCGCCAGTCTCGATCTGAGTAATGTCCTGGGGGTTTTGGCCCAGAATCCATGCGTTGCGCTCCGACGTTCGCGCACGCTCCGCTAGGCCCTCCCTGCCCGGCGGATAGACATTCACCACCCGATGCGCGTCTGAATCCTCTTCCATGCGACTATGCAGTCGGTTCTGCAAGTCATGCAACCCCTTGAGGTTTATCGCCGGCGAAGCAGGAATGATGTTGTCGGGAACGTCCCCGAGAGAGAGGAACTTGTAGGGTCCCGCCTGACTCCCGGTCCAGTCCCGCTCCAGCAGCGGCGGAAGGTCAGGTTGGTCGACCGCCATCGTGGAGATCGTGTTGTTCTCCGCAATCCAAACGTCCTGAAGCCAGATCATCGGCTTGAGTTCGTCGTCGTCTACCGCAGGTCCGGCCGCGATATCTCGCGTAGCATCCGGTGCGTCCGTCGTGTTCTTGCTGGTCGAAGTGAGTTCGCTCTGTACCTTCTTGTCGTAGCCTGGTTCCGACTTGACTTTCTCATAGTCCGCGCGGTATCGGTGCCCGCAGTACCGCATCTTCGTCAGTTCCTTGGCAGTCATATCCAAGGTCAGGTCATCCACGGAGACCCGATTCAGCCATGGCTCTCCTGGATCGAGCCAGACATCCTCCTCGGACTCCAACATCCCATGAAACCGCGTATCAGTGTCGCGCATCATTACGACACCGCACCCGATACCAAAGAAGGCGTCCAGGACAATGGCCCGGAACGTCTTGCCGAGGTTCATATCCCCAATCAGCTTGTTCAAGTTGACCTCGAACCGCCGGGCGAACGGCCAGTTTTCCGTCAAGGGAGTGGACACCAGAACTTGCGGGTTATTTGCCGCCAAGACCACCGTGTAGATCCGAGCCGTCTGATTCATCAGGTTGGTAAGGATCTTCGGCTTATTCGGAGGAGCCGTTTCCTCGGTGTACCATGACCCAACGTAATCCTCGACCAATCGCTTGCGGATACGACGGAAAGGCGCCATTGCCTCGCGAGAGGTTTTGATGGCCTTCAGTAGTCGGCCGCGAGCCTGTTTGTCGTGTAGATCGATCATCGCTAGCCTTGCGCAAAGAAAAAGGGAACCAACGCTCTTCAGCGCGGCTCCCATAAAGGGCTGCGATGTTTATGGCATCTGAACGAGGATCAGTCGCCTGTGCCTTTCGTTGAACCCGCGCTACGAAGCGCTGGCTCTCTTCTTCTTAGGGTTTTAGACCTCCTTCAAAGGTTTCGATGTTGAGGGCGTCCCTTCGTCGCTTGGTTTCCTCCACCATGGCCCCAAGGTCGACCTGTTCTCTCTTCTCCAATGTTAGGGCTCCCTTCACTTGTGCCAAGTTCAACGCCGCTTGCGTGTACTTAATCGCATGGTCTGGGTGAATCGCCGGCTGGATTAGGCTGGCCAGGACTCCAATCGCTCGGTCAATGTTCTCGTTCATCTTCATTTCCATCGGGTTCTACCTTTGACTTGTCAATACTGCTTTGGATTGGCCATCATCTTAGCCAGCCGCTTTGAGTGCGACGGTCGACCATTCAGCCACCCACGAGCGTAAGCTATCGAACCGCCCTCGCACATGAAATGCTCGACCCGAAACGAAGTCCCTGCTTGGGCATCCCCCATTCCAGCACGGTAGGCTTCATCACAGGCATCCAGTTGAGCCATTAGTAGTTCACCACGTCCTTCAAGCCAAACCCTGGGGTCCCTTCCTTTGTGCGAACATCCTCTCGGCGTTCACGCCACAGGAAGCTCCCCCATTCAGGAGTTTCTACATTTTCCTTCCCACTGTCAAGAGGTATTCCCTCCACCCCCTCCAAATAGACTAGCCATGCCACCCCCGCCGCGATGCACCGATCGCCGTGCGCTTTCTCGGTTGCACCCCTGTTTTTCGTGGGTTGGTGGATGATCTTGCCCTTTTCCCACTCATATTCCCCGCACTCCCGAATGAGGGCTTCCGAGCGGATTTGGTATCGGCCCGTCTCCATTGCCAGGGCCATTTTCTCGAAGAGTTCGGCCTTGTCATCGTTGGTTCCGGACCACCAGCCGGCCTTCCGGGTCTTCTTTTTCGTCCCGATTTCCTTAACATCCCGGTAGTAGACGTTCCCGTAATAGAGGACTTCCATGATCTCTTTTGCGAATGGCGCCACCATCCCGCTGTCTTCCCAGCCCAGGAAAGCACCCCTAAGCCACTTCGCCAATCCCACCGCAACTCTGCCGAACTTTGTCAACAGCATTCCCTTGATTGTGTATTCGGCCACCTGTTCGCCCGTCCGATCGTCGATCACCGAGGCCACTGAGTTGCTCGAATACGCGCCGTCCGAACCGATGGCTACGTCACAGCCGATCGTGAAAGGGCCCAGAGGGCAACTGAAGTCCGGCCCGGGCCTGAACCACAGTTTCAGGGGCCCGTCGTCCCTGGTGACTAATCCCTTGAGTGCGAGAGACTCCGAGTCGAACACTGGAGTACCCTGCCAAATTGGAGCCTTGCAGTCGTCTCGTTTAACTCGATCAAGTAGGTCGGACTGGAACACTTTCCCCACTGCTCCACGTGGATCGCGATCGAGCTGTGAAGCAATAAGCCGTGGGGTCGATATCGGACGTAAGCACCGCATGTCGTACCACGGCGATCGAACGACTCCCTCAAACTTGAACCCCTTCCTCTCCAAGCGTGCCCGCAGGTCCGTGTTCTCTGCATGGTATTCATCCACCGCTCCTTGGTCTTCTGGTTTCCTGGCTTCCGGCTTCACACCGCGCACGACATAGGAATGCTTCCCATGCATAGGGTTATCTTTCCAGTCCAAGATCAAATGCAAGCCGCTTCGAGCAGTGTCCGGGTTCTGGCACGCTTCGTGAAAAACGCCACTGTCGCGATATCTCGCGGAAACTAGGCGCAGGCAGTCGGTAACGTCCCCAAGCGCCTCCATTACCATGTAGTCCTTCCCGCCAGAAATGAAGTCGCCCGAGCCTATCTCGTCACAAGTGAACACGGACATTCTTCCCCCGGCCGCTACGTCCTGACCCGCTGCATAGCCAGCGAGTGTCGCGCCGTTGTCTGGATTCAGGAATGTGTGTTTCGACAGGCTCCGGTGTTTGTTCATGTCAAAACCGTGAGGAACCATCCAAAACGGCAGTCGCTCAATCGCCCAGGCCACCTTCCATAGAACGGTGCTTGAGTCGGTCTTCGAGTCGACCAAGTCCTCGTTCCGCGTCACGTAACCCGCAGAAAACATCGGGTCACGCAACCAGCGGCGAAGATCGATGTACAAGTAACCGAAGGTCCCGCCCTGCGCCCGGGCCTTATCCAACATCACGTCGATCGCCTTCTGTAGCCTCTGCGAGTCGTCGATCGCCTTGTCCATCGCCACGAACACCGGCTCCTGATGACACCACGGAATGAACGGCTGGACCTTCACCTTCGCCCGAGGATCGAATGCCCACATCGCGAATCCCATCCAGAATAAAACGTCTTCCATGCAAGCATCGTACAGAGCGTTGCGAAATGGGATGTCCGTCAACGCCCGCTCGCGGCAACGGAACCGCCAACGAAGGTTCTCGGCCGGGTCTTTCGGGTAGCGTTTGTAGAATCGGGTGATGCTCATTTGTCCTTGAGTCTCAAAGCCCTAATTTCTTCGTTAGTGAGTTTGTTTAGAGCTTGCAACCTGAGCTTGCTATCCAAACGCGATGCCTCCTCTTCACTTACCCTCCGCTCATCCCACTCCTGATGCCTCTCCCACCAGGATGCTAATCTCCTGGCCTCCCTGTTGTGGGCGTCGTAGATGAATTCCTCAACTTGCCCAGGTGAGAGCCCCCGACAAGTTGCGCAAAGCACTTTGGTTGCCTCATCAAGGCGTCTGGTATTACCATAGTAATCTACTGCTCCTCTCATAACCCAAGGAGGGGTATCCTTACGGAGTCTCTGGTATAAGTACAGCAAAAGTCCACAAACCCGTTTCGATTCCAGTTCTTCACCACTGGGATTCATGTGGTCACTACAGCAAGGCACTGCTTTTCTCCTCATGTAAGATCGTAGAAGGGAGTAATGGTCATCGAATCCCCAGTTTTTCCATAGACCGCTTGTGACGATCCATGGCCTCTTCGTTCTCGCGTTTGAGCTTCAATAGCAACGCCTGATCCTTGCGGTAAGACCCAAAGCAAGCCGCTACGGCGAGTAACGGAGGCCCAACGACAGTCACTACGATCAAGACTATAGCTGTTGTGCTCATGACTTCTCTTTCAGATAGAGGGGGGATTGTAGAAGGGAGTAATCACTTACGCTTCACCAGTTCGTACTCCGGGTACTGCTCATATAGATCAAACCGCGGTGGAGCCAATTCCGGCCAGCAACGACCAAACACATATTCCTGAAACTTCTCTATCGCCTCCTGGTCTCCCTCCATGTAAATGGCGTGCCCTTGGAATATCCCTGCCGGCCCACGTACAACTATGGGCTCAGACTTCACGCGGTATTCCCAGTCGTGTGGAGCAATTGCCGGTGGACGTTTATCCGCAGCGTAGGTTTCCCATTCTCCACCACTGAGGTGACGGCACTGTATCGTCTTCCCGTCACGGTGAGCTTCCAGAATCGCAATCATCTCGTCATGTGTCATCACGCTTCCTCCTTCAGTTTCAGGATCGCTGCACAAATTGCTAGGGCTGGAGTAGGGGCAAATGACGCGCGTGCGTCGAGGTGGTTGCCGATTGTGCACATCCACCCGCCGTCATCGTCACGGCCGTTGCTCGTCGACAGCAGTGTTAGCTTGGAGGGGTCACGTAGATCATGATGCGCCTTTTCCGCCGCAGCGAAAGCCGCGTTCAGGTCCGTGGAGTAACTTGGGAGCCTCTCGTGGCACCAGTTATCCAAATGCCACCATCCCGACATCTTTGTGCGGCTCCCTGGAAACCACTCAAGCCCAGTAGCCTCCGCAACAGCTCGGTCCAACTCAGGGCCCGGTTTGATCTCGATCATTACGTTTTCTCGTAGTTTGAGCAGTTGCCGTGGTTTAAGCCGGAACAATAGGCGTACTTCTCGCCCGTCGCGGTCTCCCGTTCGCCGGTCACTGGGTTGATGTGTTCAGACAACGCCAATGCCTTACATTGTTGTAGTTCCCATGCCGGTCTGGGCGGCGACACGGTGAACCTAATGTAGTGCCGGCATTTTACGCAGATCGTCCTAGGCTCTTTCATTTCGCTCCTCCAGCTTCGCCACCCGCCCCGCCAATGTCTCTGACCAGCCAACTCGTGGAGCGCCGCATCCACTTGACGCCGGCGATCGGATCGGGCATGGCTAATGTCTCCTTTTTGGGTAGTTACCTAGTTTAACGCTTGAGCGGCTTCGCCACAGAAGGCGTCGCCAGTCGTAATGGGCCAGATGTTCACAATTGGTTGGGCAATGCGGGGCAGACCGAGCATACCAGCAGGAGAATCAGGTGGATGGCGCCTGCACTCGCCAACCGGATGACCCTCGAAACACCTGCCTTCAGGGTCGCACCGCCACCACTTACAACCAACACATGTTCGATTCTCAGCCATAATGGGTTCCTTTTGTTAGGTTACCTATCTTAACAGGCTATGGGCATATTCTTGTGAGCGGGATATTCAGTACGGTAGGGGAGGTAAGGCCGGGGGGGTCTGGTTCGGTTTCCGTTCGGTTCTGGTCTACGATCCTATGACAGGCCTATGACCGCGTCGCCACACTCAATGATACATGGCATGATTCGCCTTGACCGTTGAATAACTCACGCCCTCGACCCTCTGACTACTAGTCACTTTCCTCATGCATCTCGGCCAGCAGCGCGTCTATGTCGTCCAGGGCCATGCGCTCCCTGCGCACATGCTCGGCCTCGTCAGCCACAGTGGCCAAGCTGCGTGCCACCACATCCACGTACTTGGCATAGGCGCGTATGCTAGTCTCCAGCCAGCCCAACGCCCCCTTGCTGGGTGCTGGCAGTGTAGCCCTATCCAGGTGGACCACGGTGGCACCACTGGCAGTCTCCTCAAGCACGTCCAGCCGGTGCGCTTGTACCCACAGCAATTCAGCCTGGATCGCTGCGTTAGGTGGCAGCTCGGGCCAATTGTCGGGGATGTCGCCTAGGCCGCGTAGTTGGCCGGTGGTGGGCTGTGGTTCGGGCTTGGGTGCTTCGGGGGCCGCAATGTCCACAGCAGGCCCAGTGGGCGGAAATTGGGCGAGAGCCGCTTCCCATGCGTGGTCGTGTGCTTGGCGCCTGGTCATGCCCCGGGCAACACACTCGTCACGTATACGGTTGCGGAGTGTACTGGCGTCGATCTCGATGCCGTCCAGCCGCCAGCGTCGTTCGGCCTGATTGCGCGTTTCTGCCTCGCGCGCGGGCTGCTCGGCCGGCTTGTCTGTGATGCTAGGTGGTGCGGAGACAGTCCCCCCATTCGCTGTATCAGGTTCCCCCTCTTCATCCAACTTTTTCCTAGTTACTATTGGGAGCGGTGGGTGTGGAGCGTCTGCCTTCTCCCCTGTGCTCTCTGCCTTTCCCAGCGTGAACTGCTTCCCATCCTCACTCCAATGGCCCAAATGAGCGTCCTGGATCGCCTGGAGGGCATCACGGGCTAATTGCGCGGATTTCCTGTAGCGATGCTTGCTCTGTTGGAGTTGTCGGACCGTGACGGTCCTACCTCGCGCTTTGATCCACCCGATCAATGCAACCTGATCGGCATGTGTGCCGCTATCCATCGCCGTCCCTCTCCCCTTTGTCCTCGGACGTGACCACGCCAGCCCCCTCAAAATAGGCCTGGGCCACTGCCACGCTATTTATCGCGAGTTGGCGAAATTGCTCGATATCCCGCGAATTGAGCCCCACTCGCCCCTCAAAGGCGGCTTGTCGCATATAGAGCTGCAAAGCGAGCTGTTGCACGGCTGCACTATACATCACCGTCCCCCTTTTCCGTCGACTCTCCGAATTCGGCGATCCCCAGTCCCTCGAAATAGGCCTGAGCCGCGACCAGTGAGGCCCGGGCAGCCGTTTGCAGATGTTCACGGTCCACGGCGAGGAAATCACTGATGTCGATGCCGGACTGACGAACCACGTCGATGCCGACCTGGCGGCCTACATAACCGCTGGCAATTCGTGTGTAGATTTGCAGCGACAGTCCCTGGACTGCTTGGTGCACGCCGAGCGTGGCTTGTTGGGCCTGTTGTCGTTGTTGTCCCAATAGGGGCACGTTATTCTGTTGTGGTGTCACTTCTACTCCTCCGTAGTGGTTAATTGACCAATAAGCGGCAGCCCCAGTCGCTGCCGACGTTCATTCACCCACTTCAGCGTCCCGTCAATATCATGTGGATCGAACAGCCTTCGAGCCCCGTATGTTCGGACAGACGACAGTTTCAGCCCAGTCCACTCGGCTATTTGGCTGTAGGTGATCGACCAGAACCGCTGTTCCCCGCGTTCACGACGTGGTAACCCACGGGCATCCTGTGCTGTGTGGCGAGTGTTTCGCGGCAAAATCATGATTATATTGGGCTTCTGTGAATAATGTTGTTGACTTTGTCCGATGTTGTTGGTATATTCAGTATATCACAACAACAACAGGTGGCAACCTATGTTTCTCAACAAATCACAACAGCCCTGCCTGGCCCGAATCGACTGGTTGCCACCGTCGTGGGCTTGGTGGGGCTTTTTCTATGGAGCGAAACGATGGCACAATTCACGTCAATCGAACTCAGCCACCTTGAACGGTTTAGTGATGGTTGGGGATTCCGCGTCAACGGCCACGAATGGAGCGAGTGCGGGGGCTTTGCCGGATTCACGCCGGCGAGCGACTCTATAACCGACCTACAGGCCGCGGTTGTCGCTATTGCCCATGCCCATGACCTGACGATCAGTGAGGACGTGGTGGCGGTCAACGGGTTGAATGCGTTTTACTGCCCCTTATAGGTTTCCTACCCAGCAACCCACACCCAACCAGGAGAGAAACCATGACACAATTCACGCAAGAAACAACTCGCGGCTACACGGACAAAATGTTGCAGATTCTCAATGCCGAGTGGGACGCGATCGTTACAGCCGAGGGGTTGGAGAACGAGAGCGACGCTGGCCAGCAAGTGTGGAAATATCGCTCTGAGCAACTGCTCACCGATTTTGATATGCGGCCCCCGATCGGCTAGGAATCACGAATCTAGCCCAACTCGGCAACCCCTTCCCTTTCACTGGAGAAACTACATGTACAACCCCATCCCCTGTACGCAAGAGCAACTGTATCCAACGCGATGGATCACCAACCACCGACCATCACGCTCTACTATGGCAGCACACCTCCATTCCCTACGTGATCGGTTTGGTACTGCAACGGCCAGAGAATGCCGTTGCCGAATGATTTGGGTGGGCATCTATCCTGTACGATTGCGACGCTAAACAGACTCGGCAACCCAACCCTTTACTGGAGAATAGAACCATGAGCAAATACATTATTCTGACAACACACCACGACAACGGGCAGCATGTTGTAAAAGTCGAGGACAACCAGACGGCTACGATGCTAGTCGAGAAGTGCCAGCGGAATCTCCGTAAGTTGGGCCACCCCGACGGCGTGACGTGGAAAACGTATGACGGCAGTCTATCTGGTGCCCTAATCAAGAGTTTTGGGCAATGTCGCCAGCCGGCTGCTATGCGGCCAGGTGGTCGCTAATCAGGTTTCCCGATCCGCGCGCCTCACGGGGCGCGTCATCGGTAACCCTAACCCCCTTTATGAGGAAAGACGAACGATGACCAGCCCCCTCTATCGAATCATTCGGCGATCTACTGGCAGCCTACAACCCGATGGTACAACCTGGTCCGTTGAGGTCCTGTATTGCGGATACGACCGCCACAGCGCCCGTCAGGCATACCACGCCAGCGAGCCCGAGGACTTCGGCGGCGGCTACGGCAACGGCAAGCGGGAAACGATCGGCGAAACGGTAACGGATGCGGAAACAGGTGATTTCGCCGATGATGTTGTATCCGCCGCCGGCTAGCGTTCCCGAGCCCGTGCCCTACGGGGCGCGGAGTCGGCAACCCTTCCCAAACCAGGAGCGAAACGATGACAAATCCCGAACCCTCACTGCCCGATGGCGAGCGGGCCATAACGATGACCCGGGAGACTCGCGCGGACACCTACGCGATCGCCGATCGATTGCGAGACAAGGACGATTCTCTGTGGATAGTCACCTGGGTGGGGGCGGTCGATCGCATTATCGATGGCCTGAGCAGCGGCCACCGCGTCGATGATGGATGGCTCAGCCACGCGCATGCCAGACCGGCGACGATCGCAGAGATTGCAGGCGCGGCGAAAGGGGAGCGTATCGCCGAATTGGAACAGGAACTGCGACTTCTGCTGCTGCCTCCAGATGACGACCGCAGCGCGGCGGCGATCGCCAGGCAACGAACGAATATCAAGCGCGAGTTGTCCGTACTCCGATGACACCCAATCCCGGCGCGCCATCGGCAACCCACCCCCTTTTACTGGAGACACGAACGATGCGCAAATATCACGTTTACGAAAAGGGTGGCGAAAACACCCAACACGCCGGCCGCTCAACTCTACACGAAGCATTCGAGGCAGCGACCGCGCGGCGAGCCCTGGCCGCATTCGACCCGCCCGGCGGCATTGAGGTAAACTCTGACGACGACACGGCCTGGAGCCGCTACCCTGACCACCAAAAACGGGGAGGGCTGGAGCACGTAATGTGTGCTGACTGGCTGTACTGAACCCCACCCCAAACCAGGAGCGAAACCATGAAAAAGATCACCATCGAGATCGAAACAGAAAACGCCGCTTTCACTGACAACATAGAATTTGAAATTGCCCGTATACTGCAAGACATAGTCATTAAGCTGGATGCTGGCTGGGCTCCCGTTGATCTGCCGGGGCCTTACGACAGCAATGGAAATTGCGTTGGCAAAATCACGTTCGAATAGGGCTTGGCAATCCCCAACCCCTACCCCAATCGAAAGGCTGAAACCATGATGGATGAAGGAACTAGGCGTATCGTCGAGGCACGCTGCAAACGGCTGGCAGAAGTTGAACTAGAGGGAGAGCAGGAATGGCAAGGCACACTACGTCGCGAGGCAAAGACAAAGGCCGCAGGCGGACCAGCGCGGTTTCGCGTTCTGGGCTCGTTTGGTGACCCGGTGGGCATTGTCATCGCCACATACTACACTCGCGAGCGGGCGGAAGCCGACGTTCACAACCTCACTCCGAGCGGGGCGTATTCCCGCGTGTGGATCGAAACGGAGCACGAGGGCCGGACCGCGGAGGAAAACGCCGCGCAACGCGAGATTGAGCGGGGCCTTGCCGACACCTACTAGGTTTCCCAATCCCCGCGATGTGCGGGGGTGGTTATGCTTCCTTCGCCGCGTCAAGCTCATCAGCCGCTTCTCGTAGCCGTTCGGCGAACACTACAGGCAATCCGACCTGCTCGGCGCTCCACCGCAAAAAGTCGGCGCTAGTGGGGCACTTACTTCGCAGTTTACGCCGTTGCTTGTCTATCGACGGCCATATCTTTGCATCACCGGGCATTAGTTGCTTCCTTTGCCGCGTCAATGGCGGCATCGAGGTGCAAACCCCATCGCACGGCATTATGCGAGTAGGTTCCGCATGATCGATACGCTGCGATCGCTTCGACCAGATCGTCCAGCAGCTTGCGGAGGCGGGCAACATCGTCAGCCACGTCATCCAGGTCACAGCGACACGAGTCGTGATCCAGTCCGCACGCTTGACAAGTGCAGCAGGGGCCGCATGTTGGCGTCCGAATGCGCTTCCACTTAGCCACAGCACCGCGGAGGCGGTCGGCCTCGCAGTACGGGCACGGCGAATTGTGTAGAACATAGGGCTGCCCGCACTCTTCGCAGGGATATCCCTCGTAGGAGTCTTCTCTCATATTAGTAGTTCTTTCTTCGCCGCGTCAATAGCGGCATCGAGGTTCGCTGCCAATCGCAAAGCGTTAGTCGCGGTTCCGCATGATCGATACGCTGCGACCGAATCGGCCAGATAGAACAGCAGCTTACGGAGGCGTTCGTTCTCTTCATTTTGCAACGCCTGGATCGCTTCGGGCGGAACCGGACAGTGCAGCGTTCCATCAATCATCTGTCCTCGCATTCTCTTGTACGCGATCCACATTCCCCGGTCGTCGCGGAATAACTCCCAGTCCCGATGCACCGCGATTGTCTCTCGTTCGCTCATGTCAACCTCAGTCCGTGATTACAAGCATGGTGCCGACCGGCAAGACGATGCACGTGCCCTTTACCTCGCCCCCGAATAGGTCTGTAATCATATCGTTTGATCCGAGCGCGAAGAGGTGGTCGTGGGCGCGCTGCACGATGCAGCCGACCCATCGTGCCGATCCGCCGGAGGTCACGATCCGCGCGATCTGGCATTTGCGAAGGGTAGACAACGGCACGACACCAGGTGGGTCACCTGCAATCTCTACGGGCATTGTACTCTCCTCGTATTGAAGTGAGCCCCACTGAAGTCGGCATCCTAACCGCCCATCCCGGACACGTCAATATCTATCCTTCCGGTGTTACGGAAAAAGACTTCGTAACATCCGTGCGAAGTCCCTGTTTCGCCATTGACGGAATCCTAAGAAGCTGGTATTCTGTCCCCATGAGAAAGAAACGAGGAAAGCCTGACCGTGACTTCGCGAGTGCTGTCGGACAGGAAATTAGCCGATTGCGCCGCGAGTATGGTTACACCCTAGCAGATATGGCCGACGAATCCGGCGTCCCCATCAGTACCTGGCAACAGTGGGAGCAACGAGGGCCGCGATTGTGTTGGCTCCCACTGATTGCAAAGGCGCTGGATGTTGAGCCGTGTGAGCTCGTGGAACTGGCTGTATGTTGA
>SDBT01006362.1_pt1 | contig 19605 bp, 20 predicted proteins | sample 2277101 | NCBI WGS metagenome assembly SDBT01 (sample SAMN10404973, study PRJNA504765) | marine sediment metagenome | isolation source: marine sediment core GS10_PC15, 103 cmbsf | place: Arctic Ocean: Southern Knipovich Ridge | collected 2010 | reverse complement strand
TCACCTATGTAATGATTCCAGTATTTCCAAGCTTCGGGATGGGAATCAGTATAACCCGGAACAACTATGTATGGATATTTTATTTTTTTTAATTTATCTTTAGCAATTCTAAATTCTTCTTTATAACTATTTTTAGTTAGATTTCCAGCATGAACAACTAGATCTACATCTGAGATATCGTTTATATAATCTATTGCATTGTCAAAATTCGTAACACTCTTATTCGATTGCTCTTCAATTAAGGAATTTGACACCTGAATAAATTTACAGTAAGGCTTCTCCCCTTGGCTGAAATTTCGGGTTGAATAAAAATTAATTTTTCGATTAATCTCCCGTGTGGAAGTTTGTTCTAAAATGGGAAAAACTCTAAAATTCAGATTGTTATTCGAAATATCAATAATAGAATAAGTAAATGATTCACGATATCTTGTTTTGTTACATGAAAATGTACCAGAATTAAATATATATAGATCTTTGTTACTGTCACTTATTCTGTATAAATTAGATATATGTCTATGACCATTTAATACTAAATCGGCTTTATTATCAAGTAACATTTGGAGCATATCCCCAGAATCATCAATAGCAGAACGCTCTTTACCTGTGTTTGGGATAGGGATAAGTTGATGATGAAAACACACGACTTTTAATTTTTCTTTCCTTTCAGGCATCTTAAGTCGCTTCTTAACCGCTTCGATTGTATTATGATGAATAATACCTCCAGGTAAGTCTGGTTTTGTTGAGTCAATTCCGATTACATATAAATCTTTATCTTCGAATTCAAAATGCCTGTCACTTATAAATTCTTCAAATAATAGGTAACCAACGTTTAAAGCATCATGATTACCTATGAGGTAAAGTAAGGGTGCTTTAGAAATTGGTTGAAATCGCTCCATGTTATCCAGTACACATTCATATTCTAGTAATGTACCAGTTTGTGTGAGATCTCCTAAGTGAAGGAAAAGGGTAACATCTTTAATTTTATTAATTTTATCCATTCCTTTACGAAATGCCTTTTCATTATAACTTCCTCCTGTAGGCGTAATATGTGTATCTGAAATAATAACTATTCTTTTATTACGGTTGCTATCTCCATTTAATTTAATATCTTCCTTTACAATCATGCTTCAATTATAATTTTCTTACTTTAGCTGGATGTCCCATATAAACTGAATCTTCTTCCAAAATATCTCCAACACTTGTATATGAATGAGCAGACAATTTAGCACCATTTTTCATAATCGTGCCGGGTAAAAGAACACATTTTGCTCCAATTAAAACATTATCACCTATGACGATTTTCTTAATGAAAAATGAATCCTGTTCTATTCCAAAACTTAGAATAGTGCTACTCATTCCTATAATCACGTTTTTACCAATGGAAACGAATTCTGAAGAGATCCAACAATTATCACATATACATTTTTTCCCAATTTTTACGCCAAAGAATCTTAAAACAAACCTATTTTTAAACCATGGAAAGGGATTTGAACCAAGGATAAATAACGGCCATTTTTTTATAAGATTCCTTAAATTCCAATACAAATAATCTTTATCGCTAATATCTCGTTTAAAAATTCCCTCTTTTGGTTTATGTAGCAGTTTAATTATTGATAAAAATATTAATGAAAACATAATAGAACTGAATTGGAGTAAATATATTAATACAAGAAGATTAAACGGAAGAAGAAGAAAAAATAACCAATAAAAATCCGATCTCCAAAAATTTATGAAATACCAATATTCAAAAAACGAGCAAGGTACAAAACTCAGAATAATAATTATAACATAGAGAAATAAATATCTGTTGCGAAGCCTCTCATCAATGGGAGTCGGTGAATCTCCCTTTAAACTTGCTGGTTGAAACATTTATTTAATCTCCTCCCCATTTCCTTTGATATTATCCTTTTTAATAATTGTTTCGGCTTTTTCCACAGATTCTTCTAATGTCTGTATAGGAAAATTCATGCTAACGGGGATACCGACATGAATTAAATCACCTTCTAGCTCCTGACCAATCCAGGTATAACTATTTGCACCTAAAACAGCACCATCATGCATAATAGTTCCCGGAGACACAATAGTCTGAGGGCCTACTACACAAGCTTCTCCTATCTTTACTTTTTTAATAATAACTTTATCATGGTAAATTAAATGCGAAAAAATACAGATATTCAGAGAAGTCATTGTAAAATCTCCTATTTCTACAAACTCAGGATCTATATAACCTTCATACGCTACCACGTTTTTTCCAATATGAACACCAAATATTCGATAGCATATGATATCCATCCAAGGTAAAGGTAACGCTCTTGCTAGCCAAATTGGAAAATATGCTGTCCAAAATCTACGATGCATATATTTCCAATCTTTACTCCCTCTTTCAAATACTCCTTCCCGAGGTGGATGTAATTTGTTTAAAATTTTGAAAATTCCTCCAGAAATAATAATGATCGAAAAAGTGAACAAGAATAAATTCCCATAAATATTTAGTGGGACCAACAGCCAAAAATACCATTCTGCTTTTATATTAAAGACGTAAAATTCATTTCCTGTCAGAAGAAAATAAAGTGAATTTAAAAACCAAAAATTTGCAATAATTAAAATAATACCTCCCAAAAACAGTTGAACTAGAATTATTAGGGTAAACGGCGTCTTAAAAACTCCAGAGGTTGACAAATATTCAACATCAAACTTGGATTCGAGTTCTTCATCCACTTTAATTCACTCAATTTAATATCAATCTGTTTATAATATATATCACAAAAGAATAAATATATATTGATTTATTTGATAGGTTAAATATCTAATATTTTAATACGTGATTTCTTCACATTTTAAGAAAAAATAATTAATATTCTTAAATAAAAAACAGTTAAAAAACTAAATTTCTATTATATATATATTATTAAAATATAAATTATTTAAAATTGTAAAAACCAAATAAATTGAATTGTATCATACCAGATATTAAAGGTATGCTTTAAAATATAAAAGGTGAATGAAAACTGAGCATAGATTGGGCCAAAGCAGAAGAAAAGCCCGAGAAAAAGCAATCTATTGAAGGTAGGGTCTTATTAGATCTTCGCGCGAAGGTTAACGATTTAGAAAAACAATTATCTGAAACCAAATCTGAAGTAACACAAACTAAGGCATCACTAGCATCGATTGCTGTAGAATTGGATGACGCAAAAACTGCCGCCGATTCAAATACGTCAGAGCTTGCTAGCATTAAATCTAACCTTGATTCAACTACGTCTGAACTTAATGAAACTAAAGCTACTCTTGAGTCAACATCCTCTGAACTTAGTGACGCTAATTCATCAATACAAGAAAAGGATGGAACGATTAGCGAATTAAACTCAAAAATAGGCGAGTTTGAAAGTAAATTAACAGGATTATCAGAAAGTTTATCTTCTGAATTAGATGCAACAAAGGGTAAAGCTTCTGAAATGGAAGGAAAGTTAAATGAGGCAAATGCTTCACTTTCTGCTAAAGACGATGAAATTGCTAAAATAAAAGCTGAACAAGAATCAAAAGACGGAGAAATAAATAGTTTAAAAGCTGAGATAGAGAGTAAAGGTTCTGGAAGTGAATCGGATATTGCTAGCTTAAACTCACAAGTAGCTGAATTAAACCAGAAAATTGAAGAATTGAATGGTTCAATATCAGAAAAAGATTCTCAACTTCAAGAACTTAATAATTTACTTCTGGAAAAAGATAAGCAATTAAAATCTCAAGGAGTGCATCTTGAAGAAGTAGAATCCGAGTTGGATGAATTTAAACCTCCAGAAATAGGCGCTGATCGTGGATTTGGCACTACTGAAGAAAGAACTACTTGCCCAATGTGCGGGGCTGTAGGCCAACATATAAAAACTGTGGAAGACAAAACAAAAGTCTTAAGTTACGTCGGACATATTCCAATGTACGCCAAGAAGAATGTGTGTAAAAAGTGTGGCTACGAGTTTTAATTTTTTTTTATTCTTTTTTTATTTTTATTAGTTTGAGTCATATTTTTCAGTAAAATATACTTTAATTGAATTTTTGAAAATTTTAATATAGTCTCTTACTTAATAATAAAATTATGGAACTCAATTTAAAGAAGAAGTTTATAGGGACTCTATCACAAAAAGAATTACTTAAACTTTATCAAAAGCATGTTAATGGTCCTAAGGTGCGTATTTTTAAGGGATTTGGGTTGGCGTTTATCCCTGGGGAACGAGATGGGATAAGATTCAAAACCTTATCTGGAGCAAAACCAGATGAGCCCCCGCTGGAAATAATTAATTGTCGATCAAGTGGTGGTGTATTTAATTTGGGGCATCACAATCCTAGAATTGTCCAATTTTTAAAAGATGCTCTAGATGGAGGTCTGGATTTGGGAGATCACATGCTTCTTTCTGAATGGCGCGCAAAATTAGGTAAAAAATTAGCGGAATTGATGCCTGGTGATATCTCGAAAACTACATTTGGAGTTAGTGGAGGAGAAGCAATAGACACAGCCATTAAATTCTCTAGAGCTTACACTAAAAAAAAGGGCTGTATCTCAGCTGTTGGAGGCTATCATGGACACACAGGATTTGCTCTTCTTACAGGAGATCCAGACTTTAAAAAGACCTTTTTATGGGATAATCCCAATTTTAAACAAGTTCCTTTTGGAGATGCAGATGCGGTGAGAAAAACTATTGATGATAATGTTTCCTGTGTTATTTTAGAAACAATTCCGGCTACCGCTGGGGTATTGATAGCACCAGAGGGGTATTTTGCAGAAATTAGGGAAATTTGCGATGAGAGAGGGACAATGATGATTATTGATGAGGTCCAAGTAGGTTTAGGGCGTACAGGACATTTTTGGGCGATTTATGGGGGGATACATCCTAATGAAAAAGTGGTTCCTGATTTCATGGTATTAGGTAAAGGTATGAGTTCAGGAGTATATCCATTATCTACGTGCAGTTACAAACCTTTTATAGAAAAAGCAGTCTTCAAGGAGGATCCTTTTATTCATATTTCTACAACAGGTGGCTCAGATTTAGGTTGTGCAGTAGCGTGTGAAATGTTAGATATCCAATCGGATCCAAAATTCTTAGATCACGTTAAAGATATGGGAAAATTGTTTGGTAAAGGTTTAGAGGAAATGGCAGAGGAATATTCTGATTTAATTAAGGAAGTAAGGGGGAGAGGATTAATGTGGGGTGTTGAGTTTTACAAAGAAGAAGATAGTCAATTAAGTATGTTGACAATAGTAAAAGAAGGTGTGCTTCTTAATTATTGTGGAAACAAAAAGGATACTCATATTATTATGCCTCCGCTTATAGTAAAAAAAGAAGAAATAGAAGAGATTTTAGACAGAATAAGAAGCGGAATTTCAAATTTAAAAAAAATGAAAAAGACTTAATTTGTTGTTTATTTAAAATGGATTTACAGAAACTATTTAAACCTAAATCGATGGCAGTGGTTGGAATTTCTAAACGAAATCCCCTTAGTCCTGGTCGAATTATTTTATTAAAAAATGAGTATGAGTTGGATGTAAAGGTTTATGGAATTCACCCAGATGCAGGAAAACTTGAGGGAATCGAATTATATTCTCGGTTGGATGAGTTGCCTGAAATTCCAGATGTGCTTGTTATTGCAGTTGGAGCAGATGATACCCTAAATTATATACAAGAATGTGTAGATTTAAAAATACCCTCAAGCATTATCATTAGTGGGGGATTTGCCGAAATTGGAGGTAAAGGAATAACAAGACAGAAAAAACTTGAAGAAATTGCTTTTGATAATGATATTGCTGTTCTGGGACCTAATTGTATAGGTGTTTATGCACCTCCTTTACTAGATACTATATTTTTGCCTACAGAACGTCTTACACGCCCTCCGAAAGGCTCAGTTGCCTTAATAAGTCAGAGTGGAGGGGTGCTCATTGACCAGTTCTTTGTAAAATTTAAAGAGCGTAATATTGGTGTATCAACAGCTGTTTCGATTGGAAATCGGGCTGTGGTTGATGAAACTATGCTATTGGAATATTTTAGTAAAATAGACCCAGAAACGTCGAACATTGCGTTTTATCTTGAAGGATTCAAGGATAATAAAGCTCGACAATTTTTACAATTAGCAAAAGAATCAGAAGATACGATAATAACATATTTTGGTGGAATAACTGAACATGGGCGACTAGCAACACAATCTCATACCGCTAGTTTAGGGAGTAACTCCAAAATACTTTCATCTGCATTAAAACAATATTACATTATACATCCACACTCAGAACGAGAATTACTCACTTATCTAAAAGTATATGATGTTCTATCTCAGCGTAAAAAACCTTTCGGTGAAAACACGATCCAATTTGGAAATGTTGCGATATTATCTGTATCAGGTGGACATGGAGTACTGTGCTCCGATATGCTCAGTAAATATGGTTTAAATCCGGTAAGATTCTCGGAACTGGAAAAGAGTGAAATGGCTGCTCTCCTAAATCCTGTTGCTCGTGAAATAGGGTCCTTAAATAATCCAATAGATTTAACTGGCTCAGTCCTAGATATGGATATTGAAAATATTATTCGCTATTTATCTGATATTGAGAGGATTGAGTGCATAATATTACTCCTACTTCCTTATCCCCCTAATATCTCGTTTCAAATCGGAAGAAGAATTGCAAATATTATTTCTAATAAAAAAAAACCTCTTATTACCTTTCTCCCTTATGTAGAAAAATATTCTTTAATAATTGAATCATTAGAAATTGCTAACATACCAGTGTTTCATAGCATTAAAGAGGCTGTTCAAGCAGTTTCAGCATTAAAGCTAAGAACAAAAATAACCAGCCTCAAAAAAGATCCTACTTATTGGGAAGATTGATGATTTAATCAGTTGAGACCTCTCCCTTCTAGTTACTATTGAGAAAATAATAAAAAAATGGTGTGTATAATTATGCTATTTTAATAATATATTATGGTAAAGATTATGAAATTAGGTATAAGCTCTTTTGGTCATCTTGTAGATAAGGCGCTTCGTGGAAAATATAAAACAACGAATGAATTGTTAGTTACTTCTACAGAAGCATGTCTTAAGTTTGCAGAAAAGAACGATGTTAAATATATTGAAATAATGTTAGAGCCTCCGGATATATATACGAGTGAAAATAAAAAAAGATTTATAGATCTGTGCAATTATTACCCGTCAATAACTAAGCAAATACATGCAACATTAACAGATGTATCTATGTGTTCTTATAATATTAATATTTCTAAAGCATCAGTTAAATCATTTATAGAGGCTGCTGAAATATGTGAAGAAATAGGAGCAAAGGTTTTAACTGTTCATCCTGGGAATGGCCATTATTTAATAAGTTCAATCAGAGAATATAATAAGAAACAATTGATTAAAGCGGTTAATGAATTATTGGACGCTACAGCTGATTTAGATGTTGCTATATGCATAGAAAATATGACTAAAGAGACATATATGTTAGGAGATGAAATTGAAATAGAAGAGTTCTTATCAAATTTAAATCGAGATGATATATTCTTAACATTTGACACTGCTCATGCTTGGGAGTGCGATATGAATTTTGAATCATACTGGGAAAAATTTCATAGGTATGTAAGAAATATTCATTTAGCTGATATTGGAGGTAAAGAAAAAGATCTTCACCCCCCATTAGGCACTGGAAAAGTTGATTTTCAAAAATTTCTAAATTTGGTTAAAAAATACAAATATAATGGATTAATGATTATAGAAATAATAACAGGCAGGGCACTCCGTCAAAGTATTGAATTCATAAATAAGCTATTATGAATTATTAAGTGACATCAACGAGGTTTTCAATTTTTTTTATTGATTTTATTATGGACTCATTGTTGTTAAATTCAACAGAGATAGCATTTTGAGGGCAGATTTCCACACATCTTCCACAACCACGACATTCCTTGCTAATTTGAGCGCGATTTTCAATTAATTGAATTGCATCGACAAAACAAATTCCTTTAGTACAATTGCCGCATCCTATACATTTATCTGTAACTTTAATTTCTAAACCAGGCATTTTGTGAATTTTTGATCCGATTTTAGTAGCTAAAATGGGCGCGATTCGCCATAAGCAACAACAAGGATCACAATTACAAATACTTAAAAGTTTTTCTCCAGGTTTTACTCCTAACCATTGCTTGTCCAATCTATTTCTTCCAAGCATATGTACTAATCCCGCTTCTTTACATTTCCGTATATGATCAAGAGCCTCATCTTTCGAAACTAGACGCCCTAATAGAGGATTAATCCCCAACACAGCTTCTCCTAAAAATAAACAGCCAAGACTTATAGGATAATCTTTACAATGCATCGAATCTCGACATATACAGAAATTCATGATCCAATGATAATTTGCCTTATTAATAAAATATTCTAACACTTGAGATGGTAATACTATATCCTCTTCTTTATTTAATTCTTTATTCACTTGAATAACATTATCTTGTGTAAGATATATAATCTCATCTCCTTCGAACATGGCTAAATCAAGAAATTTACCAAGAAAAGGAATTCTAGTTAATTTAGCGATAAGCTTAATATTTGGAAACGTCTTTTTTAGTAGTTCCACAAACCACAGGGGTTTCAATTTACATCAAATATCTATAAAAAATTATTATTATTATTACTTCTAATTCTGCATAATATAAATCTTAAGTTGAAGTGAAAACGAATCTTAAACAGATTCAATTTATTTTTAAAAGCATCTGCATTATTTGTAAAAGATATTTTAAAAATGAAACGAAATATTAATTTAAATTTAAATTAAATCTAAAATAGATTTATTACACTAATTAGAGTTTGATAATTATGGAAATCAACCTTGAATTATTAAAAGAATTTGAAAGAACAGTTGATACAGTGCATCCAGAAAAAGGTGAAGTTCCAATTAAAATTCTGGGTTATGGAGAGATAAGCTTAGTTTTTGAAATTATTGATGATCCAAAACATCTCGCATATAAGAGACTCCCTATTTTCAAAAATGAGGAACAGGTACAAAAACATGAACATATATTTAAAGAGTATAATCGAATCTTAAAAGAGGATTTAAAGATCGATACACCTCCCTTTGATGTGGTATGGTTTAAAAACGAGAAAGGAAAAATTATATTTTACAGCATCCAGGAAAAACTTCTCCCAGAATCTATTGGAAACAAGGTGATTCATCAAGTAAGTGAAAAAGAAGTAGGGATGTTAATACTCCTTGCAATGAGAGAAATGAAAAAGGTGTGGAGTTTCAATAGAGAAAATGAAAATATTGATGTTGGATTAGATGGGCAAATTTCAAATTTTGCTGTTGCCGATTATGATCCTGAAAATCCAAAGATAGATGAATCCTCTAAATTACTTTATATAGATACAGTACCACCATTTTATCGAGAAGAAGGTGAAGAAGCGATGGAAATTGCGCTTTTAGCAATAAGCATGCCATGGTTTGTAAGAGGTATTCTAAAAGCTATATTTCTTAAAGATATTATTGATGGTTATTACGATTGGAGAACTACAACTATCGATCTCATCGCTAATTTTTACAAAGAACAAAGACCAGAGCTCGTTCCAGGATTAATTGAAGTTATCAACAAATTTTTTACTGAAGAGGCGAAAGAATTCGATATAGAACCAATTACTTTAGAAGAAGTTAAAAAGTACTATAAAACTGATAAATTGATTTGGAAACTCTATCTCGGAATGAGAAAATTTGACAGATTCATAAAAACCAAGATTTTTCGAAGAAAATATCCATTTTATTTACCGGGTAAAATTAAAAGGTAAAAATAATTAAATGGTTTTTAATAATTGAGTTTATGAATATGGGATATAAACCAAAAGTCTATCTGACATCTAATGTTTTTACTAATCAAGAAATCGGCTCCAATGAGAGAATCAGTCAGTCTATAAAAGATAAAATTACAAATCTGAATGCGAAACTTAACGATATCTCAATTTTAAAACATTTCAAGGGAAGATTTCCAACATCTGATCAAATTAAGGAAGAAATAGAAGTTTTTAATCCTGATTTTTTGGGTTGCCATCTTAGTCACCCAATCAATTCAGATGTATTAGAAAATTCTAATTTAGTTGGAGTTTCAACATCGACAGCTGGTTATAATCACATTCAGCGTACAAGTAGTGACGATATTATAATAACTCATACTCCAGGGGTATTACATGAGACTGTTGCAGATTATACCATTGCTTTAATTTTAGCTAATTTGAGGAATTTAATTGATCTTCATAATTATGTATGGAATGGTAATTGGTTACCTGAAGATAAATGGGATTTAGATCAGAGCCTATCTTCAGTAATTGACAATAAAGTATTAGGGATAGTAGGTCTCGGTGAAATAGGCACTGAAGTAGTGAAGCGTTTATATCCATGGGGCTTAAGAATCATTTATTATGATAAAAATCGGTGTCATGATGCTGAAGAACTTTATCCCAAATTAGAATGTAAAGAAAACCTTGAAGATATATTTAGAGAAGCAGATATCATAAGCCTTCACCTCCCCCTAAATAAAGCAACAGAAAAGATAATAAATAAAGATTTGTTAAAATTAATGAAAAAGAACGCTTTGTTGATTAATACGGCAAGAGGAGGTATTGTAGACATTGATGATTTACTTAATTTAATGGAAAAAAAAGAGATCTGTATTAACTTCTCTTTTGATGTATACCCTCAAGAACCTATTGATACTATAACTCTTGAAAAATTTAAAAAAATTAAAAAAGAACAACCTGAAATAAGAATGATCCTTATGCCTCATAATGCATCTGCAGACGCAGATACAAGAGGTAGAATGGTAATTTTGCTTTTAGAAGATCTTATCAGCCTTATTAAATCCTCAAGTATTGAAGATTTAGCTAATGTTAATATCATTCCTGAACATAAAAACCAGTTATCTAATAAAAAATGGCGAATTTATAGTTATTGGAATAAAAAAAATATACAATGATGCTGAATGATAAGAGCTTTTATTGCTTTAGAGTTAAAAGATCAGGAGACTGTGGAGAAGATTCAATCTTATGGAAAAAGATTGAAAATCAACCAACCGAATCTAAAATTAGTTGAACCACAAAATCTGCATATGACTGTTAAGTTTTTAGGAAACATCAAAGAATCGATAGCCCCGAAAATCTATGAAATTTTAAATGAAGATATCAATGAAAAATTATTTCAAAATAAAATTTATCAATTCCAACTTATAGGTACGGGTCAATTTAGAAAATACTCTGTGCTTTGGATAAAATTAAAAGGAGATATTCAATTTTTACAGAATATTAAAGATGGAGTTGAAACCCTGTTATATGACCAGTTAAACATAGAGAGAGATAAGCGAACACAATTTAAACCCCACTTAACAATAGGTAGATTAAAGTCAAACAAAATTAATTATAAAAACTTTGAAAGTTTTAAAAAACTGATTAATGACAATAAGAACTTAGAATTCGGTTCCTTTAATATAAGTGAAATTAAATTTAAACAATCAGTTTTAACTCCCAAAGGTTCTATATATTCTGATTTGGTATATTAAATGAGTAGAACAATAAAAGCAATAATCTGGGATTTGGATGGTACTCTAATCCACTTTAAAATAGACTTTATAAGAGCTAGAAGAGAAGTTATTAAAATCTTAAAAAAATACGGCGTTCCCAAAAAAATCTTAACTGTTAAAACTAGTATATTAGAAAGCGTAAGTAAATCGCGGGAATACTTCCAATCAAATAGCACCTATGATGCTCAAAAAATAACACAGATAATAAATGAAGTGGATGGCAAAATAGTTCAAGTTGAATATGAAGCGGCCTTACAAGCATCGCATATTGATGGAATTGAAGAAGTTCTTGAATTTGCAGAGGGGAAAAATTTAAAACAAGCAATTTTTACTTTTAATACTCACAGGAATGCCGAAATTTCTCTTCAAAAAGTAAATTTAAGGAAATATTTTGAACTAATTGTTGGAAGAGATAATGTAGAAAATATGAAACCTCATCCTGATCACCTTCTATCAATCTGTAAGAAACTTGATGTACTCCCGTCAGAAATTATTGTAATTGGAGACAGTTCTAGAGATATCGAAGCTGCCCTTAATGTCGGAGCAAAATCTATAGTAATAAAGAATAATTTATTCAATTTATCTAAAATTGAAACTTTCCAAAGAGCCAATCAAATAATTGAAGAAAATGAGATTCCTCTAAAACTAATCGAATCATTAAAAGAGCTATTGATTATATAAGAAAAATTAATTATAAATAAGATTTATAATATTAATGACATATTCTTAATTCAAAAATAAAATAAAATAAAAATTAATAAGAGATCTAGTAGAAAAATGAAAGTAGCTTATACCCTGGATTGCCTTAAACCGCATATCCCAGACAGTTCATTTCTCGCCCTTGAACTGAAAAGTCTTGAAGGAGTTTCCTACGTGCAAATTAAAGTGGATGAAATAGATCAAAAAACAACCTCGGTGTTTATTAGAATTAAAGGTGTTGATGTCAAGTTAGAAGATATTACTGCTAAACTTGAATCCCTAAATTGTGCACTCCATAGTGTAGATGAAGTGTCAATCCAAGATGATGAAAGTTAGATTTACTATAACAATTTTATTTTAGAGAATCAAGTGATAACTATAAAAATAAAACCATAATTTCACATACTAAAAAAGAGATTAAGTATGCCTATTCCAAGCGTGGTTAATATTCTCCAAGAAGATGGGGCTATTAATGATGAACTCGATTATGCTTTAATGACATACCTACTTAAAAATAGAGGGACGGGGTATACAGCGTGTCAACCTTCTTTAGTGGAATTAGAAGGAGGTAAAAAAGCAATTAAAATGAATATAGATAATACTCTCATTGCTAAAAATAATCAATTAATGGGCATAGGAATTGTCGGGACTTTATTTATTGATTCTGAAAATCTGCAAGTAATCTATTGTACCCCTAAAGAAGAACTTGAGAATAATATTGAAAAATTGCTATCCGCAGGGTATAAGCCTCAGCCACGACCAAGAGGAAAATATTAATTTTCTTTTATCATATCTCACCTTTCAGCTTAATTAATAATAAAATTTATATCCCTTATCTAAATGAAAATTTTAGAGCTACATCATATCTTAGCACGCTTCAATCCTTCTAATAAAAAATATATTAATTCTAATATTTCTTAGTTTATTGGTAAAAAATGACAAATCAAACTGAAGGTATTACTAAAGTCTTAATTCGAGAATACTTGTTGGATGAAGGCTTATTGAGAAAAAAAATAAAAGATCCGAAAACCGAATTTGGATTTCAATTTTCTTTTCCTCCTGGACCAATGGGCAAGATAATGTTTGTAATTAAGCCAAAAGATAGAGATTTACTTATTGTCACTATAGGTACTCAAATTTCAGAGCAACACATTAGTGCATTAAATTCATTAGATGAGAGTAGAAAAATGCAATTTTGGATGGACTTAAGAAAGTTCTTTCTCTTGAAAGATATGTTTTTTCGAATTGACATCCAGAACCACAGATATGAAATAAGTGATCAAAAGTTTTTGCATAATAGTACTATTTCAAAGAATTCCTTTTTCAAAAGTATTAGAAAAGTATTTAACAGCGCTGCCTATAGTAATATTATATTAGGTCAATATTGTTCGGGATTAATAGAAGCGGAGGATTTTAATCACTCTAAAGAGAACTCCTCTGGTTCAGATTTTTCATTATATTCTTAAAATATGACATTAGGTCGGGTGAATGAAAATATTTGAAAGCTGGCTTAGAGCCTTAGGAAAATTAGAATATGTTCAAGGAAATGCGAAACCAAAAGTAGATTGCATTTTGTGTGCTATACGGGATAATGATGAGCGAGTTAAATCTTTAAAAGTTTACGAAGATGACATTATTTTTGTAGTTTTGAATCTCTATCCATATAATATTGGTCATCTTATGGTTTGCTTAAATCGTCATATTAAAAATTTAACTGATGTTACTAAAGAAGAAATGATTCATATCTTTCGGGCTATTCAAGGATTACAGCTATTACTCAAAGAATTATATAGTCCTCATGGTTATAATATCGGATTGAATCAAGGAAAAACTGCAGGGGCTAGTATTGATCATATTCATTGGCATGTGGTCCCTAGATTTCCCTCAGAACTTGGATACATTGATATAGTTGGTAATGCAAGGATCGTGGTTGAAGGTTTAGATTCTGTTAAGAAAAAAATAGATGTAAAAATTAATAATTATCTAAATAAAGAGTTCTTTGATAGTTTTTAGAGATAAATGAAAATTAGAAAAAAAAAAAAAATTAAACTAATTTTGAAATTTTTAACATTTAACGTGTAGCATTTCGGATATCAGCAGCAGTTACTCTTTTGCGTTTGTCTGCTTTACATACACTGATCGCTCCTTTAGTAGCTTCCGCAGCTGCGCCTTCTAAATAACCGATTAATTTGTCAAGAGCTTCTGCGGCAACTAAATCTGCACCCTCTTTTTTCATTAATCTTCTAATAGGGGCTTTAGCAATATACCCATCACTTTTCTTCTTAGCAGGTGCTTTTGCAGGAGCTTTCTTTTTTGCCATAATTTTTTCCTCCACTAAATTTTTATTAAATTTTTTATTATTTTAGATGTTTAATTAATAATAACTACACAATTCTATTATATAAATGTTATGATTCGGATTGATAAAATGAGTTAAGAATCTTTCCGAAAATAGAAAATCGAAAACGAATTCGTTATAATAATTTAACCGACAAAATATTTATTTTTTATTTCTCTGAGGTAAGACACTGAATTTATTGTATTTTAGAATTTTACTATTATTAAAATATCAATAATTAAAACGAACATTAGTCAAATTAAGAATTAAGTTCAGTTAAATACTGCTAATTATGATAATTCTATTAAAAATAATTTTTTACTATTAATTAAAGCGATGTTAATTTTATTCTAGTGCTATTCCTTATTGACGTCTATATTCTGAGGATTTTTTGCGCTTGTACACCAAACAATTCTGTAATTCTTAAATTTATCACAATCCAAAATTTTATTTTTCGAAATATAAAAGTATAAAATAAAAAATTAGTATATTATAAACAAATAGAAAATTTGGACATAATTTTTAAATTTCGATTAAAACCAAAAAACACTATAATAGAATGAACGAATTTAAAATCGTAGAATCTCTTCAAACGCTAGGATTTACAAAGAACGACAGCAAGGTCCTGCTGACTTTGTGTAAGTATAAAGTGTTGTCCCCCGCAGATATTGCTAAATATTCTAGCGTAGATCGAGCAAGAGTATATGATTCATTAAATCGATTAATAGAAAGGGGATTTATTCAAAAAGAACCTGTAAAAAGAGGAGCCAATTATCAAGTTATCCCAATGGAAAAGATTTTTGAATCAATTCGTCAAGAATACGCACAAAAAATGGATGAAACACGTAAAATCGAAGATGCCATTAGCTTACTAGAAATAGAACCAGAAGATTTAGAACCTCGTGTATGGAGTATTAATTCTAAAGAAAAAATTAGAAAAAAAATTAAAGAGCTAATCGCTTCTGCAAAAGATAGGATCTTCTTTATAATAACTCCTGATCTACTAATGGAAGAATTAGGAGGCCATGAATGGATAATAAAAGAGCTATGGAATAAGAAATTTCAGTTAAATTCTATCGAAATGGTAATTGCCTTAAAATTTAAAGAGATAAACAAAGAAGAGATCAAAAATCTATTGAAATTATCAGTTAAAGTTCATTCTATAGAAGGTGATTCAGTTATCCCTTTTGGTTTACTAATCGTTGACTCTGGATTTCTACTTACAACATTAGATCAAGTGAAAGAAGCGCCTGAATATACTTCAGGTTTATGGCTAGAAAACGGCTTAAATAGACAAATTGTGGGATATGAACATCTTTTTAGGCATTTCATTATTTCTGAATGTAAGGAAGCCACTTTAAAATCAAGAAATATACCATATTCCAATGTGAGATGAAAAAACAAGTTTTTTAAGTAATATGAAAAGTGAAAAAATAAATAGAAATAAATGTATAATCAAATAAAAACTAAGAGTCAAGTATGAGTTATATAGGAAAAGCTTTAATGATTGGTGACCCTTCGGTTGGAAAAACAAGCATTCTAGCTCAGTATATAGATGATATCTTTCTTGAAGGGTACATTCAAACAATAGGCGCTAATTTTTTGATTAAAGAAATTGATTTAGCTGAAATAATTGATGAGATTAACGTAACTGAAGAGATCAAAAAGGATATAAAAGAAAAAGGCTTAAAACTCTACTTTTGGGATATTGGCGGTCAAGAAGATAAGCTATTCTTATCCCAATATTATTTCGATCAAGCTGTGGGTGCTATGGTAATCTTTAATGTAAACGATGAGAGTTCGTTTGACAATATAGACTTTTGGATTTCGAAGGTGAAAGAACTAAGTGGAGATATACCTTTCGTCATTGTTGGTAATAAGTCAGATCTAAAAAAAACCGTCGATCAGAATAAGATTGAAGAGAAAGTCTTACATTATGGTGTTAAATATTATGAGACTTCCGCAAAACATAACATAAATATCGATAAAGCATTTCATAATTTATCAATTCAAATTTTAAATCACTTTTAGTGATTCGTTTTTAAATTCTTAAAAATATATTTTTATTATTAATAATTTAGTCCAAAGATATATATAATAATAAAATGAGCTTTTTATTAATCCCTGTAGCTCCGTTAAGTAGGACAAAATCATTTTTTTTTTATCTTGATCTGTAGAACTGAAATGAAAATTTCAAAGTTTAGAGACTCTCAATTGGAAGCACAGACGGGAATTAAGATTTCTCAAGATAAAATTTATGAATTAAAAAAGTTATCTGAGTAATTCATAACATACTTTTTATATGTAAAAAATATTATTTTCTATAATTCTGAAATTATAAATAATTGTGATTTCAATATGCATGTTTTATTGATTCCGATAGCACCCCTTTTTAGAACAAAGACAAGATTAAAAGATTGTTTTTCTAAACCCCAACTTAAAAAATTAACAATAGCTATGTTTAATGATTTAGGAAACACCTTAAAGATGGTCAAATGTTTCGATGAAAAAATTGTCTATTGTAGTAATTCTGAAATATTAGATTTAGCAGAGGAGTTCAATTTAGTTGGTATTAAAGAAAATCTAACAGAACCCCGTAAATATTTTAAGGATGTTATCATGGATTTAAATGACATAGCAATCAATGAATTCGCTGCTAAATCAACGGTATTCACATTTTTGGATATTATCTTGATCGCAACTAAAAATTTTAATGAAATATCTTCTCTTGTAAAAAAAAGCCAACTAGTAGTTTGTCCAGCAATACATTCTGCTGGAATTTCTGTATTTGGAAGAAATCCTCCAAAAATTATATCCTCTGATTGTTTTTCAGACTTGAGAAATCCTTCTTTTGTATCTCTCCTAAATCAAGCGAATGACCTCGGAATTAAAAATATCTCAATCTATGATTCATTTAGAGCTAGCTTTGATGTTGATATAAAGCAGGATTTATTATTAGCTCACAAATACTTAAAAGTGTTTAATTTAACTCATACCGAAACATATAAGTTTTTACAGGAAAATCTTAAACTAACCTTAACAAAAGTTAATATAAAGGATAATCGGAAATTTGAAATTACTAAAATTAATTAAGAAAAATCATTTAAAATTCGAACGTTATACTAATTTTAACCGGTTCTAGTATTACATCCTCTATCAACTTCTGTAAATCTTCACGTTCTTGCTTTAGAGACCCTAAATATCTCATATAGTCCTTATTTTTTTTATTTAAATCATTCTCAATATGTTCTAATTTCACACTATTTATAGATATTTGATTCTTCACTTCTTCTAATTTTGCAGCAAGTCCGGCTTTATTTATCTTTTCTTCTACTTGTTTGACTTCATTCTTAAATTCCCTATATCTCTCAATATTTTCATGAATCGCTCTATCATCAAATATTGTATTAATTTGGTCAATAGTTTTATCTTTTGTATCTGTTTTAAGATTTAGTTTATTACCCTCTTCTAAGATATGTCTTAATTGAACCAATAAAGCAGAAAACTTTGGTAGATCCTTGCTTTCATTAGCTAATAATTTAATAGGATTTTTTAGAAAATCTCTCAAATAATTATTATCAAAATTGGAGATGTGAATAGTTTCTTTCTCAATTTCAAATTTTAATTTCTTTAGAGCTTTTTTGAAGCCAATCTCATTGTCAATTGTCATTCTTAGTTTAAATAAATCATCCTTTTTCTTATCAAGTTCCTCAAATAACTCATCTTTTTCAAGTTCTATTAGAGTCTTATTTAAGTTCTCAAAAGTTTCCTTTCTTTCTTCAAATTCCTTTTCGAACTTGTCTAAATCTACTTTAGAATGTTCAATGTTTTCCCTGAGAGTAAATAATTTAGGTAATTTTTTCAACAGTTCTTCTGCATTTTTTACGTCAGTATATTTTTTTCTTAAAAATTGTTCTAATAGTGTCTGTCTCTTTCCTAATTTACGAGAAATATAATTAAGTTCTTTAATTTGTGGTTGTACTTCCTTCTGAAATTTGGGCAAAGACTTTCTGGCAATCTCATTTATATTATTAAATAATTTTTTTATGGAAGCAATTAACTCTCTCAAATTATCATGATTTATTTCATCTTCCTCAGGAATTTGAATGTCGTCTACATATACTTTAATACGGTCATAAAATAACTGTAAAGATCTTTGAGATTTATGATCAACATGATCAATTGAATTCATAAAATGGTCCATACAGACCTTAATCTCAATTAAATTAGATCTTATCGTTTCTATAATTTTCTTTATAGCCCTTCTTATCTTAAAAAATTGATCATTAAGTCTTTCTTTATAAAACTCTTCAAACTCTTCTAAAGATACTTCAACCATTTTTAATTCAAACTTATCTTGTTTTCTAAGTTTATTAATCTTTTTTTCGAATGATTTTTTTTCCCATAAATTTTTGTAGTGCTTTAGGGATGGTTACAGAATGATCTTCATTTTGATAGTTTTCTAAGATACAACATATAGTTCTTTCCGTCGCTATTGCTGTTGAATTTAAAGTATTTAAAACTTGTTTTTCTTCCTGTGATCCCACTTTACCCATCCTGATTTTTAACTTTCTTGCTTGATAATCTAAACAATTACTGCATGAAACTAACTCTCTATAAGTCTGTGAGGCTGGAAACCATGCCTCAAGATCATATTTTTTCGAGCAATTATCATTGAGGTCTCCACTTGCTATACTAACGATACGGTAGGGAAGCTCTAACTTTTTATAAATTTCTTCGGCATTTGCTATTAATTCTTCATGCAGCTCCCATGAGTCCTCTGGTTTACAAAATATAAACTGTTCTATTTTCTCAAATTGATGAACACGAAATATTCCTAAAGTATCTTTTCCATGTGAACCTGCTTCTCTTCTAAAGCATGATGAAACTCCTGCATATTTTAAAGGCAACAACTCGGGATCTAAAATTTCATTGTAATGGAAGGCAGCTATCGTTTGTTCTGAAGTAGCAATCATATATAGATCTTCA
>SDBT01006361.1_pt1 | contig 19605 bp, 26 predicted proteins | sample 2277101 | NCBI WGS metagenome assembly SDBT01 (sample SAMN10404973, study PRJNA504765) | marine sediment metagenome | isolation source: marine sediment core GS10_PC15, 103 cmbsf | place: Arctic Ocean: Southern Knipovich Ridge | collected 2010 | reverse complement strand
CATACACTCGATCTCTGGGGTGCTCAAGTTACTGATGTTTCGAAATTAGGCGCTGTCCACACACTCGATCTCCGTAGTACCCAAGTTTCCGATGTTTCGGCATTAGGTGGTGTCCACACACTCAATCTCAGTTGGACTCGAGTTTCTGATGTTTCGAAATTAGGCGTTGTTCACACACTCAATCTCTGTGGTACTCAAGTTTCTGATGTTTCGAAATTAGGTGGTGTCCATGCACTTAATCTCAGACGTACTCAAGTCTCTGATGTTTCGAAATTAGGTGGTGTCCATGCACTTAATCTCCGTGGTACTCAAGTAACTGATGTTTCGGTATTGGGTGGTGTCCACATACTCGATCTCTGGTGTACTCAAGTTACTGATGTTTCGGCATTGGGTGGTGTCCACACACTCGATCTCAGTCGTACTCAAGTAACTGATGTTTCGGCATTAGGAGGTGTCCATACACTCAATCTCAGACGTACTCAAGTCTCTGATGTTTCGGCATTGGGTGGTGTCCATACACTCAATCTCCGTGGTACTCAAGTTACTGATGTTTCGGCATTGGGCGGTGTCCATACACTCGATCTCTGGAATACTCGAGTTTCTGATGTTTCGAAATTAGGCGGTGTTCATACACTTGATCTCCGTGGTACTCAAGTTACTGATGTTTCGGCATTGGGTGGTGTCCATACACTTTATCTCCGTAGTACCCAAGTCTCTGATGTTTCGGCATTAGGCGGTGTTCATACACTTAATATCTAAGTGGTACTAAAGTAATTGATGTTTCGGTATCGTTCATAGGTAAAAGAGATTCAATGTAACTAAATCTCTTTTACCCCGTTTTCCAACACAGATTTCCAAAAGCCAGAAAAAACTGATATTTTAGTTTAAGTGTATTAATAATTAGCGATATTTCGGAATGGCTGATTACGAATTTAAAATTGTTCTTGTTGGAGATGGTGGGGTGGGAAAGAGCGTTTTTATAAAGCGTTGGCTCACTGGAGACTTCGAAAAGAAGTATGTTGCCACTCTTGGTGTGGAAGTACATTCTCTCGATTTTCACACCACCCACGGTGTGGTGATATTCAACATCTGGGACACCGCTGGCCAGGAGAAGTTTGGTGGCCTCCGCGATGGTTATTATATCCTTAGCGATGGAGCCATTGTCATGTTCGATGTAACCAATCAGGTTAGCTACAAGAATGCCGAGAAATGGTACAATGATGTTACCAACGTCGAGGGTTGCGAAGACATTCCCATTATTCTGTGTGGTAACAAAGTCGACATCGGAGACCGCGAAGTCAAACCCAAACACATCAAGCTTCACGGAGAGAAGAACATTCCCTATTACGATATTTCTGCCAAGTCCAACTACAACTTCGAAAAACCCTTCCTTGATCTGGCGAGAAAGCTGACTGGCCATGAAGATCTTCAATTTACTGAACACCCTGCTATTGAACCTCCTGAAGTCATGCTGACTGCAGCCATGATGGCCCAATACGAAAAAGAGCTGAAGGAGCAAAGAAGTTTGTTGTGAACTACGCTTAATTTGAATTAATAAACAGTTTTTTAACCCTTTTGGGTTAAAAAATGACATGTTCTCTTGCCTCTATTGATCTCCATGGCTGTCTCAAAGAATGGACATTGACAATTTAACCGTTGAAGATCTTTTTAAAATCGTTGACATGTACGGTGGAGAAAACGTCGCTGTTTGTATACACTGCATCACTATACAGGAAATCCCACATCGGGAAGATGTTGAGGGTTACCAAGTAAATGAGAAAGAATATCCGTCAACTTGTGACAAATGTTGCAAGGTCTTTCCTAGGTGTTGTATACAAAAGATCATGCATTCAGATTCGCATTACTCGAAACATCCAGAACACCTCATAGACAAAGATGGAGTTATGTGTCGTTCGTGTATCAAAAAGAGAAGCACTGAGAAAATGGAAAAAAAGCATTTAAGAGGAATCAAAAACGCAAAGAAAAAAAAGAAGCCGAAAAAAGAAGTCGAGTGTTCCTATTGCCTCGTCTCAACGAGAGATGGTGATGACAACAATGTCTTTCCGCTCTCACGATGCAAAAAATGTGACTGCAAAGTATGTAAGTGGTGCTTCCTCAACGGTTTGTGCATCTCCTGTCACGAAAAACTCGGAACTAATACTAAGGGTTTAAAAGTTGGAAATCGGGTTATTTTTTTAGGAGAGGACAGCGGCCCTCCTACTCTGACGGAAGCAACTGTTCTGAAGATATATCATGAGGCCAAAGAAGTTAAAATACGATGTGATCGCCACAATGACGGAGACTACAAACCGCAGCAAAAAATTGAACGCGTTTGGAGAAAATTATTAAGAAAAATATAAAGATTTTACAATCCAGAGAACCGTAAAAATGACATAATATCTTGACTATTATCGAAAGAATTGAATTGTCTATCATGGATATTGACAATTTGACATCTGAAGATCTTGCCAAGATCGTGAAACGATATGGTTCAAAAACCGTCGTGTGTTGTAAATATTGTAAAACGATAGATAGTTTGCCATTTGTTGGACATTATACGATAGGTAGCAATACCTATCGCTCTTGTTGTGGCGATTGCGGTGATGTTTTTCCCGAGTGCTGTGTACAGAAGAATATGTATTCTAATAATTACTATTTTGATCATCCTGAATGCGCCCCGCGAAAAGGGTGGTATGGGTGTAAGATCTATCTATGTCGCTCTTGTATCAAAAAGAAAAAGAGGGAAAAGAAGGAAGTCGAATGTTTCTGTTGTTGTGTCTCCGAAAGTTATTGCGAAGACGTTCCATTTTCGCAGTGCAAAAAGTGCCATAATGAAGTATGCGAGATATGTATACTCAACTGCCTATGCGTCTGCTGTCACGACGATCTTGGTTTCAATACAGATGGTTTACAAGTCGGCGATCGAGTTGTTTACAGCGGCCGCGGCCCCATTCTGACAGAAGCAACTGTTATGAAAATATACAGACCAAAGGCGGGTCGTCGCCAAAAAATTAGAATATTATGTAATCGCGGTTATGATTGGAATAAACCGCCAAAGGCTATCAGAGTTTACCGAAATTATTTGAGAAAGATATGAATAAACAATTTTTTGACCCTCTAGGTCAAAAAAAACGGCATGTTATCCTATCTCTATTGATGTTTTTCGACTGTCTCAGGATGGCCTCGGAAGTGTTTAAGAAAAATTTAAAACTGAGATTTTTTGACCACAAGGTCAAAAAATGACATACCATTTCAATTAAACATAAAGATATTCGAGTTCATATACATCTACAATTAATCATGAGCAGAAAAACTAAATCGAAGAAATCTAAATTGTCTGACGTTCCTGATTACGACGACGTGTCTTCTGATAGTGAAGACGAGGTCGGATGTCCCGACGAGGACGCATACTATCTCCCGATTTTGTACAACTTAGACAAGAACGGAAGAAAGAGATTATGGAAAATTTGGGTTGTAAAGAATGTTGTCCACAAACTCTCTGGGTTGAAAGATGGGAAGAAAGTTCCCTGGAGTCGGACAATCGAAGGAAAAAACGTCGGAAAGGCCAATGAAACCACCCCAGAAGATCAGGCCATTCTGGTAGCGGAGAGAGCTTGGACCAAACAGTTGGAAAAAGCTTACAAGCCTAAATGTAAAGAGGGGAAGGCGATGTACAAGAAAGTAATGAAAAACAAAGAAGAAGCCGGCGGACGCAATATCAATGCTGCCACTCAGATTCGCGGAGGGAAAGGGAAAAATGTCAAGAGGAAAGAGTCTATGGTAGCAGATCATGTGGATCATGAAATCATTCCGATGAAGGCTCAAAATTGGGAAGTGGAAAAAGGTGGTACCACTCCTCTTCCTAAAGTTCTCAAACACTTTGACTTTGATAAGGGTGTTTATACTCAATGGAAATTGGATGGGTATCGATGTGTGGCCCGTCTACAAAGCGGAGGAGACGTCGTTCTCACCACCAACTCCGGGAAACAATACCCCTGGTTCGTTTCACTGCGAAAGAGTATCAAAGGATTTCTTGGTGGCAAGAACTATCTCGATGGTTTGGATGGAGAGGTGTATGCTCATCGTCTGGAAGACGCAGATGGGAAAGGTTTCAGAGATGATCAAAGATTTGGTATGATCCAAGGGATCTGTAGCCCTGGCCGTACAGAGCCTCATCCTTTGGAAGATCAGATCTGTCTTTACGTCTTTGATCTAATCGACTTGTCGGGAGAAATCGACCAAAAATCTCGATTCAAGATCTTGAAAAAGTTGTTCGAGACGAACAAAGATGGCGATCCCCATGTTGTTCGAGTCAAGACTGACAAAGTTTTGTACCCAGAGGAACTCGTTGGAAAACATAATGAGTATTTGAACGATGGTTATGAAGGGATCATTATCCGAGACCGAGGACTTATGTACAAGAACAAATATCGCGCATTGAAGATGCGCAAGTGGAAATACTTCATTGACGAGGAGTACCCAGTTGTTGGTATCAAGAAGGACAGCGGTGTAGGTGTTGAGCATTTTGTCTGGAGATGTAAGACTAAGGAAGGGGAAAAGTTCAGCGCGAAACCAATGGGAACTGCCGAAGAGAAAGAATACTATTATGATAACTATAAGGATTACATTGGTCAACTCCTGACTGTGAAATTCCAGGAGTTCAGCGAAACTGGAGTGCCAAGGTTCCCCATAGCCAAAGGGTTCCGCGAAGAAGCCGACATCTCACACCCCATCAAAGAAGAATAAACTGTTTTAACTGAAATTGTCAATATATAAATTCTTCAGATGTCTCTGAAGAATTAAACAGATATTTTCCGACTCGTCTCTTTCTTTATCTTTTGCCTCAAAATTTTCCTATCTTTTCCACCGGATTGAACTATCCCAGAATGCATATCGGTATTGAGTTTATAGATGTAATCTGGATCATATCCTAACCTTTTAGGTTTTGATTTACTCTTAAGATCGGAACTTCTCTCATCAAATAATTTCATGTGATAACCGTCAGCTTTATCGGAGAGAGTGTCCAAAATTACATCGACAAATTTACCTCCTTTGTCTTTCTGCCACTCTTTAGTCTCGACCAATCGGTGATATGAATCTCTCGAAGGATCTGTGCAGACATAATTTCTCTCGACGTTACCGTCATCATTCTCGCACATGGTGATAGAGTAGATAAAGTCCACTAATCCATTCTCTCCTTTCAGATAATGATCAAAGGTGTATTCTCCATCAGATACTTTATCTTTTACATATCCTTCCGTCAAGGGATGAATAGTGGTAATCGGAAGATTGACCAATTTGGGGTGAACATTCATCGTGTTGTTGGTTACCGTTGATTTATTCAATACTTTGTTACAGACTTTGTCATACACCTCCGTTTTACCGGTCTCACATTTTACTTTCAACTCTGTTATTTCTTCATCTTTTTCTTTTATAATCTCTTCTAGTTCTCCCAATCTTAAGTTAAAACGTTTGCGTTCTTTTTTCCATCCATTCGCTTTATCTTTATGATCGTTCTCAAGTTTAGAGATTTTTTTGTTATATTTAATCTTAAGATTTTTGAGATTTTGTTTAATGTCAGATTCTCTTTTTGCTTTGCAACTTAATAAATGTCTATTAAGACCGCTTTTCTCTGCATAAGACCCATTGCAATAGTCGCAGATATATCCAGCCAAAATTTTTCCCTGTAATTCTAAACAAGAAGCTACGGTTCTCTGATGACGATGAAGAACGGCTTTATTCGTGAGAACTTTTTTACAAAATTCACATTCCATAATGCGGCAATATACTGCAGGAAACTGCGGTTATATGTAGTTGAACGGCGTCTTTAAGCCGTTCACGGTAGATTATCGCCGCATGATTTTTAACTAAAAATCTGGCCAAAAAGGTACTAGCTTACTATAGTGAATTTTCTTATAAAGTACAAGACTTTACAAAATAAAAGTTGATAGAATTTGAGTCATCCACACACACACAAAAAGTGTGTGTGTGGATAGTTAGAATCCTGAACTTTTCTCAAACAAAATCTCTAAACATTGGAGAATTTCCAATGTTTTACAAAAGATATACTCTCATAATATTTTTGATTTTGATTTATAATATAAGCCAAGTATAAAGTATACTCACCTGAAAAATAATTTAATTGAAGTAACATTCGAAATGAAGTGGAGAATAGCATTCTCAGTCGGAGGGTTTCTCACAACTTTATTTGGATCTATACCAGTGTCAAAGACATATTACAGTGATCATATTTATGTCAAATACATTCCCAGAATAATGTTTGTAAACGATGAATACAAAAAAGAAGAATACTTGAAAAGTATCAAATATATGCGGCATGATCTATATCCCAGAGTGTTATATGGAAGAAACTATCATCGATGGTTATGGAGAGACCCAATATGTCGGGTAGCTGATTTACAGGTGGGTTGCTGTCCAGAAAAACACTATCCGAATGATGATTAAATAGAATTATATACTCTTTGTCGAGTAATAAGATGGTGGACGTTTACAGTTACATTTATTTTCACCGGAAACAGGTTCTTGCCGGGTCCATATTGGCAATTGCACTGTTACTGGTATTAATTCTCCTTATATGGTCTAATCACAGTACATCAGAGGCGCTAAAAGAGTATGAACGTCCAGAACCGAGGCGTAAAAGGCCTTTACCCTGGGATAGGCGCGTGGTTTACTATTAATTCTTTTAAAGAAGAAAATGTGAATAAAATAAAAATGAAATCTTTCAATAAAAAATCACCAAATTGTGAACAAATCTTTATCTGAAATTAAACCGATGGACAAAAACTCTCATCTGGAAGAATATATTGAGAATAGAGCTGACATTGAAGCTAAAGACAATTATGGAAACACCCCTTTGATCAGTGCTTCTGCATATGGACATGTTGAAGTTGTCAAATTCTTAATTGAGAGCGGAGCTGACATTGAAGCTAAAAACAATTATGGGAACACCTCTTTGAATAGAGCTTCTGCAAATGGATGTGTTGAAGTTGTCAAAATCTTGATTGAGAGCGGAGCTGACATTGAAGCTAAAGATAATGATGGGAACACCCCTTTGATTAGAGCTTCTGCAAATGGACATGTTGATGCTGTCAAAATCTTCATTGAGAACGGAGCTGACATTGAAGCTAAAAACAATGATGGGTACGACTTTACCTGTTATTTGACAAAAGCAAGCAAAGATGAAATAAATAAATTTATAGAAACCGGTTGTTTTAATTTTACAGTGAAACCTGCAAAAAAGTAATAAATCTTTTTACCTTTGACTTTTGATGTCTGGGTAAAAAGATTAATTCTCACTTTACCTTGAATTTACTAATCTCCACATAATAGTCTCCTCCTCCTTTCTTTACTCCTTTATATTCGTAAAACCAGTGCCAGGTGATTCCATCTTCACTTACTTTTTTTTCCCACCAACTATCATCCATCGCGCGGCTATACCTATCCATTATTTCTTTTGCATGTTTCCTAGCTTTTGATTTAGAAGCATAGATATCTTCCAATTCTCTACTCCCTTCCCACTTATCGTCGCTCCCGCTAAATAATACCCAAACAAATTCCATTGCGTCACGCAAATAATTAACTTTGAATAATTTATCTCATTTTTGTATCAACTTTAAGATAAGCATGTTATCTACTATTAATTCTTTAGCTTACCAGCTAAAGAATTATCTTCGTTTAAATACCGGCAAACTTTGTTTGCTAGTCTGAGACGAGACACTCTCGTATTTATCACTTTATCTCGCATTTATCTATTCTCACATAATTTCCCGTATCTCTTGTCTCCTCTTCGCGTTTGTAAAACCAGTACCAAATGATCTCATCTTTTTTATCTGTCTTGTCCCACCAACTATTTTCTGATTTGTATCCGTTCATAATTTCTTGAGCTCCTTTCTTAGCTTTTGATTTAGTAGAATAAACATCTTGAAAATTTTCAGCAGTTCCTGGTTCATCGTCATTACCACTAAGCAGCACCCAAACAAACTTTGGCGAATTCGCCATACTTCAAATAAAATTCTTGTAGAAATATTTAATCTCAGTTTTTCAAGGTGTTGATTTAACGAATACTTAAAAGTTAATGAATGTATTATATAGGAGAGAATGACTAGAGGTAGAAAAAAGGTAGATACGACTTTTACTTTACGGGGGGTAGACGTGGAAGAGATACTATTATCTAATTACCAGACATGTCCCAAGGACTCTAAAGACGATGAAGAGACAGATACTATCATAGATATCGGAGATAAGGACATTGGGATCACAGAGATCCTGCACGAGAAATCCAAAAGATCTATCTTCTTTCTGGACCCTCACAAGCATAGAATCCGTTATTGGGTGAACATGATAGACGTTACTCAAAATGGAGCATTACCCCGTTATACTACAAAACCATGCTGGTGGTGTCGTTCGACTTTTAAGAGCAGGCCATTGGGTTGCCCTATTGAATATCATTCTCATAAATCTGAAGGGTTAGATAAAGAGAGGTTTGAGGAAAAGTTAAAAGCTGCTAATTTACCCACCGATACCAACGACTTTTTTGAAACAGAGGGACTATTCTGTATGTTCCCATGCATTAAAGCCTACGCTTTACAACAAATGGCTATGACTAAATCAGCAAAGTACAAAAAGACTTTGACTTTGATTAGCGTTTTACATCTAAAGATATTCGGAAAGTTAGTAACTATTCCGACAGCGGCTACGTGGAAAGTTCAAAAAGAATGGGGAGGACATTTAAGTTCCGAGCAATATCGGGCATCTGTTGGTCGCCTTCATTATGAGGAAACGGCAAATTTAAGGCGACCGTATATGTATTCTAGCTCTCTTTATATAAAGGAAGTACGCGTGAGCATCTAACGTTTCTTCACTTCACGTGTGAAGAAATAAAGACCAAGAGAACATTAATGGTACTTGAAACGATAGCCATCTTTTGTTTTCTTTGTGATTCCGCATAGAACCTTGTAGATACTTCTATAAGATATCTCAAGATCGGACGACGCCACTCTTACGCTCTCGTAAGTTTCTAAAACATTCCCGTTTTCGTCTATAAGATCAACTTTCTTTGAACATTTTGTTCCAGGTCGATTCGGTACATTTTCATTAGCGTACTTAAATACATATCCTTTTGTACTTTTTGAAAGTCCCAAGCATACATAAGAAATACATGATTCTGAACATATCGTCTCTCTTGACGCGTGGAGAATACTTTTATATTCACCGATAAAATTTCCTTCTAGATCGTACTGTTTAACTGCTTTAGAAATGCTGTATCTATCCGGTTTTGAATTCTTGTGAGAGTGAATACTATTCTCGCTCCCGGTCGCCCATTCTAAATTCTCCAGTTTATTATTAGTACCGTTCGTGTCTTTATGGTTTACTTGTGGTTTCTTTTTAGGATTAGGTAAAAAAGTCTCGGCGATCATCACATGAACATATTTTTTTGGATCTCCATATATCAAGTAACCATTGGCGGTCTTGGAACCGTAAACTATATGGCAATGCGGTGGTTTAATCCGTCCCATATTAGAGACTTGTACATACATCGATTCGCATTCTTTCCAAATCTCCCCGTCTAGGTCCTGCCTTTCATAAGCCCATTTAAATCCTCCGGCGTAGCTATATGATCCTTTACAAGCCATACTTATATTGGTACCAGGTATTCTAAGTTTCTTTGCTGCCGCGGCGATATTGGGCCATCTTTTTATCTCTTTCATGCTCATAGTATATTGGATGACCGGTTGACCTTTGGCCTTACAGTTCGATTGGTCTGAGTTAGCTACCTGTTGTTTTCTAGTCGCCCAGCGAAGATTAACAGCTCTGTTGTCAGTTGGCTTTCTGTTGATGTGGTCAACAGTAAGATCGTCGGAATCAGGTTCTCCTAAAAAAGCCCTGACGGCGATGACATGAGCAAATATCTTGATAGAATTTCCTTCGTCGTCGACAAATTCATTGCGTACGTAACCAGAAGCGTCGGGACGAACGGAAAAGATCCATCCTGTCTTTTTATTTCTGATCTGACCCAGAGAACTCACTTCGTATTTGGAGAAACTCCTCCCACCGATCGCTGGAAAATGTTTCCACTCTTCGACCATAATTTTGCTTTGCTACTTTTAGACAAAAGTCGGATTTGAATACTATTTTTCTTGACTTTTGAGTCAAGAAATGTAAAGAAACCACTTAAAAAATTCCCTCGTATTTATATGAAAACTACCAAAATGTTGACAACAATATTTTACATCTTTTTAGTTATAGTTTTGATATATGTAGTAAATCCAGTAATAGTATATAGAATGTTCGATACATTGAGTCTAATTTTAACATGTTGTATGGATATTTTAACCAATACTGTAGGGTTGGTATTAGATGTGTATAGGGGAATAACTTTGCGTATCAGAACTATTAGAAAAGGGTGGAAATTATATAGAAAAGGAGATTTAACACTTATGAGCATTCGAGAGTATTGTTGGGTAAGCGCTCGAATGTATGTGATGTATTTATTCGATATTGGGTTGAGAACTTACCCTCAACACTATGAGTTAGAATATTATCACGGTTCTAAACGCTACCGAATAGTATTTCCCAAACGGCGCGGCGCTCGCTCTATCACCCAAGTATTGACATCAGATAATGTAGATATCACCAAAGACATCCATGAAATTATGGGACCGAGCAATAACTTTCACGGAATCCCCACTACCCCAAAAATGTTAGGTTATTCTTCCAAAGAAGCTGACCATATAAAAATGAAGTATAAAAATGGCAGTACTAGAATGTACCGTGACTCAGATATCATATCATTGACTTACGAAAATGGCTAGATACTTTGTGATCACCAGAGCAGAAGATGTGAACGAAGTGAAGATGTGGAATAAGTGGAGAACTGCAGACTTACCTCTTCTGTGTATCGCCGATGAAAACGAAAGATGGATTACATGGGAAGTGACAGGCGATGAGATGACATCTCTTTTCTTGGAACCCTGGGTGAAGAGCATCCGGATGAAACCAAACTCTGATTAATAAACTATGTTTTCTTTTAAATTAAAAGAAATACTCTAAAGACTTTGCTTCCTATATCTAAATGGACAAACTACTGACTAAAACAGCTAGTGGGCCGTGGGAATTATCTTTAGAAGATATGGAAGAATTGGGGGTTGATTTCTGTTCTGGAGACTTGAAAAATATTAATAAAATATATTCTATCATCCAGGTTACCGGAGATGATATCCTTCTTACATTGGCTGACACCAAAGAAAAAGTTTCTGTAAATGAATTGGTAAAATTTTGGAGAGAGAATAAATAAAATATTTTGAGGCTGAATAATAAGTACAGATCTGTATATCGAGTAAAATAATTCTTTTAAGTTTTGGACTTAAAAGAAGATAAAAATATTTCGGTGAGTATACTTTCAATTTTTGGGTTCATGGGACCTTTAATCTCCTTTTGAATTTTTGGGAAGAGACTCATAGTCTTTTTCAAGCTTTTTTAAGGTAGAAATATCAGCATCTTCAATGTATTGGGTAAAGTTTTTTTTGCCTATATCAAAGCTAGCTTATTCGAATTTTATCTTTTGTTGGTTTGAGAAATTTATTATTTATGTCAATAACTGTAAAAGTCTCCGTATACTGGAAAATCAATTATACTTTTTTTCAATTCTTCTTCGACCAAATCTTTTTCAAAATTTAGAATATATTCAATAGTGTATTTGCCCTTAATTTTTTCCGCAGAAAAAGGGTTATCCTCGTCATATTCTTCAAATTTTTCTTCTATTTTCGCTAATTTACTATCTATATCTCTAAATAAGCTTTCGAATCCTGTTCCTTTGAAACTTTCCGCTATGTAATCGTAATCTATGCTTAATCTGGGCCTAGCAAATGTAGATGGTTCGGGTTCTGACATCAAAAAAGATAATCCCATGTCTATCAGGAATAATTTTTCGTCATAGTCAAGCATAATATTATTTGCACCGGCATCTCCATGAATAACGCGAAGCTTTTGATGGAGATCAAAGATCAATTTTAATGTTTTCATTGCCAACAAAAAATTATCTAAAACTCCCCTATACTTCTTCTTTACATTCATCATCTTTATATTTTTTTTCAGTTTACTCTCTAATGTTTCCTTCAGTTTGGGTGTAATAATTACCCCTTTAATATATTCTTCTTCTTCTCCCCCTTCTTCTTCACTTTTCTTGCATAACCACCAATCTGAGACAGGTTTGCAGAGACCATTCTTGGCGCATATAATTTGAAAACATAGTTCTCTATTAAAAAACCATTTAGGAGCTACCATAACTTTCAAAACGTAATTACAACCTTTTTTATCACAAATCTCGTATACAGGTCTTGAACCTTTTGCAAATATTTTATTTCCAAGTTTCCATTCCCGAACAAATATATGTTTGGTGGGGACACATCTTTCAGAAAATCTTTTCATCTAGAAAAGTATTTATTATTTATAATAAATAATAAATAATAATAAATAATGGCAACTTTGAATCCGGATAACGCATCTAATCCTCGGATTGATTACGTTACTTCAAGTAAACTTCCCCAATGTTCCAATGTAGAAAAAATATTTATGTAGCCGAGTTTGCTCTAATTGTAACTTAAAGTTTTGAATTTTGTTAATGTAAGATGGAAACTAAAACATGTAGTAAATGCCATCAAGAAAAATATGTCGAAGATATTTTTCCTGGTCGCAGACAGTGTCGGGAGTGTGTTAGGGAATATAAAGCCCAATATCGAAAAGAGAATTATGATAGATTAAAAGATAAATACAATGAAAGGTGAAGGAGAAAGGTTGTTATATCTGAAGATAGTCAGCAGTGTAACAAATGCGATATAGTTCTCCCATTAGATAACTTCGATAGACATCCTCGTTCGAATAGAATATGGAAATCTTGTAAGGACTGCGCTTCTAAAATGAAAAAGTTTAAAAGATTGAGCCAAAAAGATCCCGAAGGATACCAGACCTGTTCTGTCTGTCTAAAAAGAAAATCTGACGACGAATATTATAAGAGATCTAAGAGATGCAAACCATGCTACAAAGAAATTAAACGTAAGATATATCTGTCAAATAATCCTCAACCTCCCGAAGGATATAAAGTCTGTACTGTTTGTGAAGAAACTAAGGAGATTCAGAAATTTAGAAAGCACCATAAAAAGTGCAAAGAGTGTACAAAGGTAGAGCGTAGTGAATACATTAAAAATAACCGAGAGAAAGTCTTGGAAACGTACAAAAATTACAATGAAAAAAATAGAGAAAAAATCAATGAAAAGGCTAGAGAACGTAATAAACGACCAGAAGATATTGAGAGGCGTAAGGAATATTATGAGAAGAATAAGGAAAAGATAAACAAGAGTTCTTTAGAATGGGGAAGAAAGAATAAAGATAAGGTAAATAAAGCTAGACAGGAATACAGAGATAATAATCGTGAAAAGGTTAATGAGATAGCTCGTAGAGGAGCTAAAAAGAATAGACCTAAGATCCGAGAATATCGTCGAAAAAAATATCAAACCGATCCTGAATACCGTCTCCAAGTTAATCTTCGCGGTAGATTTAGCGTTAGGAATCTTCAAGGAGGTAAAAAATCAGATAAAACTATGAATATCATCGGTTGTTCTATCAAAGAACTTATGGACCATTTAGAATTGCAATTTGAAGATGGTATGACCTGGGATAATTATCGCTTTGAAGTCTGGCATGTTGACCATAAAGTACCTCTGATTTTCTTTGATCTAACTAAACCAAAAGAACAGAGAATGTGCTTTAATTATAGAAATCTTCAACCCCTCTGGTCCAAGAAGAATCTTTCCAAAAACGCGGGATTTGATTTCTATGATTTTGTAGAATTAAAGAAATATTTTGAAGATGAATAATAAGTACGCGTAGGGCGCGTTAAGTAGTAAAAATCGGACTTGTATTGTCAATTGCTATTGGGGAGTTCAGCCTGTTAGTGACTAGTATGCTATGCTTTAGCATTGCCAGTAAGACCTCTAAAAAGACGTCTCCCTGTAGAGATGTTAACAATTCCGCTAATCTAGCAGCTATTGTATCCGGATTAGCATTTTTCATAGTGTTGATTATTACAATTTTCTACCTTTGAGCAGATTTGTGATTATTTCTTATCTTAATGATAAGAAACACCCTCTGTACTTACATAATTTCTCCCCAACCACCACTGAAATCTGTACCGATCGTATCCGCGTCATAGATCAATTTGAATGTCTTCTTGTCGAACCTCTTTGGAACATACCCATTATCTGTTGCAAATTGCGTAACCTGACCTAAGAAACATGATATGCATATGCTATGCCCTTTAGCATCTTCTGCTACCATATACGCTCCATCTACTTTCCTTTTGCATACTGTACATTTCACCAAGCCTTCTTCCATGATTGTAACTGAATATTAGTAACGAATGTTTAATATCATTTTTAAATATCATTTCTTAAAAAGGGGTTAAAATTAATACCAATCCTGCCATTAACATCAATACGATAATCAAAATAATTGAATACATTCTAGCTTTTGCACAATCAGTTAACCCTGTTTCATATGCTGCATATGAAAGTGCCGCTGAAATAGCTACTAAGCATGCCACAGCAGCTAACGATGCCATTACTTCTCCCACAACTGGTAACCATTCTAGAAGAAGCATCAAAGATGAACAAGCAATTGCCAAAAACATGGCGCCAAGTACGGCGTAACGCGCCTTTTTACAACTAGGATCATTATACATACCTTGTAAAAGTGCCATGACAGCTATGGAAATATTTATCATGATACCACCAATTAGAGCTGAAATATACATTATTCTTCCAATTACTATTAATCAATGCAAATAATATTAAAAGTAAATATATCATTAAAATAACAGCCTCATCAATAAAAGTGATGGACATGCTATTGAATATCACAATTTCTTGCTTTACGTTTGGATGCGGGTGGGTAGTTGGAAGATTATTCTTTGCCGATGAATCGAAACCAGATGAACCTATTGATTCTAAATCAGAATCAGAACGGACCGTTGATCTGAAATTTACTGGAGATCCTAAACCGGTAGGTACTGACAAACCAAATAGAGTAAAACTTCTTCGTTCTCGGAAACCACGTGTATGGAGACAACAGAGAGGTAGACATCAGAGAAGTATCTCTGATAAGAAAGAAAGGCATATAGAGGCCTTCAATAAACATTATAGATGCAAACATCGTAGGGATCGTATCTCTGCTAAGAAAGAGCAAGGAGAACTTCTTGTATACTTCAAGAAAAATACTGAGTTTCTTGAGAAACTAGATACTACCCTAACTAACCTGAATGACACACTTAAAGATAAAGCAGAGGATGTTTTATCGCATTCACCTACGTCCTCTACGTGCGAAGCACTCAGTCCTAGCGGACTTAGGACTGAGTGCTTCGCACGTAAACCCATAGAAAGTGAAACTGAAGTGGTTGCATCTCCGGGAAATTCTGAACAAGTAGTATTTCCTCCAAAATCTCACTACCCGGATTTTGGTGGTAGATGTAAAGATAGGAGTTCTGCCATGCATATTTATGACGCTGATTTTAAGGCTCCTAAATGTAGTAACTCTTGGACTTTGGAAACTTCTGGTAGTGAAAATCTTGGCGCTCCCTCTGCCAATAAAGATTTTATATCGGATTTAAATAAAGAAAAAACTTCTTCTCTCAACGAACTTCGCGTAATGTTTCAGGATTGTCGTAACGGAAATTCGGATTATTCGAATAATCCGGATGGAGTTAACATGATAACCAAGCCAGGAGGAGGTTATGCTTCTATGGGTGACCTAAATAAAAAGAAAAAAGATCCAGAAATTACTCTAGATGTCAAGTCCCGCCCAAAGAAAGCCCCTAGAGAGAAACTCGACGGATCGGTAAAAAAACAGATTCTTTCTAGAGGAGACGAATTGGATATCATCAATTCTTTTTCTTCTATAAAGGGAATGGGTTGGGGAGAGGCTCTAAATTTGGCTCAAGAGCAAGGATATCACCTCCATGCTACTTATATTAATGAACTTCCCAATTTAGCTTCTGAATATTCTAAAACCGTGTTAGGGGTAAAGGTGAAGGACATAAATTTTGATTGTGGCTTAGGTTCTGACGCGAAAGGACTTAGCGAAGAAGCCGTGGTTACCGCCGTGATTGACGTGGGGGGACAAGACATGCATAAACGCGGATTATGAACTTTCTGTAAAATAAACAAGAATTAATTGTCCAAGGCATTTTCTTTTCTTTGTAGAAAAGAAAAAAAAGATACTTACAAAGAAAAGTTTATTTTACCCTACAAAGAAAAAACTGGTACATATCAAATGACTTTATCAACTGGAGCTAAAGTGGGGATCGGTATTGGAGTTGTCGTCGGTTTAATCGCTTTGGGTCTTTTAATATGGTTTGTTATCTGGCCAGCCATTGCAAATGCTATGGGAAAGGGTAAAGAATACACTTATAATGGCGGAGGAAGTGGGAGCAATAATTATATTCGCACTTGGATAGATAATCACGCCCTTGTATGCTCAAATAGAGATTGGCCCTGTACAGATGACAAATTATGTACTGTATCAGCTGGGTTTGCTCAATTAATAACCCAAGATCGTCGCTATATCCTGAGTTACAATGATAAGAAAGAGATCTTTCTGTCAAATATTGATAATCAGAAGGACTATAACATTTGGTATTTATGTTTCTATAATAAGAATGCACCCCAGGGTGAGAAATATGGCTACCAGTACAACGGAACTCTAATCGCCGCCAATCAGCTATGTAATGGAGGTAAAAACTTGTGCAATCTTTTTTGGGAATGTAGTTCTACTCAAGGAAATAAACCTTGTAGTCAATTAACCAACTACCCAAAAGGGAACTATCCTCCCGATAAAGTTACACTTGATACTGGTTGTAAAGTATCTGGAAATATGTCCTGTTCCTTGTCAACTCACAAATGTGTTTATAGTACTAAAAATGCATTACCATGTGTTTCGCAAGGAAATAAAAACGCCTTTTATGTCGAGCAGGGAGTTTACATCAATTCTGATGATACTTTTTCAACCATGCCAGTATATTCCAACAGTCATAATAATGATAACTGTGATGAGGTTGCTTGTATGGCTCATACAAACTATCTTGGTGTAGATATTTCAAATTATCATCTTTCTCCTACTCTAGTTGGTAGTTTAGGGGTTAGATTCAAAATCGTCGACTGTGATGCCACTCAGATTGATGGAATTTGGACGTGCGCTCCTCAAATAAAAACAGAATTATAGTTTAGCAAACAGAATTATAGTCGGAAAAGCCAGTTTCTTTACAAAATGGGGCAAGAATTAGCTACTTTGATGTCTACTGATGATGATACCATACAGGAAGAATATGAGTCTGTCAAACTATTCTTTGATCGGCTAACAAATGTTTTATCTGCCAAAGATATTCCCAAAGATATTCTCTCTCAGAGTTCCCAAGATGAATTCTGGGGTAATGAGAAAAAAGTCACTCTTTTCAAAGCGATCTGTGTTTATGATTTCATGCATGCTGCGTGTGATTGGAAGTCTGATTGTCTTGAAAAAGTTCCATATTGGGAAGGAAAAGAGAAATTTTGTCTGGATGTGATGAACTATATTTTAAATCCTAAGTATCCTGGAGGATTTTTTTGCGATGTTTGCGATGATTTGAACGTACAAGACTTTTGTGTTCATTCAAGGAAAAATGAGTCTGATATGTTACAAGAATTACTAGACTCATTTGAAGATCGATGTGATGAACTATATAATTTTACTTTTCGAAACAAGCAAGAAGAATATTTAATCGAGCGCACTAAAGAGCTATTCGATAGCAGAAAGTTGAATTATGGGTTATTTTTGGACGAGATCTTTACCCGATATAATGATCACGTTGAAGATATGTGCTGTTAAATTACTTGTGTTTTCCTCAAAATATTTTGAGGAAAGAGATAAAAATGATATTTATTGATGAGTTATCAATAAATAAGTGAATAACACTATGTCTCCTTTTAGTCGTTTTTATCAAATTATCATTTGTTTCCCTTGCGACAATGCGCCTGGAGTGCATATTATCCGCGAAGATGATGTGACAGAAGAACTGTTAGAGAGAATGGAAGCTGAGTTGGGAAATTTCCCTTCATGGTGCACTCCTGATGAATATGCTGTACCAGATAGCGATGGAGAGTACGACAGCCCTCAAGCCATCTGCAACATTGACGATATCAGCATTTCTATTAATGCGTCTGGAATTGAACACGAAGCCTATACCATCATCAAAACATTTCACTACATTGTAGGATAAATAAAGTTAAATTACTTGTGTTAAATTACACAAGTAATTCTATTAAAAACTGAGTTTATAGTTTACCATTTCATTAGTAATTGAACTTCTCATATTCAAGATTTATATCTTGATTTAAAATCAAGCTTATTATCAAGATGAATGAGTATACCGTAAACGCTATTTTAATAGGACTTGTAGTCTTTTTTGTAGTTTACCTTTTACTTACCGATCTTGCTCCTAAGAATAAAGGATTACCCCCAGGCAGTGGAGGTGGTTCAAGACCTGGAGATAATTCAAGATCTGAATATTACCCTCCTGTTGATTGGATCTCCTCTCCTCATCATTCGGGTAAATATGGCGACGCTTCTCCCGGTGGGAGATTACCAGATTTGTTTGACGAATTTGGTCCGCCGTCCATCATCGATCCTCACTCCGGAGGTTTAGCCATTTGGTATAAAAGAGATTTGAATCATTCTCCTAGCGGAAGATGTTTTGAGGAGATAATGATTAAGGATGAACAGATCCCTCATGGGAATCCAAAAAATCACGCAGATTTTCTCTATACACAGTATCACTTACCGGTTCCCAAAGACTTGATTGATGATGTCCGTAATCTTTCAACTAGTGTCGTCTATGACCCTCTAAAGCAATGGGTTCGCGCTCGTTGCCACAGCTCTCAGGCCAACGTAGCTACTCTCTTCTTAGCAAAGAAAATTGCCACCAGAGAAATTTCTGGGGAAGATGCAAAATCAGAGTACGGGAATCAGATCAAGAGCGCTTCTTCAAATCCAGAAGAATACGAAAAGATGATAGAATATCTATGTGAATAATATTACCGTCTCAATTTTGCCCGAGAAGTTTAAAAAACTGAGTAAATTATTTGAGAATTCAGAAAAAGATTGATTCCATTAAATGGCCTCCCAAAATATTTGTGTTACATGTAGAGTAGCTCCGGCTACCAACCCTCTTTACATTACTGGTTCTAGAGAGAATCACTATTGTGATAAATGTTTTCCCAAGTCGGGGAATGCAGCCAATCACTACAGTGGTCCCGAAATAATCAGTCAATTCTTTTCTCCTGATACCCTAAAAGATATGGGCATCGATCCTCTCTTTGGACAACAACCTCGATGTTTCTTCTGTAAAACAGAAACTTCCAATTTGAAAATATGCAGCAAGTGCAAGTCTGTCTCTTACTGTTCCCGAGATTGTCAACGGCAAGATTGGAAATTACACAAAAAGTACTGTGAGGAGAAAAATTTTCCTCCATGGCCAAGAGATTTGAAAGAAATTTAGAATTT
>SDBT01006360.1_pt1 | contig 19611 bp, 21 predicted proteins | sample 2277101 | NCBI WGS metagenome assembly SDBT01 (sample SAMN10404973, study PRJNA504765) | marine sediment metagenome | isolation source: marine sediment core GS10_PC15, 103 cmbsf | place: Arctic Ocean: Southern Knipovich Ridge | collected 2010 | reverse complement strand
AACGTAACTCATGAAAATCAGGGACCGCATCACGGAGCTCCGCCATATCCGGGCAGGCGATCTGCTGCCCAATCCGCGGAACTGGCGTACCCACCCGGAGGCGCAGAGTGCGGCGCTGGCTGCCTCGCTGGACGAGGTCGGGATTGCCGGGGCGTTGATCGGTTACGAGACGCCCGATGGCATCCAGTTGATCGACGGCCACCTACGCCAGGAGCAAGACCCCGATCAGGAGTGGCCGGTGTTGGTGCTCGACGTGGATGAGGCGGAAGCCGACAAGCTGCTGGCAACCTTGGACCCGCTGGCCGCGATGGCGGGTGCTGACGCCGGGGTGCTGGATGATTTGCTCAAGAGCATCGAGACGGACAGCGACGAGTTGCAGAAGATGCTCGACGATCTGGCGAAGGACAACCCGCTGCCGACGCCGGAGATTGTCGAGGACGAAGTGCCCGAACCGCCAGCCGAGCCGATCACGCAGCCGGGCGACTTGTGGATTCTTGGCGAGCATCGGTTACTTTGTGGCGATTCGACGAAGGCGGAGGACGTGGCGGTGGTGATGGATGGGGAGAAAACTGGCCTGCTGTTTACATCTCCGCCGTATTGGGTGGGAAAAGAATATGAAAATGAAACAACATGGAGCGAGGTTCAGGACTTCATCAGGCGCTGCGCGTTGTCATGGTCACCCGTCTGTTCTCACCGCATAGTCATAAACACAGGTGCGCCGCAGGCGGCGCACCTAACCGGCAAGCGTGCGCATATTAGGCTTTTGCTGGACGATTGGCAGCGTGAATTCGAGAAGGGAGGGTTGTTGCTACGGTACGCGCGCATCTGGACAAAAACTGGAGGGCTATGCCACACGAGACCGGAAAGTGATTGCGTGGACCAACACTGGGAATTTGTTGGAATGTTTTACCGGCCCGAAACCTATGAGGGACAAAGGCGATGCGGAGAGTCTTGGGCGACAAATGGAATTTGGGATGATATTCCTAGCACACGACAGACAGACCATCCTGCTCCGTTTCACATAGAACTGCCTTGTAGAAACATTAGATTGCACAGCGATATTGGGGGCAGTGTGCTGGACCCCTTCCTCGGCTCCGGCACAACCCTCATCGCAGCCGAGCAGCTAGGCCGGCGCTGCTACGGTCTTGAGATCAGCCCAGCGTACTGCGATGTCGTGGTAAACCGCTGGCAAAACCTAACCGGCAAGACGGCAACGCGACAAGCTCTTGAGGCGATAGCGTGAATGAGAACGACAACCAATCAATCACCGAGAAACTTGACGTACACAACCAAGCGATCCTGATTGCTAGTGCCAAGGAAAAACTAGCGTCTGGCAAACGACTATCAGTTCACGAAAAAAAGGCGTGCGAAGATGCAGAGACCAACAAGCGACGAGCAGACGAACTCCCGTTCATGCGGCGTATGCCCAAGAAAGAGTACATCGAGCGATTCGGTGGCAGCAGAAAAGTCTACAACGAATGGGAAGCCCGCTGGCAATTCCCCTGGCAAGGCGGAGAAAAGCATGTCAACACCCTTGAGATTCTGTGCTGGTATCGAGACCACGTCTCTGCCGGAACTGAGTCGGCGTCCCTTGATCCAGATGACCACGCGACACGGTTGAAAAAGGCGCAGGCCGATCGGCAAGAAATCCTGTTAGCAAAGGATCGCGGGGAGTTGTTGCCGGTCGACGAGGTGGTGAAAGACTTCCGCCACTTTGGGATGCGGATACAAGAAGCGGTCGAGTCGCTTGAAACTATTAGCCCAGACGCTTATCGAATCATGCTCGACGCGCTAAGAGACTTGGAGATTTCTTTTGCACTTGATGGCACAGAGACCGAAGCACACGATAGCAATGGCAAGGCAAAAGGCTCGGCGTGAGATCGTGCGCCTGCCGCGGCGGCTGCTGACCAATCGTGAGTTCGCGGAACAGTACATCCGCCTGCCCAAGACTAGCCCCTTCGGCAACGTCCCCTTCCGCTGCGACCGGCAACCCTACACGAGCCTGTTGTTCGATGAAATGGACAGCGGCGTATGGAAGACGTTTCTTGTCTCCGGGCCTTCGCAATCTGGCAAGACGCTTTCTGCTTTCGTTATTCCAACGTTGCGCGACGTAGTGGAACTGCGGCTCAATACGATCATCGGTTTCCCAGAAGCCGATATGGCGTCGGACAAGTGGGACACGGATTTCAAGCCGACGTTTGAGGCGTCCCCGCAGTTGATCGATCTACTTCCCGATAAGGGCCCAGGGAGCCGGGGCGGTCGTATCCGCGACCGGATCACGCTCACCAACGGTGTCGATCTCAAGATTATGACGTGCCACGGCGACGATACCGCTAAGTCGGGGTACACCTCGCCACGGGTACGGCTCACGGAGGCAGCGGGTTGGTCTCATTCAGGCGAGGCAAGCATGGAAGCAAACCCATTGCGACAGCTCAAATCGCGGATGAAAGCCTTCAAGAGAGACGATCCGCGGCGTTGTCTATTCGTCGAAGGCACACTCACGATCGAGGAAGAGCTACCGTGGTCTGCCCGTGGTTCTGACGACGACGAGCTGCTAATCAGCACGCGGTCTCAGATACTCTCGCCCTGTCCGCACTGCGGCGGGTGGATGCTCCCTGAGCGCTGCAATCTATTCGGCTGGCAACAGGCGGATAGTGAGGACCAGGCGGCCAACGAAGCGGTGTTTCTCTGTCCGCTATGCGAGCAGCTGATCGACAACGAGCAACGTCGCGCGTCGGTTGCCGAGTGCCGACTGGTCCACTACGGACAAGAGGTCAACGAGCACGGCGAGGTGGTGGGGCCTAAGCCGCCTACCTCGACGCTCTGGTTCCACTGGAAAGCCTGGCACAATCTGCTCCGTGACGCTGCTGATTTTGGGGTAGCTGAGTGGGAGGCGCAGCAGATCGAAGAGGGGACCGAAGAGCGGGAGAGTGCGGAGAAAGAATTGTGTCAGTTCGATTTCTCGGTGCCGTTCAAGTCGACGCTGGCCGATCACGACCCGCTGAAGCCCACCGAGATTCGCAAGCGTACCGATCAGTGGAAGCGGAACGTGCTGCCCCACGATACGGTGAAGGTGACTGTAGGCGTTGACCTGGGAGACTGGACTGGCTGGTGGTTTCTGGTTGCGCATCGGGCCGGTGGGCAGAAGCACGTAGCAGCTTACGGGGCTTTCGATGTCAAGCGGAACAAGAGCGACGATCTAGACTCGCGGATTGTGGCATCCCTCCACGATCTCGCCGACACGATCATCGAACCTGGATTCCCCCAAGAGGGGAGCGACGGGTTCCATCTCCCCGACGTGGTCTGGATCGACTGCGGCTACCGGCCCGACGCGGTAGGACAATTCATCCGAGAGCGGGGCGGGATACGCCAGAAGCGCTACTGGGCGGCGCGTGGTCGCGGAGCGTCGACTCGCAACGGCGGGTACAACCACCCGAAGCGCGTGACCAATCAGAAGCCGCGGCTTGGCAAGCAGTGGTTTGCGGAAGTGAATCACAAGCGGCGGATCATGGAAGTGACGTTCAACGCGGATCATTGGAAGTTGGACGTTGACGCACGGTTCCGGGCTCAGCCGGGCAAGAAAGGTGCAATGACCCTGTTCGCAGCCGACTTCAAGAAAGAGCACGCGAAGCTCTCGCATCATATCGCCAACGAACAATTCAAGCGCGAGTGGGAGCCGGGCAAGGGGCTGGTCGATCATTGGGTGAAGACAGGCGACAACCATTGGAAGGATGCCGCGGCGATGGCCGAGGGCGCTGGCGATATGGCGGGGGTTGACCTGCTGGCGATCGAGGAAGAGCCGGAAGCTGAACCGTCCGATAACTTCTACGCGAGGGCGCAGGCATCGTGAAACTCCAGCGAGTAGCATCTGCCGACTGCCCGCACTGCGGGTGCAATGCCACGAAGCTGATCGGCGCAGGGAACGCCGGTCGCGCCTGGGCTCGATTCGAGTGCGAGTTTTGCGGCAAGCAGTTTCAGATTGGCGAGTCTGCGGCGGTCCCCGGCGAGGTCAACGGTGTGGTTGAAGTGCCGGTGAAGTGTCCGAAGTGCCAGTCAACGAAGGTTCCCGTTCAAGGCACGGAGCGGATAGGCAACATACTCAAGAGAAAGAGAAAGTGCCAAAATTGCGGGCAAAACTTCAAGAGCGTAGTGCTACAGGAACAAAATAGCTAGTCCAGAATCTGGACAATAGCCCAATCTGCACCCCCCTCTTTCGCTCTACGATTCAGGTATGAGCGAGCCCAAGGCAGCGCGCCTTTCTAAGTTGTGCGATGAGATTGGCTATGCGCTAGGCCGAGGCGAATTCCCAGAGGACAAGTTTCGGGAGTTCCGTTTCCTTTGGAAGACGACGCCCGACACCGAGAAAGACGGGCTGAGTTATTCGCTAAAAGACATCGAAGAGATGTTCAAAGACATGCGGCAGGAAGCGGCAACCAGTAGCGCCGCTTTCTTGCAGCGTGTCCCCGTGGAATTCAAGAGGCCGAGTAGTTGATGGCGTGGTACAACCCGAAATCCTGGTTTGTAAAACCGAAGCGACAAGAGCCGGTCTTCGAGAAAGAGGAGCGCGGTGAGTTTGTCGGCATCGACGATTGCAAGTATGGGGCTCGGCGTTTCGAGTCGGCAGATACGAACCGCCTGAACCGTGATTTTTGGGCACATGCACACAGCCAATCGATCAACGTCGACTTGATGGAAAGTCTACTCACGTTGCAGGCGCGTTGCTCGTGGGAAGCGGCGCAGAACGCGCTGGTCCACGGTGCGATTGAAACGCTGAGCTGTGATATCTTCGGCCACGAGGGGCCGACTCTGCGGGTGATCTCCAACCGCAATAGTTTCAATGATCGGGTGGAAGGTGCTTGGCGCGACGTATGGGAGATGCCCGATCCGAACGGTCGACTGTCTGGCGTCGAAGGTGGCCACACTTGGATTAGGTCGCTTTGCACCGCGGGCAGTTTTATCAACATCTTCTCGAAAACCGACCGGGCTGGCCCGGTGAAGTTTGGCTGGTCGAGTGTCCATTGCCGACGCTTGCAAACGCCGGTAGACAGGGCGGGCGATCCTAACACGGCTTTCGGTCACAAGCTCACTGACGCCGGCAAGCCGGTTGAATACTACATCCAGAACCACAGCCGATTCGGCCCCGGCATCTTCGACGCGAGCGATTTCCAGACGATCCCTGCGGGGCTGGTGCAGCATCGGTATCTTGCCCACGAACCGGAACAGTTGACCGGCTACCCGTGGCTCACGCCTTGTCTGGATACCGTCTCGAATCTTCGTCAGTACGATCACTTCGTTATGCAGGCCGCCAAGCTGGCAGCCAACTCTGCGCAGAGTCTGGAAACAATGAATCCAGAGTTTGCGGTTGACCCGCAGGACTTGACGAACGTCGTTGTCGAATGGGAGCCGACGAGCGTGAACATCGCGCCCTTTGGTTGGCGCTGGCGAGATCACACTGCCACGCAACCATCGGCGGAATACACCGCATTCCGCCATGAGCGGTTGCGTGAGCTGGGCCTGGCTCTGGGGATGCCGTTAATGATGGTCCTGTTGTCGAGCGCGGAGAGCAACTTTGCTTCGGCTCATTACGACGGCGCTGTGTACATGCGCCGGATCAAGGCAATTCAGCACTGGCTCTCGCTGCGAACGCTCAAACCTTTGTTGCAACAGGTGATGACGGAGATGCGGATGGGCGGCATGGGCGTCCCCGCGAAGTTCAAGTTGATGTGGTCGTGGCCGATTCCGCCGTATGTGAACCCCGAGAAACAGCGGAAGGCCGATCGCATTGCGCTAGAGGATGGGATCGAGAGTGTGCCCGGCCAGATTATCAATAGCGGCGGCGATCCCGACAAAGTGCTCGCCGAGCGGATCGAACATGCTGAGAACATGGAATCCAACGACCTGCCACCGGGACCAGATTTTCGGGCGGCTGCTCAGTTGTTGCAAACGCAGCAAGGTGATCGAAACGAGGCCGTAGATGACTTAGACGACAACCCCAGGAGCCGGCTAGATGCCAGCAACATTATCACCACCTGAGATGCAGCAGCGTGACCTAATCGTTCGCCAACTGCCAAGCCCGACTTCGTTCAATGAAGATGAGCGAAGTTTTGAATCGGTTGTAGCGACCGAGGAGCCGACGCTCGTATTTGACATGCGGACATTCGACATTATCGAGGAAGTGTTGGTAGCCGATGGCGGGCAGTTTCCACAGAGCATGCCGTTACTCGATAACCATAACCGACACAGCATTTTCGATATACTCGGTTCCGGTCGAGAGTTTCGTCAACAAAAGACACGTTGGTTAGGTCGCGGAGTGTTGGGTACGTCTGAGCAGGGGGAGGCCGCATTTAATCTAATCCGTGAAACTCATCTCGATAGCGTATCGATCGGTTATCAAGTGCTCAAGTTCCGTGATCTTTCGCCAGGCGAGTCTTTTACGATCAATGGGCGAACTTTCAAGGCCCGCGATCAAATGCTTCGTATTAGCCATTTGTGGCGAGCCCTTGAACTGTCTTTAACACCAATTCCTGCGGATAAACTATCGAAAATCCGTAAACAACCGGGCCACGTTGCCCAAATAAACAGGAGCATTTTCAGATGAATAAGCGACTTTTGGCCTATTTGCGAAGCGTTGGTCTGGACGCGGAGTCCAGCGAAGATAAGGCCCTGGAGTTTTACCGCGGCTTGCGCGGCTTGCAGTGCTCGATTGCCAACGCGCTCAACTATCAAGAGGACGACCACGCTGCGCGCACGAGTTGCGACGTGGTGATTCGTGCTCTGGGCTACGATCCCGAGAAGCCGACTGTTCAACTCGAATCGAAAAAGGCGGCAGTTGAAACAACTCCGAAGGCGGGGGACGACGGCGCTTCTGTGGCCGGTGACCTGGAACAGGCGGCAGTCAATCGAGGCCAGCAAATGGAACGGCAACGCATTGTTGCAATCCGCCAGTTGGCCGGTGAGGACATTCCTCTGGAGCTACTGAACAAGGCGCTCGATGGCGGTTGGGACGAAGCACGGGCCAGCGTCGAGTTCCTGCGGCATTACCGCGAGTCAAACGGCACGACAGTCCAGCACGACGGCGCGCCGGCAATCCACTCCAAAAACAGCGTCACCGGGATTACTGCCGACACGCTTGCTTGCGGTCTGTTGCATCGCAACGGGATCGATCCGACCAAGAGCTTCTACCGGATGCAAAACGGTTCGATTCAAGCCTATCACGGGAGCAAGGATGAACTAGAGAAGATCGCCGAGGACTCCTACCGCTTCCGTGATCTGAGCATGATGGACATTGTTCGGGCGGCGGCCCAGATCGACGGGATTGAGGCGGGGCTTCATGTCAGTCGTTCAGAAATCCTTGAGAAGTATAGCCAGCGATCTGGGTTCAGCACCTCTGCGCTGGCTAACATATTCACCACGAATATGTCGAGCCAGCTTTTGAATGCTTTTGAGGGGGCCGAGGATAGCACGACTGGCGGCTGGATTCGTGAAAACCGTGACGTTCCCAACTTCCAGAGCAATGAGCGGGCGCGAATGGAGAAGGGTGCTCAGCTCAAGAAGCTGCCGCGTGGAAGTGAAGCGGATCACGCGGAGTTCACCGACAACGTCGAGAGCTACAAGATTGCACGATACGCTCAGCAATTCGTGGTCGATGAGCAGGATATCATCGACGATCGTTTCGGTGCAATGAACCAGCACACCCCGTCTGAGATGGGTTCGGCGGCCCGTGAGTTGCGGCCCGATTTGGTGTACTCGATCATCCTCGGCAACCCGGATATGCGGGACGCTGTTGCACTGTTCCATGCTGACCACAACAACCTCACAGCGTCAAACGCTTTGGCAATCGCCACGCTTGGCACAGCTCGGACGCGGTTACGGACCATTCAGGAAAATGGCCGCAACCTGAATCTGGTCGGACGTTTTCTGCTCTTGCCGGAAGCGCTGCGGGATACGGCGATCGAACTGACCAAGTCGGGAATCGTGATCGACGGCACGGCAACTGCTCTGCGTCCTGCATTCAATGCACAAAGCCAGAGCGGCTTGACGATCGTCACCGATCCACGCTTCGACAACGGAGTCACAGATCCTACCGATCCGACTGGTGCCACGGTACATGCGGGCAGTGGAACGACTTGGTATCTGACCGCCCAAGCGAACGCCCACACGATTGAGGTTGGAACCTTGCGGGGAACTGGCGGACTGCCGCAGATGCGAGTCTTCGTTCTCAGCAATGGGAAGTGGGGAATCGGCTGGGACATCAAGCTCGACATCGGGGCCAAGGCACTTAGCTGGCAGTCGATGCAAAAGATAACGGCTTAATCTGAGGACAACCAAGAAAACACGTCAACCAACTTTCAATAATTAGGAGTTTATATCATGGCCGAAGGCCCAACTAAACATGATGGCAATACCGTCAAGATGGTAGTTGCAAACGCCTTAGTGAGCGGGCAAGTTATCCAGACACCGGGCGGACAGGCGGCGGTCTACGTCGGCATGAAAGCGGCTGTATCCGGCGACTATGTCACGCTGGACGTTACCGGATCACGACAAGTCGCCAAGACGGCGTCGATCGTCTTCTTGCCTGGCCAAGAGGTCTGGTGGGATGTCACCAACAGCAAGGCAACCTACAAGATCGCCGGCGATTTCTACGTCGGCGTTGCGCCGGATGGCGCACTGGCGGCGGCGTCGGTGGTCAACACGTTGATGAACGTACCGCCGTCCTACGTGCTCGACAGCTACCAGCGGAGCGGCGAGTGGACTACAGAAGCCACGGACGGCCTGGGCGTCGTAGAAGCCTACGGGGGCCGTCTGACGTTGGCCTTCGATGCGGTGGCAGAAGTTGGGCAGGCAGCCGTATTTGGTTCGCGGACTGTGAACGTTTCCGAACAGCCGATCGCAGAGTTCGAGTTGGCTATTTTCGACATCGGAGATCATGCGGCGCTGGACATCAATTTCGGGCTGGCCGACGCCTCGCACGCTACCGACTTTGCGGCGCTGTCGGATTATGCGGCCTTCCACTTGGACGGCAGCGATCTCGACATTCTCACGACGACCGACGATACCGCCAACCCGCTAACGCCTTCGACTGCGGCCACCGATGCGGTCGACGACGAGTTCGCATTCTGGCAGATCGATGCCCGTGACAAGACCGATGTGAAGTTCTACCACAACGGGATTGAGATGAATGCGGCTGGCGCGGCGATTCTCACGGCATCCACGGCTGACTTGTTCCCGATTGTTCACCTGGAAAAGACGAGCAATGACACGCTGGCCGATGTGCGGGTGAATCGTATTACGCTTCGCAGTGCTGTTCCTGCGTAGTGATCCGCGTCGGTTGTTGGCGATTCAATAGAAAAGGAAACCACCATGTATGTTTTGGACATCGACACGATCCTCGTGGAGCGTGACGGCGAGAAGCAGCGCTACGTTCGGGGCGAAGATGTTTCCGATGCGCCGGCGGATCAGTTGGCTGCGATGGTCCGGTTGAAGCAGGCGGTTGAACACGATCCGACGCAAGCTGCCGAGCCCCCCGCGGCAGCCGGCGGCCCCCCGCGGCAGCCGGTGGCAGTCGATTCCCACGGCTACCGGCGCGCTCAGGACGACCCTGCGGCTGACGATGGCGTACAGGCCGTGTCCGGCGATTGGAAAACCTTGCCGGTGGCCAGCCTGGAACTTGACGAGGCGACCCGCAAATTGCTGGTCGAATCGCAACTGCCTTCCGTGCAGGCAATCCTTGACTTTGGAACCGAACACGGTTCGCTGACCACGATCGACGGCATTGGCGAAGGCCGAGAGCGTGAGATTCAAGCGGCAATTACGAAAGCCAGAGGTGAGTGATGGCAGCAGCACGAATAGTTGGCCCACCGGGAGAAACGAAGCGGTTTAACGCGGCGTCTGCGTTGAGTGCCGGCGACGTGGAGGTGGTTGGCAACCGTGTAGGCATCGTGTCGGGGACCAAACCGATAGCCGTGGGAGACGATCACACACTGATTACCGCCGGCAACATTGAACTAGACGCGGTGAGTGGCGACACCTGGAGCGACGGAGACCTGTTGTACTGGGACGCCACGGCCCTAAATCTGACGGACACCGTAGGCTCCAACAAGTCGGCGGGGATTGCTGTTGATGCTAAGACCTCCGGCACAATCCGTGCAACCGTTGACCTGAATGCCTCGGTAGCCAGCACCACAATTTAACCATGCCCTCTGAGCACGATACGTTCGCCGCAGAGTTCTCTGCTCCTTTTTTGGCAGAGCAGTTCGGCGCGCGTGATGACCAGGGCGATTTTACTGTCGTGAAGGTATTGGAGCCGGGGAATGCCGAACCGCTTGAACTGCTAGGCGTTTCGGTGGGCCGCCTGCGGATCAACGACGAGGTCGACGATGAGCGGGGGAGCTATCGCGTTGACCAGATTGAAGATTCCTTGGAATTAGTAATCCCACGGCAACAGTTGAAACTATCGAAACCCTACGACCCCAAGATTGAAAGCAAAGTGTCGTTGAAGGATTATCCCGGCGAGGCGTTTGTGATTGTGGATGTTGTGTCGCTCACGCATAGCTCGGCTCAAGTACGATGCACCCGCACGCATGTAGTCGTACAAGGAAGATCGGGCAGTGAGCAGCACAACTAATGGCCGTAGAAGCAGCAACCAACTGTTGGACCGAGTCGCAGGAGAAGTTGATTACCGCGCTAGCCAACTCGGCTAGGTTTCAAGAAATCATTGTGGCGGCAGATGCGACGGCGGCCCTACTGAAAGTCTTCGGCGAGCAACTAAAAAAACCAAATAGTCGTGAGGTCTATAAGAAAGAGGAGTTACAAAACCTTAAGGGCTACGGACAAGTCTACTCGGCTGACGAAAGTCCCTATGGGTTCGCGGACGATGGCTCGGGTCGGCTCAAGTTTTTTGGCAACTCGATTATTGTTTTCCGGCGGCTGGTCACGGACTATGAAGCGAACAGTCAGAACGTACCGTTGGAATTGGAGCGTTGGTTTCAGAACCGCGTGGGCGATGCAATGACCCAGGTGCATACTTACCTCAATGACAACTCAGGGCCGTTTATTAAGGGGATGGTGGTTCCCGATGCGCCGTGGCTCAACGATTCCAAGCAATGGGACCAGGTCGGTATGTGGCAAATGACAGAAGTGGCAGTCGCTTGGGGGTATTCGGTATAGATCAATGGCTTTGGTAATCGACGTAAAGCTGGACGGCATTGAAGGACTGAAAAAGTCGCGGGTCAATGCTGCGCTCAAACGTGCCAATCTGGCTACTGGAAAACACTTTCGTAGACGGTTTCTGCCCGAAAGATTCAAGCCGCCGGGTGGGCGACGACTCAAATTCACACCCCGGTCTGGCGAGATTCGAGTCGGCCTGCCGAAGCGGGACGACAAATCAAAGCACAAGTACGCGCCTCGCAAACAGCGACATCTGCGCCACGATGATCCGCTTGTCTTCTCAGGTGAAGGCCGCCGGCTGGCTCTGCATGGCCCACAGAAAGTATTTTCCACCAGCAAGTCGATCCGCATTCCACTGCCGCGAAAGTTCAATTTCCGCAACCCGAGGAGCCGGGTCAGCATGTCTGACGAAATCCGCCGCGTGACCGATCGTGAAGCGAAAGAGTTGTCGAAGTTTTTGGTCAAACAAATCGAGCGGGAATTCGCCAGAGAGATCGGCGACGGGGCCGTTAGCGTTCAATCAGCCACAATCAGTAACCTTTAGGTGTTGTCATGGCGAGAGTTTCTTTTGATTCGTTCAAGATCGAAGACGATGGCGAGAGCGCTGTTTTGATACGGGTAGTCAATTCCGCAGTGCATAATCTAGGTATCCAGAGCATCGGTCCCGATTCTGGCAATCCATACAATGAAAAGCGGTACATCGGGCAGCAGAATGAGACGTTTGAACTCACGTCGACCGCGATCGAATCATTGATCGATACGATCTCGCTGTTGACCGGAAAGTGTGTGGTCGACGGTACAACCGAAGTCGGCCTGGAATTATTCGGGCAATCGCATGATCCGTGCGGGACCGGCGGCCGGACTGCCGGCTCGACGCACATGAAAATCTTGGCCGAGCATTCGCACCTGCTGATTACAGGAATCCAAGGCAACGCGGGTGAGGATGCGATCGCCACCGTGCGGGCGATCCTGTTGACAGACGGCACAAACCCACCCTCTTCGGCCGTGTTCAACGTGGCACTCCCATCGTCGCCGATCATCGACGAAGCGTTCACCATCGGACGGCCGCAGGTGGCTTCAACGCTATTCGCCAGAGACGCGGTGAAGTCTGTGGCGCTTGACACGGGACTTGATCTGGAGGTGGTGACTGACGTTGCTTCGATCTTCCCCAGTGTGGTGATTGTCAGGAAGGTCGTTCCGACGCTCAGAATTGTCGTCGATGACATCTCTGTGGCCGATACGCTCTTGGGCGAGGGTATGGTTGCTTGCACGTTAGCCAATAGTTTCTTCACGTATGCTAAACGATTGGCAAACGGTGGAATCCACCCAGCGGCCTCTACAGTCCATATCAAGGTTACGTTCGAGGGCTCGGCCTATCTTAACGACAAGTTCAACGCGAGCGGCCGGAATGTTGGCACTTCGGAGATCGTAGTAGAAATGACCGAACCGGCTTCCGGCGTACCGTTGACCCCGACGACCGGCGTTGCGATTACCATTTAACAACACATACACACAAGGAAAACATCATGCCGAGACACGGCGAACTAACCAATCAGGAAAAGGTAGTTTCTATTCTGGCGCACCGTGGCTGGCCGAAGAGTACGCTCGGCGTGTTGACGGACAAGGAAGAGGCCCGCTTAGCCGAAATCTACGACAAGACTGTTGGGCCGATGTCGCAATTGAACAGCCTGTTTGATTCGTTCTGGACCGATCATTGTGAGCGTCTCAGCGCGGAAAAAGCAGTGACCGAAGAAACGATTCAGCATATCGAAAACCAGGCGAAGACTCCGGTAAGGAACAAATAAAATGTCCGACGCAAGAAGTGTGCGCAATCCTGGCGTTGATCGTTTCCTCTCGACGGCGACTGTCGGGGCCTTTGAGGTATTGCAGTCGCCTACCGGCAAGGCGGCTGTCCACGACGATCGCGATTCCGCGGCGTCTGGCGATCATGTTGATGTGATTACGGACGGTCAGTTCACGATGACCAAGACAACCGGGTTCGTCGCCTTGAAGGGTGGTCGGGCGTATTGGGATCACTCGGCCAACGCGGTTGACTTCAAGAAGAACAATGACCGGGATTTCTACGTCGGGCGGTTTGCCGAGGATGCTACCAGTTCGGCCTCTACCTGCGTCATCGATCTGAATGCCGATCCGCCACACGACATTGACCTGATGCGAGACGCCTTTTTGTCGGTGATCGTCGGCACTCCCGCGGCCGGCGGGTTCGGCTATCCAGTCAGGCTGGGCGGAGCCTTGATTTTTGAGCTGACGGCCACCAGCGAGGCCCAGAAAGTCGACGCACTGTCCGTGGAGGGTTTCGACAAGGATGCCAATGTGATCATCGAGGGGGCGTTTCGGGTGCTCTCAGACGGTGCTGGGACGGTCGTCGATCTGTCGCTGGGAATCGCCGACGGCACTCATGCCAGCGATGCGGATACCATCGCCGAAAGTGTGCTCATCCACCTCGACGCCAACAACGTGAACATCCTGGCGGAGTCGGATGACGGCACGGTGGAGGTAGCGGCCACCGATACGACGATCGACTACACCGAGGGAAGTGACCTGGCAAGCCGGGTTGAATTCTGGATCGACATGCGCGACCCGGCAGATGTGCAAATCTACATCGACGGTTCGTTGGTGTTGTCGGCCACGGTTTTCAATGTGAATGCTGCCACCGGGCCGCTGTTCTTACTGGCCCACCTGGAAAAATCTTCGTCAACCGACACCTACAAGCTCGCTCTTGATTATCTGCGAGTAAGATTTACCGAGCAGTAATGGGCGCGTTCCTCTACTTCAATCCGCAGGTTGACAAGCCGGTCACGCGCGAGGACGTGGGCGGGTGGGGGCTGGCCTATGCGTTTGATGGGAGCCCCCAGCACGCGCTGATCAGTGGTCGTACTCCCACGGGCGAGCCTGGGCAACTGTTCGCCGATAACAGTCGGATCGGTGAGCAGCGGTTTGGCTACAAGGAAGACAACCAGACCTGGCGGAAAATCCCCAAGTCGGACGTGTGGGTTGGTTTCGATAATCTGGATCGGCCTAGTCCAGATGCTTTGTTGCGCCGCGAATCGTTGGACGGTGAAGGGGTGAAACTCAACGATGGGCTGGTGTGGATCATCCCCCGACTATGGTTCTTTGCCGATGGGAATGGTTTTCAGTTGGCTCTGCCGATCGTAGCCGACGTGGATGACGAAGGCAATTGGATTAGCGGCGGTGTGGATGTAGGCCACCAGGAGTTGAAAGACTATGCCGATCGGATGCTCGAAGCAACGATCATGGCTGTTACGGACGAGGAGCATCAGATCGAGCCGATGGACACTGTCGAGATGTTGGACATTGCTGCTTGCCTGCTTTCTGCTAACTACGTCATCTCGAAAACAGAAATCGGTATGTTGGGTTTGCTGCGCAACGATTCGTTGTTGCTAGAAATTGGCCGTGCTGCACTCGACATAGACCGGGCCGAAGAGTGGGCCTTAAAAAAAAAGCCGGAGTCCCTATCACTGGAGCCCACGGTTGCAGCTTCGTAGCCTGGTCCCGAGGGTTGCTGCCTGACTATCGGCCTGGGATGCCCGACCTGATCGCTTTGCAATTGAGTTATTAACATGGTCGCAATTCATTTTACAACTACTGGTGCAGCAAACGCTCTCCGCGATGCTGAGCTGTTGAACAAGTCAGCCGCCAAGTTGGGCGAACTCTACAAGAAGGATGCGAGTGAAGCGAAAAGTCTTGAGCGTGCTGCGAAGCAGATTTACACGTCGTTGCGGACTCCGCAAGAGCAGATGGTACAGCAACTCAAGAAGATCGAACAGGCGCAGCGCAAGGGCCTGATCCCACCGAAGGAAGCAGAGAAAGCGATCACCCGCCTGAAAACGAAGATGTCGGAGTTGAAGACTAAGACAGGCGAAACTAAAAAGTCTGTCGCGGATTTAGGCACTGGCTTCGGCGGCTTCGGTATAAAATCTGTCGCCGCACTCGCGGGAAGCATAGCATCTGTTGGAACACTTAAACAAATACTCACTGACACCAACGCACTTCTCGACGAACAGGCGCAGAAGCTCCAGATAGCCGGCGGCGGTCTGGGGAAACTCGTGCAATTGGCGGGGGGCGATACAAAAAAACGGGAACAGCTCATTGCGGCGTCGAAGCGGACATTTTCTGAGGGTGCTTTCAGGACACTCGACGAAGCATCGAACCTGACGTTTGAATTGGAATCGGCAGGAGCACTAGGCCAGCGCGGCTTCTTTTCTAATCTCCAGACTGTCGACGATGCGGCGAAGATCGCACGGTCGACGGCTCTGATTCGGAACAATCTAGGCATAGCGGAGACCGGCACTCTGCGGGCTCTGACCTCAAAATCAATCGCAGCCGCTTTGCCGGCAACCGGCGTGTCACCATCGGGAATCTCTGTCGGCGTGGCGTCCGCTGCGCAAGCCGCGAAAACCCTGGGGCTATCGGATGAGGAACTGATCGCGGCTGTCTCCCGCGTGTCCGAGGCAACCGGCAGCGGAGACCTTGCCGGTACACAAGTCAACTCTTTACTTACTGCGCTTATCAAGAAAGGGTTTGCCGACGATCCTGTCAAGCCACGGCTTGCACGAACTCAGGAAGATATCAAGAAAGTTATCACGCGACAGCAAACCGCGCAGGCGGAACTAACAAGCCGCGAAGAACAGCTTGGCAGCGCACGGTCTGCGGAATTCGCACAAGACACAAGCGCGGACCGCCGTGTGTCCGACGCCCGTACTCGTCTTTCTCGTATCGACCCCGCTGCAATACAACAAAGACGTGATGCTCAACTTTCTCTGACTCGTGCTATTACCGATCGAGACAAACAGCGACTCACGCTACAAGGTCGATCGGAAACGGCGCTTGCCGCAAGAAATGTTGCCGCCGGTAGTGTAAGTGGAATCGGCGGTGAGTTGGCAGCGCTACGAGCAACAGAAGGCACACAACAATCGCAGCTTGGTCAATTCGTAAAAGGAAAGCCTCTAGGTCTCTTAATAGAGGATGTCAAAAATCTAGGTTTAAGTGAAGCTGGGACGATAGAATTCTTCGGACGAAAAGAGGCGGCCAAGGCGTTTGGACAATTGAGGGACACCAGTGCGCTGTCTGTTCGGCAAGGGGAGATCGAAGCTGCTCAACGTGACGACCTGGCTGGATTAACAATCGCCAATGCAATTGCTTCACCGGAGATAGCGGCTGGCCGGCTGAGACGACGTGCGGCAGCGCAGAAAGACTTAGCACTTGAGAGACAGTCTATCGGTGAATTAGGGAATCAATCTTTAAGAGATCGTCAATTCGCTGAACAGCAGGCTGAAGGGTTCTCTGTGGCGGGATCAGTTGCTAGCAAGAAAGCCTTGGATTTCTTCGAGTTCTTTTCGCCTGAGAGTAGAAGAATTAAAGGCACAGAAGAGGTTGAGCGGTTCCAAGCAGAGCAACTGAAACTAATGCGGGAGGGAAATACAAAACAGGACGCGATTATCAAAGAGCAGAAGGAAACCAATCGCAAGCTAAGTGAAGGCGGCTTGGTCGTGGGGAGTTCGTAATGGCTATTGAAACGATTCTCGAAAGGCCGACTGGCTCGGTCGAGTCAATGGTCCAGCCGGTGTTCGTCCATGACCCCACTTTTGCAACTATCACCGAGGCTCAGGCTAAGACCCAGGCTGAAGCCGACGCGCCAGCTTCGTTCTTTGGCGTATTACAAGATGGCAATCCGGGCATGGAGCGGGTCGCGCCGTGGGCCTTGCGGGTGTTTGTCACTTATCGGTTGCGGTCGCTCAACAAACTCACGAAGCAGAACATCGGTCAGGTTCGCCACAATTTCGATGTTCGCGCGGAACGAAAGGTGTTCAGATATGCACCAGAGGTTGCCAGATATCCGTCGGGGGTGGATGGTGCGCCGAATCTCAATGGGCTACTGACATTGAGCCGCGGCGGTAATTCTATTCAGCCTCTTGGCGTCACGATCGACCCGCCGCCAGCGAACATGGGCTCCGAAGGCGTGTTTGCAATTGCCGACGTGACAGCGGCTTGGGTCAATACTGTTTCTCTGCTGATCGGCCATGTCAACAGCGTGGCTATCGGAACGCACGCAGCTGGCGAGATCATGCTTGTGCGGGTCTTCGCACGACAAAGAGACGATGATTCCGTGACCATTGGCATCGGCTGGAGTCATAAAGAAAACGTAGTCAACGACACTCGTGGTCCAATTACTGGTGTTACTTATAACGGGCACCATCACGTCTGGGAATGGAATAAGCCGGAATTAAACGACCAGAGATTTCTAGTCATGGTCCCCCAATATGTGTACGTCAACGAAGTCTGGCCCACTGCCGATATCTCGTCCTTGGGAATCAATCCACCCGGCTGAGAATAAGTTTTACCAATGACACGACTCGACATAGGCAGTTCGTTTCCTCAAGAGTTCCCCGGTGGAACCTTCAACCGACTGGTCGGTCTGCTGGAAGACGCCAACCAGTCTGGCGGCAGCGAACAGTTGGCGCAGTTGGTAGGGCTGCTGGCGGCCAGTGATCCGGTCGGCATGGTCATCCACGTCGTCAACAAAACGGGTGAAGACCTTGTCGAAAATGCGATTGGGATTGTCAAGGGAGATAGCTTTGCGATCGACCCGCCCGATATTGGGACAGAGGAGGATGAGGACAAGGCCGACGAAGTAGTGTTGGGCGGCGTGCAGGTCGAAATCGAAGCGCCGACGGACGAAAACGAGGGCGATTTCTATGTCATCACGATCGATCCGCTCTTTAAATTCGAAACGGGCCGGGCCTACCTGCCGAACGCGGCATGGGCACGCATCGACATTCAAGACGAAGAGGACAAGACTGCCGGGCCGCAGGATGGGGATACGAAGTATCTGAAGTCTGGCACGGGTAGCACACCGATCCTAGTGAAGCCGGCCGGCACGGGAAAGAAGTGGTGCATTGTCTTGCTGGGGGGGGGCGGCCGTGGTGCCAAGGCCACAATCGAAAACGCGCTGGCGCTCATCAAAGGCACCGTACCGGCGGCAAGCGGATTTGACACAACCGGCGACCTCATCGACAACTGCGATCTCCTGATCGGAAAAAGGGTGCTCAGATTTGGGTTATTATTATCAGATCCACTGCAATCAGAAACGCCAATAACTACGTTCTCAGAGGGCGCGTTGATTCTGACCATCAGAGATAATGAATTCTTCTCAGGCAATCAACAGTTTGGGATAGAGGATCACGCGAGAGGCCGAGCGACACTAGAAAAAGTGGGTGGTGAGTGCAGTGCGGTCCTTGCCGATGTCATCAACCCATCCATGACCGATTTCATCGGGGAGGATGAAGGCGTTTCCACTATGGGCTATCTGGTGACGATACCGGGGCGAAAGTTCTTCGTATTGCCGGCGTTTGATTTGCGCTCGATTCCCGGCTTCGTCTACGCCGAAGCTCAGTGGCCGTTGCACCAGAGAAACGCCCGAGACTTTGTGCATATCGGTAACTTTACCTACACCGCAGATCAGTCACCCGGCCACGATGCGTCTGGCACGACCCAGTGGCAAGACGATGGGGCGTGTTAGCGATGGTTGCTAAACGCTGGAGAAATGCGCTAGGGGAGCGGATACGCTTTGGCACCGGCGAACGGATGAAAGATGAGTCTTGTTGTTGCGGACCTTGCATCGGCATACCAAACGACTGGCCCGATTTTTGCAAGATAACAGTAACGGCCTCGGGTAGCGGTTCTTGTAGCGGTGGGAACTTTTGTGACGACGTTGCCGGTGAATACATATTAGATCGGATATCGTCGAGGACAAGTGGCGTCGCTCAGTATTTGGAGTTGAGCTTCTTTAGTCTTGAATGTGGCGGCCTTTTCACTGTTATTAGCATAGGTGCTATTTTTAATTGTGCCGGCGGCTCGTTTGGCACGATGTTCCAAGGCACAACATGGCTGCCCTCGGCCCCGGATGTAAAATTGGAATATGTTAACGCTGTCGGCTATCCGCAAGACGAGATACCTTTCGCCGATACTTGGGACACGGAAAGTATAGATGTGTCCGGTTGCGTCGATTCAATGTCTTTTGAGCTGTTCGATTGAAAAGTTTTTGCAGGTTTACAGGCTTAGGCCCGACTGACTACTGCGTATTTTGCAAGCGACTTCTAGGTTGCGTGTGCAAAGCACACCCAGTACGGGTGTGCAAACAGCCTTGCGTAAGTTTAGGCTCTCGACGAAATGGCATTGCGGCCACAATTAAACGTGAATGCAGACGCGGTGAGCAGGTACTCCAACTGCCAGTTCACAACTGCACCATCCACAAACGCTGCCTGCCAACCTTCAACCCAACAGAAGAACAAAAGAAAAAATGGGGACCGGGACAACCACACGATTCTGACGTTCAATTATTTCGTTGGTGTTGCACCTGTGCAGATAGGGAACCAATTGTTACAATCAAGGAATAGCTGCCAA
>SDBT01006359.1_pt1 | contig 19612 bp, 24 predicted proteins | sample 2277101 | NCBI WGS metagenome assembly SDBT01 (sample SAMN10404973, study PRJNA504765) | marine sediment metagenome | isolation source: marine sediment core GS10_PC15, 103 cmbsf | place: Arctic Ocean: Southern Knipovich Ridge | collected 2010 | reverse complement strand
GGGATTAACTTTTAGAAGATTACCATAATTTACAGATAGCTTTTCAGGAGAATCATCTACTGCTATAACTCTATCTAAATCAAAGCCTAGTTTTTTTACTTTCTTTAGATTTTTTATCCAAATAAATTCATTAGTATCAAGATTAATTCTATAAGTGCATTTATCCCTTGACCAAACAAAACATAATTTATCAACTTCAGGAAATATTTGTTGTACTACTTCTTTTGTGTATAACTCTGTAGCAGATGACCAAACAGCAATATTAAATATTTTCATACAATATGATAATAAATTATCAACATATGGTCTTTTATAAGTATAATATTTTCCAACTCTAAAATCACATTTATTCTTTAATTCAACCTCGGTCGAATGAATTAGAGTCTCATCTAAATCAAATATTATTAAATGTTGATTAGAATTCATTTGATCTTTTTTTCTATTCTTTACAATTTAATAAATTAACACTATGCAATCCGACCCAATAAAAGTTATTACACTCAAGGATAAACTTCGTTGCCCGCATTGTGAAAGTAATAAATGGAAATGGATTAAAACAATTCCTGCTTCCCCAAAGTCAATTGGTAAATTTCTTGTAATTTTATATAAATGTAAAAAGTGTGGGAAAGAGTTTATTGCTCAGGAAAAAGCTAAAGCTATTCTTGTCAAATCAGCTGAAAAATGTGCTAATTGCAATAGTACACATGTTGAAAAAATCTCAAAACCAAATGCAGATTTAGAGTTATATTTCTGTAAGCAATGTCGGTGTTATATGGGGATTGAAAATATTTATTAAATGTACTAAATATTGTACCATTCAACATCTCTTGAATATTGTGAAATCTATTTTGTAATATTTCTATAGTTTTTACTGATTAATAGAATGAACTGTAAGAAGATTTTAATAACCAATCCCTCTCTTAGCTCCCAATGCATATCTAACGATACAAGATTTCACAAATTGTATCCTTTTTCAAACAATAATTCTAAAATAAACCCAGAAGAGGCTCATAAATGTCCTGAATGCGGTCTGGATTACAATGAACATAATATAGAAGTCTCAATAGTTGAATCAGTAGAAAAATGTGCTAATTGCAATAGCATTCATATTGAAAAAATCTCAAAACCAAATGCAGATTTAAAGTTATATTTTTGCAAACAATGTCGGTGTTATATGGGGGTGGATATTTATTAAATCTTATTGATTTAACAATTACCAGCAGGTACTTTAATTAATTGAATCGCTAATCCACATCCACCCATTTCGCGTTTACCAATTTTCTTTGCTTTTTTCAATACAACTATTTGTTTTTTCTTTGCCATTGAAGAATAACCTCTAATACTATAAAAAATTACAACAACTATATAAAAAATAAAAGTTCATTAGTTATATTTAATAATCAGATCCTTAAAGTAATCTTTAATTACATATTTTTGGATTTTGTCAAAATATTCTTTTTTATAACATAATGGTTTATCCATAGAATTATTTTCTATTATTGCAATACCTCTGCAACCCCCACCGCAAATAGGAAGGTATGTGCATGAATCATTTAGACAATCTAACCAAGGTTCATCCAAAAGAAATTGATAATTTAATTTGGAGTATAGATCATCATATATTGTTCCAATTTGATATCTAGTCTTTGGCATTAAAAGGCCACACTTATAAATATTTCCGAGTGGATCAATAACTCCAGATACGTCAGTTGTGGCCATACACACCATATCCCTCAACCCAAATATTTCAACATTCATTTTATTTTCTCTAAATTTTTTATATATCTTTATTAACAACTCAGTTTGTTGTTTGTTTGACATGAACAATTTTTCACATTTTTGATTTGAAAGAGATTTTATTATTGGATTTAGAAAAAATGAAATTTTATCAGTAGGTAACTTTCTCTTTAGATCTATTATTAACTCATCTATATACTTATAATTTTCATTATCATAGTTTATGATAACAATAACAGATAGTTTGTTTTTTACAAGATTATTAATATTATCAATGATTATATCATACGTTGCCATGTTGTTTTTTGTAGATCTTCGATCATCATGTATCTTTTTTGGTCCATCGAGAGCCACTTGAATATTGATAAAGCTATATTTCTTTAGAAGTTTTATATCATTTTCATTTAGTAACGATAGATTAGATATTAAGACATAATCAACTTTTTGTTGTGAATTTGCTTTACTTTTTAGATTTTCGCATAAATTATACATAGCTTCCCTGTTCAATAATGGTTCGCCACCATAAAATGAGACAATGATTCTATTTAAACTGTTGTGTATTTCAAATGCATTCCAAATATAATTTGCTGTGTCTTGGGCAAGTTTTGAAGACATATTAATTTTTTTATTATTCAATCCCTCAAAGCAATAATTACATTTAAAATTGCAATTAGATGTTAACAGGACAGTAAAGGAAGCAGTATTAGGAGAATATTTAAGTTTATTAATAAAATATTTAAAATAAAGTTTTTCATCAAATGGTCTCTTATATATTAGTTTTTCTTCAATTAGTGTTTTCTGAATATCCTCCTCAATAATATTTGGAAAGTTCTTATATATATCTTTATTTAATAGTACTACCGAATCATGTAGGGTATTATATATACCTATAGTATCCTTATCAATTTCAGAATATATATTAAATATTGATGCGATATACTTGGATTTGGAAGTCATGTTGTACTCTGAATTTATTTATTAAATTAAAATAATATTATCATAAAACGAAAAATTTATATAGTTTATTATTATCAATATTTCATGGTAATAATTAGAGATAAAAAACTATTCAATGAGGTGTTAAAACAGGATTATAAAAGAATTTCAATTAACATAAATAAAAAATCTTTAGAAAAAATAGATAAAATCGCAAAAATATTAGGAATAAATAGAACTCCAATATTTGAAGGAATCATCACTCCCAATATTAATTCTCATTTAAGGTTTATAATTAAAAAGTTTAATAATATCAGTTCAAAAGAGTATAATGATTATTCAAAGAATGATATGATAAAATTGAATAAAATTAAAAAACAATTATCATCTTTAGCGAAATCACCACTTTTTAAAAATAAGTAATAATTCCTTATAAATGATTTATATGCACCCTTTACCAAATATTATGTTGATTTTTTAATTATTTCTAATGCATTATTATATTGTTCATTAGCTAACAAAACATCATAGTAAATCATAGCCTTTCTTGCATATTGTTTGGCTTTTTTCTTAATCTTTTTTCTGTAGTGTGCTTTCGATAGATTTAAAAGAACATCGGCCAATTCATTAATATCACTAGTCTCTTCAAATAAATATTCGGCCTCTTTATATAAGGAAATACTATTATCTAATTTGTTCTGCTCTAAGTTAATGCTACCAATATTTGCCAATACTCGAGCTCTACCATGAACATCGCCAAACTCATCACAAATAATTAGCGCGTTATTATATATTTCTTTTGCTTCATCAAATAATTTTCCTTTAAATAAATTATTCCCAGCATTAATTAATATGTCAATCTTTTTGTATCTAGTATATTTATCAATTTTTTCTAATTTTTCCTGATATTTTAAACACTGGATAAAATAATTATTTGCTTTTTGGGGATCACTCTTTGCTTCCACTAATCCTAATAATTGTAAAGACGTAATATATTCCAATAGCCTTAATGCAGGAGAAAAACCTTTTGCATTATTTATGAGTAGATTACAACAATTTACTACATCATTATATTTATTAATTTTATAAAAAACACTAGCCATTCTTCCGATGAAAATGCTTTCGATATCTTTCTGATTTGATTCTTTCGACCACTTCCACCCAAATTTATAAAACTCCAGAGCTTTCCCCCAATATTCAGTATAACTCCATAGGTCACCTATTATTACAATTTTTGAATAAATTTCAGAGTTTTTTGACCATCGAGTAAAATTATCAAAACCACTTTCATTTTTGCTTTTTTCCGTGCCTATATTATTGTTCTGGCAGAATTTAAATTTTGCCATAAGTGTTTCAAATATATCGCAAAGATCCCCAATAATAAAATATCCATTCTTTACTTTTAATAATTTTTTTATTTTCTCTAAAGTGCTTTCTTCTGATCGTGTATTCCATATTATTCCTTTACACCTACTTGTTGCTAAATAGCTAAAAATATCTAGGTCAGCGCCTTTATATCCTAAGAATATTGTATAATAATTCTCTAAGTAATATTTCAATGACGTAAGTTTTGAGGATGTACATCTTTTTCCTATTTCATCAAGAGATATTACGATACTACTTGGGTCATTTATACAACCATGCAATTTATAAAATGTAGGTATAGAATTATCAACAATTGCAAATTGATCTAGTTTCCATTTCTTTACAATTTTACTATCTTCTTCTTTGCTTAATTGTTGTATAGAATTTTCTATTAACAAATCGAAATTTGTTGTAAAAACAGTAGGGATGTATTTCCCCAATAATAACTTTGCGAGCGTGAAATGGTTTTTATTTGGTTTAGCATTTCTAAAAATATTTAATGGTTCTATTGAAAAATTCTTATTGTTACTATCTTTACAGATTAATGATTCTTTACAAAGTTTGTATACATATTCTGGGGGAATATTTAAAAATTTTCTTCCAACAGTGCTTTCTACTTCACCTCTCTCTATTTCGTAATATATCTGTTCATAATATTTTCTTAAATTAGGGGGCAATTCATGATTTAATGCCCAGATTGTCTTATTCTGGAGTTCAATAAAATTCAATAGATTTGATGGTTTAGCAATAGAAATTCCCGCCCCTACAAAAAAGACTAGTTCCCTTTTCTCTATTAACTCTATGATTCTATCTATGGTAATTGTCTTCAAGATTTTATCTTATGCCAATACTCATTATGAATTTAATTATAATTTAGAACGAAAGTTTTAAAAATTGGATATCCATATTATTTGGATACTGCACTATTAATCAAAATGGAAAAAATAAGCGTTGAGATGATATCTAGTAAAATGGGGCGTAAATTAATTAAACTAAATAAATCTCCTTAGATGCAGCACCACAAATTTGTTCCATCCAATTGCATGATTTCTGAAAAATACTTAAAAGCTAAAAAAATAAAAGATTTAGGAGCGTACCTTGACAATAAGTGTGTAGAAAACAAGTTCTCAAGCATCGGAGGATTTATTGTTATGTTCGACGAGGAAAACGGTAAAGAAATTTATTACACTAAGAGTATGCCAATTAAAGGAAAAGATTGTAAAGAAGAATCCCAAAAAATAAATACTTCTTCTAACGATTACTTACATGAAGATATTTTTGGGACATATACTGGATTTATTCAAGGAAACATGGCAGGATGGATGCCTATTTCTGAAATAAGAATAGTTGAACAACTTAACTTTTATGATTACAAAATTGATGAATTTATTCATTTTTTTAAATCCAACTCCCCAACCTTCCACTATAAACCTTCCTAAACTTCAATCTATGTCTATAAAATAAAAATGTGCTAATTGCAACAGCACACATATTGAAAAAATCTCTAAACCAAATGCAGATTTAGAGTTATACTTCTGCAAGCAGTGTAGGTGCTATATGGGGGTTGAAATATAATTATTTCAGGATCAAATTTGTATCTAGTGAACGAAATCTAGTGTGCTTATATAAAAAATAATAAATAAAAAACAGTACTATAATTGTAAACAAATAAAAAATAAATATTGCCATCCAAGAAGCAATATTATTGTAAGGTTCTTTCAAACTATTTGACTCCACAATAAAAACGAACCCACAACATGTATATAATATCAAAGAAAATAAAAACAGTACAGCAATTTTCATACTTATTCTGGAAATACGACTTCTCCCTAGAATTGATGTTTGCATATGTTTTATATTTATATGGGACCAGGAATCTGACAAAAATACTGCAATAAAAATAGATGGAATTATTAATAATAGTTGCAAGCCCGCTATTGTTTCACTAATATCCAAATTCACAATATCATGCTCCCTGCAATATTATTTTCTCAAGTGGTGTGAATAAATTCTCTGAATACGGATTCCAATTTGACATCATAAGGCCTGTTACATCTCTATGATATCGCCATTGGTCAAGTAATTCTTTATTAGAAGAATATGATAAAACTTTTCTCTTTAAAGTCTTCTTAAAAAATATTTCATTCTTTGACGTCTCATCAATCATTACTTCGTCTATAATATTGATAGAACCATCATTGATTAAAATATTACTCATATACAGATTATTTTTTTTATAATATATTTTCCTTGCATCGTATTTTTTCAATAGCATAATAAACCATTTTTCAAAAATAATTTTATACTCTTCTTTATTTTTGAAAGTCCAATTCATAGGAGTACTAAATTCATTATGTGGTGACTCAGCTATGCCAACATCTGCCCGGGGAGAATAAGAAGCATGATATGATAAACGCTTGTTTTTAACGAGATATAAGTCTAGATATTTTCCTAACTTTGGATCAGAAAGGAGTTTTATAGTAGGATGAATACTTTTAATATTTCTTTTGATATCTTTAACCATTAATTTAGGGCCTGCTAAACACAGCACTTTTAAATCCGATTCCTGATTATTAACTTTTTCCAGAAACGGTTTTAGAATTTTAAGAAAATCTTTATATATATCTGGATTTTGTTCGCCGGAAAATTCATATATTACTCGATTAGAATTATACCCTGGATTAGAATTGTCAACTAGTGTCTTATTTAATAAGGTATCATGAGTTAAAGTTCTACGATTTCGTACCATTTTATTTATATCTTTATTCGCTCTTAGTGTCAAAGAGATTATCACAATCACAACAAGGATTGCCAATATACCTACTATTATTAAATAATTGTTATTTAAAAAGTTACCTAATTCTATTACGTCTGACATATTCCCCTAAACATTATTTTATCAAATTTTATCGAAAAATTTATATATTTTATTATATTTGTTGCAATATAATTATTTTATACGTATAGATTTGCTATTCATTTAATATTTTGTTCCATGACTACAGATTTTTCTCATTAAAATAAATCTGCTTATAGAACTCTTAATATGCAATTTCCAATATACAATTTGAATAATCAATGTTTTAATTCAAGTTATACATCCATTCATTTAAATAAATATTAAAAACTACTTGTAATATTAACATTATTAGATTATTATTGGTAGAGAATAATAAAAATACTCTAAACCCAGTATTTTTTACCTTTTGCAAAATGTTGAAGGAAATTCCTGTAAAATGTCATATTTATTACGTTAGAACTTGTACCCCCCCTTTACCTCCCCACTATAAACCTTTCTAAATCTCAACCTATACCTATTGAAATGAGGCAAATTAATTTCTTTAGTCCAAAATACAACTATCTTTTCATCAGATTTTAAGTACTATGATTGCCATTTATTAAATATTTATATCAGTTGTATTAGGATTTATATTTTATATTTAATAAACACATGTGTGAGAATAATCTAAATTATATTGTTAATATTGGACCATTAATTCTCTGGGCTTTAGCAATAATGCTCACTGCATTTAATATTTGGCTTCTTTATAAATCAAGAAGGTCAGGGTTCCAAAATGTAGTATATCAACAACAAATTATTGCATACTCCAAATTACTTGGATTGATTTATAAATATGCCCTCGAATTTAGTATGGTTAAGATTACTTCTACTATAACTGAAAAAAATAAAGCTACACCCAATGAGGAACAACGCTTAGAGGTAATTGAGAATATTCAAAAATATGGTAATAAACTACAAAATTGTTATAGTGAATCTATTATTATATTACCAAATAACATTTCAAAATTAATTCAGCAATTTCTTATTTTAAAACACAGCTTAGAACTGAAACTCCTTATACAGCTTGACCCACGGGTTGACTTTGAAATTGAAAATGAAAAATTTGAGGAGTTAAAGAAATCTTATCAGGAATTAGTAAATATTTTGAGAAATAAATTAGGAATTGATACTCTTGATAAAGATATGCTTAGAATATTAGGCGATGATAATTTAGACAATTCTTAAATCATTTTTCTAATAATCTCCTTCACAACCCCACTATAAACCTTCCTAAACTTCAATCTATACCTATTAAAATGAGGCAAATTAATTTCTTTAGTCCAAAACACAACAATCTTTTCATCAGGTTTTAATCCATATTGTTTGATCAATATTTCAGCCATATTGGGATATGGATTCTTAAAAGTTGTTACATAGACAGCTTTTCTTAGGTTTAAATACTTCTTTGGGACATTGTCTTTCTTAGTGTAAACCGGTACAAGCTTCTTCACAATTAAAACCATCTTCTTACCCTAAGGGATACCTACAGCAAACTTTCCTTTTACAATTTTAATTAATGGTATATGTAGGTGTATAGGATTATCAAATCTTTCTTTTAGTTTTACAATAGCTTTACCGATTTTTAGTTTATCAATATAGCGTTCTTCTTCTCTTGTTAGATTCATCGCTTTAGCGATTGTAGCTACATCATGCCCACTGCCCAAAGTAAAGCATATTTTACAGTTGGTGTTTGCTAAGATTGATTTACTCAGTTTACTAGGTTCCTGATCAATTACAATTATACTTTCACCAAACTCTCTGATCATTCTGATGATTGTTTCAACAATTGTTTCTTCACCTGCTTGGGTTTCTTTTAATCCTGATAAAATATGATGAGCTTCTTCAATAATTATAGCGTGTTTGAATTTTTCTCTTGTTGATTCAAGTTTTCGATATTCGTAAATCCACAGCAGTAAACTTTCAATAAAGAAGATTTTCTCTGTAGTAGAAAGATTATCAAGTTCAATAATCACACTTTTATTTAACAGCTTATCAATTCCTTGATGTTGTCTTACATTTAATACTTCACCGAGTAATCCTGAAAATGTTAATACAGCTAATACTCTTTTAACAGCACTCATCCATAATACTTCTCTACCCCTTATATATTGTTTTTTCAACAGTAACTCAAGATCACTAAACTCAGGATATCTTGTCTTACCATTATAAATACCAAATTTTTCATATAGATAATCAATTCCTTTTCTTAAGAAGTATTCTACTCCATGACCTACATAAAAAGCATGTTTCATTACATCTATTAGCATAGCTAACCAATGTTTTGGATTTACACCTTTGGGAGGGATTAACGGATTAAACCTAAAATCACATTTTTCATCAGCTATTCTTATTATCTCTAAATCTTTGAACTCAGGTAGTTGTTTTAAATCTCTGTATGTTTTTTTCCAATCAAAGACTAGAAAGGGTTTATTTTGTTGTTTAAGCTGTTTTAGGAGCTGAAAACTGAGATTAGTCTTACCGGTACCTGTCATACCAACAATTAGGATGTGGCGGATAAATTCAGTCTCTCTAAGACCAAACTCACCATATTTAGTTTCAGGATATAACACGTCACCAAGTCTATATTCACCTTTTAATTTATTTTTATCAATTGGTGGTGGGAGTCTGATTACTTCTTGATAATTTAGTTTTGCTTTTTTATCTGTAATTAATTTGAGTAATTCAAGATTACTAATTGAAGATTTCTTGTCATCATTTAATAAATTGAAAAACCAATAAGCTTTTGTTTTATCTTTTAGAATCGGTTCAAGTTTTCTGAGTAGGTCATCTGTTGGGGAGGGCATTGTTTTATATTAGATTATGCAATAAGATATATACTTTGTGTAAATGGAGTGATTTAAAGACGAAAAATACTGGATATAGAGTATTTGCTATATAGTTAATGATCTGTAATTTATAAATGAGTGCAATATATTGGAAAACTCAAGCATAGAAAAAAAATAATGAATATTTTTAATTATAGTACAACTGAACAAGGAGCTAGACAAAGTTATTCTAAGGCTGTCAGAATGCTAAATAAATATAATTCTACAGATTTATGGTGTTTTTGCTCTCAAATATCTTGCCTTGAGTATTTTTCAAAATTAAATAAAAATGAAGATGTCTTTTACCCTATATTGCACTTTGAGAGGGTGTCAATGCTATCAAAGGCTATTTTAGCCTCAACCGCACGTGATTATAAATCATTAATTATTAGAAGCAATTCCTTTCCCAAATTATTTAATCTTCTTCTAGATGCAATAAATTTCAACATTAAAGATAATAATATTGATGATCCTAACAAGCAATTACTTCAAGCCATTTCTAAAATAGCAAACGCTCAATTTCCATTTCAACAAATTAATATTAGTACTGATTTGGCGCGAGCATATTTACTTTATCAGGTAATACCAAAACAAGAAGAACAATTTTTAAAAAATAAGTATAAAAAAAGTTATGTTAATATTCCAAAATCATTTGAAGAACAAAATGGAATTAATGTCAAAGAATTTTTAATAGCATCTTTTGCTATGCTTTCATTATATGCCATTAAATATGCTAAATATTTACATTTAAATCCTGATAAAATACTTGAAATTCAAAATGACTTAAAAAATAAAGCCAACAAAAGTGATTATATTTTTAGCAAGTTATGTCAATTTATAGATTTTATAATCCCTCAAAGAAGTTCTTTCTTATTTTCCCCCGATGATTTAATTATTAAAGATAGTGAAGTACTAGATATTAATAAAATTATTCAATATTTATCGGTTGTTTCAAAATCATTAATAGATCTTGGTACTCTACAACATAAATCGATTTTTCGAAAAGGTAGTTTAAGTATTCGCCTGTCACCCCTTGAAAGATATCCTGTCTTAAATCTTTTAAATAATAAATATGTAATACCAAACATGCGATATTTTGACGCATCTTTTGAAAAAATGATACATTTTGAAATGCAAGAGAAATACCCCAACAATCAATTCAATACTACATTTGGAGGAGTATTTGAAAAATATGTACAAAAATTAATTCAAGAAAGATTATATAATGTGACATTAATACCTGAAATATCATATAAGAAAAAAGAGTTAGTTGATGGTATTGATTCTATAATTGTTGATAGCAAAAATAATTCGTTAATTGCAATTGAGGTTAAGTCTAAAAAAATTAGTCTCGACACAAGAATTTCACCTGTATCTGAATCATTCAATAATGATATGCAAAGGATATATGAAGCATTTAAAAAGCTACCGAGTAAAATTGAAGATCTTTATGCCGGTTTGCCAGAATACCAAAAATGGCAAAATGAAATAAATAAAATTCCGAAAAAGAATGTTATATGTTTAGTGATTTTATCGGGATCACTTCACTATTTACCTGAAATTATTAACCAATTTAGGGTTGAGGATAAAGAACATATATTAAACAATTATCAATATAAGTACGCTGTTATGCCAATAGATAATTTTGAATTATTAGTAGAGTTGGTGTATCATAAGAAAGATACCTTACATTCTTTATTATCTCAATATTGGAAATCATCAAGAGATCAGAGTCCCAAAGAATATTCTGCGGAGTTATTCAGTGGGCATCATCTAGATACATCAGATTATTTTTTAAAAAAATATGCCGATGAATTGTTTAATGAAGTTGAAAGAAGTACAATTTAGACGCTTAATATTTTATTGTTGGCGGTATCAATTATTAATTTAATTAGATTTAACGCATTAAGCTTTGTACAAGTTTTTTAAAAAGGCGAATTGTTTGAGAGGATATATTATAAAAAAGTACATAATATTAAATAATTTATGTAAGTTAGAAGTGAGATAATTACTAATCAATATTTTTAACAACTTAACGCTTTATTAAAACAAATTAATTATGAATATTTCACGGAAAGAAATACAAAGATCACTTAGAGATTTTGGAAATATTATCTCTGATCTAATTAATGCTGAATTCAAAAATCTACAAAGCCTTACAAAAAGATTTGTTTCGTTTTCAATGTCAGACACAGTTATTTCTAAAATAATGAAACCATTACTAGTTATGAAGTTAGATAGGGATAATATTATTATTGATTATGAAGGTGCATCTAGTGATATTAATATACCATCGGATATGACTGAACACATATCATTTGTAATACAATTATTATATCAATTTGAAGATGCTAAAAATGACGCTTTTGCAAATTTTGCGCTCCAATATTTTCCTTCCCATGAATTTGATAGTAGTATTTCCAAAATGAATGATATTCTTATAAAACCGGCTATGCGTGAGCTAATAAATAAGATAAATGACTTTATTGAAGATGAGGTAAAACAACAAGAAAGTATTGAGCTTTCATCTATTCAAATATTTAATATTGGGGATATAGTTAATAAGAATGGTAATATTGCTATAGGTCAAGATATTAAAATTGATTCAGTAAAAAATATTGATAAACTATCTGATGAATTCCTCAAAATTATTCTTGAGAAAGGATATTCTTACACTGATTTTGAATTAATTAAAGATGATATAGAATTAATAAAAGAACAATTAAATAAAGAAAATCCAAATAATAAAATATTAGAGAAGGCATTTCAAAACATTAAAAATATTAGAGACCAAGTATTTTTTAGCATACTTGTTAATTTGATTTCAAGTCCAATAGTAAATGATATTGTATCTAAATTAAGCTAATTAATTATTTAGCAATTAAATCACCCTTAAACCTCTCTAAATTTAATTCACCCATAGCTTCCTGAAGCTTTTCTTTTAAATGCAGCATATCTCTAAAATATTCTGTCCATTCACTAATTATTTTAAAATCTAAATGAGATAAATCTCTAATCATCATTTCCCTACCTTGAAAACCAATAGCTTAAAGTTTTATCTTTTAAGATTGGTTCTAATTTTCTAAGTAGGTCATCTGTTGGGGGTGACATTATTTGATTTTAGACAATGCAAGGAAATATATACTTTGTGTAACTTAAGAACCTATTAATGTAAATATAGCTATATATCCCTATTTTTAATGATGGCAAATTCAGTATAAATATTAGTTAGAAACTATCAGGTAGAGTGTTATGTGCAATTGGCTTAATTTTGAAAAAATAATAGAGAGGATATATGAATCTATTGCGCCTAATGCAATTGTAAAACATAATGATTCAGTTAAAGGCAGAGATAGCGGTATTTACCGCCAAATAGATGTTAGTATCCGTTTTAAAGAAGTCGGTTCCGATTTTCTCGTGATTGTTCAGGCAAGAGATTATAAAAAACCTGCGGATGTTAATGTTATTGGTGAATTTGCCTCAGTAGTTAAGGATGTTGGTGCTTCTAAGGGAGTTCTGATATGCAACGCAGGATTTACCTCAACAGCTAAGACAATGGCAAAGAATTTAGGAATTGATCTTTGTAGTGCCCATGATGCAGAAATTAAGAATTGGCGGACTACTTTATTAATACCTGTACTCTGGGAACGACTTACACCTCATGTACAATTTAGTCTTCATTTAAATCTTGAACCTGGAGATTCCATATCAGAAAATGTTAGGGGTTGGGTGTTATCCACTGATAAAGGAAAAACCAAACTTGATTTAATTGGAACGTTTGTCAATAAATGGAATTGTGGTGAAATTCCAAAAAATGTAGGACAAATCCATAACATTATCACTGAAAATCAAAATATACATGTATTAGTCAATACTAATAAATGGGCAGAAGTTGATAAGTTTGCTTGTTCTTATATTGTAAAAAGCAAAATTTATAGAAAAGAGGTTGGAACACAGGAATTCACTGGCTTAAAGAATTTTCTCACAGGCAACATTGAGATAAGTAAATTATCAATTGAAATACCAAAACTCAGTATAGAGGATGGGTGGGAGCAGGTCAATGAATCTTTAACTAAATTAATTAATAAGGAAAGGCTAATTGTTACCGTGAAACAACTCCAAATAGATCAAGATGATTTTATAGTAGGAAGATTTGGAGTATCAAAAATTGATTGATTTTATACCATGGGATGAAGCTGAGGGAAACAGCGCTTTTTTATCATAGGTTAAATTGGCTATCATCCTTTTCCTGTATCCCAAGGTTAATTGTATTTCGTTTTTCGCACCTTGTCCTAAACGTTATACTTTATATAGTATTTGTTAACTGTCAATCAGTCTATCTTTAAATCTCTCAATATTTAATTCACCTTTTGTTTCCTGAAGTTTTTCTTTTAAATGCAGCATATCTCTAAAATATTCTGTCCATTCACTAATAATCTTAAAATCAAGATGGGATAAATCTCTTATCATCATTTCTCTACCTTGAAAACCAATAGCCTATAGTTTTATCTTTTACAATCGTTTCAAGTTTTCTTAGTAGGTCATCTGTTGGTGTGGGCATTTTTATTATAATATGTGTAGAATGTTATATGTTTTGTGTAAGTTTAAAGGTATATATGATTTATTCAGGATAAATATTTGTTATGTATAAAAAGTAAAAAATTTTGATATATGCGAGATTTAACTGACCTTGAAAATAATGCTTTAAAGTTTTGGCCGACAGAATTAGCAGAACAGGAAAAAAATACAAGTATTATTCCTAGATTAATTGAAACACAGGATAAGTTTATCAGTTTGCTTAATATTTCTGATGCTTCACCAACTGTTTGGAAAGATACTTTAAATTCAACTAATTCTCTCTCGGTAAATCTTTTCTTAAAACATTTGGTTGTTTTATCTGATATTGGTGGGGAAAAACTAATGAGATTTAAAAGGGAATTACCTAATGTATTTGAAGATGGCAATATGAATTTTACCTGGGACGGAAATCAATATAGTTATACTTTTCAAACACTTAATCAAAGAAGAAACTGGAACAATTCATCATTATTTATTGATGGAATCGGACTTTGTGGGGAAGTGGAATTAACACCAATGATAGAAGATATATGTATGTTATTGCTTTTTGGAGGAGCTTCAAACCCTGATAATTTACCAGATGTAATTAGTGAAAAGTGTATCATTGGAACCATGCTTGGTAAAAATGAAGAGTTAGAAACATTTGTCAAGCAAAGATATATATGGGTTAGCAGAATAACAGGAGGGGCAACTGCAAACGCATTAGGCCAATTATGCCAAAATTATGTTAAGGAATTTCTAATTAGAGAATTGCCAACATGGAGAATAAACCAAGATCAATTAACAGATGTTAGCCAAAATGAAAGAACAAACCTTTCAGTTGATATTATTGCCAAAGCTCCAAATAATGTAATTTGCGCAATTGAAGTTAGTTTTCAAGTAACTACAAATAGCACAATTGAAAGGAAATCAGGGCAAGCACGAACAAGGCAGGAATTATTACATTCTCATGGACATAAAATTGCCTATGTAATCGACGGAGCAGGCAATTTTGAAAGGAGATCGGCATTAACGACCATTTGTCAGTATAGTGATTGCACAGTTTCTTTTAAGGATGAGGAGTTAATTAGATTAGTTGAATACTTAAAGGGATTAAATGGCTAAATGATACATTTAAGTGATAATGTCAAACGATTAAGATATAACTACATTGGAGAGACTTTACAAATTGAATCCTTTTCACAATCAGATGTTTGGTTTATAAGCTTACCATATTTCAAGAATAATCGTAATATTGACTTGTACAGTTTAAACATGTCTGTTAATGCATTTATTAATGCGGCAAATAGAAATGCAACAATTATCATTCAAACCTCCCCTTTTTATGCATCCTTTCTTTTATCAGAATTAAGTCCGTTAGCAACTTTAAAAGTTTGGATTGGTTTAGAAGCAAATAATATTCACCAAGTTGAAGGACAATTAAATCAAAAACACGTAGCATTATTAGTGCTAACAAAATACAATAAGAGCCTACAGCATACTAAAACCAGGATTGCATATTCATTTTGTCCTCATTGCGATAGAACTACCAAGGATTATGGAGGGAAAAAGCATTTATACCATGATTTTGGAACTTTAATGTCAGATGTTTGGAGGGATGTGACTATTTCTTACTATGGAAGTTTAGAGCCTATTATTAACAGGTTGCAGGACGTATTTGGAATAGTACCATATTTAACATTAAATCATATTGATTTAAGAACTATTGACTTTACTTCCATCTCAACCTCAATTTTTAAAATACCGGAATTTGGTAATACTATTAACGAATTACCCTATAATAAATCGACCTTAATAAATGGGGATTGTTTGGAGGTACTTAGGCAAATACCAGACAATAGTATAGATTTTTGTTTTGCCGACCCCCCATATAACATTAAAAAGAAATACGAATCATGGAATGATGGAATAGACATTAGAGAATATTTTGAATGGTGTGATAAATGGATAACAGAATTAGCTAGGATAATCAAGCCAAATAGAACAGTCGCATTGCTTAATATTCCGCAATGGGCTGTAAGGTACTTCAAGCATTTGACAACACTTTTATATTTTCAAGATTGGATTATTTGGGAAGCCTTGGGACTGCCAGTTAGAATGATAATGCCCGCACACTATACGATATTATGCTTTTCCAAAGGAGAACCAAGACAATTACCCGGAATAACAAGATTAAATCATTCGGAACTTGAATTAACAGCCCTTAATACTTTCAAACAAGACTATTGTACTCGGAATAGTTGTATTAAGAAGAGATTAAATGTACAGCTTCAAGATAAGGAATTTATATCTAATCTTTGGTGGAACATTCATAGATTAAAACATAATAGTAAAAGAGTTGATCATCCCACACAATTGCCACCCATGTTCATGTATAGGTTAATTTCATTGTTTACAAATGAGGATGAGATAGTTTTAGACCCATTTAATGGAGTCGGTACAACCTCTTTGTGTGCTGAACAACTAAATCGAACTTTTATTGGTATTGAATTATCAGAATATTATCATTCTATCTCGAGCACTAGACACATTGAATTGAGGAAAGGATTAAACCCATTTAGAAAGAATGACAAAGTACCAAAATCTAAAAATAGTTATGTTCAGCGTTTGAAAAAACAAAAATATGATATTGATAAAAAGACCCTACAATTGGAAGTTAAAAAAATTTCTCAAAAACTTGGTAGAATACCAACTCGTCAAGATATTTTAGAAAATACTAAATACAAAATTGAATATTTTGATAAATATTTTATCAATTGGAGTGAAGTAACTGCAGCAGCTAGAACAACAGGAATGGCAAAAGTCGAGAATAAAAGTGATTACGATTTATTCCATAATTAGAAGAAATACATAAACAATACTTCTTTATCTATCAATCAACCTCTCCTTAAACCTTTCCATATTTAATTCACCTTTAGCTTCCTGAAGTTTTTCTTTTAAACGCAGCATATCTCTAAAATATTCTGTCCATTCACTAACTATCTTAAAATCCAAATGTGATAAATCTCTAATCATCATTTCCCGACCTTGAAAACCAACATATCTAAACCGATTTAATCTTTCTTCTAACCTGATCTTGTTAGTACCTAAGTTTGTAATATTATTATCAAATATTCTTTGTCGATTAATCAGTTCATTTTCCAATAGCTTGATTCTTTCTTCAAGATTATTCTTCGATATATTTAATAAATCATTTACAATATCATTTTCATCCTCTTTTGTAGTGTAGGTCATTATTTCAAAGTTGATTTGATACTCATAACAGCTTGTGATACTGTTTTTCCTTTTTCTGTGAGTATTATCCACTTGATCTTTTTTGAAGGATAAATTTCAATAAAGTCTTTACTTTCTAATCTTTTCAATATTGCTCTAAAATGATTAATAGATGTTTTTACTTCTCTATGCAGTTTTTGACAATACCGTTTATTTTCCGGTGCCATATTAATCTTTATCAATACTTCTAACCATTTGGGGAAATATAGTAATTGTCTCATTTTAATTTAGGTGTAATATTTAATTGTGCTAATCTTTTCATAGCAATATCGTAGTATTTTTTAGAGATTTCAAAGCCTATGAACTTCCTATTAGTTTCTTTGCATACAACTGCAGTAGTTCCCGAGCCCATAAAGCAATCAACAATTAGATCAAATTCTAACGAATGGCTTAGAATTAATTCTTTTACAGCTTCCTTACTCTTAGCCGTAGGATGATACCACTTCTCCTTTTTCTTATGATTACTAATTATAACATCATGGATAAATTTTTCACCGTCGTGGTTTAATACTTGTGTAGAAGATAAAACTAAGAAGATTTCAGATGTTCTTAGGATTCTATTGTGAGCATAAGAGCAATCATTTGGTTTATATAAAAACCCTGCTTTCTGAACATATAAACCGCTAAACAGCAAGCACTTGAATAATAGATCAAGTTTTTTCCCACTATCAAAGAATAGAATAATCGAGTGTTTTGGTTTTATTATTCTTTTAAACTGATTTAGAATCGGTAATAGAAAGGCAATGTAATCTTCTTCTGTTAAATTATCATTTTCAAAATCTTTACCAAGATTATAAGGCGGATCAGTTAGAATTAGATCTACACTTTTATCAGCTAATTGCCTTAGACCTTTTAATGCATCCATGCAGTAAATTCTATTTTCCTCTATGATTTTATGTTAAACCTCCTGAATCAATCACAATCATATCTTTGGGAAATGCATCTCTAGGAAATAAGGTGGTTTGCTTTTCTACTGTTTGCATCAGTTGTGTCGAAGGAACACACCAAGCATTTGCATATTTCCATTTATTTTTACTATCAGTAATAATATCGTCTATATTTGATCTTTGCTTATTAGTACAAAGTATATATCCCTTAATATTGTGGATTATCATATTTGTTAATGTTATTCGATATAATCTAATATCAGGTTCAATCGCATAGATAATCGCCTTGTTGGTGATATCTTTTACAGCCATCATCACCCTGCCTGTTTGAGCATTTGGGATTAGAATTTTTATCTGCTTATCGGTTTTATCAATATAGTTTAGAATTATTGTGTCTGCTTGCTTGGGTGAGATTAACTTTTCACTTTGTTTGATTATTCTTTTAAAATATAATTCACCGAGATGGTCATAATAATCTGACCTTAAAAGTTTAGAATCGTAAATATCTAAAACAGCTTTACAAAAGTTCTGATCTTCAAAAAGCCACTCAAATTTGTGTGGGATTTCAAAGAATAAACTACCTTGATTATCTATAGCTATAAACTCTATAAAATGATCCCAACTAGTTGTTTCATCTTTAAATTTCTTTAAAAATAAGTCATAGATTTTTTCTAGCATTGAAGAAACATCTCTATTCATTGTTTACCACCGTTTCTTCTTATTGCTGCTAGCTCTAAGATTAGTTTATCAAGCTTGGAATTACTTAAGCTTATAATTGATTTAATTTCTTTTAGCTCTGCGTTCAGTTTGAAAATTTGCATGTAGCGTTTATTAAGGTTTTCTTCAATATTCCATATTCCATTCTGAAGTAAATCTGTTCTTGTTACTATATCTTGTAGTGTTATTCCTTTCATAATAAATAATTAGAAAGGTTGTATTTATATTTTGTGTAACTCAAAAGTGACAAAGTATTTAAAAGGGAAAATTTTCATGAATAAATGAAAAATGCTAATCAAGTCTACTTGCCCTTGAGCTCATTTGATCGGGATAGTATCAATTCGCTTAGTGCAGTAGATGCTCTTGATTTTCTGTTAAGGTTACGATTAGATAAAAATAGTCATAAATGGCATGCAACGAGATACTTTAATCACTACAAATCATTTTCAAAT
>SDBT01006358.1_pt1 | contig 19613 bp, 3 predicted proteins | sample 2277101 | NCBI WGS metagenome assembly SDBT01 (sample SAMN10404973, study PRJNA504765) | marine sediment metagenome | isolation source: marine sediment core GS10_PC15, 103 cmbsf | place: Arctic Ocean: Southern Knipovich Ridge | collected 2010 | reverse complement strand
TCATAATCCCAGAATTCCCAACCCAAAATAATATTTCTATTTTCAGGATGAACAGAAGATACAAATCCTACATTACCTACCTGAGGCAAAGCATTCTCTACAATAACCGGCTCTGATGTTATTGTATCTCCAACCTGGTCTCCACTCTTAGGCACTATTTGAACAATTATAGCATTAGCTATTTTCAAACCATAGTCTTTATATTCTTCACTACCGATTTCGTTTGGCCAAATTTCATGAGCTGGAGGAGAACCTTCCGGAACGGGAGTCCCATATATATTTCTTTTGAAAATCTGGTCATTAACAAAAAAGATAATCTCTGACTGATTGCTTCCTCCATCGGAATGAAATATTTCATCTAATGAGGGATGTATAATAACCCTAGCGTCAGAAGTTATTCTCGATGTCAACTTCCCATTATATTCGGCCATTAACCTCATTTGCTCTACAATAGGAGATGAGTCAGCTATATCAGCTACATTAGATTTAACATTACTACTCTGAAGAGTTCCATCACTTACGCTTATCTCAAAATGCACTTTATCACCACTACTTAGAATAGCTACTGTTTGTTTTTTAGCCCATTCTTCTACAGTCTCACCCTCTGCTAAATCGTCAGGATATGTTAAAGAAGTATTAGCATACAAAGGATCTGCCACATCATTGACATCATTCCATCTAACCACATTATCCAAATAACTTACAGGAGAACCATTAAGAAACCATTTAATAGTTCTTTGAGAAGCGTCCTCGGGTTCAAAATTAGCATCGTAATAGACATACGATGCTTCTATAACGCTAAATCTATCAAAAATATCTCCCAATATCTCTACATTTCTTACTTCTGGAGATGTCTTCTCTAATGGAGGTAATAAATCTTTTCCAGTTGTGTATAAATGACCTATCCCATATAATTCAAGACCTGTATCGTTAGTCTTATTAGTCATCTCAAGTCCAACTTTATATTTTGCACTATTTATTATCCCGATTTTATAATCTCCATCAGCATAATCAGAAGGAAGAGCATAGTTAAAAACAACCATCCCATTTCTTGGTTGTAATTTATAATAATTTGTCGGAACGATATTATCATCACCATCATATATAATAACAGTAGCGAAAGCATCAAAGCTACCATACTCTGTTTTAAGATTAAACATATCAATCTTAGCTAATGGCTCTTGTTGAAACTCTGCTATATCTTGAGAAAATCTTAAAGGTATAACTATCTTTCCATTCTGATCCACAGATGGCTGAGATGCAGTTGAAAAATCACTCCAACTATGAGAATCTGATTTAGCTACACCTACACTTATCTGTCCTTCATTAACATCATTGGCATCAACTGCCATTGTCATTTGATAAGGTTGAATATCAACATCAACCTTATTCAAATAAAGATAAGCTACTTTGTAAGCATTATATAAAATCTGAATAGAAATGAGGGCAGGAGACTCAGGAAATGCTCCATACTCATCCCCTACAGAATTAATGGCTGTAATTAATATAATCTTAAATCTAATATGCCTAGCATATAAATTTTCAAACTGAGGAGTTTCCGAATGAGAATATGAATCATTAACCGCAGTATAATTATAACCATCTAAACTGGTCTCTATCGACCATGTAGCATTAGAATCAGAAGTGGGTATATCAAAAAATCCTGTCATCTGATTTATCAATACTTCTTCCCCAAGATCAGTTATGAACTCATAAGTTCCATATCCCATCGACCCAACAGCTTCCCTGTAAAATATTCCGACAACATCGTCTAAATATTGTTCATCTACAACTGTTAAAGCCTGACCTCCAGTGAGAAACGATAATTTGTTTATATTTTTCGTGTCTGAAGAATTTGCCTTTACAGATAAAGTGGATGGCTCTGCAATCGCCATATTAGATATTAAGACAGCAGATTTTTTATCCCCAGCAATATCATTAACCTCATCAATCGCATTATTTAAAGATGCCTGAGAAATATTAGCTTCATTATCAGTAAAAACATATATCGTCTTTTTCTCATCATCTACAGTGCCATTAGAAGACACCCTTGCTGCAGCAACCACTCCATCATACATAGGAGATATTCCAAACGGAGTAGAATTCTCTAAATCACCCAGAGCATCTACCATTTCTTCTCTTGTGGCATTATTACTCCCCAAAATATTATCAACAGTTGGAATCCATTCCTGATCATTAAAACAATCAATAATTATATTACTCGGTGTTCTTGATTTTTCTTTTTGGAATAAAGATGTAACAGCATCAAAATTTTCTATTTCAGGACTAGTCCCCCTATCTATTGTTTTAGCATAAAAATTAGTCCCATTAACAGAAGTCGCAGTTATTTCAATTGATAGTTTATAAGGGGAGCGAATAACACCTGTTTCTATTTTGATTACAACAGGAAGTTTATCAGGATCTGTTATTTGCTCATCCGTACTAATTCCCCCCTGAGATACAATTTGATCATCAGAGATATTTGCACTCTCTACCACAACAGAAGTTTCTTCAAACAAATCTTCTGAACGAGGAACTATCGTTATGATACATCTACCATCATCGATTCTAATAGTATCAGAAGTAAACAACACCGGATGCACAACCGTCTTATCAACCAATTCATTGCTAGCAACAGAAGCAGTTGATTCTTCAAATTTTAAAAAACCTCTCACTATCACATCTAATGGATCGAGGACATAACGACCATCCTGCTTAATATCTACCGGGATAGAGACCGACTGCTTGCCATCTATCCTACACTTAATTGTTTTATATTCACTAGCCATTTTTAAATATCAAATCCAATATCCACGAAAGTGTCATCTCGAGCAGAAGTATATCCTCCTATTAAATATATCGAAGGAGAACCATCAGCATCAGAATATTCTGCCCCAGCTCCGTGTCGTGCTGTTATCAAAGGTTCTAATCCTCCAGATACCTCTGTAATATCATAACTACTTATATAATTAAATCCATTACCTACCGCAGATAAATTCTCAAATAAATCCAGATTTTGAGAATCATTATTGCTTCCCCCTAAAATATAATATTCAGAATTAATATCGTCAGAGGGATTGCTGTCATATCTGATCATTGATGATTGGAATTTAGGAACAGGAAATCCATTTAAAAGCCCACTACCAAAATTAATCCATTCATTACCATTAGGAGTATTAGTAAATGTTGCTTCTATATCTATATAAAAATCATCAGATGGATATATAAAATTAAATCCAGATTCGATTGCTCCGTTAAACACGATGATCTTATTATCATATGTAAAAGTTAAAGGGTATATCCTCTGATAGGTATTTAACTCATTACTTCTCAACCTATCTGAATATTCCCATATATTGTTTTCAACATGGTATCTTAAAATCCTCTTACTATGTTCTTCTATAGAAAAGGTAGTAGAATTAACTATTATATCGCTGACCCCTCCAATTATATAGATATAATTATCTCCATCAATAACTACATGCTGAGCAACTCCAAAAGCAACTCCGAGCCTCTCCTCAGAAGCAGTACCAGGATTAACGATAGGCATATTCTCAACATTTATATTCCATGAATCTGTACTAGCATCATAAACCTCCATGGCATTAGAGATAGACAGATTATCACCATTAGCGGCATCTGAAAAAATTCCTCCTATAGTATATATGTTGTTCTCAATAGTTACAGACATACCTCCGAAACGAGGTGTCGGCATAATAGTCATAGATTGCCAATCATTAGAAGTTACTTCATACTCTTCTGTTTTACTAGATATATTCAAACTATTATTCAATAATCCACCCATAACATATATCTTACCATTAGATTCTCCATGGAAGAAATTACCTTTACCCTCCGACATGCTAGAAACAGTTATCCAATCATTACTAGTGATATCATATCTTTCCACTACTCCCGTAAATGCACTAGGGGGGTCAATCCCTGTAACCGGATCTTCTGGATTAAAGATAGGAATTTCAATAAGGGTGTCTTTAATATCAATAGTTAAACTAAAATCGGCTCCAACATTTCTCTCTGTTTTTCCGTTCTCATCATAAGTAGTATATATTCTAACATCTTCTGTAGTCGTTACTGTGGGGATCCTTCTTGCAGCCAACCTTACGTCCACATAGCTGTATCCTTCATCATCATCAATTTGAGTATAATATACACTCTGTCCCGCAAGAAACAAAGTGCTACTTGTGTTATCCCCAATAGAGGTATAAACTGGAGTCCCGTCAGGAATTACTTCTCCACGCCATGATATTCTTACCCTGATATCTATCTGTGATTGGTTATTAATCAGACTATCCCCATCGGTAGTAAATTGATTATTGTCAGAATTTATAACCACAGGATATATAAAATCATTAGAAGGATCTCCCAACTCCTCACTATAAAAATAATTAGTCACCTTTCTCCATACAACGCTCATAATAAGAGGTTCATTCAGACAAATAGGGCAAGGAGGAATACCATTAGAAAAATCTCCTCCTCCACTAAGAACTAGAGGTTGATCATTGACAAATAAAGTAGTTTTACCTGATACCGTGAAATAAGGAGACCATCTTGGCAAATCTCTTTTAAATAAACCATTCACAGGATTCAGTTTTAAACAATCATTTATAGGATCTTCATCAAAAAGAAAATCATGTCTTATCATCCCAGATCCAGGGACAAAACTATTAGCTCTAATATAGAAATAAGTTACATCAGAATCTTCTTCATTTTCTAATTCTATAAAAGCATTACCATTATCTATAAATCCATCCTCACCAACTACCAAACTATACTTACCAGTATAAGGATCCAACTCTTCAGAGATATCTCCGTGTAATATTTCTATCTCATCACCGCCAGCAATAACCTCTACTATTTGCCCAGAGTTTAATTCAAACACTTGAGAATCATCCTGCGATGCACAATCATTAAAAGCTGTTGAAGCAGCAAATTGAGGATCTCCAGCGGGATTCCTATGAATTTTCATTTTTTTATAATGACTACCATCTGACCATAAAGCATTGGAACTCTCTGGGTCCATCCATCCTCCGCCTCCATACGTCCCATCATTTCTCCAACCTCCATCAACTTCCATTAAAAATTTTGCCCCAAAAGTTGTAGATTCAGTTGGGTCGTATTCTAAATTCATAAAACTTTTAGCCTGAGATGTCATACCCTCATAAACTACTGTAACACTAATTTCATGAGTTTCCTCAAAAGCTTTTCCTTCTATTTGAATTGGTCCTAAAAAGACATTTCTAGCATGCCCATTTCTTGTATAAGAATAAATACCATTAGTTACAGGAACAACATCAGTAGAGTATATCGTTCTGCTATTTTCTCCAGAAATAAGAATGAAATCCCATTGAACGACTGTTAAATCAGCAACAGGAGTAGTTAAAGATTGAGCATGTGGATCCGTCAGATCTGGATAATCAGGATGTATGACATAAGCTTGAGCAAATTGCTCTCTGACATCTGCCCCATCCTCATTAGGAGTATGAGCTTGCATCTCTGTCCTGAGAAGACTTTGAAATAAAATATACATATCTTTAACCGAAGAATACCCGGCTTTCTCTCCCTTTACAAACAACCTAACAGCCTGTGTCATATCTGGAGCTTGCAACGGAATATCTATATAAGAGATAGGATTATCAACAAGTTCTCCATCAGGACCAGGAATTGATTCTGTTCCCTGAAGGACAGACACATTAGCATCAGGAGCAATAACAGTTTGACTAGTCTGTAGCTTATCTCCCTGAAAGCCAAAAGGGTCTTCGCTTTCCGCACCGGCTGCGGCACATAAATTACTGGAATCAGCATCCCATACTGCAACCCGAATACTCGTATTCTCGACTGGCTCACCTTTATATTCTACTTTTGCTCTAGCCACAAAAGGAAATGAAGCTCTCATAGGAACTCCATAAAACATTTCATTATCTATACCCAAACTTTTATCACCAGTTAACTTATCCGTTTTTTGATAGTAACATCTTTCATAAACTCTCTGATTATCATATTTTGATTCAAGAGTTATCTCCCACGGATTTGTATAATGAACCGTAAATTCTTGTGAAACATACTCAAAGACATTATCACTAGTCTCTGTCTCGGCAGCAGAATCTTCTTCTCCAGTAAGTTCGGCTATTAAGGAAGCGTATTCTGACAATGGATTAGTAGAACTATCTGCCGTATTAGGAGAAGTATATCCTCCCTCCTTAGGGACAATAGATTTTAATTGTATTTTAAAAGTTGCTTCTTTTATCTGAGATATTATACGACTGTTTGTCGTCATCCTTAAAGTAGCTTTAAGGAACCCCTGATCAGTCCTTGTAACAAAGAAATCGTAAGCATCTTTATCATCAAAATCAGATATGTCTACAGAATCAAAAACATCATCAGCTTGAGTTTCCCTAGAAATATTAGAGGTAATAAGCATTTTAATAGAAGCATATTCAGGAAGAACATCTCCAAATGAATCAGTTAAAGAAGCGTATACCAATACCGTTTGATCAAAATATGCCTCAATATCCTCAGGACTTTTTATCGATTGATCCCATCCTATACTAATAGCACTATTATCTCTTATCTCATAATTTATATTACTAACATCAACGAGAGGAATAGTCCCCTCTGCCGAAGATAAAGTGGGAGTAGTTGATGCTTGCAATAGATTTGTATTAGCTGCTTGAATCCCATCGGGATTGTAACCCGATGGCCTACCGTATTTATCTACATTAACAATCGTATAATACGCTGAGGCATTGTTGCTTAGATACCTGTGAACGAATTTCTCATCTGTTGGCAAACCAGTAAAGACGAGTTGATTAATATTTCCTCCCTGACTGCTCACCACAGGGAAATCTTCTGATGAATAATAAATCTTAACCCTAGATATGCGACTGTCTAAAGGACTATTTTGCTTCCATCTGAGATATACCTTCTCATTACCTGGAGTTATTAATTCTACCCCATCTGGCTCTTCTGAATTAGGTATAGCAGATGATAATGCTACGAAATAATCATCAGTTAATGACTGCGGGATACTAATCTCTAATGATGGAGAATCAGATTGAAAACTCACATTCCCTAAAGAATTTTTAGAAAATATCCTGTAATAATATTTCTCACCTAATGCAAAATCATCTGAATCAGATACAAATGTCTGACCAGTAGTTGCAGTCTCTTGATATATAATAGTTCCATCTTCTTCCCATGAAGGAATATGCTTTTCATTTTTAACAATTATTACTTCTCCGCCAGAAAAATTATAATCTTCTGGTATCTCATAATCTAAAACAACAAGACGATCTCCATTATCATCTTTGATACCGATAATTTCTGTATCTACTTCAATCCCATCATCATTAAGAATGGGATTATCAATTAACTGAGCATTTATATATGTAGAACTTCTTGCCGCACCATGAACACTAACTTCTGTTATTTTTCCATAGAAGTGATTAACCCTACTATCTAAAGATCCTCGCTCAGTCCCAATAGAAAAGAAATAACCAAATACACTAGCAAAACTAGCCACCGCAGTCGTAGAAGTATTTTTAGATATTCCATTTACATAAATTTTACCTACACCAGAGCTATCACGAGTTGCTGCAATATGCTGCCATTTATTTAACTCTAAAACATCATCATCTGTGATATAAGCATCCATAAAACCAGTGATAGGTGTAGATAATTGAAGCCTTAGGCCATTATAGTGAAGACGATAACTTGTTTGACCCGCTAGTTGAGAAGAAACTATTATTTGAAGACCCTCTCCTTTATAGGGAAAGACCCATGCCATAATAGTTATTTCTGGTTGAGTATCATCTATATCTCTCCATAAATCAGGCTCCCCACTGATAAAAGCATAATCATTTTCTCCATCAAAAAACAATCCCGAATTTCCAGCAGGAACGAATCTTGTATCATACCATATAGGATCTTCTTTACTATATTCTAATATAGCACTTGTATCACTAAAATCATACAAGAACTTTCCTTCACCCTCATCCATATGCCATATGCCGATAGTATTAGCATCTCGATTAATGCCTGTGCCAGTAAATGGTTCTCCTAAGCTCAAATCTTGAGTTTCGACAGTAGTTCTAAAAACAGATATGCCTCTAGGGACTGCCCTATCTCTAGGCGTAACTTTTATATTAACACCTTCGCTAAAACGACCTAAATTATCATAAGTATAAATAGTGTAATAATATGTTTGACCTTCAATTAGTTCATCATCTAAAATTCTACTTACAAAACCGTCATTTACTATCTCTCCGTCTAATGGAGAAGATGGATATGCAGTATCATTTCTAAGAACACGTATACCATCATAGTTAGCATTTTCATCTGCCAGGAACATAGCATTAAGACTATCAATATCATAAGGATTTATTCCATCTTCTTCTATTAGTCCATATAACAAAACATTAATAAACTTTGCACCATAATCTATTAAATTATATCTTATGTCACCAGGATAATTAATATCTATCTTATCAACTAAATCCTGAGCAATCTCATGACGGAACTTCCCATCATCATTCCACGTCATACTTCCGCTTTGGTCCATTACAATAGTAACTATCCTGTCAGCTAATTCTAACTCAATTGATTCCGTACCGTCTCCATCTATAACAATTTTTGTGTTATTTATTTTTTGTCCAGATTTATCAGAAAAAGTAGATATAGTTTCTGTGGTCTCCTCGGCAGGAGGTAAGTACATAGAATTAGTAGATGGATTAAAACCATCTACATCACTATACACCCTGAACGCATGTCTCTTGTCATAATTGATGTGCCACGTATCATTGGATAGAGATGACTCTCCATTAAGAGCTTTATAATATTCTATTAGGTTGAAAGACATTCATCTCTCCATTAAAATCTAAAGGCTGATGGCAAGGTCATATATTCATCATTATCCGCCATCTCCCATACAACAAAATTATCATGAGTAGTACCAGAAGATGACATCACAAGAAAATAATTACCTGCAAAATTCGATGCTGAAGTATACCCATGATTGTTATCTAAAACATTTATATTAAAATTATACCAATCACTCTGCACTACTTGATCTCTACTATTTTTATAATCATAAATAAATAATGAATTATTTGGACTCTCACTACTAAAATCATAAACCTTCATGTGAATAGTTAAATAAGGACTCTCTCCATAATCTGGTCCTTCGGAAAAAGGCGTGTCATTCGATGCGTCTATATATATCTTATCTATTGCCACCCCATTCTCCTTGATTTTTATCCCAAGAATATGTTCTCTGGTATCAGGAAGCACGATAGTAGTATTAATCCATACCCACTCTAGAGCAGAAGGTTCAGATGTAAATCCATCAACAGTCTTAGTCTTAACTCCATCTATGAGTACATCTATCTGAAAAGTAGTAGATATAGTAGCAAGACACCTGATCCATAAATTAAAAGTATCTGGCACTATCGCGGTGACGGGATAATTAATAGTACTAAAAGTAGAAGATCTATCGCTATTTAAATACATATAACCGTTACCAGTAAAACTTGACAAACTATCTTTAAACGTTACGATATTCGTCCCAACATCTATCGTAGAAAAATTAGTAGCATCAATAACTGTTTTGGAGGTATTATAGATAGGCCAGTAATTACTTGTATTTTCTCCTACTCTCTTCAAATATGTGCTTGCTTTAGATGGGAGATATTCTCCATTAACCTCAAACTCTTGTGCCAATCTTAATCTGACTGGAGGATCTTCAGAATAATATATAGCACCATTAGTACTCTCAGTAGGAGCACCGACAAGGGCAAAACGACCGCTAATAGATACAGCGGTTCCAAAAGTATCATCCACAAGAGAATCACTGCCAACAATTTTTTTAAGATGTCCCCAGCTTCTCTTTTTGTAAAAAATATCTGCCACACCAGTTGATCTAGCCTCTGGAGACCCTATTATAATATAATCTCCATTTATATCTACTGACTCTCCAAAATGGTCTCCTTCAGGAGTAGTTTCATCGACACTAACCAGCTTATCGACTTCTCCCCATGATGTCCCATATTTATATACATAAGCAGCACCAGCATTTATATCTCCATCTGCCGATTCAGCCAAACTAGCTCCAGCAACGAAATAAACTCCAGATGCTGAAATAGCTTCTCCAAACTGGTCATTAATATTACCATCAGATGCTAACAATTTTTGAGACTCTTCCCACAATTCGGTTTCATCATTTTTCTCAAAAATATAAATAGCTCCCGTCTTATTATTATCTCCTTCTGCTCCGATTATTAAAGCATCTCCACTTATTGCTACAGCACATCCAAAATAGTCATTAGCTGTTCTAAGAGCAGGAGTGATAGGATTGCCACTATATGCAGTCCAGATCGCCCCTGTCCCTTTTATGTATAGATAAACATCTCCTCTATTAGAGTCAGCACCCTGTCCCCCGATAAGGATATAATCATCACTTATAGCGACAGCATCTCCAAAAGAATCAGCAGCAGCGACTCCAGTAAATGTCTGAATTAATGTCGATGGAGCAGAAATGGCAAAAACTCCAGCCCTACCAGTGCTACCAGTATGAGCAGGATCTCCAGCAATAAAATATTCATTACCTATGTCTAAAGCATCTCCAAATGATGTAGTAGCTCCACCCATAGTAAAGCTATTAATTTCAGACCATACCCCGTCAAGATTTCTTCTGTAGAAATAGCTACTTATGCTATCATCAGATGTTATAGCATAATAACCTCTCATAGCAACCTCTTGCCCAAAATCAATTGTTGCTCCGCTAATTTTTTGTGTTTGCTCAAATGCCATTAAATTGGTGCTCCTGTAGATAACTTAATCGGATAATCTAGTGATGGAACTTTGAACACATCCTGACCAAATAACCATATATCATCATTAACAAATAGTACTCTATGAATGGAATCTAAAGAGGTAAAATCTTTTGTGCTTAATATATCCTGCTGTATAATCCCATACGATCCACTACTTGCTCCAATAACAGTTTTATCACTATCGTTAGTAACGGTATCATTAATAGTCGTAACAGGATCACTCAACAATTCACCTAAATCCATTTCTTCTAACTTAGGATCAAGACTATTAAAAGATCCATTGTCAGAATATAAACCCTGATTAGTTGAAACATATGTATTTGTAAAACCATATCTCGTGATATTTGTTATATCTAAATCTTCACCAATCTCAGTATCTGTGTAAGTAAGCCCGTTAGATGTTAAAAATACATTTTTATTTATTTTTGTTTCATCATCTTTATCTTGAACGCCTACAACAGCGAATAAAATATTAGAACTATATATAATCTCAACAGGAGTCAAAGAATCTTTTACTTTCTCCCAAGCAATAGAATCAGAATCAGATAATTTAATATAAATACCATCCTCTGTCCCTATGATAAGATTATTATTTATTGATCCTAATGCATATAATTGATTAGGCAAACCGCTTCTAGTATATTCGCTCCACGAAACTCCGCTATCAGAAGAAACAAATATACTTTTATCAGTTACTATATATATGCTATCAACAAGTTCATAAATACTCCTTACCATTTGATTACCTATAGAACCAAAATTAACAACACTTATATTTAAACTATCAGGATCGATAGAAAGCACTCCTCCTCTACCTCCTACCAAAACATCGCCGAAATTGGTTGAAAATATAACAGAGCTTGGATAGAGTAAAGATAAAGATAATCCCGTATTCTCATTTTGAACCTCATAATTTATAGTTGAATTTAACGTGTCATACCATACATCGTCAGTAGGAACAAAAGTCTCCATCTGCAAAGAAGTGCTAACTAATTCTTGCTGACCTGGCCAATGTTTTTCTCCAAATATACCCATTTTAACGATATTGGCTTGTTGAACCTGAGACAAATACGAAGGTAGACCTGAATAAATTTGTTCAAAGACATCCTCCACTTCTCTGTGTCCCAAATCTCCAACATTTTTTAAAGTAACATCATCGATATCAACTGTTAAGTTGTCATACTTATCAAATGGTAAACCAAACACAAACATGCCATTTACAACATTTACAGAAGTAGTATAAGAAGTGTCTCTGTCCTCATTAATAGTTTGATATACTGGCTCTTCAACTTGGATCACTTCTCCTAAGTTATTAGTAGTAGTCCTTTTTGCAATTAAATCTGTTAATATCTCAGGCAAAACAAAATCAGTTGTATTCCCGTCAGCATCAGTAACAACTCTTGCCTCTTCATATAGTTGTGATAAAAATAATTCAAAATCTTGATACGTATTTATAATAAGAGTCACAAGATCTTCTCCTTCTACGAGAGTAAGTGCTGTAATCTGCTCTATATCAGATTCAACCTGTACTTTATAGATATCAGCAGTTGCCTCATTAGCATTATTGTCATCATAAGTTGGTAATACTGTATTCAAGAATGGAGCAGTATCAATTTCTATCTCATCCCTAGATTCTCCAAACTGCTGATTATTATTATGGACAATAAATTTAGCACTATATCTATTATGTGCCCACCCCCCGTATTCTGTAAAATACATATCGTATTTATTACTAACCTCTACTACACTTTCATGATTAATAATTTCATCAAAACTAACATTTTGTTCATCTCCTCCATTATTATAATAATATCCTATCTTTTGCAAAATAGCATCAACATAAAATGTAGGAATCACTGTGTTTTTCTCTTCAAATTGCAACCACAAATCTCCTCCGCTATTCAATATGTATACCCTTCTATTCGTTCCTATAAAAAGATCTACTCCGATTTTATTAATAGTAGTAACTATCACCGTATTATTATTAATATTAACTGAAGCAAACTCAGAAAGAAAATCGATACTATCGTCAGTATATATATTCGAAGATACAGAAGACATAACTCCCTCATCAGTTGTTATATAAATTTTTGAACGATATATTTCGATATCTCTACTCACGGAAACATCTATTTCTGCCACTTTATCAAAATTAGAGTCACCGATCCTCTCCCTGTATACAGAGATATCTGACAAGGCAAAAATATAACCATTATCTATTAAAAATTTTCTTATTTTAACATTAGTCTCTAGTTCTAGAATATAAACCCAACTTCTTCCCTCATCAGTAGATTGCAAAAGACCAAGCTCATTACTTACTAATATTCTACCTGTTGTTGAGGAATCAAAATAACCTCCATCATATACTATGGCATAAGCTTCTGAACTTCTTGGTCCAAAAATAGAAAGCTTCTCCCATGAATCTTTTATATAAGGAACATCCTCACTATTTAATCTAAATACTCCTAGATCTGTACTGATATAGAGGTTACCACTGCCATCCTCTGTAATGTCTCTTATGACTTTAACAAACTCAAGACCACCCATGACATCCCATGTTTTAAAACTCGTTCCGTCATTTTTATATACTCCATAATTAGTAAAAGCATAATACTCACCAGCTTGAGATTTATACAACCTATGAACGGCAGAAGAGAAACTTATATTTTGCTCCCAATCATTGCCATAATTATTACTCAACCAGATACCATTACTTGTAGCTGCTAATAGCCTGTTACTATCTATAGCGATTATATCATAAAATGTAACAGCAGTTCCCATGATATTCCTGTCATCATTATCGTATGTAGCAGCTAAGCTATAAACAAAATTATCTAAAGTTTGCATTGGTAGACGCAAAGGAATTAACCTTTCATTTTTTCTACCCTGGTGTTGAACAAGAGGCATCTGCCTCATATCTATCTGACCACTACTAAATTGAGTAGCACTCATACTACTCACATTAACTGAAGGAAGAAGTCCATCTACCTCAGATACTCCTAAAACCTCCAAAGATAAAGTAGGAGCTTCGGAGTATGGAGCACTAAAAGTTCCCTCAGAAGAATACAATGCAGAATTAAATACTATCTTATTATTTTCAGAATCTATCTCATAAAGAATTGGAGATTCTCCGGACTGAGCTTGTGCTAATCTAGCCACATCAACAACTTCATTTGTTATAAAATAATCTTCATTTAAAGTTCCCCCTACGCTTAAAAAATAATTAGTACCACCTTCTATGTCTTGATCCGTAGAATAAGTGATATAATCATTAGTTGTCCAGTCTGCCACATGGATATTAGAACGTAACTCTACTCTTTTATCTACTCCACGATCATTAATATGATGATGCACAGCCAATGCAGTATTAGTTTTTTCTGTTAAAGGATCTTCTAAATTTAATATATTAATAACTAAAGAAAGATCGAGATCAACAGAGCTAGTTCCATTAGATGTCGTAACCTTCCCAATAAAAACAGAAGCATCTGGAAGAACCGATGATGAAATCACACTCACATCAACTTCATTTTTATACTTCCTAACTAAATAATAATAATTAGCACCATCTTTCAATAAGGCATTTGAATCTGTATACGTAATCTGAGATACTGGGACATTATCAATAATAATAAAAGAATAATTATTTTCATCTGACCTTAATATCTCATAACCATCAAAATCTCCACTTGAAACATCCCACGACAAATCAGATCCATTACCATTTACCACACCGACTAACCCCGCTGGAGAAGACATCGAAACATCCGCAATAGGATTGCCTGAGACTAAACCAGATGGCATATATCCATCATCTGTAGGATTCAAAGATTCAACACTATAAATATCAACTGATGTTGCGAAGTATGTATAAACAGTTCCATTGACAGCCGTATAGTCGGTGAATGAACCGTTAGACGATGGGATAGTTGCTATATTAACAAAGTCAGAAGATCTAACATAGAAACTAAATGTGGCTCGATATATTTTATAAAATTCTATATATTGATCACCGCCAGCAATTTTATCCCATGTCAAATATATCTCCGTATCTCCGGCACGCAATTGTAAATTATTAATATCAGGAGGTCTAATCACGCTTGATTCTGACAAAAACTGAGTGCTGGATGAAAAAACTGTCCCTATCTTATCAAAAAAGTCATATGGAGTTATAGTTATATCATATCTATAGTCCACATTAAATTGTTCAGGTAGAACAGTATAGGTCTCAGCACGACCAATTCTTAAATCTGAAACATACGGAACTCCATCAGGATCATTGCTAGCAAGATCAACAATAGAAATGGTAATAAGATTATAGTTAAAATAAAATTCTTGAGGATTTGTCCATTGAAGAAAAAGACTATTATCTGCATTCCTAGTTATATCAAAATTAGTTATAGTTGGCAACGTCTCACTAATAGGAGTACGATTGACCCTTATTCTAACTCCATTACTAAAATTCCCATCCTCATCTTCAGTCTGAATCATAAATATATAAGGAGTATACTCTTTTATAGACTCATACCTAATATCTCCATCTATCCTATATGGAATATACTTCATTTCAAAATTATAAGTGCTACTATTACCTACTTGAGAAGAACTAGCCAGTACTTCAGTTACTTCAGAGAATCTTACCCCCCTTTCAATAACTGTAATTAAAAACTTATCAGCTAAGAATAAATAAGGATCATCTTGCACATATTCCCACGATAGAGTAGTTTCTATACCTACATTCTCAAACGAGCTAATAACAAAATCCGCACTTATCTCACTAACTTCCCCTGCTCCTGCCATAGCCTGCAAAAAAATCCTAGTAGTTACACCATCAGATATATAAGCAGCTCCTCCAACAGGAATAGCATAAACCGTTACATCATAATTTACATTATTTTCCAAATTTTCAAAAATAGCATAAGTAGATCCAAACCCAGCCTCTTCAGTAGCATCAACTATGGCTGAAGTTAAAGATCCATTATTATTATAAGAAGTGTCAAGAGGCTGTATCTCTATTTTATAGCTCTCAACATCTCCAGTTGGGGAGTGATCCCATATAACCTCTAAAGTAGAATCACTCGGGAATACTTCTACAAACAATGGAGGAGAAGGTATTCGAGTATCAACATCTGTTGTAATATTAATATCAGAAGAAGCACTCTCGTTGCCACTAAGATCAACTGCAACTACTTTATATGTGTAAGTATGATTATGAATTAAATTAGTATCAGCATAAAAAATTTCTGTAGTAGTCCCTAAATCGTCAACAACATTGCTACCATCCATACGTGTAATTTTATAATGACTAAAATCAAATTCCGTATTAGCGGTCCAGCTAAAAGCTATCTCTTTGTATGGTATTAATGTAGGAACTCCCTCTACATATCTTCTATCTAACAACTGATTTATATAATTAACAAAATCATCATCATACGAACTTAAACCTGATAGATAATCAGATATACTTGTCTCTTGCTGAAGACCAGAAGGAGCATCTGGAGGAATGGCATTCACGCTCACCAAAGATACCATGTTAGAATTGCCGCTCGTACCACCCACTTCACCCTCTTTGGCTTTTATATAAAAATAATGAATGGTATTATTAGATAAATTTACGTCAAATTGCCCGAACGACTGGACAACTCTTTTATCGATTATTCCCAACCCTGAAGATACCGATACCGTCCCATCTACGTTATCGATGATATCCCATCCTTCGATTACCCCATCCCCAACCATAGTAGTCAAAAAATCTAGTTGGTTATCGATAATAGTAAATCTTCTTCTGTCAGTTACAGAAGAATAGGTATCGCCCCAGACAAAGGCTCCCAATTTATAATGTTTAGTTTCTAAAGGCATGTTAAATATTCAAAGTTACAAAGTCATTATTATCAAGTTCAAACATAATTCCAAAATTCTTAACGATAGGAACATCCGATTCTCCACCACAGTACTCAGTGCTCTGCACATCCCTAACTTGGAATGTATAAGAGTTGGAAGCAAATACGTAATTAGCCCCATCATGTGCTTCTATAGTAAGATAGTAAATAGTTCCAGTACCAAAATCAGTAGGAGTGGGTCTATATACAATATTCACTGATCCATCAGGCCCCACAAGAGCCCCATCCTCAGGAATTTGTACATCATCTACAAACCAACCACTTCTGTCGTTCCCGCTAAATACAGTTAGATATTCATTAGTTCTTTCCAAATCTTGATAAAACTTTATTCTAAAATGATAGTAATTAGCGTTTGCCTCATTGTTCGTAAAATCAAAATCTATATTATCTACGAAGGAAGATGTACAGCTCGCAACAAATGAATTATCATTAGAGAATGTTTCAAAAGCAGTATCGTATATTGATTCTATCTTAACAAAATAAAAAGTATCACATGTTATATTTGCAGAACCAGGAACAGAAAATAAAATATTAGATAATGAACCACTAGTTATCTCGACACCGCCAGAAGGGATAACCACTCCGTCAGCACTAAAACCATCAGAACTATCCTCAGAATAAGCAGAGAATATCTCGTTATTTAATCCCACATCATCATACAAAGTAACTCTATAATGATAACTCCTAGTCTCTCCTGAATTATTCGCAAAATCAAAATCAATAGTATTAACATATAAATTAGAGTTATAAGGTCCATACTCATCATATGCCACCGGAGATATCAACTCCCTATTAGGACTAATGAACTTTATACCGACTCTTAAATTATGACCAGTCTGATTAACGTTAAATATCCTATTCTCATCAACAGGTTGATACTCAGTCCAATCAATAGAATTAGTCGTATTGATCCCAAAAACGATATCTGCTGAAACAGGAACCACTTTTTGACTAGTGAGTATACCTTTATTAATTCTATCAGGCATCGTAAAATTAGTAGTAAAGAAATGTACTGACTCACTTGTTATAGCTCTTATGCTCGCCCTAGCGAAAGTAGGAGTAATTCCTTTTTCTGCACTTGTCAAGACTGCCTTAAATTGTATAAACTGTCCTACCATAGAACTGATATCGACTCCTGCCGACTGAGAATTATCAAATGGTCCCAACCAATCAGCAACCAAAATATCATTCTGGGAAGTAGAGCTTCTAACATATACCAAAACTGTCGTATTAACTAGCTCTGTAGCCTCCCACGAAATAGATTCCCATTTTACCAAATCATTAGATCCATCGAATACCTCACTGACATATTCTCCTCTTTCTTCTTCTATCTTATCCGCAGAATAAAACTTATTATCACCAAAAATAGTATTAGAAGTATTTCCTAGTTCATCTAACTCAAATATTTTATTCTCATTAATAAAATCACTCAAATCAGAGATATCAACAAAATCTGTAAACGGTTCTGCTGTAATATCAACTTTCTCCACAGGAATAGGATTTATAACAGTTTCATTACCCGCTCGGTCAATAAGCTTTAAATAAATAATCTTTGAATCGGTAAGCGGATTAAGTCTCGTTATGCCACTGTCCGAAATAACATACAACGTATTATTATTTTCATCTAAAGTAATATCATTAACTACTTCACTATGAGTGTACTTCCACGTCCATGTGCCTCCATCAGACAAATAATAAATTACATTACCAACTGCCGCATATACAGTTTGATAATTTTTAGTTGCATCAGCTGGATCAATAACTTTCAATATTTTTAAAACACTTATCTTAGAAGGAATAGTCTTAAATGTAATATCATAAGTATTATTTCCAAATAAAGTCTTTCTTATAACTCCATTCGCCTCTCCTCCAGCAAAAACCATTGACTGATTATTTACATCTAAAAATAGCAATGATACCAACGCCTCAGGACCATTATAAACAATAAATGCCGATGGAGTCTCAATATCAACTTCAAAAATATATCCCTCAGGACCTGTTGAGGCCAGAAGATTATTACTACCAGAGACATTAGTCATGGCATATACATTTTCATCTATTTCATCTACAATAGGAGTTAAACTTGGATCAACGCCTCCAGCTGTTCCATCATCGAACAGATAGATAGCACCTCCAGATCCTGCCCCACTACCATATTCATCCCCGGATCCTTTTCCTGAACCAATATATAATTTCCCATTTAGATCATAAGCACAAAATGCCCTAGATTCAGTTATGGACAAGATACTAGAAAGAGACAAAGCACTTGCAGTATAATTATAAACGTATATCTTTGACACATCTGTATCGTGACCAACGCTAATAAGTAATTTATTATTATATTTTACAATAAAATCTACATACTGATCAGCATCGTATGTAAATAAACTTTCCCATTCTTCTGTTCCCCAATTATATTTATAAACAACAGCGGGTGCTGATGTGGCCGCATATAACTCATTATTATCAGACACTATATAAGAAATTATAGAACCCGAACCGCTTTCAAATGATAATTCTGTTACAATATTCTCTAAAGATTGACCCAAATCATGATTGACAGATATAGAAAATGGGACATATGATTGAGCAGTAGAACCATCCGTGGTAAAATTATCATAGTTAGATATCATCATCCCCTCAATACCAGAACCTATTATATCCCCATTATCATCCGTAGCTGACGTTATTGTCACCTTAACAACACTACCATCGACTTGATCCCCGATACTAATACCAGGAGAAGTAGTATCTCCGGGCATAGGGTCAGGAAAACGAGGAGGAACTGTATCTAAATGCAACCTATCAAATGGCAAAATACTATTGCTATCATTAACCTTAACTTCATTCTCCCCAACATATAATAAGC